>Ga0180215_1001171_pt1 | contig 29985 bp, 34 predicted proteins | sample eDN3rd37CBELigBY_FD_128871 | JGI IMG/M metagenome (GOLD analysis project Ga0180215, IMG submission 128871) | Enriched backyard soil microbial communities from Emeryville, California, USA - eDNA 3rd pass 37_C BE-Lig BY (version 2) (version 2) | ecosystem: Environmental > Terrestrial > Soil >...
AGTACGGCCCCACCGCGAACACGAGCAGGATGAACAACATCATGAGCAGCAGCGGCATGCCCCTGAAGAACTCGAGGATGACCGTCGCGGGCACACGCACCCAGCGACTACGCGCGGTGCGTGCGAACGAGAAGATCACACCGATGAGAAGCGCCAGGATGGCGGCTACGGCCGCCATCTGGAGTGTGAACTGGACTCCCTTGCCGAACGCAGCCCACAACAGCGGCTCAGACAGGACATCCCAGCGAGTGCTGTCGAACATGCCGGGTGTCTCGGCCCCGTTCGCGGCGATCCTGGGGGCCGCGAGGGTCAGGATCACCCAGGCGATGAACGCCGCGATCACCAGGATGCCCACGACAGAGAAGATCGTGTTGCGCCGCTTCGCCTTGGGGCCGGGAGCATCGTAGAGAACGCTCGCGCTCATCGCAGCACCGCCACTTTCTTCTCAATGGCTCCCGCTATCTGACCGAGGGGAACCGTGATGACCAGGTAGAGCAGCGCCGCATAGATCAGCAGAGGAACGACGGCGTCGCCGTGGTCCCGGGTCGCGCGGCTCGTCATGCTGAACAGCTCATTCACGAAGAAGGCACCCGCGACGGAGGTGTTCTTGGTGAGAGCGATGAACACGTTGATCAGCGGCGGAATCACCATCCGGACCGCCTGCGGCAGCACCACCAGGCTCACGGTCTGGCCGAACCCGAGGCCGATGCTACGCGCTGCCTCGGCCTGCCCGATCGGAACTCCGTTGAACCCTGAACGGATCGCCTCCGCCACGAAGGGCGAGGTGTAGAGGGTGAGGCCGATGGCTGCGAGAGGGAAATAGTCGAGGCCCGAACCCAGGATGGGCAGCACGAAAGCGCAGAAGAACAGCACCATCAGCAGGGGGATGTTGCGCAGCACCTCCGTGTAGACGGTGGCGAACGCGCGAAGCGACGGCACCGGCGAAATGCGCATGGAGGCGATCAGGATGCCGATGATGAAGGCTCCGACACCGGCGATGGCTAGCAGCTGTAGGGTCAGCCCCATCCCCTGTAGGTACAGCGGTGTGCTGTCAACGATTGCGTCCATCTATCACTTTCCGGATCGGCCTGTTCGAACGAGGTTTCCGGTGGCCCACCCGTGCACGGATGGGCCACCGGAGAGTGTGCTTAGTAGCGGTCGACTGCCGGAGGCTCCGGAGTCTTCAGCACCGTTCCAGCGGTTGCCTCCCACGCTGCAGCCCAGCGGCCGTCCTCGTAGATCTCCTCGAGAACGTCGTTGATCCACATGCGGAAGTCGGTGTCGTCGTGGCTGAGACCGATGCCGTACGGCTCCTCAGTGAACGGGTTGCTCAGCACCTCGAACTCACCCGGGTTCTGGTCTGCGAGACCGGCCAGGATGACGTTGTCGGTGGTGACTGCGATCACCTTGCCAGAGCGCAGCGGCTCGAGGCAGTTCGAGTACGTGTCGGTGGTGAGGAGGTCGACACCGTATTCGGCGATGTTCGCCTCAGACGTCGAACCGGCCACCGAGCAGACCTTCTTGCCCTCCAGGTCTTCCGGCCCGGTGATTCCCTCCGGGTTGCCCGCAAGAACCAGGATGTCCTGACCAGCGTTGTAGTACGGCCCGGCGAAGGAGATGACTTCCTTGCGCTTGTCGTTGATCGTGTAGGTCGCGATCACGATGTCGACCGTTCCGTTCTCGATGAACGGCTCGCGGTTGGCAGACACGGTTTCGACCCACTCGATGCCGTCCTCGGGAATGCCGAGCTCGCTCGCGATGATCTTGCCGATTTCAACGTCGAAACCGACGGGGTTGCCGTCGAGACCCTTGAGCCCGAATAGCGGCTGGTCGAACTTGGTGCCGATGGTGATCTTTCCGGCTTCGTTGAGAGCGGCCATGGTGGTGCCCGCCTCGAACTCCGCAGCCGCAGGCGGCTCTGGTGTCTCGTTGTCCCCACCCCCCGCACATGCGCCGAGGGCGAGGATGCTCGCTGTGGCGATGGCGGAAATCATTAGACCTTTTTTGAGTCTCATGCTGTCTCCTATTGTTGCTGTGCTGTGTTTCGTGCTCACCCGCTGATTAGTGGGTAAGTATTTTCGAGAGGAAGTCCTTCGCCCGATCTGTCTTCGGGTTCGAGAAGAACTCCTCAGGTGTTGCCTCTTCGACAATCTCACCGTCAGCCATGAACAGCACGCGGTCTGCGGCCTTGCGGGCGAAGCCCATTTCGTGCGTCACCACGACCATGGTCATGCCGTCGTGGGCGAGCTGCACCATCACATCCAGAACCTCGCTGATCATCTCCGGGTCGAGCGCGGAGGTCGGCTCGTCGAGCAGGATGAGCTTGGGGTCCATCGCAAGCGCTCGGGCGATCGCAACACGCTGCTGCTGGCCACCGGACAGTTGTGACGGCATCTTGGCGGCCTGGTTCGCCACCCCCACGCGCTCGAGCAGTTCCATGGCGCGCTTGTCTGCTGCCTCCTTGGAGACCTTGCGAACCTTGCGCGGCCCCAGCGTCACGTTCTCGAGCACGGTCTTGTGCGCGAAGAGGTTGAACGACTGGAACACCATGCCCACGTCGGAGCGGAGTTTCGCCAGCCCGCTGCCCTCCTCGGGCAGAACCTTGCCGTCGATGGTGATGCTTCCGTCGTCGATGGTCTCGAGCCGGTTGATGGCGCGACACAGCGTCGACTTGCCCGAGCCGCTGGGCCCGATGACCACGACCACTTCGCCCTTGGCGACCGTGGTGGAGATATTCTTCAGAACATGCAGGTCGCCGTAGTGCTTGTTGATGTTGTCGATGACGACCAGGGGTTCACCACTGTGTGAGGGCTGCATGCGGATAGCCAACCACAGGGGAACCCCACTGACAACTTGGCTGGGCGGCTGTAATCGTTCTGTGATTAGCCGCCTGAAGACGCGCTGGAGGAGCGTTGCGCGAACGCTGACTCGTAGAGACAAACGGATGCCGCTGTCGCCAGATTCATCGACTCCGCACGCCCATAAATGGGTACGACGATCGCCCGATCGACCGCGACGAGCTGCTCGTCACTGAGGCCCCTCGCCTCGTTGCCGAACAGCCAGGCTGTCGGCGCATCCAGCACCCCGGCACTTCGCGCCTGCAGCAGATCGTCGCCCTTGATATCGGCGGCGAGCACTTGGAGCCCAGCCCCGTGAGAGCGCTCGATCACGTCGTCGAGCTCGGCCCCGACGGCGACAGGGAGGTGGAAGATGGAGCCGGTGGTCGCCCGAACGACCTTCGGGTTGTACAGGTCAACGGTTCGCCCGGTGAAGACCACACCGTCTGCACCGGCCGAATCAGCAGCACGGATGATCGTGCCCGCGTTGCCCGGGTCCCGCACCTCTTCGAGGATCACCACGAGACGAGGCGCGTCTGCACCCGCCCGGAGGATGTCTTTGACCGAGGTGGGAAACTGCCGGCAGACAGCCACGAAACCCTGCGGCGTGACGGTGTTGGCCATGGAGTCGATCACCTGCTCGGTGCAGAACTGCACCTCAAGCCCGGCGTCGGCAGCCGCCCGCGCCACCTCGCCGTGACGCTCGAGCGCCGTCGGCGTGGCAAACAGCTCCACCAGCAGTTCCGGACGGAACTGCAGTGCCTCCGTCAGCGCTTGCGGCCCCTCCAAGAGAAAGAGCCCGGTCTCAGACCGGGCACCTCTCTTGGCGAGCTTGGCAACGCTGCGAACACGGGGTGATCGCGGGTTGTCGAGCAACTACGCAGTCACCTTCGGGGCTGACGTGTCGGCCGGCAGCGCGGCCTTCGCGGTTGCCACCAGGGCGGCGAACGTCTTCGGCTCGGTGACCGCCAGGTCGGCAAGGATGCGGCGGTCCACACCGACGCCAGCCAGGTTCAGGCCCTGGATGAAGCGGTTGTAGGTGAGGCCGTTGGCACGGGCGGCGGCGTTGATGCGCTGGATCCACAGGCGGCGGAAGTCACCCTTGCGGCTGCGGCGGTCGCGGTACGCGTAGACGAGCGAGTGAGTGACCTGCTCCTTGGCCTTGCGGTACAGGCGCGAACGCTGGCCACGGTAACCGGATGCGCGCTCGAGGATTACCCGACGCTTCTTGTGGGCGTTGACAGCCCTCTTGACTCTTGCCATTTTCCTATTCCTCTTGAGATCTGGTTCGGCTTACTTGCCGAGAAGCTTCTTGACGACCTTGGCGTCGGCCGGAGCCAGCACCTGGTCTTCGTTCAGGCGGCGCTTGCGGTGGCTGGACTTGACCTCCAGGTTGTGGCGCATGCCTGCCTGCTGCTTCATGATCTTGCCGCTGCCGGTGACCTTGAAACGCTTCTTGGACCCTGAGTGGGTCTTCTGCTTGGGCATTTCTCTCCTTGTTTACTGTCGTACTGGTCATCGCCGCACCGCGAACCGGTGGGCGAAATCTGTGGGTCAGTCCTGCGCGCCCTCTGCGGCCTCGCTGGAAGACGCGGCGGCGTCACGCCTGCTCGACTTCGTCGAGCCCTTCTTGGCATCCGACTCGGCCTTCACGTCTGCCTTGGTCTTCAGCGGGCCGATCACCATCACCATGTTGCGTCCGTCGATGGTCGGGGTCGACTCGACCGAGCCGAACTCGGCGACATCCTCGGCGAACTTCTGCAGAAGGCGCACACCCTGCTCCGGACGCGACTGCTCGCGACCGCGGAAGAGGATCATGGCCTTCACCTTGTCTCCCGACTTCAGGAAGCCCTCTGCACGCTTGCGCTTGGTCTCGTAGTCGTGCTTGTCGATCTTGAGCCGGAACCGCACCTCTTTGAGGATGGTGTTGGTCTGGTTGCGCTTGGCCTCCTTGGCCTTCTGCGCGGTCTCGTACTTGAACTTGCCGAAGTCCATGATCTTCGCGACGGGTGGCTTGGAGTTGGGAGCAACCTCAACCAAATCCAGATCGGCCGCCTGGGCGAGGCGCAGGGCCTCTTCGATGCGGACAACGCCTACCTGCTCGCCCCCTGGGCCAACGAGACGAACCTCCGGGACGCGGATTCGGTCATTCGTTCTGGGATCGCTGATGCGTTTCTCCTCGTACTGAAAACTGCGTGACAGCCACACCGACGACGGATGCCGCCGGGCGACGAGAGGAGAGAAATTGCACCAACCAGAACGGTCGGCACAGCACCCTGTACTACCTCTGCCCACTGTCGTGTGCGTCGGCGGGGTGCCAACAACCCGGTAACCTTAAGGAGCGGTCAAGCGCGGGTGGGAGAATCTCCACTTTCGTTCCGAGACCACGACGGCCTCAGAGCCCGAACGATTCTAACAGAGGAAACGCCATGAGCGATACCGGGCACAGCCATGCCGATGACGACCTGCGATCCGCCGAGAGCGAGGCCGTGAGGGACATCGCCGAGGTGCCCGCGATCGAGATCATCAACACCGCAGCCGTGCACCTGTTGAGCGCGGCGGCCGTCAAATGCGGCCTGGCAGACGATCCGGACTCACAACTCGACCTCGACGAGGCCCGCAAGCTCATCAATGCGCTGGCCGGTCTCATCACGGCAGCATCCCCTGACCTGTCGGACTCCCACGCCCGTCCGCTGCGCGACGGGCTGCGCACCCTGCAGCTCGCCTTCCGCGAGGCGTCGCAGATCCCGGATGCGCCGGGCAAGGGCCCGGGCGAGAAGTGGACGGGTCCCGTCAGCTAGCGGGTGACTCTGCCTGCGGGTAGCAGCTTCACCGTCATCGAGTCGACCCGTGCCGCGATCGGCGCGCTCTCTGACCAGCGGGACTGCAGTCGCTGAAGGAGCGAGGCTATCGCCTGCTGATCGAGGCCAGCGACGAGGGACAACTCTACGACGAGCTCCGGCCCCCGCAGGAGCGCGAGTGGGTCCCCCGCACGCAGCGAAACGTCGACTACTGCGGCTTCGTCGGTGACGCTCCCCCGGAACTCGGCCAAGACATCCGGATCTGCGAAGCTCGGTGACCAAGCCTTCGACTGGGCGATCGCCCACAGCGCAGGCCGGCGGATGGCGCACTCGGTGGGGGATGTCGGGTCGAGCACGACCAGATCGGTGCCCTCGTCAGCTGCAGCAAGTGCCACCCGAACACCGTCGGCAGGAACCGGGCGCGCGGAAGGGTTCCAGTGCTGCATGGCGTCAACGGACGCGAACACCGGCAGAACGTTGCGACCATCCGGCCCCGCCACCGTGACGATCGAGAGCTCGGCGCTCTTGTCAACGGTGACACCGCGATCGTTCACGCCGGACTCGCCCAGGTGGGCGACAAGCGGGATCAGCAGCCTCGCACCACGTATGGCATCGACGACCGCCGAGATCTCGACGTCCCCAGAGCGAAAGTGTTCGATGGCTGCGACCAACTCCGGCGGAGCCGAACCGTCGTCACCCGCGAACGCGGTCTCCCCAAAGGAACGCCCCGCCCACGGCTGCCCGGCGGAGTCCGTACCCGAACCGTGGTGCTCGTGCATCAATCGCCTGCGACGTCGAGGGCCTCGGCGAGGGTGAACGATTTGTTGTACAGCGCCTTGCCGATGATGGCGCCCTCGAGTCCGAGCGGCACGAGCTCGCGGAGCGTCGCGATGTCGTCTAGGTTCGAGATGCCGCCCGACGCGATCACCGGCCTGTGTGTGTGGTCCATGACCTGGCGCAGTAGGTCGACATTCGGGCCCTGCATGGTGCCGTCCTTGGTGACATCCGTGACCACATAGCGGGCGCATCCGGCGTCCTCAAGGCGCTCCATGACCGACCACAGGTCGCCGCCGTCCTTCGTCCAGCCTCGCGTCGCAAGAGTCGTGCCCCGCACATCAAGCCCGACGGCGATCGCCTCGCCGTATTCCGAGATCACATGGGCCGCCCACTCCGGGTTCTCCAGTGCGGCCGTGCCCAGGTTGATGCGCTTCGCACCTGCTGCGAGGGCAGACTCCAGCGACGCATCATCGCGGATGCCCCCAGACAACTCAATGTCTACCGCATGCCCCACCTGCCGAATGACCTTCTTGACGATTCCGCGGTTGTCGCCGCGACCGAACGCAGCGTCGAGGTCGACCAGGTGGATCCATTCCGCGCCCTGGTCCGCCCAGGCTGCGGCTGCCGCGACGGGGTCGCCGTAGGCGGTCTCCGTGCCGGCCTCCCCCTGCGTCAACCGGACGGCCTTGCCGTCGGAGATGTCGACGGCGGGAAGGAGCACGAGGCTCGGAGTCGTACTGAACTCGGTCATCGTGTGCTTTCTGAAGTGGGGGTCACGTGCGGGGAATCGCCGTTACGGCGCGCCGCCTGGCCGGGTGTTGAGCGGCGGCAAGCTACAGATACTACTCGCCGCCGCACGCAAAAGCGCATTCGAAATCGGTGTACGGAACAGTCACAGAGTGCCCAGCCAATTGGCCAGCAGACGCACGCCAGCCACTCCTGACTTCTCGGGGTGGAACTGCGTGGCGCTCAGGGGCCCGTTCTCGACAGCGGCAAGGAAACGCCCTCCGTGCTGCGCCCACGCCAGTCGAGGCTTCGGGAACGGCGGAATGACATCGAGTGTCCACTGCGTCGCGGCGTACGAGTGCACGAAGTAGAAGCGCTCACGCTCGATTCCCGTGAAGAGCACGGAATCGGCATCCGCTTCCACGGTGTTCCATCCCATGTGCGGCACCGTGGGGGCATCCAGCCGGGTGACCTCACCGGGCCACTCCCCCAGGCCGTCTGTCGTCACACCGCGCTCAACGCCGTGCTCGAACATCACCTGCATGCCGACACAGATCCCCAGCACGGGCCTGCCGCCAGACAGTCGGCGCTCGATCAACTCGGGCCCGCCGACCGCCCTCAGTGCCGACATGACAGCGGCGAAAGCGCCGACACCGGGAACCACCAGGCCGTCGGCCTTCGCCACACGCGCGGGGTCAGACGTGAGCTCGACGACAGCGCCAGCGCGCTCGAGCGCCTTGATGGCTGAATGGATGTTTCCGCTGCCGTAGTCGAGAACGGCAACCGTGGGGGAAGCGGTCACGGACATGGGGTCAGGTGTGCGCGCTCAGAGTGCGCCCTTGGTCGACGGAACACCGCGAACGCGGGCGTCAGGTGACACGGCCTGGCGGAAAGCACGCGCGAATGCCTTGAACTCTGCCTCAGCGATGTGGTGAGGGTCGCGGCCGCCCAGCACCGTGAGGTGCACCGTGATACCGGCGTGGTGGGTGATGGCCTCAAAAACGTGCCTCACCATCGACCCCGTGAAGTGCCCACCGATCAGGTGGAACTCGAAACCGGCAGGTTCACCGGAGTGCACGAGGAACGGTCGACCAGAGACGTCGACAACAGCCTGGACAAGGGCCTCGTCCAGTGGCACGAGCGCATCGCCGAAGCGCGTGATCCCCGCTTTGTCTCCCAGGGCATCCTTGATCGCCTTGCCCAGCACAATGCCGACGTCCTCGACGGTGTGGTGCACATCGATCTCGATGTCACCCGTCGCACGCACGGTGAGGTCGATGAGAGAGTGCTTGGCGAACGCCGTCAGCATGTGGTCGAAGAACGGCACCGTCGTCGAAATGTCGGAGCGGCCCGTGCCGTCCAGGTTGAGCGAGAGCTCGATGCTCGACTCGCTCGTCTGTCTCGACGCCTCCGCGGTTCTCACCCGATCGGTCACAAGCCGCTCCTTCTGCCGTTCAACATGCTCAAATCAACTCTATCCAGCGGCGGGGGCTGTTACGCCCCCCACGGATGGTTCCGGTGGCTGTCGGCCGGCTCAGCGTGCGGCGGCATCCAGTTCGGCCAGCGCATTCAGGAACGCGGTCGTCTCAGACTCGGTGCCGGCCGTCACCCTCAGGTGGTGCGGAATACCGAGATCCCTGATGATGATGCCCTGCTCGAGCAACGCCGTGAATACCGCATGGGGGTTCGCGACCCCGCCGAACAGCACGAAGTTGGCCTCGCTCGGCCACACCGTGAACCCGAGCTTCGGGAGTTCGGTGAGCAACCGATCGCGCTGCACACGAATCTGTTCGACCGTAGACAGCAGCTCGGCGCTGTGGGCGAGGGCGGCCACCGCGGCAGCCTGCGTGAAGGCTGATAGATGGTAGGGCAGCCGCACCAGGCGAATCGCATCGGTGACCGCAGGGTCTGCGGCGAGGTAGCCGACCCTGGCCCCGGCGAACGCGAAGGCCTTGCTCATGGTCCTCGACACGATCAGGCGCTCGCGCCCTTCCAGAAGAGTCAGCGCGCTCGGTGTGCCTTCCGGGGCGAATTCGGCGTACGCTTCGTCGACGACCACCACACCGTCGGTTGCCTCGTAGGCCGCGACGATCGTGTCGAGCGACATGGGCGTGCCCGTGGGGTTGTTGGGAGAGCAGAGGAAAACGACGTCCGGCTGGTGCTCACGGATCGCGGATTCCGCCAGCTGCGGCGACACCTCGTACTCTGCCGATCGCTCAACGGGAATCCAGCGCGTGTCTGTTCCCGCCGCGATGATCGAGTGCATCGAGTAGGTGGGAGAAAAGCCGAGCACGCTTCTGCCCGGGCCACCGAACGCCTGGAGCACCTGCTGCAGAACCTCGTTCGACCCGTTGGCGGCCCAGATGTTGTCGCGTCCGAGCCCGTGCCCCAGGTATCGGGCCAGGCTCTCACGAAGCTCAGTGAATTCGCGGTCGGGGTAGCGGTTGACACCGAGAACGGCCCCAGCCAGCGCGGTGACGATGTCGTGGGCGACGGCTTCGGGTATGCCGTGCGTGTTCTCGTTGACGTTGAGAGCCACGGGCACGGTCAGTTGGGGAGCTCCGTAGGGAGTGAGCCCGCGAAGGTTGTCGCGAAGAGGGAGATCGTCGAGTGAGGCCACCCAGCAATGCTAGCCGGGCAGCGGTCAGCGGTACTGTTCGGGAATCACCAGGCGCTGACCCGGGTGGATCTCTGCGCTGTCGAGGGAATTTGCCCTCACCAATTGGAGAACGACTTCGCGCGGATCTTCGTCTGGCGCGATTCCTTCTGCAAGCCCCCACAAGGACTGGCCACCGGACACCGTGATCATCTCAACGGCGGGCTGGGCCGTGCCGTGCGAGACCGTCGCCGTCGCCATTCCGCCATTGAGTGCGAACGCGACAGCTGCAAGAACGAGTGGCGCGGCAGCAAGCGTCGTGAACACGAAGCGGCCGCGCCGGGTGAGGCGCAGGCGGGGAGCCTGAGCGGGAACCGAACCGAGTGCCGGGTTCGTCGTCGTGTCGTTCATCGGGCTGCCTTCCTCGAGAACTTCGGCATCCGGTGCTCGGCCGGGAGCACCGGATGCGAAGCTGTGTTCCGAATCTATCTTCGAATGTGCGTGAAATCAACCCCCAGATTCGAATCTGTAGAAACAAAAGTTTTCAACACACTCGAACAGGTGTTTGTTTCACTCACGAAATCTGGATACAGTTTCGATTGTTCGACGACAGTCAAACAGCAGCCACCGACATTGGGGCCGCCACAGGCACAGTCTGCTGACAGACAGCGAACGCACCTCAGGCAAAGGCAGGAGCCAGCATGGACGAGAACACCGGCGGAACAGTCTCACCCCGGGGCACAACGCGGCGCCGCAAGCGCCTGAGCGACAAGCAACTCGCCATCCTGGAGTTCATCCAGCGAGCGGTCGCCGGCCGTGGCTACCCGCCGAGCATGCGCGAGATCGGAGACGCCGTCGGCCTCTCATCTCTCTCGAGCGTCACCCACCAGCTCAACCAGCTCGAGCTGGCGGGGTACCTTCGCCGCGACCCGAATCGCCCAAGGGCTCTCGAAGTGCTCATCGATGTGCCGGAGCGCGACAGCGCACCCATCCCCGGTATCGACAGCGCGACGCCGATCGGTGATGCCGCCATGGTTCCGTTGGTGGGTCGCATCGCGGCGGGTATCCCGATCACGGCAGAACAGCAGATCGAAGAGGTGTTCCCCCTGCCGCGTCAACTGGTGGGCAAGGGCGAGCTCTTCATGCTGAAGGTCGTCGGCGACTCGATGATCGACGCTGCGATCTGCGACGGAGACTGGGTGGTCGTGAGGCAGCAGAAGACCGCAGAGAACGGCGACATCGTCGCCGCCATGCTCGACGACGAGGCGACAGTCAAGGTGTTCCGCCAGCGAGACGGCCACACCTGGCTGCTTCCGCGCAACAGCGCGTTCGAGCCCATCCTCGGCGATTACGCTGAGGTGCTCGGCAAGGTCGTCACTGTGCTGCGTTCGCTGTAGCCGGCACGACGAACTCACTCAAGCCAGCAGCATCCGCTTCGCGAACGAGGGCCCTCAGACGAGTGCCGCCCTCTTCGTAGTCGGTGCTCAGAACGACGGCGTTGTCGTGAACGGCTGAAATCACGTCGCCCCGGTCGTACGGCACCATCAGGGTCACGTCGATGGACGGCGACGGGAGCTCTTCGGCGATGCGCTCGAGCAACTCCTCAATGCCCTCCCCCGTGCGGGCGGATACGAATACCGCGCCCGGTTCCAGAGCACGCAGAAGCAGCCGCTGCTCGTCGTCAGCCAGGTCGCTCTTGTTGAACACGACAATCTCGGGGATGTCCCGAGCACCGACCTCGCCGATGACGTCACGGACGGTGGCCAATTGGCTTCCCGGGTCGGGGTGGGATGCGTCGACCACGTGCAGGATGACATCCGCCTCTCCCACCTCTTCGAGAGTCGAGCGGAACGCTTCAACCAGTTGGTGCGGCAGGTTGCGCACGAATCCCACCGTGTCTGTGAGCGTGTAGGTGCGCCCGTCCGCCGTCGTGTTGCGGCGAACCGCCGTGTCGAGAGTGGCGAACAGGGCGTTCTCAACCAGCGCGCCCGCGCTCGTGATGCGGTTGAGCAGCGAGGACTTTCCGGCGTTCGTGTACCCGGTGATCGCGACCGACGGAACTTCGTGGCGGGCGCGGTTCGCCCGCTTGGCTTCCCTGGCCGGGGCAAAGGCCTTGATCTGCTTGCGCAGCTTCGCCATGCGGGTGTGGATGCGACGGCGGTCCAGTTCGATCTTGGTCTCACCGGGTCCGCGGCTACCCATGCCGGCGCCCGCGCCTCCGACCTGTCCACCGGCCTGGCGGGACATCGACTCGCCCCAACCGCGCAGTCTCGGAAGCAGGTACTCCAATTGGGCGAGTTCAACCTGCGCCTTGCCCTCTCGACTCTTGGCGTGCTGGCTGAAGATGTCGAGGATCACGGCGGTGCGGTCGATGACCTTGACCTTGATGACATCCTCGAGCGCTCGGCGCTGGCTGGGGGCGAGTTCCCCGTCGACCACGACGGTGTCTGCACCGACTGCGGCCACGACATCGCGCAACTCCGCGGCCTTGCCCTTTCCGAAGTAGGTGCTCGGGTCCGGAGTCGAACGCTTCTGCAGCAGCCCGTCGAGCACCACGGCTCCGGCGGTCTCGGCCAGCGCGAAGAGTTCGCGCATCGAGTTCTCGGCCTCCTGGGCCTTACCCTGCGCGTAGATACCGATCAGCACGACCTTCTCGAGGCGGAGCTGCCGATATTCGACTTCGGTGACGTCATCGAGCTCGGTCGACAGCCCGGATACGCGGCGGAGGGCCTGTCGATCTTCACGGTCGAACTGGTCACCGTCGTGCTCTGAGTCGTCGTGGATTTCCCCGTGCTGGAGCGCCTCGGCCGCGCCCGAAGTGAAGATCGCGTAACCAGAAGAACGCGACCCAGCGTGGGCGAGTACGCGACCGATCACGTCATCGTCGCGACTGTCAGCAGGTTCCACTTCAGTCATTGGGTTAACCCTAGCTCCTCGTATTTCGATAAGTTTGCCTTCATGTCCAATGAGCATTACTTCTCCGCCTCACCGGAGAGTGAGCTCAAGCTGCGCCACATCACCGTCGACCTTGCCGGCAGCCCTGTTGAGGTCGTCACCGCCGGCGGAGTGTTCTCCCCGGACCGCATCGACGCGGGCACTCGGGTGCTGCTGTCCAACATGCCACCGGCCCCGCCCGGCGGACACGTGCTCGACCTCGGCTGCGGGTGGGGGCCGATCTCGCTCACTCTCGCCATCGAGTCGCCACACGCGACCGTGTGGGCCGTCGACGTCAACGAGCGCGCCCTCGACCTCGTGCGCCGCAATGCACGGTCTCTCGGGCTCACAAACATCAACGCCGTGAGGCCCGAGGATGTTCCCGACGACATCCAGTTCATGACGATCCGGTCGAACCCGCCAATCCGGGTCGGAAAGGACGAGCTGCACAACATGCTCACGCACTGGCTGCCTCGGCTCGATGCGGGAACGGATGCGTGGCTGGTCGTGCAGAGGAATCTGGGTTCAGACTCGCTGCACCGGTGGCTGGAGGGAGCGCTTCCCGAGGGGTTCAGCGTGACCAGGGCGGCAACGAATAAGGGTTACCGGGTGCTGCGAGTTCGCCGCCGGTAGCTCAGAGCTCCAACTGCCCCTGGAACACGAGTTCTGCCGGGCCACTCAACGAGACGTGTTCTCCGTCTTCTGCTGCCCACATGCGCACGCCCAGGGTTCCGCCGGGCACCTGCACGCGCCACTGGTTCGGTGCACCGCTGCCCGCCCAGTGCCTCGTGGCAAGCGCGGCCGCGGCCGCGCCTGTTCCGCAGGAGAGGGTCTCGCCGCTCCCCCGTTCGTGCACCCGCATGGTGATTTCGCCGACGCCGTCTTCCACCATCGGGTCTCCCGGCACCACGAACTCCACGTTGGACCCGTCGACAGGCTCTGGTTCGAGCACGGGAATGTAGGAGAGGTCTGCCGATGCGAGCTCTTCAGCACTCGACAGCGCGACGACCACGTGCGGGTTGCCCACGTTGATTCCGAGGCCGGGTCGGGCGACCTTCAGGTTCTTGGCGCGCACGAGTGGTTCACCGCCGTCGAGTGACCAGCGCCCCAGGTCGACTTGGAATCCTTTGAGGTTGCGCTGCAGGTCGCGCACACCGCCTCGTGTTCCGATCGACAGCGTGTCTGTCTGGTCGAGCTCGATGAGGCCTGTTTCGAGTAGAAATTGCGCATACACGCGGATGCCGTTGCCACACATCTCTGACGGGCTGCCGTCTGCGTTGTGGTAGTCCATGAACCATTCGGCTTCGGGGTCTTCCGCCAGCGCCGCCGCGCCATCCGGAAGGTTTCGGGACCGAACGGCGCGGATAACGCCGTCGGCTCCGACACCGAAGTGACGGTCGGCGATGGCAGCAAGCTGCTCCGGGGTGAGCGTCACCTCGCCGTCTGGGTCGGCGAACAGCACGAAGTCGTTGCCGGTGCCGTGGCCTTTGGTGAAGGTGATCTGCATGGCACAAGCCTACTGGCGCGCCCGGGCCACCCATTCGTGAGCTGCTGCCGCCCTGCTCGAGTCTGCCGCAGCGATCCAGTGTGCGCCGCGGTAGCGCTTGAACCAGCTCACCTGCCGCCTGGCGTACTTGCGGGTGAGGGACGCCGTCTGAGCGATTGCCTCGCTCTCGCTCAGTTCTCCTTCGAGCTGTGCGATGGCTTGGGCGTAGCCGATCGCACGACTGGCTGTCACCCCCTGCTTGAGGCCGCGCGGCAGGAGGCCGCGCACTTCGTCGAGTAGCCCGTCCTGCCACATCCGCTGGACTCTGGCATCCAGTCTCTGTACCAGTGCCGTGCGCTCCACGCTGAGTCCGACGATGACGGTGTTCCGGTGCCAGAACGTGTCGCCTTCTGGCAGCCCCGACCCGAAGGGCTCCCCGGTCAGAGTGATGACCTCAAGGGCCCTCACGAGTCTGCGCCCGTTGTGTGGCCCGATGGCGCGCGCCGCCTCGGGGTCTACCTCTTGTAGTCTGCGGTGCAGGATGCCTGGTCCGTACTGTTCGAGGTCTTGTTCGAGGCCAGCACGGACTTCTGCGTCGGTTCCGGGAAACGAGAAATCGTGGATGACGGACGAGACATACAGCCCGGAGCCGCCCACGAGGAGGGGTATGTTTCCCCGGTCGATGATCTCAGTGATTCTGGCTCGCGCCCGGGCCTGGTAGTCCGCAACGCTGGCCTCTTCTGTGACCTCGAGCACGTCGAGTTCGTGGTGGGGTATGCCCCGTCTGGCTTCCGGCGGGAGTTTTGCTGTGCCGATGTCCATGCCGCGGTACAGCTGCATGGCATCCGCACTGACCACTTCTGCGCCGCGAGTGCCGTCTGTCAGGCTGGCGGCGAGGTCGAGGGAGAGCTCGGATTTTCCTGTTCCGGTTGCCCCGACGACTACGACGAGTGGTGTGCGGTCGCGGGGATCGTGCGCCTCAGCGCTCACCGTCTGCTGCGTCGTAGATCGGTGTGGTCGCGACGCGGATGGTGGGCAGCCCGAGTGATACCCGCCCACCGGAGGACGCGGTCTGCGTGTGCCCGTCTGTGCCGCAGGAGGCAGCCTGTGCGCGGTCCCAGGCGTCGCCGGAGCGCGTGCGCCGGATGCTCAGCGGCGCCCCATCGACCGAGTCGGCGATCAGGTAGTACGGTTTCGCGTCTGAGATGGTCACCGTGACGATGTCTCCTGGCCTCGGCGTCTCGCTGCCTGCCGGAACGTCGAAGTGCACCAGCCTGCTGTCTTCGGCCCGCCCGCTCAGGCGGTGGGTCTGTGCGTCTTTCGTGCCTTCTGCCGAGACGAGTACGTTGACCGTCGTTCCGACGCGTTTCTGGTTCTCTTCCCAGGAGATGCGGTCCTGCAGTTCGACCAGCCGTTCGTAGCGCTCCTGAACGATGGCTTTGGGAACCTGGTCGGCCATTGTCGCGGCCGGCGTTCCTTCCCTGATCGAGTACTGGAAGGTGAAGGCTGAGGCGAATCGCGCTTTCTCGACTACTTCGAGCGTCTGCACGAAGTCTTCTTCTGTCTCGCCCGGGAATCCGACAATGATGTCGGTGGAGATTGCCGCATGCGGGATCCTGGCCCGCACCCGGTCAAGGATTCCGAGGAATTTGGCGGAGCGGTAGCTGCGTCGCATGGCCCGCAGGATGCTGTCGGAGCCCGATTGGAGGGGCATGTGCAGCTGTGGCATGACCGACGGTGTTTCGGCCATGGCGTCGATGACGTCATCGGTGAAGGCTGCGGGGTGTGGGCTGGTGAAGCGGATGCGTTCGAGGCCGTCGATGGCTCCGGCTGCCCGGAGAAGTTTGCTGAATGCCTGCCGATCGCCGAACTCGACACCGTAGGAGTTGACGTTCTGCCCGAGCAGCGTCACCTCGATGGCGCCGTCGTCGACGAGCGCCTGGATTTCAGCGAGGATCTCTCCCGGCCGACGGTCTTTCTCTTTGCCGCGCAGTGACGGCACGATGCAGAAGGTGCAGGTGTTGTTGCATCCGACGGAGATTGACACCCAGGCGCTGTGGGTGGATTCGCGGCGTGTGGGCAGTGTGGACGGAAAGACTTCGAGAGATTCGAGGATCTCGAGTTGGGCTTCTCCGTTGTGCCGTGCGCGTTCCAGTAGTGCGGGTAGGGACCCCATGTTGTGGGTTCCGAAGACGACGTCGACCCAGGGGGCTTTTTCGAGGATCTTGCCACGGTCTTTCTGGGCGAGGCACCCTCCGACGGCGATCTGCATTCCGTCGTGTTCCCGTTTGATGCCCGCCAGGATGCCGAGATTTCCGTACAGTCTGTTGTCGGCGTTTTCTCGTACGGCGCAGGTGTTGATGACGACCACGTCTGCCTGGGTGCCTTCTGCTCTGATGTAGCCTGCCGCTTCGAGTGATCCGCTGAGTCGCTCGGAGTCGTGCACGTTCATCTGGCACCCGAAGGTGCGCACCTCGTAGGTTCTTGGGGCTGTCTCGCGTTCTTGGGCGACAGCGGGTGCGGGCTGCGTCATAGTACGCCCAGCCTAACTCTCGCTACCGGAACCGAACGCCGGATGTGCCGCCTCGGGGCTGGCTGGTGAGCGCGTGTCTGACGGCGGTCTGCACGATCGACGATGAGTAGCCTTTGCGCATCAGGTAGCCGGTGAGGCGTCGTTTCGCGGTTTCTTCGTCGTACGACTGGAGACTCTTGGCCCGCTTCTCGGCCAGTTCGTTAGCGCGTTGCTGTTCTGAGTCGTCATCTTCGCCGGCGTCATCGAGAGTCGCGTCGATGATGGCTTGGTCGATGTGCCTGCGCCGTAGTTCGGCCACGAGCGCCTGATACCCCAGACCTTTGCGCTCGCGTCGCGTGCGCACGAGGGTTTCTGCCAGGGCTGCGTCGTCGATGAGGCCGACTCTTTCGAGTCGTTCAAGCTCGGCTGCGACGGTCTCTTCGTCCAGGTCGCGGGAGGTGAGGAGATTCTCGACCTCCCAGCGTGACATGTTGCGTCTGGTCAGGCCGGTGAGGCTGATGTTCTCCGCCCGCCTGGCGGCACGCGGCCGGGTCGGTGACTCTGTCACTTCCGCCTGGAGTGATGCAGTCTGCTGCCGTGCCAGCGGCGGCGAGTCGTTCGGGCCACTACCGAAGAGGTAGGTGACGGGAGCGACTCGCTCGCCTGCTGTCACTGTCAGGCTCCTACCGCGGTGCGTCCACCCAGCTTCGCGGCGATGGGCTGGACTGCTGCCGCGCCTTCTGCCTCGGCCTTCGCAGCGGCTGCGGCTGCGTTGTCTGCCGCCGCCTGAGCCGCCTTGGCGGCCTTTGCTTCTGCTGTGAGCCCGAGCTTGGTCAGGATCTTGTCTTCGATCTCCTTAGCGATCTCGGGGTTCTCACTCAGGAAGCGACGCGAGTTCTCTTTGCCCTGCCCGAGCTGGTCGCCGTCGTAGGTGTACCAGGCACCGGACTTGCGTACGATCTCGTGCTCGACGCCGAAGTCGATAAGGCTTCCCTCGCGAGAGATGCCGACGCCGTAGAGGATGTCGAATTCTGCCTGCTTGAAGGGCGGCGCCATCTTGTTCTTCACCACCTTGACCCTGGTACGGTTGCCCACGGCATCCGAGCCTTCTTTCAGGGTTTCGATGCGACGGATGTCGAGGCGGACCGATGCATAGAACTTGAGCGCCTTACCACCGGCCGTGGTCTCGGGGCTGCCGAAGAACACGCCGATCTTCTCGCGGAGCTGGTTGATGAAGATCATGGTGGTGCCGGTCTGGTTGAGCCCACCGGTCAGCTTGCGCAGCGCCTGCGACATGAGCCGCGCCTGGAGGCCCACGTGGGAGTCACCCATCTCGCCCTCGATCTCAGCGCGAGGAACGAGTGCTGCGACCGAGTCGATGACGATGAGATCGATCGAGCCGGAACGAACGAGCATGTCTGCAATCTCAAGGGCCTGCTCACCCGTGTCTGGCTGGGAGACGAGCAGGGAGTCGATGTCGACGCCAAGCTTCTTGGCGTATTCGGGGTCGAGCGCGTGCTCCGCGTCGATGAACGCCGCGATGCCTCCCGCGCGCTGCGCGTTGGCGATGGCGTGCAGGGTCAGCGTGGTCTTACCCGAGGACTCCGGGCCGTAGATCTCGACGATGCGGCCCCGAGGGAGGCCTCCGATGCCGAGCGCAACATCCAATGCGACAGAGCCGGTGGGAATGACCGCAACCGGGGCGCGTTCATCGCTGCCCAGTCGCATGACGGAGCCCTTACCGAACTGCCGGTCGATCTGTGCGAGTGCCGTGTCGAGGGCCTTCTCGCGATCTGTTGCTGATGCCATTGTCGTGCTCCTGCCTGTCGTGGATGGTGCGCCTATAGGCTGCCGCTGTGGCGGGCCGACCGATGGTGCAAGGTCGACAAGCCTGTGCGACAAGGCTGTTGTTTCGCAGTGTCGCTAACAGTTCAGACAGTACGCTCGGCCACCGACATCATCGTGAAGCGCGTGCGGAATGTGCAGAAACTGCGAACGGATGCTGCTATGGAGGAGCCTAATCACATCCGAAGGAATGTTCGAACAGCTTCGCTGGGCGTGTCGGATGAACATCGAAAGTCCTCAGGGCTTGCGTACCTGGCACTTCAGGACTTACCCACCTGGCACTTCAGGACTTACGCACCTGACGCGGGCCGTACCAGCGGGACGGAGGCACGTCTGTCGCGCGACAGAGGGCGAGCCAGACCTCTCGAGGGTTACGGCCGGCAGCGAGAGCCTCGTCACCCGTCATACCGTCGAGTTCGGTCAGCACGAGATCGTGCGTGAGCGTGTCTCCGTACGACGAACCGAACTCCTCGCGGAGGGCAGCACGAAACTCACTGAGTTTCACCTCTCGACTCCGGCGTGAAACCGAGTACTACCGGGCAAGAACGTCTGCGCCGAAAGAACCCGTGTAGCCGTTGACGAGGTCATCCGGAACGGTGTCCGGAATGATGTCGATGCCCTCGAGAACCGCGAGCCGGTCGCCCACCTCGCGCATGATGACCGAAATGGGAGTCTCCAGGGCCTCAGCAACGGATGCGAGAATCTCGGAGCTTGCCTCTTTCTGCCCACGCTCGACCTCGCTCAGGTAGCCGAGCGCGACAGACGCCTTGCTGGCGACCTGCCGGAGGGTGCGGCCCTTCTGCAGGCGGAAGTCCCGAAGCACGTCACCGATTTCCTGACGAACGAGAACCATGGGACCCTCCCCTAACTATTCAGTGACGAAAAGCCTAGCGTGCTGAAAACACTAGTCAGTCCAGTCTGGATGGAACTTGTGAATGCAGTGGTTGTAACACGATCGTAGTGACATCTATTCCCTGTATTCGCACGGCCAACCGGATGCCTGCTTGACCTCAACTATCGGCGAACTCGGCGAGTCGGTCACCCAGTTCTGCCATGGCCTCATCGACGACCTGCCGGCGGATGCTGTTGCGATCACCGGCGAGCGCCAGACGCTTCACGCGCACATCCGCGCCGATCGCGATCGCCAGGAACACGGTCCCCGGCTCCTGCCCGTCCTGCCCGTCAGGGCCCGCCACTCCTGTGACACCTATCCCCACCTCGGCTGCCGTGCCGTCCACCGCGCACACCTCACGCACCCCGACCGCCATCTGTACCGCGACATCCGGATGCACGGCACCGTGCACATTGAGCACTGAGGCGTCGACACCGAGGATGGAGCGCTTCAGTTCGGTGTTGTAAGCGACCACACCACCCAGCACGGTCTCCGACGCTCCGGGTGTGTTGATCAGCTCCGCCACCAGCAGGCCACCGGTCAGTGACTCCGCAACCGCCACACGCAGCCGAAGCGAAACCAGGGTCGAGACGACGTCCAGCGACGGTGTCACGGCTCTGCCCGCCTGGCCTTGACGAGGTAGTCGACACCGCTGACGATGGTTGCGATCACCGCCGCCGTCATGACGACGCCGTTGACCCAGTGCACCCAATCGCCCAGCAGAACCCACAAGGGTGTGAGGAAGAGCGTGATCGCCACGGCCTGGAGCACCGTCTTGAGCTTGCCGCCCCGAGAAGCCGGAATGACCCTGTCGCGCAGCACTGCCATCCGATACGCGGTGATACCCAGCTCGCGCAGCAGGATGACCGCCGTCACCCACCACGCCAACTCGCCGAGCAACGACAGGCACACCAGCGCACCGCCCGTGAGCAGCTTGTCTGCGATGGGGTCGAGGAGCTTGCCGAGGTCTGTGACCAGATTGCGCCGCCTGGCCAGGATGCCGTCGACACTGTCCGTTGCGATCGCCAGTACGAAGAGGGCCGCCGCGGCATAGCGCACCGCGCCCAGCTCACCGTTATCGGCGAAGAGCAGCCAGAAGAAGACCGGGGCGAGCAGGATGCGCACGACAGTGATGACGTTGGCGAGGTTTCCGTTGCTGGCCGGTGTCTGCCCGTCGCGCACGAACCGGCCCCTCAGCGCTTTGGGAGCAGCCACGCGATCACTCCCTGCCGGTCAGATTCCAGGCATCCTCTTCTGGCGAAGCCTCGACCTCATGGTACCCGCTGGTCTGCGCCGCGACAGGGTCGCCCTCGTAGTGATCATGCTGCGCGTGCGGCGTCGGAGCCGGCTGCGCAGCCGGTGGCTCCTCCCCACGCAGCTTCGCCAGCACTGCAGGAAGCTGCTCGGCGCTCACAAGCACGTCCCTCGCTTTCGAACCTTCTGACGGCCCCACGATCTCACGCGACTCGAGCAGGTCCATGAGCCTACCCGCCTTCGCAAAGCCGACCCTCAGCTTGCGCTGCAGCATCGACGTCGAGCCGAACTGGGTGCTCACCACCAGTTCGGCCGCGGCGAGAAGCACCTCGAGGTCGTCGCCGATATCGCTGTCGATCTGCTTGCGCTCCGCAGCGGCAGCGACGTCCTGCCGGTACTCCGGCCGCGCCTGCGCCGTAACGTGCTTGACCACAGCAGACACCTCTGCCTCGGTCACCCAGGCGCCCTGCACTCGGATGGCCTTCGACGCGCCCATCGGCAGGAACAGGGCGTCACCCTGACCGATCAGCTTGTCTGCGCCCGGCTGATCGAGAATCACGCGGGAGTCCGTCATGCTGCTGACCGCAAACGCCAGACGACTCGGAACGTTCGCCTTGATCAGGCCGGTAACGACGTCGACGCTTGGCCGCTGCGTCGCCAGCACCAGATGGATTCCGGATGCTCGCGCCAGCTGGGTGATCCGAACGATCGAGTCCTCGACGTCACGCGGGGCGACCATCATGAGGTCTGCCAGTTCGTCGACCACGACGAGCAGGTACGGGTAGGCCTTGAGCGTTCTCTCGCTGCCAGGGGGCAGCACGATCTCGCCCGCGACGACAGCCGCGTTGAAGTCGTCGATGTGGCGGAACCCGAAGCTGGCGAGGTCGTCGTACCTCATGTCCATCTCTTTCACCACCCAGGCGAGGGCCTCTGCCGCCTTCTTCGGGTTGGTGATGATGGGTGTGATGAGGTGCGGAACACCGGCGTACCCTGCCAGTTCCACGCGCTTGGGGTCGATCAGAACCATGCGAACCTCAGACGGCTTCGCGCGCATGAGCAGTGACGTGATCATCGAGTTGACGAAGCTCGACTTTCCGGAACCCGTCGACCCGGCGACCAACAGGTGAGGCATCTTGGCGAGGTTGGCGACGACGTAGCCGCCCTCGACGTCCTTACCGAGGCCGATCGTCATGGGGTGAGCACTGCTCGTGCTTGCCTTCGACCTGAGCACATCACCCAGAGACACGATCTCGCGATCGGAGTTCGGGATCTCCACGCCGATGGCGCTCTTGCCCGGGATCGGCGACAGGATCCGCACCTCGTTACTCGCCACCGCGTACGACAGGTTTTTGCTGAGCGCGGTGACCCGTTCGACCTTGACACCCGGCCCGAGCTCGATCTCGTACCTGGTGACCGTGGGGCCGCGGCGGTACCCGGTGACGGTGGCGTCGACCTGGAACTGCTTCAGCACCTCGGTGATGGCGGCGACCACGTCGTCGTTGGCCTGTGACCTGGCCTTGGGCGGCGTGCCGGGAGCAAGCGTCGACGCTGCGGGCAGTCGATACGGTCTGGTTGGCTCCGACCCCCCAGCATTCTCGAACTCGCCGAGGCTTCCCTTCACAGAGGCCTTGTCTGAGAACCCGGGAAGCAGACCCTCCGTAGCCTGTGACCCGTCGTCGCTGATTCCCGTCGCGGGAGAGGTGTCGACCTCGCCCGTGAACCGCACCACCGCATCCTCTGCCTTCATGAGGTCTTCCAGCAGTTCGACGCCGAAGTGATCCTCACCGCGGTCGAGCACATCGGTGTCGTCATGGCCGTGCGCGAGCACGGGGCTGTCGAACGCAGGGTCCGTCTCTCTCTGCGCCTTGTTGCGACGCCACCACGGCAACGTTGCGGCCTCTTCAGGATCGATTCCGAGGTCACCGAAATCGCCGAGGACCTCGGTGGTCGCCTGCTTCTGCGCGGCCCGCTGCTCTGAGTCTGGCAGCTGGGCCCCGAAGAGATAGTTGTAGAGCTCGCGCAGGCGGTCACCGATGCGGTTGGGCGGCGTCTTGGTGATGATGAAGAGCGACAGCAGCAGGGTGAGCGAGAACACGACGAACGCGCCGTACACGCTGATGACCGTGATCAGCGAGTTGCCCAGAACCCACCCGATGATGCCTCCGCCGAGAGCCAGTGCGCCTCCGGGTTGCGGCTGACCGCCGAAGACGTGGCAGAGGCCGCTCACCGAGATGAGCAGGAGACCGAGCCCGATTCCGATGCGCCCGTTGTCGTTGACCGAAGACGGATGCCGGAACAGCCAGACGGCGAACAGCAGCATGATCACGGGGAGGGCGAACGCAACGCGCCCAAACAGCCCGCCGAAGGTCCAGGCATCGAGCGCGATCGCGACAGGGTCAGACGGGTTGAACCACTCCACCACCGCCCCGCAGATGGCGAGGAGGAAGATGAAGAACGGCACCCCGTCGCGCCGCTCCTCTTTCGCAAGGGTCTCGCGGCCGAACAGTCGTGCTGCGCCCCCAACGAGGTGGGACAGACCGTTCCACGCGGATGTCAGCAGGCCAGGTTCCTCGGCTGGAGCGGCCTTCCTGGCCTGCGTCTTGCGCGCAGCGGTCTTCGTGCCGCGCGAGCCTGTGCCGCGGGCACGCGACGTTGAGGTCGAACGCGTAGCCATGTTCCCAACGGTACCGGCGCGCACCGTCACAGCCCGGTTACTGCGGCGCGTGTTCGCGGCGCAGTCGAGGTACCCGGATTCGGACTACGCCTCGATGACGACGGGCACGATCATGGGCCGCCGCCGGTGCTGCGTGTTCACCCAGCGGCCCACCGTGCGACGGATGACCTGGCTGAACGCGTGGGTGTCCCTGGTGCCGTTCTCTGCGGCCTCCGTCAACGCCTTGATGATCATGGGCTTGACGGCCTCGAACACCTGCTCGTCTTCTGCGAATCCCCTCGACTGGATCTCCGGCCCGACGATCACGCGGCCGGTCTGGGCATCCACTGCGGCGAAGATGGAGATGAACCCCTCCTCGGCGAGGATTCGACGATCCTTGAGGTCGGCATCCGTGATCTCGCCCACTGTCGACCCGTCGACGTAGACGTAACCGAGGTCGAGTTGGCCCACCACGGTGGCGACACCGTCTCGCAGGTCGATGACCGTGCCGTCCTCGCCCAGAATCGTGTTCTCGCGCGGCACCCCCGTCTGGATGGCCAGCTCCGCGTTCGCCACCAGGTGCCTGTGTTCGCCATGCACGGGGAGCACGTTCTTCGGACGAAGGATGTTGTAGCAGTAGAGCAGCTCCCCCGCGCTGGCGTGGCCGGAGACATGCACCTTCGCGTTGCCCTTGTGCACGACGGTAGCGCCCAACTTCATGAGCCCGTAGATCACGCGGTACACGGCGTTCTCGTTGCCCGGTATGAGGCTGGAGGCCAGGATGACGGTGTCGCCGCTGCCCACCTCGATCTTGTGCTCCAGGTTGGCCATGCGCGCCAGGACGGCCATCGGTTCACCCTGAGAGCCCGTGCTCATGAAGACGATGCGGTCGTCGGGGAGGTCTCCGGCCTTCTTCTGGTCGATCAGAACGCCCTCCGGCACCTTGAGGTAGCCGAGTTCGGCCGCGATTCCCATGTTGCGCACCATCGAGCGCCCCATGAATGCGACGCGCCTGCCATTGGCGTGCGCGGCATCCAGAACCTGCTGCACGCGGTGCACGTGGCTGGAGAAGCTCGCGACGATCACGCGGCGCGGCGCCTTCGCCATCACGGCCTCAAGCACCGGGCCGATGTTGCGCTCCGGGGCGGTGAAGCCGGGAACGTCTGCGTTCGTCGAGTCGGGCAGGAACAGATCGACACCCGCCTCACCCAGCCTGGCGAAGGAGCGGAGGTCTGTGATTCGGTCGTCGAGCGGCAACTGGTCCATCTTGAAGTCGCCCGTGTGCAGCACAAGCCCCGCCGATGTCGTGATGGCCACCGCAAGGGCATCCGGAATCGAGTGGTTCACCGCGATGAACTCGAGGTCGAAGGGCCCGAGCTTCTCACGCTGGCCCTCCTTCACGCCGAGGGTGTACGGCGTGATGCGGTGTTCCTTGAGCTTTGCCTCGATGAGGGCAAGCGTGAGGTTCGAACCGATGAGCGGGATGTCCTGCCTCAGGCGAAGCAGGTAGGGAACGGCACCGATGTGGTCTTCGTGCCCGTGGGTGAGCACAATGCCGACTATGTCGTCGAGACGATCACGGATGGGCGAGAAGTCAGGGAGGATCAGGTCGACGCCCGGCTGGTTCTCCTCCGGGAACAGCACGCCGCAGTCGACGATGAGGATCTTGCCGTCGATCTCGTAGGAGGTCATGTTGCGGCCGATCTCGCCCAGCCCGCCGATCGGGATCACCCGGAGCGTTCCTGGGGCAAGGGGTGCGGGGTCGAATAATGGTGAATTCATGGCATCCTGCGCAGTTTCGGCCTGTCGGCCGGGTGTAGGGCCGCTAGCCCTCGGTTTGAGTTGTGGCTGATTCTGGGTCTGCCTGCGTCGTCAGCGCGTGGTTCCCGCCACCTTCGGGAGAGCGCCGCCCGCGGCCGCGTTACGGTCTGGACGGAAGTTGCTGAGGTCGAGGCCAGGAATCGTGCCCACCAGGGCGAGCTCGTCCTCGATCATCGCCGCCTCTGCGTCCTCCGGGCCGACCAGCGGAAGGCGGACCCGCGGGGAGCCGATGCGCCCCAGCCCGTGGAGGATGTACTTGGCGGCCACCGTGCCAGGCACGTGGGTCATGACGGCACGCACGAGCGGTTCAAGCGCCTGGTGCGCCGAGGTGGCCTTCTTCAGGTCTCCCGCGTTTACGGCGTCGACGATGTGGCGGTACGGCGTCGCAGCAATGTTCGCAGTGACACCGATGAGCCCGGATGCGCCGATCGCCAGGTGCGGCAGAACGTTGGCGTCGTCACCGGAGAAGTAGAGCAGGTCGGTCTGGTTCAAGACGCGGCTGACCTCGCTGAAGTCACCCTTCGCATCCTTCACAGCAACGATGTTCGGATGCTTCGCAGCGCGCAGGATCGTCTCGTATTTGATCGGGATGCCCGTGCGCCCCGGAATGTCGTAGAGGATCACAGGAAGGTCAGTCGCGTCGGCGATCATGCGGAAGTGGGTGAGCACTCCTGCCTGCGTGGGCTTGTTGTAGTAGGGGGTCACGATCATGACGCCGTCGGCGCCGGCCTTCTCGCTCGCCTTGTACAGCTCGATCGCGTGCGCGGTCTCGTTGGAGCCACCCCCCGTGATGACCTTCGCGCGGTCGCCCGCAACAGCCTTCGCCACCTCGACGAGCTTCAGCTTCTCCGGGTCGGTGAGCGTGCTGGTCTCCCCCGTCGTGCCGGTGACGACAATGCCGTCAGCACCCTGGGTGATCACATCGTCGATGTGCTTCTCGACGTCGCTCCAGTCGACTTCGCCGTCTGCGGCGAACGGGGTTACCAGGGCGACAAGCACCTGGCCGAAGGGATTCTCTCGCGTAGACACACCTACAGGGTACCGGTCGAGCGCAGCAGCCAGCCACGGGTGTGACGGCGCAGCCTCAGCTTCTGCGGTAACTGAGGAAGCGGTACTCGAGACCCGTGCTCGACGTGTGCCACCCCTCTGCGGGGTCGACCGCAGCACGCCTCCAGCGGTGATCGATCGTCGGCGCCGTGGTGTCTCCGTCGAAACGCCGCGAGATCTCGGTGACCTCGAGGAGGTCTGCACTGTCGATGACGGCCGAGAAGATCTCCGCACCGCCGATGACCCACACCATCTCGGCGCCGGATGCCTTGGCCAACTCGATCGCGCCACTCACCGTGTGCGCGACCTCCGCGCCCTCGGCCGACCAGTCCGGCTGCCTGGTGACAACGATGTTGCGTCGCCCCGGGAGCGGCCGGAATCGCGCGGGGAGGGCGTCCCACGACTTGCGGCCCATGATCACCGGGCTGCCCATGGTGATGCGCTTGAAGTGGGCCAGGTCTTCGGGGAGGTGCCACGGCATGGCGCCGCCGCTGCCGATGATGCCGCCCGTCGACTCTGCCCAGATGAGGCCGATGCGCGTGGTGGTCATACAGCCACTGCACCGCGTATGGCGGGGTGGTGCTGGTAGCCCTCGATGACGAAATCTTCGAAGACGTAGTCGAAGATGCTGTCGCGGTCCGCGGTGATACGCAGCTTCGGAGCCGGGTATGGGTCACGGGTCAACTGCTCCCTCACCTGGTCGACGTGATTATCGTAGATGTGGCAGTCGCCGCCCGTCCACACGAAGTCACCGACGTCAAGGCCGGTCTGTGCAGCGACCAGATGGGTGAGCAGGGCGTAGCTCGCAATGTTGAAGGGAACACCGAGGAACATGTCGGCACTGCGCTGATACAGCTGGCACGACAGCTTGCCGTCCGCAACGTAGAACTGGAAGAAGGCGTGGCACGGCGCAAGCGCCATGCGTGGGATGTCGGCCGGGTTCCAGGCGGTGACGATGTGCCTGCGGGAGTCTGGGTCGGTTCGGATCGCCTCAATGACCGAGGAGATCTGGTCGATCTGTTCGCCGTTCGGCGTCGGCCAGGAGCGCCACTGCACCCCGTACACCGGACCAAGCTCTCCCGAGGCGTCTGCCCACTCGTCCCAGATCGTCACGCCGTTATCGCGGAGCCAGCCCACGTTGCTATCACCGCGCAGGAACCAGAGCAGCTCATATGCGATCGACTTGAAATGAACTCGCTTGGTCGTGACCAGCGGGAACCCCTCGGAGAGGTCGAACCTCAGCTGGCGCCCGAACACGCTGCGGGTACCGGTTCCCGTTCGATCAGACTTGATCGCTCCGTTCTCGAGCACGTCACGCAGCAGGTCTTCGTATGGGGTGGCGATGGTCACGAGTTCACTGTACCCGGCACCACCCATGGCCAGCCTGCGGGGCGCGCCTCGGGCATCCGAATGTCAGTCGCCCGCCCGCTCAAGGGCGATCGCGCGGCGGATCGCCTGCCTGCCGCGCCTTCTGTCCCCGCTCGCGTCGTACGCCATCCCCAGGCGGAACCAGGCCCGCCAATCGTCCGGATGCTGCTCGACCTCGTCCCGGAACGCCGGGAAGCTGGCCTCGGCCGCTGCACGGTCCGGGCGCCCGCTGGCGCGCACGGGGAGCTCCTCGACTGGCGATTGGTCGTCTGCGGCGAGCCTGTCGGCCAGCCTCTGGCTGCGGAGACCGAACAACAGTTCTGCGCCCATCGCCCAGGCTCCGATCACCGGGAGGACGATCAGTGCGACCCCAATGACCTGAGCGATCGCGTCACCCGAGATCATGAGGCTGATCGACAGCTGCGCGACGGCGACGAGGTAGATCACCAGCACCGCTGACATGATCAGCACGCCGAGCCTGGTGCTCACTTCTGCTGCTCCCCCGGCATGAGGTCGATCAGGGAGTCGAGGCCCACGGTCACGCCACGGGCTGTGGCGGCGGCGGAAAGGCCGAGCAGGATGCCCTTTTCGTAGGAGTCGGAAGACAACGTTTCGTGACTGAGGGTGACGACCTCACCCTGCCCGCCGAAGATGACGTCCTGCTTGGCCACGATCCCGGCCATGCGCAGACTGTGGACGGGAACGCTCGCCACCTGCTGACCGCGCGCACGCTGGTCGCTGTGCGGGGCGGAAACCGGACCCACCGCTGCGCGCGCTTCACCGATGAGCTCAGCCGTGCGGACCGCGGTTCCCGATGGGGAGTCGACCTTGCCTGCGTGATGGGCCTCGACGATCTCGATCGAGTCGTAGAAGCGGGCCGCGAGCGCCGAGAAAGCGGTCACCAACACCGATCCGACCGAGAAGTTCGGAACGATGACGACACCGACATCCGGTTTTCCCTCGATCGTGTGACGCAGCGAGCCGATTCTCTCGGCGGACCAGCCTGAGGTGCCGACAAGCACATTGATCCCGTGGTCGACCGCGAACGCCACGACGTCGGGACTCACGGCCGGGTGTGTGAAGTCGACGACCAGGTCAGCGCCGAGCAGCTCGTGCATGGGGTCGCGCGAACTGAGCGTTGCACTGAGTTCGAAGCCCTCAGACTCCTCCACCAGGCGGCACGCCAACCTGCCCATCTTTCCTGTCGCGCCGACCACGGCAACCCTGGTTGTCATCCGGCCAATCTACCAAGACGCCGGCGGAGCCGGATCAGTACGGCTGGTCGACCGGAAGGCCCGTGCGAAGTTCGACGGGAAGGTGACCGAGGTCATTGTGGGTGACCAGTTCCGGTGACTTCACCGAGCGAACGCGGATGATGGTGAGACCGCAGTTGGCCTGGTTGGTCCCCATCCACTTCCAGGTGGGCGCCTCGAACACCTCGCGCACAAACCACCCGATGACGAAATTGTGCGTGATCAGGAGCGAGTGCCGGTCTTCGATGGACGGTGTCATCCACTCTGCGATCGCGTCGGTCATCTGGGCCTGGCCCGCGTCGATCTGCGCCTCGGATACAGAGCCGAAGAACGGCTGGAAAGCCGCCGGCATGTCTGGCGTCGGTCCAGAGGGTATGCAGTCGAACAGCAGGGCCGACGGCGTCGACCTCAGCGATGGGAGGTTCTTCGTGATCATCGCAGCGGTGTCTTCAGCCCGCTGGAGCGGTGAGTGCCATGCCCCGGTGAACGGCACCCCGCTCAGGCGGTCCGCGATCAGCTTCGCCTGACGCTTGCCGCGTGCAGACAGGGGGCCGTCTGGCAGGCCGTGTTCGGCATCCTGTTGTTCGCCGTGACGGACCAGGTAGAGAAAATGAGACATCGTTGTCCTAAGGGGCCGCAAGCGCGGTCAGTGTTGTTTCCTCGACACTACCAACTGCCGCAATGGACGCCGGGCGCGCCAGCAGGTCTTCCGCCAGCTCCTGCACCTGTGCAGTGGTTACGCGCGACAGGCGCCGCAGGGTCTCATCGAGATCGATGAACTCGCCCAGCGTGATTTCGGCGCGACCGAGCCGGGACATGCGGGTGTCCGAGTCTTCAAGCGCCAGTGCGGATGCCCCGCTCAGCTGGCCGATGGCACGGTCGAGTTCGTCTGGGCTCACCCCGTGGGTCGCCACCCGCCGGAACTCGGCAAGCATCAACTCCGTGACCTGGGCGGCTTTGGCGGGAGAACAGCCTGCATACAGACCGAACAGGCCGGCGTCGGAGTAGCTCGGCGAGAAGGAGTACACGGAGTATGCGAGGCCCCTGCGTTCGCGGATCTCCTGGAACAGTCGGGACGACATCCCCCCACCCAGGATCGAGTTGAGCACTGACAGCGTGCTGCGTCGCGGGTCGGTCGCGGCGAGTCCCGGCACGCCGACCAGGATGTTGGCCTGCTCGATCG
>Ga0180215_1001173_pt1 | contig 29875 bp, 35 predicted proteins | sample eDN3rd37CBELigBY_FD_128871 | JGI IMG/M metagenome (GOLD analysis project Ga0180215, IMG submission 128871) | Enriched backyard soil microbial communities from Emeryville, California, USA - eDNA 3rd pass 37_C BE-Lig BY (version 2) (version 2) | ecosystem: Environmental > Terrestrial > Soil >...
GTCCGAAGAAGAGGCAGGTTCAGACAAGGAGAACCGGAAATAGACTGTTTGTGTCCGAAGACGGGGCAGGTTCAGACAGGAAGAACGAGAAATAGCCTGCTTTTGTCCGAAGAAGGGGCGAGTTCAGACAGGAAGAACCGGAAATAATCTGTTTGTGTCCGAAGAAAGAACAAGTTCATACAGGAATAAGTATAGCCCCAATCAATAAGTGATTGGGGCAAATTGTTATTTATAAAGTTTAATCACAAAAACTTAACTACCCAGCCTGCAGCTCTACTATAATCCTGCCAATGTCTTTATTGTCTTGATGATATAAATTCCATCAGCTTCCTGCTGGTATGTTTCAGGGCTTCCTCATGATAGATCATGTAAAAGTCCCGCTGCATTGTAATTCCGTCTATATTTAATTGCTTTAAAGTACCGAGCCGAAGTTCTTTTTTTACAGCAGATTTTGAGATGATGGAAATTCCTAATCCTGCTTCTACACAGGATTTTAAGGCTTCGGTGTGTTTCAGTTCCATAATGACATTCAATTTAGATGCATCTACATGGCATCTTCTAAAGGAATCCTCCATCACTTGCCTTGTTCCTGATCCTTTTTCACGGATAATAATAGGAACTGAGAGCAGCTCCTCGATGGTTATATTGTCCGTCTTAATGAATTTATTTTCAGGAGAGGCTATGATAATCAACTCATCTTTGGCAAATGGAACTTGTTTTAAGGCTGGGTAGGAGAGCATGGATTCAATGAATCCTAAATTGATTTCATGATTTAACAGCTTCTCAACGATATGCCTGGAGTTGTATACATTTAAATGCAGGCTGACTTTTGGATAAAGACTCGAAAAGTCGGCTAATAAAAAGGGGAGGACATGCTCCCCGATGGTTAAGCTGGCTCCGACCTTTAAGTCCCCATGTACACTTCCCTTTAGTTCTTCAAGTTCATTTTCAGTTTCATTCATTAAAGCTATCAGCTTTTTGACTTTATGATAAAGGATTTCGCCTGCAGGAGTCAGCGAGATTTTTTTGGTTGTCCGTTCAAAGAGCTGACAATCCCACTGTTCTTCAAGTTGTTTGATTTGAAGGCTGACACTTGATTGAGAGAGGTGAAGATCTTTGGCAGTCTGAGAAAAACTCTTATTATTTGCAGTGACATAAAATACTTTCAAATAGTCGAGGTTCATAAATATTCTCCTTCAATCCTGTAACTTCCCTCTCTATTGTAATCGATAGAGGGACATTTAAAAAATTTTATATAGCAGGAGCAGCAGAGGGGTTATGGCAAGAAGACCCAGAAAGCCTGCTATGGCAACAGCCACTGGTTTAAAGCCTACTTTCACGAAGTCTTTCCATTTAATATTAAGCCCAAGCCCTGCCATTCCCATTGCGAGGAGGTAGGTGCTAAGCAATAAGAAGATGCTGATGATGCTGCCGGGGATGGAGAAAAGAGTATTGATCAGGCTGGTAAGCAGAAATCCAAAAATAAACCATGGGATTGGCAGCTTCCCTATATTCCGGCTTTTGCCGGTGTTTTTTCTGCTGTAAACAAAACTGATAATAAGGGCAACTGGTATCAGCAATAATACTCTTCCGAGTTTAACCAGTATGGCAGAGTCACTGCTGGCATCTCCGCCTGGAACACCAGCCGCCACTACATGGGCAAGTTCGTGCAGTGTTGCGCCGGCTAATACACCATATTCCTGCTCGCTAATAGGCAGCAAGGGAAATAAAACAATATACAAAATGGCCCCTATGGTCCCTAAAACTGCTATGCATGAAACTGCAACTGCGGTTTGCTCTTCCTTGCTTTTGACAATAGGCGCAATCGCAATAATGGCTGCTGCTCCGCAAATAGCAGTGCCTGCAGCAAGCAAAGCTGACAATTTCTTATTGATTCTGAACGCTTTGCCCAAAAGCAGGATGAAACTCATGGTAAAGACGATGACCACAACATCGATGATCATGATTGAAAAACCTGCTGATATAATTTCCTGCAAATTCAGCCTAAAGCCCAGTAAAATAATCCCTGCACGAAGCAGTACCTTGCTTGAAAACTGAATACCTGAATGAGCGTCCGCAGGTACAGATAGCGTATTTCCCCAAATGCCTCCCATCAGAATGGAGAGGATCATGATTCCGAGAATGGAGAAAAAGGGAAGATTGGCAATTTGGCCAGCCAGAACCGCAAGGATGAGGGTCAGCAATAATCCTTTCGCAAACCCGATAGCCTTTTGTTTTTTTTTAGGTTCTTCTATTACATATTCTTGAATTTTTTGTGCTTCCACAGAAAGTTCCCCTTTCGTTCATTTGATACCTTAACCGTATCATAGGAAAGGAAAACCGCTTCACCGATTGTTTAATAAGGCTTATTGGATTTCTTAATGATTCAAAATGGTATGGCTTAAGCCCCTTTTTGCTGCAAAATCATGACTTCCTCTTCTTTTTCTTTCATTGATAGGAAAAGTACTCCAGCAATGATGAAAACACCGCCGAGCAGTTGATAGCTTCCGAAGGTTTCTTTTAGCCACAGGAAGGATATCAAAGCTGCCACAAGCGGCTCAATACTGGATAAAAGACTGGTTTCTGTGGGGGAAAGATACTTCAGACTTCCTATATAGAACAAAAAGGAGAGGGTGCTGATCACAATAATGGCAATTAACATAGATAATGTACCAATATTAAGGGCAACTGCCATGCTGGCAAAGCTGAATGATGGCATCAGTAAATATAGGACGATTCCGCCAAGCAGCATTCCCCAGCCTATGATTGTCATCGTTCCCCAGGTCTTAATGAGGGAAACAGGCTGCAATGTATAAAAGGCAAATCCCAGCGCAGTTAAAAATCCGATCCATAAAGCCTTATCTGTCAAGAGAATTTGGTCCAGAGATCCATTGGTAATAAGCAGAAAAATTCCTGATAAAGCGGTGACAATGGCCAGCAAATGGGTCTTGGATGGCCATCTTCTGGACTCGATTGCCACATAAATCGTGATCAGCACCGGACCAGCAAATTGAAACAGGGTGGCTGTAACGGCATTGCTCACCTGAATGGTTTCAATAAAAGCATATTGCCCTCCAAGCATCCCCAAAACAGCAAAAAGAAGTAGCTGTATCCAGTGGCGGGGATGTTTCCATATCGCAAATACATTTACTTTTCGGCATGATAAGAAAATGAGCGTGAAAATGCCTGCCGCAATCAATCTGATAACTAAATAATCGCTTGATGATAAGTGGGTCTCCTGAAAAAACCACTGGAGCATTGGACCAGATAATCCCCACAAAGAAGCACCGCTTATAATCATGGCCAGTCCCAGCCTGCGTGAATTGCTCATGTTGTATGTCTCCTTACTATATATGTAATTATCATGTATTATAGATAATAACTGGTGTTGTTAGAAGGGTCAGATTTTTATTATAGAAGGGGGCCAGATTAATGTCCGAGTTAACGCCAAATCTAAACTTTACAAGCGGTGAGCCACTATATGTGCAATTATATAAATATATTAAAAACGAAATTAAGACAGGCAATCTGGCGGTAAATGCAAAGCTCCCATCCAAAAGGAAATTTGCCCGTTATCTTCAGGTTAGTGAGAATACAATTGAATCTGCATATGAACAGCTTATGGCTGAAGGATACATCGAATCGAAGGCACGCAAAGGATATTTTGTGTGTGAAGTTGAACAATATCATTTTGCTTCAGAAAATGAAGAGCCTCTCGCTGAAGAAAAGCAGCATATAGAGGGTAAGTTCATGTATCATTTTACTCATTCCGGGGTGGATATCAGGACGTTCCCATTTTCTGTGTTCCGGAAATTAACAAATCAAGTCCTGACAAGGGATAATGGCGAGGTTCTAATGCTTGGCCATCCTCAAGGCGAGCAGGAGCTGCGGAACCAGATCGCGAAGTATCTCTATAAATCCAGGGGTGTAAATTGTTCCCCAAGCCAAATCATTCTTGGATCTGGAACACAATATTTAATGAAAACGTTATTACAGCTGCTGGATGGAAGTACTTTTGCTGTTGAAAATCCGGGATATCACCGCAAGCTCATCATCTTTGAAAAAGGTATGGACAATGTGAGGGACATTCCTCTCGATCAAGATGGACTTGTTTTATCAAAGCTGAAAAAGTCAGGAGCAAACATCGTCTTTGTCACTCCATCTCACCAATTCCCTTGCGGAATGATTATGCCTATTGCCAGAAGGATGCAGCTTTTAAAATGGGCAAAGGAAAAACCTGGACGTTATATCATTGAAGATGACTATGACAGTGAATTCCGCTACACGGGCAAGCCGATTCCTGCCCTGCAGGGATTGGATAAGGATGAAAAAGTAATTTATATGGGCACATTCTCGAAAGCCCTGCTTCCCTCTCTAAGGATTAGTTATATGGTCCTTCCAAGACCTTTGCTGAAGATTTATCAGGAAGATTATTTCTTTTATGCGCAAACTGTTTCCCGGACAGATCAGGAGATTTTAATAAAATTTCTTCAGGAGGACTACTGGGATAAGCATATCCAGAAAATGAGGGTCGTTTATCGAAAGAAAAGAGATATCCTAATTGCTGCCATATCGAAGTATTTTCCACCAGGTTCTGAAGTAATCGGACAGGACTCAGGTTTGCACATATTACTTCGGCCGAATAATGAAATGAATGAACAACAGCTGATCAGGAAAGCCTTAGAGGCAGGAATAAAAATTTATCCTGTATCTCAATTTGGAGAAAATGACGGTCACACTGTATTGCTTGGTTTTGCCTTACTATCTGAAGAAGAGTTATTTGAAGCTATAAGGGTATTGGCCAGGGCATGGTTTGAATTGTAAAACCTGAAAAATGGTGATTTAGCATTCGTAGATTATCAAAACCCATAATGTGGAGAACAGTTGCAGGATTTTTAAAGTAGTTATTAATGCTCATTTTACCAAGTAAAGCGAACTGTTTGTCCATTCAGTACGTTTCCATTTATAACAGGCTTAGCCTGAAAAATTAGATGGAGGTTTTCTTGAATGAAAAAGTTTTCTTTCCTGATGGTTTGTCTATTTGTTATGGCAGGTGCAGCGGGTTTTACGGCATTTTCGAATTCCGCAGAGCCGGCAAATTCTTCAGTTGAAGCCGCACAGACTGAAGCTGTTCAAGTTTATGGTCCAGGTGGTCCTTTGGGCCCGATAAAGGAGGCTGCAGAAAAGTTTTCAGCTGAAACAGGTATCAGGGTGAACGTAACGGCTGGACCGGAATCCAATTGGATTCAGCAGGCAAAGGAGGATGCTGACCTGATTTACGGAGGTTCAGAGTATATGATGCAAAGCTTTGTTTTTAACCACCCTGGAATGATAGACGAAAAATCACGAACAGAGCTGTATACTCGTGCTGCTGGTATTCTGGTGAGAAAAGGAAATCCCAAAAAAATAGAATCCCTAGAGGATTTAACAAAGCCAGGAGTTAAAATAGTGGATGTTAACGGTGCAGGCCAGCTTGGTCTTTGGGAAGACCTGGCAGGAAGAAAGGGCCTGATCGCTGGTTTAAATCAAAACATGGATATTTCAGTCAAAACCAGTGCTGAAGCCATTGATCTTTGGAAGACTAATTCAAAGCTGGATGCATGGATCACATATGAGTCCTGGCATTATCGCTTGAAAGAGGAAACAGAATTAATCCAAATGCCGGAAGATGAAAAGATTTACAGAGGAACACCTATTGCTATTGCCAAAGCTTCGCAGCATAAAAAAGAGGCTAAAAAATTCATAGAGTATCTGCAAACGGAATCAGCCCATAAGATTTTTCAAAAATGGGGATGGAACTAAGTGAGTAAGCTGCTATTAAACATGCCTATTTTTCTATCGAAAAACAACAGGCTGTGACCTCTTATCAAGTTTGATATGAATACAAGAGGGAATGAAATGGGCGAGGAGGGATCAAATGAAAAAAATACTTTCATTTATATCCATTTTGGTGATTATTATATTGGCAGCGGGCTGCAGTTCCAATGGAGAGAATGAGAAGCAGGAAAATGCAAACAGCGAAAAAGCAAACAACGCAGACGGACAAATGGCTGATGAGCTTTTAAATGGCAGTGATGAGGTAATGGCGGTTCTGGATGATTTACAAGCTAATTTGGAAAATAAGGCGGAAAACTCGGAACTGATACAAAAAAAGGGCAAAGACCTTGAGGAAAACTGGGATGAGATTGAGAAGAAAGTGGAGGAGAATTTTCCAGAAGACTACGAAAGTATTGAAAAGAGCTTATATCCGCTAATTAGTGAATCTCAGAAAGATCAGGGTGACTCAGCAAAAATGAAAGATCTGGTTACCGAAACAAAGGAAAAATTAGAGTCATTTAATGAGAAATTAGCTGAAAAATAATGAGTTTAAACCTGCCCTAAATTTTATTGGGCAGGTTTATTTCATTATATTAGGTCCCCAGCACTTTTTGTCCTTGCGGCTGAGTGTTAAACGGATTAGGTTCCAATGTAATCCCAATATCTTCAAACGAATATTCTGGAGGCAGGCGGTAGGTGATAAGTCCGCTGCCGTTTTGATCAGGTATCAAAGTGCCAGCACTTTGCCGGTTTCCGTTTTTTAACAGCCATACTTGGTAAACCTCATTACCCTTCGTAATAGGCATATTATTCAAGGCAATGACAAGACTTGTTTCCGTACCTTCCTGAAGAAGGTATGCGCTGCCGGTTGCAGAAGCAGCTAAGCTTTGCCCTGTTAAGGAATAAGTCGTAACAATTTGTGTCGGATCAGCAGCTTTATTCTCTAATGACTTAATAGTATCTTTCAATTGAAGGCTGTTCCAATAAAACCCAATTAAACAAATGATTAAAATAGCTGTTACAGCAGTGGATAGGGGTGAGAAATGCCTTTTGGTAACTGATAAAATTCGTTCTTTAAAGCTAATCGGTTCGGCTTCTATTTTTTCTTCGTGTTTAAGAAATTTATTTTCTTCAAAGACAAAATCCATCACTTGTGACTTCAATGATTCCGGTACCTCTGTTTCTTCTACATCATAAGAAAGCATTTGCCATGTTTCTTGTATAGATTTCAGTTCCTGCTGGCATTTTGCGCATTTTAGCAGATGGTCTTCGAACTGTTTTTTATCTTGGTTATTAAGTTCATTTATAATATATAAAGATAAATTATCACATTTATTCTCCATGCCGAACACCTCCTATTTTCCCGCTGAAATTATTCCGCAGTTTCTTTAAGGCCTGATGCAGGCGGCTTTTAATCGTACCCAGCGGCTTTTGTTCAAGTTCTGCAATTTCACTTAAGGAGTACCCTTCCCAATATAATAAGTTGATCAGGCGCTGCTGAGGTTCAGAGAGATGTCGTTTTGCTTCTTGAATCTGCTGTTTTAGCTGATTTCTGGTAACTTGCTGCTGTACATCATCAGCTGGTAGACCTTGCATTTGCTGCCAGTCCTCAAGCTCCAATTGGACCGTTCCTTTATATTTTTGTTCTTTACGGATGAGATCTATGGAAATGTTTCGAGTTATGGTGAGAAGCCAGTTCACAAACTGTCCTTGGGATGCATTATAGGTGCTTTTTGTCGTCCAAAGCCGAAGGAACACCTGCTGAACAATTTCTTTCGTTTTTTCCGTATCGCCTTTGGTTATTTTTATGGAGAAGCTATAAATAAGCTTTACATATCGGTCATATAGCTCTTCAAGTGCTGGCCGATGATTTTGAACAATTAATTCTATTAGTTCTTCATCTGACTTAGACTTCATTGACGGAAATCGCTCCCTTGTTAAACGAAATTATTTAGTATAGATGTTAACATAGATTGACGGGAAAATTTGATGGGGGAGGAAAAAAAGAACTGCCGATAAACCAGGCAGTTCCTTCGGCAGTATCCATTATTGTGCAAATGATGTTTCGCTGTTAACAATAAACCAAACATCTTTGACGCCTTGTCCCTTTACATCACCAGATGCTCCGTCCTTTACGAAGTAGTAAAGCGGATAGCCCTTGTAGGTCGTTTGTTTCTCACCAGTGTCAGCGCGAGTAATCGTTCCGAAGTCTTCTTTATTAAATCCTTCCGGAACGGCAAAATCTTCAGAGTAGAAAGCAGGCCAGTTTTCAAGGCAATCTCCACTGCAATTTGATGTATTTGGCTGATCTTTTGCAAAGAAGTAAAGTGCCATACCTTTAGCATCTGTAAGATATTTACCAATTTTTTTGTTTTCCATCAGTTGAAGTTTCGCATCCGATTCTGCAAGATCTTTTTCTGACTCGTTGTTAACCGCTGTTGTTGTTTCTTGTGCTTGTTCTTTTGTACCTGTGCTTTCTGGTTTTTCCTGAGAGCTGCATCCTGCAAAAAGTATGCAAGCTAAAAGAATTGTCCAAAAATAAATTTTTGTTTTCATGTTTAATCCCTCCGTTATTTTTTCTTATCAAATACAGGTAACGCAGGGGAGGGGTAAACGGTTTTAAACAAATTTAAAATTTTTTAAGATTCCTTAAGACAGGGCGGAATCAACAACGCGTATTGTGGCATTGATAAATTTAACAATTTTATATTTGTATATAACTTTCTAATCTGACTAGCCTGATTTGAGTGCGCTGATGAGTCAGGGGAAATAATACTAATGAAACAGCAGCCGGTCTTATGTGAACCGGCTGCTGTTTTTTTGCATTATGCAATAGTTGAAGCAGTTTTATCCTGTTTATTGTGCTTATCCTGCAAAACAAATTGATTACGCCCTGCCCCAATTCCGGAAATAGTAAAGATGGCAGTAATGGCCATAAGGAAGATAAGTGGAACGGTCCAGGAGTGAAACAGGTCATACAGTGAGCCGATGAGTATCGGTCCTGCCGCGGCAAGCAGGTAGCCGACCGATTGTGCCATTCCTGAAAGACTGGCTGCCTGTTTGGCATTTTCAGCACGAAGGCCGATCAGGGTTAAGGAATGACTGATTGCAGCCCCAAGACCAATCCCGAGGAGAACAATACTGATGTTAGAGATGATGGCATTGATATTCATCAGGAGTCCCGTTATGCCGGCAAAAGTGAAAATGCCGATGCCAAGAGCAATCCCCTTTTGGTTAGGCAGCCGATCGGCAAGAACCGGAATAATAAAATTAACAGGGAGTCCTGAAAACTGGAAAACTGTTACCATCCATCCAGCAGCAGCGATTTCCCGCCCCTGGCTATGAAGAATTTCGGGGAGCCAGGTGGTGGTGCTGAAATAGACCATTGATTGCAATCCCATAAACAGTGTGACCTGCCAGGCGATGGGTGAGGACCAGATAGAACCCTTTGGTGCAGAACCTTTAGGTGCTTCCGTTTTTTTCTTTCGCAATCTGATCTGAGGAAGCCAGACAATAATGGCGATAAGGATTAAGATGGTCCATACACCAAGTGAAAGCCTCCATCCCAGGCCAAGATCTTCTGCAATCGGGATACTGAATCCTGGCGCAAGCCCTGCACAAATCCCCATTGAAAATGTATAAATGCCTGTAAGCAGGCCAACCTTCTGCGGAAACTTTTCCTTGACCATTCCAGGAAGAAGCACATTGCAAAGACCTACGCCTAAACCTATTAAAATAGTTCCTATGTACAGAGGCGGAAGCATCCCTACAGAACGTGCAGCAATGCCGGATCCCAAAATAGTCAAACCCAATAGAATGCTCCATTCACTTCCAAGCTTTTGGGCAATCCTCGGAACAAAAGGAGAGAGCAGGGCGAAGGCAACGAGCGGAAGGGTAGTCAGAAGGCCTGCTGCACCATTGGAAATTCCCGTTTCATCCCGGATTGCTCCGATCAATGGCCCAACTGATGTAATCGCAGGGCGTAAATTAAAAGCAATAAAAATAATGCCGGCCATCAGGAAAAAGGTTTTTGAATCAAATTTTGCTGAACTTCTCAACTAAAGACACTCCTTAAAGGTATTTCGAAAATCCTTCGCGTAACGAAAAGACAATATTCAGAATAGTATAATTGCTTTTGAGCTAAAAGTACATAGCTTTTAAGCAAAATGGCAATATTTTTACAGTTTATTAGATGGGGATAAATCTGAGGAAACAGCCGGATATATAAAAAGCAAGGGGAGGTACCCCTTACTTCTATTTTTATACTGATTCTAATGCATCAAGAATTTTAGAAAGCCAATTCATATAAAACTCATTTAACCCTTTATAATGCTCCTGGATCAGGTTCGGAATGACGTCTTGGTAATCATGCTTCACTTCACTTTCTGTCTTCAGATCGGAGATCCAGGATTTAATATGCTCTGCTGCTGCAGGGACTTCGGGTGATTCGATAAATAATAGGGCTGGATAAAGGGAACGAGGTTCAGGCATCCGTTTTTTAAACACCTCAATGATCTCTTCTGAAAGCTGATTTTTTCCTTCTTCAGTAATTTGATAGACAGTGCGGTTTGGCCGGTTATTCACCTGTTCCCGCTTTTCCGCCTGGATCCACTTATGTTTTTCGAGTTTGCGGATGGCATGATATAAATTGCCGTCCGTAACGGGGAATAGCTGATCCCATTTGTGTTCTAAAATAACTTTTTTCATTTCATATGGATGATATTCTTTCTCTTTTAAAAGACCGAGAATCACGATTTGCATGGACATAATAGCAGCTCCTTTTAAATAATTACTTTGTGCAAAGTAGTGAATGATTTATAATAAAGGTGAGGAGGAGATCATATGAATCTAAAGGACAAAGTTGCATTAATTACAGGCGGTGCCGGCGGAATTGGCAAGGGAATAGCTACAGCCATGCTGAAACATGGCGCTAACGTTGTGATTGCAGATATCAACCGGGAAGCCGGAGAAGCGGCTGTAAAGCAATTACGCCAGTTTGGATCGATTCTTTTTATTGAAAAAGACATATCCCGGAAGGAAAATGCCGTAGAGCTTGTGCAGGAGACTATCTCACAGTATGGAAAATTGGATATCCTTGTCAACAACGCGCATGTTTCCAGACAGATGCCATTTGTGAATACAACACTGGAAGACTTTGAATTATCCTTTAATACAGGATTTTACCCTACTGTCCATTTAATGCAAGCCTCATACGAACAGCTTAAGAAAAATAAAGGATTCGTGATTAACTTTGCTTCAGGTGCCGGTATTTCGGGCCAGGTTAACCAGGCTTCCTATGGATCTGCAAAAGAAGCGATTCGCGGTTTGACGCGAACCGTTGCAAATGAGTGGGCTAAGGATCAGATTAATGTGAATTTAATCTCACCAATCGCTTATACTGAAGGCGTGAAAAATTGGAGCGAGAACTTCCCTGATCAATATGAGCAGGTACTCAATGGAATTCCGCTTGGCCGCATGGGGGATCCGGAAAAGGATATTGGGGAAGCGGCTGTATTCTTAAGCAGCGAAAGCAGCTCTTATATTACCGGACAGACAATAATGGTAGACGGCGGAACGCAAAAGTTAACATAAACAAAGAAACTGTCTCCTTGGACAGTTTCTTTGTTTGAGATAGGCTTACCTGCTCTGAAGTTAGTTAATTGTCTGGCTTAAAGACCCTTCCGCTTTTCTATTGTGCAGAAAAGCCTCCGTCAATAACTAATTCTGCTCCTGTAATATATGAAGAATCATCTGAAGCAAGGAACAATACAGCGCGTGCCACGTCATCCGCTTCACCAAGTCTTTGGAGCGGAGTGGCCTGAATTAATCTTTGCAGCACTTCACTGGATTCTGACAGGTTTTCTGTCATTGGCGTTTTAATGACGCCAGGGAAGACGGCGTTAACCCTGATACCGAAACGGCCATACTGTGTGCTTGCCGCTCTGGAGATGGCTCTGACAGCACCTTTTGAAGCAGTGTACGTGTTTGTCCCCATCCCCACCATGGCTGTGTAGCTTGAAATATTCACAACTGCACCGCTTTGCTGTTTGACCATCTGCGGCAATACATGCTTCATTCCTGCAAATGGCCCGAAACCATTTATGCGCATCATAAGATCCCAATCTTCAATGGTCACATCATCCATATGCTTCTCGCTTGAAATGCCGGCATTATTAATAAGAACATCGATTCTTCCATGATCGGCAACGATTTCTTCCACTGCCTTTTTCCAATCATCCTCTGACATGACATTCAGCAATTTGCCTTCCACTGAAACATTTTGGCTGACAGCGTTCAAGAGCTCTTTATTAATGTCCGCTGCAATAACATAAGCGCCTTCTTCGACTAAAAGCTCAGTCATTCGTTTTCCCATTCCAGATGCTCCGCCAGTAACCAATACAATTTTATTATCAAATTTACCCATTACAATTCCCCCTTGATGTATCTTTTTAAAATGCGTTTGCAAATTAAGTATAATCGAAAATATACTTTGCGCAAAGTAATTAGTTCTGGGAAAATAACAAGTTTTAAGGGACATTTCATTATTCTTGATAGAAAGGGAAAGGATTGGTATAATGAATGACAGTCAGTCACTTTAACAAGGAGGATATATACATGCAGGATCGGCCGGATGATAAATACAGTAGAATACTGAACGCTTCTATTGAGGTTATTTCTGAAAAAGGCCTTGAAAAATCCTCGGTATCAGAGATCGTTAAGAAAGCAGGCATTGCTCAGGGAACGTTCTATTTATATTTTTCTTCAAAAAGTGATTTGGTTCCTGCGATCGCCAATTCACTTCTCACCAAAATACTGGATCGGATGAAGAGGAAGGTGCAGGGAGCAGAAAGCTTCTGGAGCACTTTAGATGCCGTCATTGATGAGACCTTTAAGGTTACAGATGAACATAAAGATATCATCGTACTTGTATACTCAGGGCTTGCTGTCAACCATTCCCTGGAAAAATGGGAAGAGGTATACCGGCCATATTACGAATGGCTTGAGGTTGAAATCAGCAAGGCGGTTCAAAAAGAAGAAATTTTACCAGACATTAATGTGAAGTGGACCTCAAGGACCATCATTAACCTTATCGAAAATGCTGCTGAAAGATATTATATTGGCGGCGAGCGGGATGAGTCCCTGACTGTTTATAAGGAAGAGCTTTTTAAATTTATCAGGAAATCATTAATCACGGACTAAAATTATTGGACTGCTTCCAATAATTTTTCTTTAAAGAAAAATGACTGACTGTCATTCATAAGGAGTTGAGAGCAAATGAAATGGATGTTAGTATTTACAGCCGGCATCCTTGAAGTGATGTGGGCTTCAGGTTTAAAATATGCAAATTCATTTCTGGAATGGACGATTACCACTGTACTGATAGCAGCAAGCTTTATACTATTGATTCGCTCATATAAAGTAATTCCTGTTGCGGCAGCTTATACCGTATTTGTCGGGATTGGAACTGTAGGCACTTATATTTTAGGTGTGATCATGGGGGAGCCTTTTTCGGTAACTCAAGTATTTTTTCTGGTGATATTATTGGCAGGGATCATTGGCATGAAGACTTTTACGAAACAGGAAAACACTGAAGTGAGAGGTGAATTATAATGGCTTGGGGATTATTGATTCTGGCGGGCATAGAAGAAGTGGTCGCTACAATTGCCATGAAATACATGGATGGAACGAGAAAGAAATGGCCGATCGTTATAATGGCAGTTGGTTTTATTTTCTCTTTCTTCTGTTTATCTATGGCCATGCAAAGGATTCCAGCCGGTGTGGCCTATGCTATTTGGACAGGAGTGGGGAGCATTGGCATTACGCTGGCTGGTTTGTTTTGGTTTAAAGAAAAATTTGGTTATAAGCAATATTTATCCCTGGCATTCATCTTAGTTGGTGTTATTGGACTGGGGATGACATCTTAAGAACTCCTTAGGCTATTAATATCAGAAGCAGACCTTAAAAGTGATGGTCTGTTTTTTTGAAAAAGAAATTAGTTGCAAAATACAACTAAAAGAACTATACTGTAACCAAGAGGTGAAAATAATGGAAAATCTTCGCAGTTTGTTTCAAGTAATGACGCGCCGTTTTGGCTTACTCAATAAAAATTGCTGCAATGTCGGCGGTTGCGATATTTCCCTCATTCAAAGCCATATTCTTTATGAGATTGACAATCAGCATAACCCCTCCATGCAGCAGATTGCAGATACGTTAGGGACGGATATTACTACTTTCAGCAGGCAGGTTCAATCTTTAGTCAAGATGAACTTAGTTAAGAAAACACCGGATCCTGCTGATAAGAGAATCAGTATTCTTTCGCTGACTGCAGAAGGCAAATATATTGCAGGTTCAATAGATCAGCAGATGAATTCATTTTTACATGAGGTTTTTTCACAAATGAATGAGTTTGAAAAAGAAACAGTCATCCGCTCGATTCATTTGTTAAATAATGCAATGGCAAAGTCCAGTGCATGCTGTAAGCCAATACAGGGGTGAATCCCCTGGGTATAATACTTGTATATTGCAAGTAAAAGCAATCAATCCTAATTTGGAGAAAGAGGAGAGAGCATGACGAATCAGAATGATCTTTTTGTTGTCAAAGGGTGCTGCACGTCTAAGAAAGATGTATCAGAAAAGGCGTCGCTAAATAGGGATGATGGAAGAGAGTTGCCTGTGGCTATAATTGGCGCGGGGCCGGTTGGGCTTGCAGCAGCTGCACATCTGGCAAGCAGGGGGCAATCATTTATTTTGCTGGAGTCAGGGAAGCAAGCAGGAGCCAATATTAAAAGCTGGGGTCATATTCGGTTATTCTCACCATGGCGGTACAATATTGATAAAGCGGCTGCCAGGTTATTAAGCGCCAATGGCTGGGTACAGCCGCAGCTGGAAGCTTTGCCTACAGGGGAAGAGCTTGTTGAACACTATCTCAAGCCGCTGTCCAGGTTACCTGAAATAAAGCCTTTCATTCACCTAAATACGAAAGTTTTGTCAGTTGGCAGAAAAGACACCGATAAAATGAAAACCGCAAACCGGGAAAATATTCCCTTTGTTATCCATGCTGAGGAGAATGGAGAGTACAAAACATACGAATCAAAAGCAGTAATAGATGCTGCAGGCACCTGGGGAAATCCTAATCCAGCTTCGTCAAGCGGAATTTGGCTGGCAGAAGAACAGCAGCTGAAGGAGAAAATATATTATGGAATACCCGATATATTAGGGAGTGAGCAGCAGCGCTATAGGAATAAACGGATAGCAGTTGTCGGGGGTGGCCATTCAGCCATTAATGCCTTGCTGGATTTAGCCGAATTGAAAGAGACCTATCCTGAAACAGAGATTCTATGGATTATGAGAAGGAATCAGGTTGAGGATTCCTACGCAGGAGAAGAAAAAGATGCACTTGAAGCACGCGGCCGCCTCGGAAGCAGAATCCGCCAATTGGTTGATAACGGCCAAGTGGAGGCCATTACTCCATTTCGCATCCAGCTGGTCAAAAAGTCAGAAACGGGAATCGGGTTAATAGGCAGCCAAAACGGCAAGCCGGGCAGCCTGGAAGGAATCGATGAAATGATTGTCAATACAGGAAGCCGTCCGGATTTTGCAATGATAAACGAACTCCGTACTTCTATAGATTCTGCAACTGAAAGTGTAGAAGCTTTGGCACCATTAATTGATCCTAATATTCATAGCTGCGGTACAGTTCGCCCCCATGGAGAAAAGGAGTTAAGACAGCCTGAGAAGAATTTTTATATCGTGGGTTCAAAAAGCTATGGCCGTGCTCCAACCTTCTTGATGGCGACAGGCTATGAGCAGGTTAGGTCAGTGGCAGCTTATCTAAGCGGTGATTTCGCCGCTGCTGAAAAAGTGGAACTCGATTTGCCGGAAACGGGTGTTTGCAGCGTTAATCTAAAAAGTTCCTGTGATGAACCTGCTTCTACTTGCTGCAATTAAATAAAGGGGAGAATTAGTTCCCTAATAAAGGTGATGCCAATGACCATCAATCATGCTGGATCGCTCAAAAAAGAATATTTTATTTCATATATGAAATTACTCATGAATGCATTTGGATGTTCTGTTGAGGAAGCCAAAGATAGAACCTTTGAAAGGCTGTTTCGATTGCGCGAAAGTGAAATGGGGCAGGAAACGTATACACAATTTCTTTTGGCTTATCGGGATTTAATGAAACATCCCAATGATTAAGAAAACTCCGGAGAGGATGAATCATGGTGACTATTAAAGATCAATTATCTTCAAAGCCTATTATAATAGTCGCCGTCGTCACAGCTTTAAGTCTATTAGGAGATTCCATGCTTTATATTGCCTTGCCTGTCTATTGGGAAACTGCAGGCCTTGATTCAATTTGGCAAGTGGGTGTGCTCCTATCCATAAACCGTTTCATACGATTGCCTTTTAATCCAATAGCAGGCTGGATATATAAACATATTTCATTAAAGGCTGGCCTGATCGTTGCTGTTCTGTTAGGCGGATTCACAACGATTGGTTATGGTGTTTTCGAAGGATTTGCGGCATGGGTGATCCTCCGTGCATTATGGGGGATTGCCTGGTCATTTTTTCGAATAGGCGGATTATCAGCTGTTGCCGTATATGCGGATAACAATAAGCGGGGAAGTTCCATGGGGTTATATAACGGGCTTTACCGTACTGGAAGCCTGGTTGGAATGCTGATTGGGGGCTTGTTCGTTCCGGTTATAGGTTTGAGCACGGTTTCAATTGCATTTGGGTTTTTGTCCCTATTGGGGCTGCCTTTAATGCTGATTTCTAAAATAAATCAGGATGTTAAAACTCCTGAAAAGAAAGATAGAATGGCTAAAGAGACGCCTTTCATTGGAAAGGCCGGATATAAAGCATCGATAATTGTTTCAGGCTTTCTAATTGCCATGTTATATCAAGGAATAGTGACATCCACACTTAGTTCCTTGATTGAACATTTTTACGGAGAGAATATATCAATATGGAATGTGGTTGTCAGTGTTACATTATTATCAGGCATCATTCAAGCGGTAAGGTGGACATGGGAACCTTTTTTGGGAAGGACAGTGGGGCATTGGTCTGATGGAGCGCGTGGGAGGCTGCCGATTTTTATTGTGTCCCTGATTTTTGCAGGGGTTGTCTTTGGCATGGTATCCATTAGACTTCCATTAGAGCTGTGGATAGCCGTTACTCTTTTAGTAATGGCCGGTGCTACAATTTTATCTACCATTCTGGACACGATTGCACTGGACACAGCAAAGACTGCAAACATTGTATCTTTCCTTACGATATACTCAATCTCTCAAGATATGGGGGCAGCTTTAGGCCCGGCGCTTAGTTACATATTAATACAGTTAGAGGCGGGTTTTACATTTTTATATTGGGGCGGTTCGATCATACTGATTATTTTAGCAGCGATTTGGATGTTGTTAGCAAAGAGGTTAAACACATGTATAAAAAAAGAGATCTATGAATCTTATTAGCGGGGGACCAGAAATGATAAGTGAAACTGTTATTCGTGAAGCCAGAAAGACAGATTTAGAGGATATTCTGGAGATTTATAATCAGGGAATAGAAGATCGCATCGCTACATTGGAAACAGAGGCAAAAGATCTTTCCTATATGACAAACTGGTTTGAACAGCATCAAGGCCGATATAGTGTGCTTGCCGCTGAAGAAGGGGATCAAGTGATTGGCTGGGCTTCCTTGAATCCGTATAGCAGCCGCTGTGCTTATGATGGAGTGGCAGATCTATCAGTCTATATCTCCAGAGCATTCAGGGGCAAGGGAGCAGGCGGGAAGCTGCTTTCTGCTCTCGAAATGAAAGCAAGAGAAAACAAGTTTCATAAGCTGGTTTTGTTTACTTTTCCGTTTAATGGACTTGGACAGGGACTGTACAAGAAAATGGGGTATCGTGAAGTAGGCATATTTCAAAACCAGGGTGTTTTGGATGGAGAGTTTGTCGATGTGATGGCTATGGAAAAACTGCTTTAATTAAAGGTGCGGCTATTGGTTTAGCCGTTTTTTTGTGGGCTTTTTCTTAAAAGTTCGGAGGGGGAAGAGGTTCAGACAGGGTTTCCCGGATTTCCTGTTTATCTGTCCGAAGTTGGACAATGTTCGGACAGGATCTTTCGGAATTTTTGTTTGCCTGTCCGAAGTTTGATAAGGTTCAGACAGGATCTCTCGGATTTCCTGTAATCTGTTGAAGTTGGATAAGGTTCGGACAGGATCTCTCAGATTTCTTCCTCGCCTGTCCGAAGGAACGGAGTGCTATCTATAGTCAGCTCTTCATAGTAAAATCCCCTTGTTCGAAAAAGCCTTAAGTAAGGCAACCGCACAAAAAAACGGCTCTGTTCCAATAAGCTCATTTGTCAAAACCAGCAAACCAAAATGAATGCAGCTGAAGTAAAAAAAGCAAACTATATGTGTAAAGTTTTTGTAAATAAGAAAAAAAGCATTTACTTATATAAGTAAATCATTATATATTAATATGTGCAAAGCGGGGGTGAATAGATCGTGAAAGTGTCCACAGTTGAAATCGACAAAGCATCATCCATTTTAAAATTATTAGGCGATAAAACACGGCTCACAATGGTCAAACTTTTAAATAACCATGAATGTTGTGTGTGTGAGTTTGTGGAAATTTTTAAAATGAGCCAGCCGGCCATTAGCCAGCATCTCAGGAAACTAAAAGATGCAGGTGTGGTAAGGGAAACCAGAAGAGGTCAGTGGATTATTTATTCATTGAATCAGGATAGTGAATACTACCCATTGGTTCAGACTGTGCTCGATCACCTTCCAAGCCAAGATTATTTATTAGAAAAATTGAAAGAACAGGGTTTGCGAATTTCCTGTGAGTAAGAGGGGAGAACACATTGACTCAAATAATTTTAGCATCGGTGATTTTCTTGGTCACCCTCATATTAGTCATTTGGCAGCCAAAAGGGCTATCCATCGGCTGGTCAGCATGCGGTGGAGCCATCCTGGCCTTAATTGCCGGTGTGGTTGACTTCCATGATGTTATAGATGTTACTTCAATTGTCTGGAATGCGACATTAACTTTTATTGCCATCATCATTATATCTCTTATTTTAGATGAAATCGGGTTTTTCGAATGGGCCGCTTTACATATGGCGAGAGCGGCAAAGGGCAGCGGAGTGAAGATGTTCATTTACGTGTCCGTTTTGGGAGCGGTTGTCGCAGCATTCTTTGCGAATGATGGAGCGGCACTCATTCTCACACCAATCGTCCTCGCAATGGTCCGGAACCTTCAATTTGAAGAAAAATTGGTTTTTCCGTTTATCATTGCGAGCGGATTTATTGCGGATACAACGTCCCTGCCATTGGTTGTCAGCAACCTTGTCAATATCGTCTCAGCTGACTTTTTTGGCATCGGCTTTGTGGAATATGCGTCCCGCATGATTATTCCGAACTTCTTTTCGCTGGCAGCCAGCATTTTAGTCTTATTCCTATACTTTAGAAAAAGCATACCAAAAAATTATGATTTATCTCATTTGAAGGAACCGGCGGAAGCAGTTCGGGACAGCAAAATGTTCCGATTGTCCTGGCTTGTTTTAGGCATCTTATTAATTGGTTATTTTGCAAGTGAATGGATTGGTGTCCCCGTTTCATTCATTGCAGGCATTATAACCATTTTCTTCCTGATTATGGCGCGAAGAAGCCCGGCTGTGAATACGCGTACTGTCATCAAGGGTGCTCCATGGGCGATCGTTTTCTTTTCAATTGGCATGTATGTTGTGGTTTACGGATTAAGAAATGCGGGTCTTACAAATGTATTGGCAGACTTAATTCAAATGACAGCGGACCAGGGACTATTTGCAGCCACGATCGGAATGGGATTCATTGCGGCCATCCTTTCATCTGTCATGAACAATATGCCAACCGTTATGATTGATGCCCTGGCCATTGCTGATACGAATACAAGCGGACTCATGCGTGAAGCCCTTATTTATGCGAACGTGATTGGATCTGATTTAGGCCCGAAAATCACGCCGATTGGTTCCCTGGCAACCTTGCTATGGCTTCATGTATTGTCCCTAAAGGGAGTAAAAATCTCATGGGGAACGTATTTTAAAACAGGGATTGTATTAACCATTCCAACATTATTTATAACATTAGCCGGTCTATATATTTGGCTGCAGATCCTTTAAAAAACTTACCTAAAAGGAGAAATTCAACATGACTAAAAAAACAATCTACTTCCTATGCACAGGCAACTCATGCCGCAGCCAGATGGCAGAAGGATGGGCCAAGCAGCATCTAGGTGATGAATGGAAGGTTTATAGTGCAGGGATCGAAGCACATGGTTTGAATCCTAACGCTGTAAAAGCAATGAAAGAAGCAGGAATTGATATTTCCAATCAGACTTCTGATATCATAGATCCTGAGATTCTGAATCATGCTGATTTGGTTGTAACGCTTTGCGGAGACGCAGCTGATAAATGCCCGATGACACCTCCTCATGTGAAGCGGGAGCACTGGGGATTTGATGACCCTGCAAAAGCAGAAGGAACAGAAGCAGAAAAATGGGCTTTTTTCCAGCGTGTCCGTGATGAAATTGGCAGCCGCATAAAAACATTTGCCGAAACAGGAAAGTAAATAATATACTAAAAAACATTCAAGGGAGGGAACAAACATGATAATCACAGACAATGCGCGTGATGAATTAAGAAAAATGCTGGAAGAACAAAATGCCAGCAGCATTCGCATCTTTTTTGATGGCTATGGCTGAGGACAGCCAAGAATAGGACTGGCTCTGGATGAGCCGGCAGCAGATGATATTATTGTCACAATCAATGAAATCAAAGTAGCAATTGACCCTATTATTGAACCAAACACCGAAGACCTTGTTTTAGAGCGAAGCGGAAACGGAAGCGGGATTTCGATGATCGGGAATACGGGAAGATGCTGTTAGAAATAGGACCTTTAGGGTCCTTTTTTATTTTCTTTAAGAGATAGGTGAAATCGGATCAAAAACCTAAGCTGCAGGAGGAATTTAGCACATTCTTGCGGAATAGTCATAGCATCGAAGTAAAAGAAGGAGCAAATAAACCCATGAATGAAAATGAAATAAAGGCTATTGTTGACTGCATGGCTGCGGGCAAAATGGCATATGAAGTACAGATGGTTCAGACGAGGCATCGCATAAAGCTTGTGGATTTCTGGGGTATAAAAGCTGAAAGCCAAATTCTTGAAATTGGATGCGGACAGGGAGATACAACCGCGGTGCTGGCTGCCTATGCTGGTGAAAAGGGATTTGTACATGGGATTGATTCGGCTTCACCTGAATACGGGAGTCCGGTTTTACTCGGTGAATCGGCTGAATACCTGAACCAATCCAAAGTCGGCAAGCAGATCAAAATAGATTTTAATTTAGATATTTTAGCTGAGAATGTGGAATTTCAGGAAAACTTCTATGATTATATCGTATTCTCCCACTGTTCATGGTACACGAAATCTTCTGCCGAGCTTTTAAGGATCCTCGAAAAGGTAAAAAAATGGGGAAAGCAGCTTTGTTTTGCAGAATGGAACACCGATATAAACACAATCGAACAATATCCGCATTTATTATCGATCCTCATTCAGGCACAATATGAAGCCTTTAAACAAGAAAGTGATTCTAATGTGAGAACCCTGCTGACTCCTGGCGATTTGAGGGATATTGCGGAACAAGCAGGATGGCGAATCATTAAAGATTCTAACATAGATTCCCCTGATTTGCAGGACGGCCTTTGGGAAATAGATAAGGTGCTGACGGACTTTAACGATGAAATAAAGGGGATAAAGAATTTGCCTGAGAAATTAACAGATCTCCTGCAATCCGAGGTTTCGATGCTGAAAACGGTAGCAGAATCAACAGAAGTTAAGCCTCTATCTGTATATAGCTTTATAGCTGAATAGCTGACTAAAAAAGCCATGCAGCCCCCAAAGAGGACTGCATGGCTCTTTTAACTCAGCGTTCCGAAGTTTTTTCAGTCAAAAAGGTAATCGCCACAAACAGTGCAAAGGCCAGCAGCAGCAAGGTTCCGCCAACGATGAAGAAGACCAGAACAAAGGTATCCCCTAAATTAAACGGATTTAATGTGTACATCCACATTCCGATTGTCAATCCGAGTGCTCCTGCCATTCCAAGTATGCTGTGAATGGCAACGAGCTTTTTATATTTTACTCGGTATACCTTATAAAAGATTCCCCATGCAAATACGGAAAGCCATCCTACGAGCAGGATGTGGGCATGAATAGGCCTTAAAGAATAATCCATTTGCCCGGACATATGCGATCCAAGGTAGGTCCCGATAATGCCAAAGATGGCTGCAAATCTTATTAATCTGATGCTCCATTTTTGTTCCATAGTTTTTTATTCCTCCCGATGTTTCTCCCTGAAAAATGTAATGGTAAAGGTGGTTCCTTTGCCAGCCTGGCTGACTGCCCTGATTTCCCCAGTATGCAGTTCAATAATCTGTTTCACAATCGAAAGCCCGAGTCCTGTGCCATCTTTTTTTCTTGCTGAGTCCACCCGGTAAAATCGGTCGAAAATCTGGCTGATCGCATCCTCGGATATTCCGGTCCCGGTGTCTTTAAAAACAACTTCAATCGATGATTCAGTTTGAGACAGGCTGATTAAAATACTTCCGCCATGAGAGTTATATTTTATCGCATTCGTCAGCAGGTTGTCCCAGATATTCACCAAAAGTTCCGGATCTCCCTTGAAAATGACAGGCGCAAGCTTGTAGGAAACCTCAATCTCTTTTTCTTCCAGCCGCCATTGATGTCTGCGGATGGTTTCCTTGATCTGATCGTCCAATTTCACATCCGAAAGCTTCATCGGATACGATTTCTGGTCAAGAGAAGTCAAAAGCAAAAGCTGTTTGGTCAGATTGGAGAGCCGCTTCGACTCCTGATCGATAATCTGTACATATTCGAAGTGTTCTTCTGCAGACAATTTCTGTGTCTGCAGAAGTTCTGCATATCCTTGAATATTCATAAGAGGGGACTGAAAGTCATGAGATACATTGTTGATGAATGACTTGCGGGCCTCGTCATTGTGCTGCAGCTGTTCCTGCATGCGGCTGAAGCTTTCTGCCAGCTGTCCGATTTCATCCCTGCGGGCAATATTCAGCGGGAAGTTAAAATTCTCCCGTGTGATTTCCCTGGTGGCTTCCGTCAGTTTTGTTATCGGCTTAATGAGATGCTTGGCGAACCAAATTACTCCGGTGATGCTGACAACGGCAATGGCGACAAAGAACCATGCGAAAATCATATGAATGTCCGAGAAAAGAAGCTTATTATTCGGGCGAAGGAATAGCCCGTAATTCTGATCGTTCATGGTAAAGGGGACACCGACGGTATTTTCAAGATCGTTTGAAAAATGCCCCATCAGCAGAAATTGGCCTGCAAAACTATCCATCCCATGATAAACTTCCTGATCGGTCAGCACTTTGGCAGCTTCCTCAGGCAATTCGGTCTTATTAAACGGCTGCCCGAAGAATTCCCCTTCACCCGATTCCGTCACGATATAGAGCTGATAGCCGAGCTTGCTCATGGAATTTAAGTAAGTTTCATAAGCAGGACCAGAGGAATGCATATTTTCCAGGCCATGAGCAATTTCCTCTGCAATCACAACATTTTGTCGGTCGATTTTCCCCTTTGTCGAAGTCATATAGACCCAATTGGTTAAAATGAAGGAAAGCACGATGCTTATGGCTAGAATCACAATTGTGGCTACAATGAATTTCCGGTATAGGGTTTTCATTTTATTTCCTCAAGCTTATAACCGATACCGCGAACAGTCTGGATTTCAACGGTTGCGCCATATTTTTTCAAACGATCGCGAATTCGGTTGATATGGGTATTTAAAGTTTGTTCGCTGCCCTCGTAATCCGATCCCCAAGCCTGTTCGATCAATGCAGCCCGCTGTGTGATTTTACTTTTTCGTGCCGAAAGTAAGCTCAGCAGCTCAAATTCCTTTAATGGAAAAAGGATGGTCTCCTGATTGATTTCCACTTCAAAGCTTTTTCTGTCCATTAACAGGTTTCCGGCTTTGATGACTGTTTCCATTGCCCGCTCAGCCCTTCTTAACACCACGGCTACCCGGAAAAGGAGCTCCTTCACTTCAAACGGCTTTACAATATAATCTTCAGATCCGGATAAGAAGCCTTGTTCCTTATCACCCAGCTGCCCCTTCGCCGTTAAGAGTATAACAGGGATTCCGAAGTCATTAGTCAGAAGCCTGGTGAGTTCGAAACCGTCCATACCAGGCATCATGACATCGACAACTGCTAAATCTGCGGTTTGTTCTTCTAAAAGTGCTAGTGCTTCTTGTGCATTGTTTGCGCGCAGGACTTGATAGCCTTCACGATTTAGATGGATTGTGACGAGTTTCTGTATATTCACATCATCGTCTACGACAAGTATCTTCATATCAGGGCCACCTCACAGAGGAATAGGGAGGGGACCCTCTCTCTATTCCGATATTTTTTGCCGGGAAGTCTCCTTGTCTTTTTCAAAAAACAGAATTAATGCTGGAAGCAGCATCCCCCTAACAAGGAAGGTATCAATCAATATTCCCATGGCAACAATGAATCCAAAAACGAATAAGTCCGCTATCGGCATGGTCATCAGGGCCGCAAATGTAGCAGCCAGAATGAGGCCGGCAGAAGAAATGACGCCTCCGGTATTCCGGATGGCAATTTCAAGAGCGTTCTTGACTCTATGTGTCTTCCTTTCCTCGATAAACCTTGAAACAAGAATGATGTTATAGTCAATCCCCAATGCTACAAGGAAAATGAATGAATAGACAGGAACACGGGAACTGATGGATTCAAAGCCGAATAATACATCAACAAGGAATATCCCCAGTCCTAAAGCTGAGACAAATGAGAGCAGAATGGTTGCCATCATGTAGATCGGCATCTTTACAGATTTCGTAAGCGCAAATAACAGCGCAAGAATCAGAACCGTCTCAAGCAGAACAATTTTTATTATATCACCGTTGTTGATATCCTGTTCGTCCACTATTTTCGCAGTGACCCCGCTGTAGTAAGATTCAGCTTCCAAACCGGCTTCTTGCAGCAGCTCCGGTGTGTCGTCACGCAAATTTTCCATAAAGGCTATGGCTTCAGTCGAATAGGGATTAATGGATAAAGCGACACTCATTTTAGCTGCCTTGCCGTCTTCAGAAAGTGCTGACAGGCGGACAGAAGCAATTTCATCAAATCCCTGCAGCTTCTCAGTTATCGCACTGGCATCTGTTTCATCCAATTTTTGATTACTGACAACCAGAAGTGTCGAAGGAGCCAGTTCTCCTTTGTCAAATCTGGATTCTACTATTTCATAGCCGACACGGGATGGCAGGTCATCCGGAAATTTTTTAACCATATCGAATTCATAATCAAGGTTAAAGATATTAAGCGCTGTGATGAGCATAAAAATGCCGACCATTCCGCCTGAGAGGCCAGGCTTGTTCACTACGAATCTGGCAAGCGGTCCCCAGACTTTATGTTTAACTTCCGTTTCCGTTCCGTACTGAGGAACTTTCGGCCAAAAAGCCTTACGCCCGAACAGGGTGAATAAAGCAGGAACCAGCGTTACGGACGCGAGCATGATAAAAAACATGGCTGTTCCAAAAATAGGAGCAAAGTTCTGATAATCCCGGAAATCCGCGAAGAACAGAACCAGCATGGCAGCAAGAACGGTTCCGCCCGCAAAGAACACAGGCTCGCCTGTTGCGCGCATCGCATGCTTCATCGCTATATATTTGTTTTCGTAATGGTTGAGCTCCTCCCGATAACGGGAGAATACAAATAATGAATAATCAATGACAGCAGCAAACAGCAAAATACTCATAATCGAGGTTGTCTGGTTATTAACCTCAAGTCCGCCAGCACCCATCAAAGCTATACTCTGGTTTACGACCTGGTAGACAATCGCCGTTGCCAGAAGCGGTATGACTGCAAGCAATGGTGAGCGGTAAATCGCTATAAGCAAAACAAGAATGATAAGAACGGTGGCAATTAGGAGAACAAAGTCCGCCTGTTCAAAAAGTTTAACCGTGTCTCCCGCTATACCCGCTGGTCCGGTGATATAAAATGCAGTACTCTCGAGATCCTCTGCAATGTTATTGCCAGCTTCAGAAGCAAGGTCGTTAATTTCGGCATACTGGTCATTGCCAAGCCCGTTCTCAAGCTCCATCGGCACAATCATCGTGGACTTATCTTTAGAAATGAAAGAACCTAAGGCTTGAGGGGGAAGCTTGCTGATATCGATAATCGTCTTGATTCCATCGATGTCCTCAAGCGTGATCCCTTCTAATATCTGTTTAGCTTCTTCGATATCAACCTCGCCATTTTCATTATGGAAAACCAGGATGCCCGGAGTTCCTTGTTTGTTTGGAAAATATTCCTCGGTTTTATTTTCGGCAATAATGGATTTCGCCTCATCAGGAAGTGACTGGAAATTATTTGTTTTATAATCGCCAAGCTTTGGACCTGCACTTAAGCCAATCATCAGCACAAGCCAGGCAATAATGGTAATCCACATCCCCCGTTTGGTGGAAACCCAATCTGTAATCGAATGCAGCAGTTTTTTCACATGAATGCCTCCTTAACTTATTTCAATGCCTATCTTACAAAAGGAAAATAAACTTAAGATCAACTTTTGTTTACAGTTGAATGGTGAAGGCACAAGGTGATGATTTAGCATTAACAAGCATATTGGATAAAGTATGAAAAAAATCTTTTTGCAGAAAATAGCCATAATGATTTTCGCTGTCTTGGGAGGAGAATTATGGCTCTTGTATTCAGGAAACAGAAAGAGGCTTCAAAGCTTTCCCATTTAAGTATCTTTGGCACAACACAAATCCATCTGCGGAATCCATATATTATAGCCATGTGGTCTGTGATGTTCCCAGGCTACGGGCATCTCCTGTTAAATAAATATTTAAGAGGGTTTTCATTGGTTATATGGGAATTGTTCATAAACCAATCGATCCATTTAAATTCGGCCATGGTTTACTCTTTTATTGGTGAAATTGAAAAAGCAAAGGAAGTATTGGATGTCAGGTATATGCACCTGTATATCCCTGTTTATATATTCGCAATCTGGGATAGTTACCGGACAACCGTGGATATGAATAAAATATATTTGCTTAATGAAAAGGACGCTTCTGCTGTGGAACGTTTAGTGATAAAGCCTTTTGAAATAAATTATCTTGATAAGAGAAATCCTTTATCCGCCATCATGTGGTCAGTGACTATCCCAAGCCTTGGCCAATTGTACATTCACCGAATATTTGCAGCTTTATTTACTTTGGTCATGACTGTCATACTTGTTCACTTTTCTCACTTTATCGAAGCCTTTCATTACCTCTTGGTGGGTGAACTTAAAAAATCCACTCAGGTATTGAATGCTCAGTGGTTAATGTATTTGCCCTCTTTCTACTTTTTTACGATTTATGATTCCTATATGAATGTGGTTGAAAATAATAAATTATATGATTCAGAGCAGAAAAGGCTATTAAGAAAGTTCTATCAATCCAAATCATTTATAGTAAAGAAAGGCATTAAGGTGAAGTAAATGCAGGTATTTGCAACATTTGATCATTCATCCTATCTGGAACTGGCAATTAAAAAGCTGGAGCAGCATGGAATAAAGGACATATACTCAGTTCCATTGGATAACCGGGCGGAGGATCCCGCGTTGTTTGACACCATTCACCAATCGGATGGAACATCTCTCATAAATAAAGGGATGATTCTGGCAGTAATGTTCTCGGTTGTTGGAGCCAGCAGAGGATTTATATTGAAATGGGGTCCAATTTATTGGGGCCTAATTGGAGCTGTTGCTGGTTTTCTGCTTGGATTTGCGATTGATTTCACTCTTTTAAAGCTAAGGTCCAGAAATAAGCGCCTGTTAAAAGGAGTAAAGTCAGAGGTTATTCTTATTATTGACTGCCAGGAGGAAGAAGGAAAAAAGGTTGAGGCAATCCTCTGGGAGCATCTTGCAAACGGAGTCGCCAGAGTAAATTAAATATCCTTTTTGGAGGACGAGTGATGAATTAATTTCCTAATGCACCAGCATTAATGGTATTAGATATGCAAAAAGGCTTTGATGATCCGTATTGGGGGAAGCGAAATAATCCCCGGGCTGAAAAATGATTTAAGGAGCTGGCAGCTGTTCTGAAGGCGCAGGCCCATAATGTGTAGGGGGAATTTTAATGACGGTAAACGAGACGATCCTTCGTGTAACTATCTCGTTTCTAGTACTTTTCTTATTAGCCAGACTGATGGGACGCAAGGAAATTGGACAAATGACCTTTTTCAACTGGGCTTCAGCCATTGGAATCGGGTCTATCGCCGGTAACCTTGCTGTGAATGAGAGTACCCTCATCAAAGATGGAGTTATATCACTGATTGTTTGGACACTTTTTACCATACTGATGGACATGCTTGACCTCAAGTCGAAACAGGGAAGGACAGTCACAACTGGTGAACCATTAATAGTCATAAAAGCTGGCAGGATAATGGAAAGGGCACTCAAGATATCGAGGGTGGATCTGGATGAGCTGCAGGCATTATTAAGGCAAAAGGACATATTTTCGCTTAACGATGTCGATTACGCAATCCTGGAAACAAACGGAGATCTGTCCGTTTTGAAAAAGGAAAGTCAACAGCCTGTTACGAAAAATGATTTAAATATTATGAGTCCAAAAAAAGATCTCATTCCTTTACCAACAGAAGTCATTGCAGATGGAAAGGTCAATTCAAAAAATCTTTCTAAATTAAAATTAGACAACAACTGGCTTGACAGGGAACTGCAAAAAGCGAAGATCCACTCAGCCGAAGATGTATTTTTTGCTCAAGTCCAGCAGGATGGCACTCTTTATATCGATAGAAAAAACAAATAGAGAACAGAAGCTGCTTCTGTCCTCCTTATTTATTCTTGAAAGTTCCCAGCAGACGATGAAAGGGGCATTTAGAGATCGTGGTGTCATCATCCCGCAGAAAATATTGTTTCCATTCGAAGTTATCATCGGCTCCATAACTGTTCAAATCAGGGTGTATCGCTATGCTGTCATATTTTTGAAGCCGTTTGCGGACCTGACTTTTAATTCGTGATGCTAAAGGTACTTTTTTCATAAACTCTTGCAAAACCCACCTCGGTGTGATGGCGAGCATCATCGTATCAAAATGCCGGCTCTGCCGATTTTTATGCGCAGGGGTGGCACAATAGACAAAATACTTTTCTCCGTTAAAGCAAAACTCCCAAAGTGGATCATGCGGGTCCTTTGGGATTTCGTTTGGCCACTCAGCATTATCCATCTCAGATAACTCTGTGAGCTGCTCCCAAAAAAGCTGCTCATATTCCTCCACACTCAAATCATCCCTTGTTTTGTAAAAAATGATCAGCGAAGTGTAGCTTCCGAACTCTCTTGAATGTAGAGAGAATTCCCTCAGCATGACTGCGGTTTGCTGAATGGCGGCCGGATCCATTGGGTCGTCAGCAAACCCATAACGGAGCTGATTTTTGGCAAACCCTATAGTTGCTGGTATGCAGGGGAAAGGCCTTTCTTTATCGGTCATCTTTGTCTGGAATCTATCAAAAGCAATCTGCTGCCAATCTTCTAAACTATGCATGCCGGAGGAGTTCGCAGTATATAGACTGTTGATCTTAGTCACCCCCTTCAGACTCCTACACTATATTCAAAATGGGATAAGGCAGGTGAGTGTCCATGGTGAAAATGGGCTGACAGAGGAGGTGTCGTTGTGGGGTTTGCAGGGGATGGCGACTAGAAATAGGAGAGTGGGCTGGGAAATGGTACCCATGGTGGGGACAAGGCGACGAAAAGGGGTGGAGAGGTGGGAGAGTGGCAGTCATGGACACAGCGATAAAGACGAAAAATCCAGGGATCAGGAAAAATGGTAGTTAATCAGAGTGAATAACGACGAAAAAGCGGAATGGTCAAGGGAACTGGTAGTTAATCAGAGCGAATAACGACGAAAAAGCGGATGGTCAACGAAACTGGTAGTTAATCAGAGCGAATAACGACGAA
>Ga0180215_1001174_pt1 | contig 29853 bp, 25 predicted proteins | sample eDN3rd37CBELigBY_FD_128871 | JGI IMG/M metagenome (GOLD analysis project Ga0180215, IMG submission 128871) | Enriched backyard soil microbial communities from Emeryville, California, USA - eDNA 3rd pass 37_C BE-Lig BY (version 2) (version 2) | ecosystem: Environmental > Terrestrial > Soil >...
GAACTTGGTCAGTAGTATGTCAAGAAGGGGGAACTGTTGGGATAATGCAGTTATTGAATCGTTCCACTCAAATCTAAAATCAGAGGGATTCCAGTACGTGAAGTTTAATTCAATGTCTTTAGAAGCGGTCAGAGAGCAAGTGGACCAATATATAAAATATTACAATGAAGAACGTATCCAAGAAAAATTAGGCTACCACACACCATTAGAATATGGTAGCATGGCAGCCTAAGAAGGTGTTTTATTAATGTCTCATATGCCTAAGTCAGTCTACTTTGACGGGTTTTTTCTATTACCTAAACACGGTAACGATTAAATTGATTATTTCTCTTCGACTGTTTTTACAGGACCATGATTTTTGAAATAGCCTGCGGCAAGTACCAATACTGTTATTATTGCTAGAATTGTATAATAAACCGCTCCGTGTGGAATATTTACTAATTTATTTAAAGATTCATCTTTTAAAATCATCTCTCCGGCAGTCCATGTAAGAATTCCAGCACCTATATAGGCAATCCAAGTATATTTTTCCATAAGCATTACAATAAACTTTGAGCCAAATATCATAATCGGGATACTAACAAGTACACCCAGCGCAATCATTCCGATATGTCCATGTGCTGCTCCTGCTAAAGCCACCACATTATCCAAACTCATCACAGCATCTGCAATAATAATGGTTTGAACAGCTTTAAACAGGCTATTATATGACTTAATCGTATTGTCTCCTTCATCTTCAACCAATACTTTGTACGCTATCCAAAGTAGAAGGATACCGCCAAAAATGTTGACGTATGGTATTTGCAGTAGGTAAACAATTATGGTTGCAAATCCAATTCGTAAAAGTACAGCACCTGCTGTTCCCCAGAAAATAGCTTTATTTTGTAAATGCTTTGGCAGGTTTCTTGTTGCCATCGCAATGACAACTGCATTATCTCCGGAAAGTATGATATCAATTAGTATAATTTTAAGTAAAGCTACAAGTGCTCCCGATGATACTGCAACACCAAGTGTTAGAAATAAATTTTCCATCCTTCATTGATATCTCCTTTATATGGAATGAGGGAAGATTGTCCCATCATAAATGAAAACATCCTTATTCTTTTCATGAACAGGATCATATACCCGTTGTAAAGTTTTGGTTATTTACAACAATACATTATACAATACTTTTAGAAAATGACAAGGTTAATAGATTGAAGGATTTCCATATTATTCAAGCGTTTTTTGATGATGATTGATATAAGCTGTTTACTTCTTCAGTCGGTAAGTACAATGGTGTACCTATTCCAGGTGACCTATCCCTCTACAGAATCATCCAGCTTCAATGGTAAAAATGCATAGTCTCCGTCTCTAATCATCTTGCATTTACGAACCGCTACAGGCTGTGTAAAAATAGGACCATCAAGTACAGTTGTATGAAATTCACCGCCTTCTCCGCAAGGGTCAATCCCACGATCTTCAAGCTCCTTCACGTATTCATGGGTTAGTGTTCGTCCTAAATCGTCTTCTCTCATTCCTAATGATAAGTTTACTGTTACAATGATTGTTACAAATCCTAGATCGATAAAGTCCTCGACAGCTTTACGATGATCCATTCCCCATAAAGGCATCCCAAGCCTTAATCCAACTTGTTCCGCAACCTTTTCATGCCAGCAGCCATGTACAGGCATATCTAGGTCCCCAGTGACTAATGCTTCAGCACCTTGACTTTTAGCTTTTTCTAAGAGGCCAATAAATACTTTTTCATAATCTTCCCAGCTTGCTGCTGCCGAATATACCGGTAATCCTATCGATTTAGCTTGAGCAGCTATAAGCTCAGGAGGCATGCCATGTGATCTAGAGCGTTTTCCTTTCTCCTCAAGCATTACGATTAGTCCAACAGCTTCTCCAACCTTCATGGAACGATATAAAGCGAGAGAACTATCTTTTCCTCCGCTAAAAGAAGCAATAAATTTATTCCCATGGGCACCATTTTTCCAATCCTTGAATCCTTTCACTTCCGTTTCACCCTTTTTGTTAATGACTTTATCCATAATAATTATATATTTAATCAAGGTAGGAGGGATAGCTTAATGAAATTAAAGGGTTTCAATGAGTGGTTGTCGAAGTTTGACATATAAGAGGATTTGATAAATTCCAATCCTTATATGAAAGACCTCTATAAAACTTATCTGGAGTGATAACTATGAAAAAACTAATCATTGTTCCAATTGATGATTCCCTTAATTCTCATCAAGCACTTAAATATGCATGCACAGTTGCTAAAGAAACGGATGCTGATATTGTTCTAATAAATGTTCAGCCTAGCTATCATTCAACGCCAAATATCCATCGGTTTATATCGAGTGCAGCAATTCAAGAATATATCCAAGAAACAGCAGAAGAAATTTTAGAAAAAGCTATACAAACAATAAACAATCAAGAAGTCCATCTAGAAAAGGTTATTCGTACTGGTATTCCGAAGGTCGAGATAACTAATTTAGCTAAAGAACGGAATGCATCTCATATTATTATGGGGACACGTGGTCTAGGAGCCGTTAAAAGTGCTTTTATCGGAAGTGTGAGCTTAGGTGTATTACAGCTTGCTACATGTCCTGTAACGATGGTGCCTTGACAGGGAAGAAGCAACAAATTCAGCGAAAAATCTATATGATGATCGATCAAATACTAATAGAAAAAACTCGTCATTTTGGCGAGTTTTTTTCTATTAGTCCTTTATACAGATTACTGAAACACCTAAAAAAAATTTGTCATTAATCGATATATCGATTAAAATAAACGATATATTAATGGACTAGGAGGTATAAAATGAAAAAAAGAAAAGGCTTTGTTCAATTAGCCGTACTGCATCTGCTTCAAGAGGAATCTATGCATGGATATCAAATCATGAAAGAGTTAGAGGACCGTTCTGATGGATTATATAACGCAAGTGCCGGTACTATTTATCCCGCACTTCAAGATCTCCTCGATGAAGGGCTGATTATCCTACAGGAAGATTCAGATAAGAAGGTCTATCGAATTAACCTCAATGGTGAAAACCGTTTAAATGAATATCATCATCTTGAGGAAGGCGATTTCTGGCTGGAATGGAAGGAAAGACAATTCTGGAGAAATTCAAAAGAAGCTGTCCATGTAAAGAAAGCCATCAAACAATGGGAATTCGAGCTAAGAAAAACGATCAAGCATATTCGTTCAGAACCAGCAAGAACGGTACAGTTAGTTGCATTAATTGAAGAAACAACCGAACGTTTAAAGAAAGAATTTAGCTAAATAAGGGGAAAGTTCATGAACTCCATGAAAAAGTTGCTTCACTACATAAAACCATATAGATGGTTTGCTGTCCTAGGGCCTATCCTGATGTGCATCGAAGTGGCGATGGACTTACTTCAGCCAACCATTATGCAAAAGATAATTGATGAGGGAATTGCCAACCAAGATAATGCCTATGTCATTAAACTCGGTCTATTATTGCTGCTAAGCGCTTTTATTGGATTAATTGGCGGAGCAGGAAGCTCGGTTTATGCTGCGAAAGCAGCCGTTGATTTTTCAAGTGATATTCGGCGGGATCTGTATAAAAAAATTACATGTTTTTCCAGCCAAAATACCGATTCTTTCGGAACAGGTAAATTAGTTACGATCGTGACTAATGATATTGCAGCCATTCAATCATCCTTAATTATGACGCTTCGTGTATTTGTACGTGGACCGCTATTGTTTATTGGTTCTGTCATTATTGTTTGGACAACTGCCCGTGAACTGTTTCCTGTATTACTCGCAGCTATTCCGATTTTAATACTATTTATTTATTATTTTTCAAAAAAAACAGGTGACCTGTTTTCTTATGTGCAAAAAGCGATGGATATGGTCAATACAAAGCTGCAGGAAACTCTGGCGGGAATTCGGGTAATAAAAGCATTTGACCGTCAGTCGTATGAGAAGAAAGAGTTTCATCGTATCAATAACCTTTTAACCAAACGAAATTTGTCTGCAGAACAGGTGATTCTTACGCTTATGCCGCTTTTGATGTTCGTTGTGAATATCGGGATTGTTGCGGGAATCTGGCTTGGTGCGATTAAAGTAAATGAAGGGACTCTACAGGTCGGCGTTATTCTTGCTTTTATTAATTATTTAAACATTATGATGAACGGTTTAATGAGCAGCAGTCATGTTCTTATGCAAATTACCCGCTCCTTTCCATCTGCTGGCCGGATTGTTCAAGTACTTGAGACGGAAATTGATATTGTGGAGACCGACTATCCTGTATCACCGAAAAAGGTATTCGGAACTATCGAGTTTAAGAATGTTTATTTCAGCTATAGTAAAAATGGCGAATACGTATTAAAGGATCTCTCCTTTACTGTGAAGGAAGGAGAAACGATTGGAATAATTGGACCGACGGGAAGCGGAAAGTCAACGTTAATTAAACTGATTCCCCGTTTATATGACCCAGATTCTGGAGAGATATTCATCGACGGGATCAATCTAAAAGACTATTCGATTCAAGGTCTTCGCTCAGGTATTGGCTTTGTACCTCAGAAAGCCACGCTGTTTTCGGGCAGTATTGAAGAAAATTTACGATATGGAAAAGACGAAGCGACAATAGTCGACATGGAGTCAGCCGCCCAATCAGCCTCAGCAAGTGAATTTATCGAAGAGCTCGAAGCAAGATTCTCTCACTTCCTTACTCAAGGTGCAACGAATTTGTCTGGCGGTCAAAAACAGCGTCTATCAATGGCACGTGCTTTTATTAGAGAACCTGGCATTCTGATTCTCGATGATTCAACTTCAGCGATTGACGCGATTTCTGAGTCAAAGGTTCAGCAAGCCCTAAATAGAACCTTTCCAACCACAACTGTCTTCATTATTTCATCGAAAATTTCATCCATCATTCACGCTGACAAGATTCTTGTCATGGAGGACGGAAAAATTGTTGCGAATGGCACACATGAAGAGTTATTGAGTAATAGTGAACTATATCAGGATATCTATCAAACACAACAGGGAAGGCAGGTGGCAGCCAATGAATAAGCCTTCTGCTCCGAACATTATTGGCAGAGCACGAGGTCCTAGAGGAATGCATGGGCCAGCAGAGAAAGCAAAGGACCGGAAAGGAACGTTACTAAGAATTTGGGACTATATGGAAAGACAAAAGGGAACACTTATTGCTTCGGTTCTTTTTGTTATTATCTCAACCTTGCTGGGTCTAATTGGACCATATTTAATTGGTGTAATTATCGATCAATATATCATCCAAAAGGATATAACGGGAACGTTACGAATGCTTGTGTTACTTGCGGTCATCTACACGGCTAGTGCCATATTTACTTGGCTTCAATCCTTCACAATGGTACGGGTCTCCCTACATACGATTCGCCATTTGCGTCAGGACTTATATGATAAATTTCAGACGCTTTCGTTAAGGTTTTTTGATAAACATTCTCATGGAGACCTGATGAGTCGGGTAACGAATGATATCGAGAGCTTAAATAACTCCCTCAGTCAAAGTGTTAGTCAAATTCTATCAACTGTTTTAATGGCTTCAGGGGTTACGATAGCCATGTTCTCACTCAATTGGATTTTAGCCATTACAGCATTATTCATTATACCTTTAATGATTTTTACAACAAAAAAAATCATTAAATACAGCAGTAATTATTTTATTAAAAGGCAGCGCGATCTGGGAGAACTCAACGGATTTGTTGAAGAATCCATTTCAGGTTTCGAAGTTGTTACGTTATTTGGCAAAGAAAAAAAAATGAATCTTGAGTTTTCTGAGATTAACGAACGATTACGTCATTCTGCGATGAATGCCGATATGGTTTCAGGCTTTGTCGGACCGACGAATAACTTTATTAACAACTTAGGTTTAGGTTTACTTATCGGAATAGGCGCGGTTATGACGGTTGAGGGGATGACGACCGTTGGGGTTATTGCTGCATTTGTAACTTATTCTCGTCAGTTCTTCCGTCCGATCAACCAGCTTTCAAGCTTGTTCAATATGTTTCAATCGGCTATTGCGGGAGCTGAACGAGTGTTTGAAGTGATGGATGAAACCCCCGATATCGTCGATCATTACAATGCAGTCTCTATTGATTCATTAAAGGGGGATGTTGAATTTTCACATGTTGACTTTAGCTATGATAATAGCAGACCCATCCTGAAAAATATAGATTTTCAAGTAAAAGCAGGAGAGAAAATTGCCTTAGTCGGACCGACTGGATCAGGTAAAACTACCATTATTAATCTATTAATGAGATTTTATGATGTAACTACAGGTGAAATCAAACTAGACGGACAGAATATAACTAAATATAAAGTAAGCGATTTACGAAAAAAAATCGGCATCGTGCTTCAGGATACCTTTTTATTTTCCGGGACAATAATGGAAAATATTCGCTATGGTCTTCTTGAGGCATCAGACAAAGAAGTGATTGAGGCAGCAAAAATGGCCTCGGCCCATAACTTTATCAAGCATTTACCACAGGGATATCAAACGCTCATTACCTCGGGCGGCTCGAACTTAAGTCAAGGACAGCGTCAGCTACTCGCAATTGCGAGAGCCATTTTAGCAGACACAGATATTCTTATACTTGATGAAGCAACTTCAAGCATTGATACAAGAACGGAAATGGAAATACAACTAGGACTAAGCCATTTAATGGAGGGGCGTACGAGCTTTGTCATTGCACACCGATTAAAAACAATTGAAAATGCTGATCAGATATTGGTGATTCACAATGGAGAAATAATCGAAAAAGGGAAGCATGAAGAGCTTCTAAAGAAAAAAGGATTTTACTGCAGTATGTATGAGAGTCAGTTTATGCTGGGATAAAAACAAAGAGATAGTTGTTTTGTAGATAAAATACCATTTCATTCAATTATAGATTTGAAGAAAGCCGCGGAATGTTTAGGTACAAAAAAAGCACTCACACATGTTGATAAAATATGTTTGTGGGTGTTTTTTAGTTTATAGGAAAGGTAAGGCGATGAAGTAGAATCCGAAATGAATATGTAAAATTTGTGTTAAAAGGATACCATTCATGTCGCACAACCATATTTTTTAGCATATTTTATTGTAACCAAGAGGAAAGGTAGAGGTTACAAAAATGTCTAGAATTCTCGCCATTTCTGATATTCACGGTCATGCTGAAGGGGTTAAAGTTCTTTTAGAGATGGCCAGGTATGACCCACAATCGGACAAGTTATTTTTACTTGGAGATTTTATTGATAGACGTCCGTTTACATGGAGTTCAATCGAATACATTAAAGAACTAACCGAAAAAGGAGCCTATGCAATTAGAGGTAATACCGATTGCTTCTACAAGAAGAATAAAAATGGGTATAAAAATAAGAAACCCTTACCAGGCTTTACGATTAAATTTATTGAATCCTTGCCCTTGTATATCGAGCATGAAAACTATTTATTCGTTCATGCTGGAATTCGTCCAGGTATTCCACTCCATCGGCAATCTTTCAAGGATTTAACAGAAATACGGGAACCTTTTTGGAAAACCCCTTACCCGTATGCTAAATTTGTCGTGTTTGGTCACACTCCTACCGAAAAAATGGGAGCAAATCCTGGGGAGATTTGGTTTGGCCCAGGTATGCTTGGGATTGATACAGGGGCGAAACACGACTATCGATTAACATTAGTTAACTTAACAGAAGACATTAGTTATTCTATTTCAACAAATCCTAAGCATCTGTATAAAGATTTACGTATTTCACCCTTTAAGTAGGTCCGTCAATGATTAGGAAATCTCTTTTTCACTATGAAAATAGTGAAAAAAGTTCATAAAACATTCACAAATAGAATTTTCCATGTTACTATAAGAAAGGTTTATAGAGTATGAAAAGTTCATTGATGTTGGTTAATAAAAATTGACTGTACATCCTGTTCTTTGCATTATATCTATGGCGGGAAGGATTGCTAGTATGATCAAATGCTTAGCTGTCAGCCCACTATAAAACGGAGCATGCACACGCATGATAACCGATTTATGGTGGGTTTTTTTGCGTTTTGATTATCTTTAACATCCATCTATAACAGGAGGACTACTTTATGGCGTTTCATCATTCCCAGCGTATTGCTGAAAGAGCAATTGAAGCTGGTGAGAAAAAAGCATCATTGCCAGTTGGGCACGCGCTTTTACTAGGTTTTTTAGGAGGAGCCTTTATTTCACTAGGTTTTCTCTTAGACATTAGAGTTATTGCAAATTTACCTGAGGAATGGGGTTCCTTTAGCTCATTTTTGGGAGCATCTATTTTTCCTCTGGGACTGATATTAATCGTAATAGCTGGCGGAGAATTATTAACAGGAAATATGATGGTCCTTCCGATTGCTGTTTTTGCGGGGAGAGCAACGGCCGGACAGCTCTTGAATAATTGGCTCTTAATCTTAGTAAGTAATTTCGTTGGAGCAATCTTCGTTGCCTACTTCTTTGGTCACATAGTAGGTTTAACGGAAGCAGGTGCATACCTAACCAAAACGGTTTCGATTGCAGAATCTAAACTGAATGAGACATTTATTCAAAGCTTTATTTCCGCAGTTGGCTGTAACTGGCTTGTATGCTTAGCCGTATGGATGGCTTTTGGTGCAGATGATATTAGCGGAAAATTACTGGCCATTTGGTTTCCAGTTATGGCATTTGTAGCAATTGGCTTTCAACACGTAGTTGCGAACATGTTCGTCATCCCAGCAGCTATCTTCGCCGGGCACCTTACATGGGGAGATTATTTCACTAATTTTATCCCTGTTTTATTAGGTAATGCTTTAGGAGGTACCTTGTTTGTTGCCTTCATTTATTGGAAGGTTCATAAGAATTCACTAGAAGTATTTGCTGAAGAAAAACCCAAAATCAAAAAGGCAGGATAACGATTTTTATTCATTTTATAAAATGAGAAACAAATGTTAACGAAAAGATAAAATCAAGATTATCTACAAGTTAAATAGATTTCTTTACTTTAACAAGGGGGGACTTAAAGTGATAGAAAAGGTGAATGTTCTAATTGATGGAACAGCGCATCAGGCAAAAAAAGGAACTCGTATTTTAGATTATTTACTACAACAAGAAATAGATCATCCGCACATATGCTATTCTGACGTTTTAGGTCCGGTTCAAAGCTGTGACACGTGCATGTGTGAAGTAAACGGCAGCATCATGCGCGCATGTTCTACAGTGATTGAAGACGGAATGGAAATTTTGACCTCGTCTGAGCTTGCAAAGCAGTCGCAGGAAGAAGCAATGGACCGTATTTTAGAAAACCATTTATTATACTGCACCGTCTGTGACAATAACAATGGAAATTGTCGGATACATAACACGGCAGAAATGATGGGAATTGAACACCAATCACGTCCACATCGTTCGAAAGGCTACGAAGTGGATCTGTCTCACCCATTTTACCGGTATGATCCAGATCAATGTATCCTGTGCGGTCGCTGTGTGGAGACATGTCAGGATCTTCAAGTGAACGAAACACTATCGATTAACTGGGAAAGCGAGCAGCCTCGTGTATTATGGGACGGTGGAAAAAGCATTAATGAATCCTCCTGCGTATCCTGTGGACAATGTGTGACTGTTTGCCCTTGCAATGCTTTAATGGAAAAATCCATGCTTGGAAATGCTGGATTAATGACAAGTATATCAGATGACTTGCTTACACCAATGATTGACATTGTAAAAGCAGTGGAGCCTGATTACCAAACCATCATGGCAGTTTCTGAAATAGAATCCGCGATGCGTGATACACGGATCAAGAAAACAAAAACCGTTTGTACGTTCTGCGGCGTAGGCTGTTCCTTTGAGGTTTGGACAAAGGATCGTGAGATTCTCAAAATTGAACCATCTGAAAACGCGCCTGTAAACAGTGTTTCCACCTGTGTAAAAGGTAAATTCGGATGGGATTTTGTAAATTCTACTGAACGCATTACAACACCATTAATTCGTCAAGGCGATGTATTTGTTGAGGCTAGCTGGGAAGAGGCTCTTTCTCTCGTTGGGAAGAAATTAGGCGGTATCAAAGAAACTTACGGCCATGATGCCATTGGTTTTATTTCATCCTCCAAAATATCCAATGAAGAAAACTACCTAATCCAAAAACTTGCACGTCAAGTATTTGGAACCAATAATGTGGACAACTGCTCTCGTTACTGCCAGTCACCCGCATCATGGGGGTTACAGCAAACAGGCGGTATTGGTGGGGACTCTGGTACGATTAAAGATATTTCGGGTGCAGGTCTTGTTATCCTAGTAGGCTGTGCGCCTGCAGAAGGACATCCTGTACTTGCGACACGTATTAAGAGAGCACAAAAACTCCACGGACAAAAATTAATTACCGTTGACGTCCGCAGACATGAAATGGGTGACCGTGCTGACTTGTTCGTCCGTCCGAAGCAAGGGACAGACTATGTGTGGCTTTCAGCTATTACAAAGTATATGATTGACCAAGATTGGCATAATGTGTCATTTATTAATGAGCATGTCAATCAGTATGATGAGTTTGTGAAAATGATTGAGCCTTACACGCTTGAAGAAGCAGAGAAAATTACGGGTATCGATAAAGAAACATTAATTCAAATAGCGGAAATGATTCGCGATGCTAACGGTACAGCGATTTGTTGGGGAATGGGTGTAACACAAAATATCGCGGGTTCGCATACATCTGTTGCCATTGCTAATCTGCTTCTTGCTACTGGAAACATGATGCGACCAAATGCTGGTGCCTATCCGTTACGCGGGCACAATAATGTCCAGGGTGCTGCAGATATGGGGACAATGCCAAATATCTTCTCAGGATATCAACCAATATCCGATGACCGAATCCGTGGAAAATTTGAACAGGCTTATGGCGTAGAACTCCCTGCATCTCCAGGACTTGACAATATCCAAATGCTTGAAGCTATTGATAAAGGCAAGATGAAGGCGATGTTCATCGCCGGGGAGGATATGGCATGGGTTGATGCTGACTCCAATCATACTCAGGAAATGCTCTCTAAGTTGGATTTCCTTGTGGTACAAGAAATTTTCCTATCAACAACAGCCCAATTCGCGGATGTTATTTTACCAGGTGCTCCTTCGCTTGAAAAAGATGGAACCTTTACAAATACGGAACGCCGCGTACAGCGCTTGTATCAGGCATTAGAGCCACTTGGGAATAGTAAACCTGACTGGTGGATTCTTACAGAGCTTGCGAAACATATGGGCTTTGATTGGAATTATACTCACCCTAGTGAAATTTTTGCGGAAATGGCAAGTCTAACTCCTTTCTTCAGCCAGTGTAGCTACGATGTTCTTGAAGGGTGGAACAGCTTCCATTGGGGTTCTCCTGATGGCGCAGATACGCCGTTGCTTTATCAAAATGGCTTTAACTTCCCTGATAAAAAAGCACGATTTGGTTTATTTGATTATGTACCGCCAATGGAGTTTCCATCAGAATTTGATCTCTCATTAGATAATGGACGTCTATTAGAGCACTTCCATGAAGGTAACTTAACGCATAAATCAAAAGGACTTAATTACAAATTCCCTAAAGTCTTCGTGGAGGTATCCCATGAGCTTGCAGAAGAGCGCGGTGTAAAGGATGGTTCACTTGTACGTCTTGTATCTCCATACGGGGCAATTCGCCTTCCGGTACTCATTACAGACAGAGTGACAGGTAAGACAGTGTATGTTCCAATGCATTCCACAAGCCATGAGAGTGCTGTTAATCTGCTTACTGGAGGGGCTGTAGATGTGGTGACAAATACCCCTGCATACAAACAAACCAAAGTACGGATGGAGATCCTTGAGCTTGACGGAGAAAATCCGCTGCCAAGGTACAATCCACGAAATGCAACCCGTACTCCGCAATTGGGTCTTGAAATCTACCGTAAGTGGGAACGCGGTGATTACGTTCCAATTACAAGTGTGAACGAGCATATTAAGCCTGGTTTCTATGACAGGAGGAATGCGTAATGGCAAGACCAATTCAGACCATTCAAAAAATAGAACTTACAGAGGAACAAAAGAAAATGCAATCCCTGGAGAATCTTCTCTCCGGGGTTGCAGAAAGTCAGGATTCGTTGCTCGAAACGCTGAATTTGCTCCAGGAATTGTATGATAGCGGAATAATTGATGCTCTATATAGTCTTCTCAAAGCAAAGGAAAGCGCAGCTAAAATTGCTGTTGATCAACTTACGCGTCAGCCTGTTACAAACATGATTAATAATGCGATGGCGGCTGGCGGTATCTTAACCGAACTTAACCCAGAAACAACCGGTAAACTCGCCAAAAGCCTAACGACAGGATTGAAAAAGGCAGAGCACGGATTAAAAGACAATAGAAAGATTGGACTCTTAGACTTAATAAAAGCCATAAAGGATCCTGATATTAATCGCGCTTTAGGATTTGGATTTAACCTGTTAAAAGGGATTGGGGAAGGCTTAAAAGAGTAATATAAATAAAAAGCCCAAAACCCATTCGTTCAATTTGTAATGAATGGGTTTCCTTTTAGGAATGAAACGAATCGATTCGGAACGAGGAGGGACGTAAATGTCAAAGAACATGGAGCATCAATTTAGTATGCTTGTTCGCGAAATTAGAAAAGAATATGTAGGAAATGGCCCTAAGGAAATTACCACTAAATTCATCGGTTCCTGGGCAGTCAGTGAAATGAAAGGCAATCTGACAAATGTAGAAAAATTTATGATTCATAAAGAACAGGGAAAGCAGATGGTCCATGAAACCAGAACAAGATTTGTGAAGGAAATCTATAAAATGCCGCAGGTTCTATTAAGATTTGAAAAGTTAATGGATGCGAAGGTTGTACGGCTTTTTTCCGATATTAACATTGATGAAGATATTGCCATGACTGTATTCGTATTTGACCAGCCTATTGAGAAAAATAACTAGGAGGAAAAATGTATGAATCAGCCGATGAAATTGCAAAGCCATGTATGGCGGTACGAGGAAGGAGCCATACACAATGTTACAGATACAATCGTTACAGAATTCCCCATTACCATCATTCTAAACGGCCAAGAATTCGCTACTCTTGTATGCAGCCCTGAACACATAGAAGAGTTAATCATTGGCTTTTTGGCATCGGAAGGGATTATCCACCATTATAAGGAAATTAAAGAGCTTACCATTATTGAAGCAACAGGTCGTGCGATTATAGAAACGCATAAAATTAACAAACTGAACGTATTATTTCACTCCAAACGAATTGTAACCTCTTGCTGTGGAAAAAGCAGGCAAAGTTTTTATTTTTATAATGATGCTCGTACAGTTAAGCCCATTGACAGCGTAAATGTAAAGATATCGATTGAACAATGCTTTCATTTAATGCAGCTAATGCAGGAATCGTCCGATATTTTTCAGGATACAGGAGGGGTACATAATGCAGCCTTATGTGACAGAAACGGCATCATCATCGCCAGAACAGACATAGGACGACATAATGCTTTGGATAAAATCTATGGTCATTGTTTGCAGCGTTCTATACCCCTTTCAGATAAAATCATTGTTTTTAGCGGTCGTATTTCCTCGGAAGTATTACTAAAAGTAGCCAAAATCGGATGTGGGATTGTTCTATCAAAATCAGCTCCAACCGAATTAGCCCTCCGTCTAGCAGAAGAGCTTCATATTACAACTGTTGGTTTTTTACGCAGCCATTCATTAAACATATATACAAAACCAGATCGTATTGATTTTCAGAATATATAACGGTAAATGGTTTATATGTGGTAAAAGATCAAAGTTTATAGAATAGTTATTTTAAAGAGCCATGAGATTGATCCCATGGCTCTTTTGAATTTTTTATAATAGGGTAATCGAATGAATCTTTAGAAACGGTAACATTGCGACTTTCTAGATATTTGTATTTATGAACCAGGAAAAAATTTATACAAAATAGATAATTCGTATAAATTCGACAAATTAATAGATTATGATAGACGAAGTAAGGTATAATAGTGTTCAAAGGTTTTGCTTAGGTCTAAAATTGTATTTCTACTGTTGTTTTATTTGAAACAATCAGCTTTTAAATCGATAAGTATTGCTATATAATATAATTATAAAAAAATATTTTAATATTTAAACAATAATGATACACTATAATTTGGTATTACTTGGTCCAGAAATGATGTGTGACTAAGTCGCGCCCTGGCTTGCTTGATTTCTAGTAGGGAGCGCTTACATCCTTTCTGTAAATCTTTAGGGTTAGGGATGGTTGAATATGAGTAACAGACAAACAAAGACAGATGTTATCTTAATTGGTGCTGGAATTATGAGTGCAACCTTAGGATCACTTCTGAAAGAATTAGTACCTGACTGGGAAATTACAGTATTTGAAAAGCTTTCAAATGCAGGGGAAGAAAGCTCTAACGAATGGAATAATGCCGGAACAGGGCATGCAGCATTGTGCGAGCTTAACTACACCGTTGAAAAGCCAGACGGATCTATAGATATTAAAAAAGCCATAAATATTAATGAGCAGTTTCAGGTATCCATGCAGTTCTGGTCCTACCTTGTAAAGAGCAAGCTTATCCGTAATCCACAGGACTTTATCATGCCGCTTCCACATATGAGTTTCGTACAAGGGGATGAGAATGTTTCATTTTTAAAGAAACGTTTTGAAGCGCTATCAAACAATCCATTATTCCAAGGGATGGAATTTTCTGATAACCCAGAAAAATTAAAGGAATGGATACCACTTATGCTGCAGGATCGTACTTCGGATGAACCGATTGCCGCAACAAAGATCAACACGGGTACAGATGTTAACTTTGGTGCTTTAACCAGAATGCTGTTTGATCACTTAGAGAGTAAAAACGTCAAAATTAATTACAACCATAGCGTTGATAATATCAAACGAACTAATGACGGCTCTTGGGAGTTGAAAGTGAAAAACCTAACCAGCGGTACAGTTGAACACCACACAGCAAAATTCGTCTTTATCGGAGGAGGAGGAGGAAGCCTTCACTTACTCCAAAAAACAGGAATTCCTGAAGGAAAGCATATAGGTGGATTTCCGGTAAGCGGACTCTTTATGGTTTGTAATAACCCAGAAGTTATTGAGCAGCACCATGCAAAAGTATACGGAAAAGCAAAGGTTGGCGCACCACCGATGTCTGTTCCGCATCTTGACACAAGATTTATCGATAATAAAAAATCATTGCTATTTGGACCATTTGCCGGCTTCTCACCAAAGTTCCTAAAAACCGGTTCAATGATGGATTTAATCACTTCCGTCAAACCAAACAATGTCTTAACAATGCTTGCGGCAGGGGCAAAAGAAATGTCCTTAACAAAATACCTCATTCAACAGGTTATGTTATCAAAAGAGCAGCGTATGGAAGAACTGCGTGAGTTTATCCCTAACGCTAAAAGTGAGGATTGGGATTTAGTCGTAGCAGGTCAGCGTGTACAGGTTATTAAAGATACTGAAGCAGGAAAAGGTACGCTTCAATTTGGTACCGAAGTTGTCAGTGCAGCTGATGGTTCAGTCGCTGCATTACTAGGTGCATCTCCGGGGGCTTCGACAGCTGTTTCCGTTATGTTGAAAGTAATAAACAAATGCTTCCCGCAGCATATAAAAGCTTGGGAACCGAAGATAAAAGAAATGATTCCTTCTTACGGTTTATCACTATTAGAAAATCCGAATCTAATTGATGAAATTCATACCTCAACAGGACAAGCACTTGGTTTACTTGATAAGAAACAAGAAAAAGAAGAAAGAGTACTTGAACTGGTCTAATAAGTATTTTTAGCCCTTGCTTGCGAATTTTGTTATATACAGTCGAGCTTGTTTGCGTTTTCATTGCGAAATTTGTAGATTAGTCGTTGTTTTCTGTGTTTCAGTTATCATTTTTGCTGGTTTAGTATAAAACTAGTTTTAAATACGAAACGTTAAAAAGTTGGAAATATATAGAATGAAGTTTGATAAAAAACTGCACCCAATAGTTAACATCGTTAACTAATAGAGGTGCAGTTTTTTTAATATGTAATGAGCAGATCAAAATTTAATTAATCTAATTTTGGTATTAAAAGTCTAAAATTAATAGAATATTTTTGATTTAATTATCTAAAAAGTATTGTCAAATAGATTAAATTACAATATAATAACCCTAACAAATAACATGTTAGAAAACATAACATTAATGCGAGGGGAAATGTGACATGACAGAAACGTTAATTGTGAATGAAACCGTGATTGTTAAAAAAATCAAAGAAACAATAAAAGAAAAAAGTGTTGAATTATTACATTTGCAATTTGTGGATATTGAGGGGATATTAAAGCATGTTACAGTAACAGCTGAACAATTAGAGGATGTAGTGGAAGGCAAAATCATGTTTGACGGCTCATCAATAAAGGGGTTTTCACCTATTAATCGCTCAGACCTTTATCTAAAGCCGGATATTCATACATTTGCCGTTCTTCCTTGGTCAGTCGAAGCTGGCTATTCAGAAGCACGTTTTCTATGTTCAGTAACAAATCCTGATGGAACGCTTTTTGATGGAGATACAAGAAACGTCTTAAAGAAAACAATGGAACGAGCTGGTGATAATGGATTTACCATTTCCGTTGGACCCGAGTTAGAATTCTTCCTATTCAAAACAGACGATAAGGGGTATCCAACACTAGAAATCAGTGACAAGGGTGGCTACTTTGAACCATCTCCCCAGGATTTAGGCGAACGTGTTCGTTTAGAAATTTACCGCGCTTTAAAGGCAATGGGCTTTACAATTGAAGCTTCGCACCATGAAGTGGCAGAAGGCCAGCACGAAATTAACTTTAAATATGCTGATGCACTAACTGCGGCAGACCTTGCAACCACCTACAAATGGGTTGTTAAGACCATTGCACAAAAGTTTGGTCTACATGCAACCTTTATGCCAAAGCCGGTATTTGGAATTAACGGATCTGGAATGCATGTCAATATGTCTTTCTTTGAAGGGGATGAAAATGCATTCTTTGACCCGACAGATAAACTTCAATTATCCGAGAAAGCATATCAATTTATTGCAGGAGTATTAGAAAATGTGAAAAGCTTTGCTGCTGTAACAAATCCACTCGTGAATTCTTACAAGCGTTTAGTTCCTGGCTATGAAGCACCTTGCTATCTTGCATGGTCAGCATCAAATCGTTCAGCACTGATTCGTATTCCAGCTAAAAAAGGACTTGCCACTCGTGTAGAGCTACGCTGTCCCGATCCATCATCAAACCCTTACTTAACATTCGCAGTCATTGCTTCCGCAGGTTTAGATGGTATCGAAAAAGGTCTGAATGCTCCAGCTCCGATTAACGAGGATATTTTCCATATGTCAGAGGAAAGAAGAGCAGAGCTTGGAATTACAAATCTGCCAGGCAGCCTAAAGGAAGCCGTAACGGAATTAGAAGCAAGTGAATTCACCTCTAAAACATTAGGTGACCACGTATTTACCGAATATGTTTCAATGAAAAAAGCAGAATGGGACAGCTATCGCACAGCTGTTCACGCTTGGGAAATCGAAAACTATCATTCTAAATTCTAAAAAACTTATAATCTCAGGAGGCCGGCTGCAGGCCTTCTGAGTTTTTTTATCTTGAAAAAGCCACTAACACTCCTTTCAAAAAAAATCATGATTCATAAGATCAAAGCGTATATAAAAAAAGAAGGAGGATGTTATGGAGCTATCGTTATTATTGGAATACGGTTGGGTTTTACTTATTTTGATACTCTTAGAGGGTCTTCTATCTGCAGATAACGCTTTAGTCTTAGCTATCATGTCTAAACATCTATCGAAAGAACAGCAAAAAAAAGCAATCAATCTTGGCTTATTACTTGCTTTCGTATTCAGGATTGGAGCTATATTTATCATTTCGTTCCTTTTCCATGTGTGGCAAGTGCAGGCTATCGGAGCCGGTTATTTAATTTTCATCTCGATCAAACACTTACTAAAAAAGGAAAAAGGAGAAAAGAAAAAGAGACAGACAAGCTATCGCATGACAGTTGCGCAAATAGCCCTAGCGGACATGGCCTTTGCAATCGATTCCATTTTAGCAGCAGTTGCACTGGTCATAGCTCTGCCGGATACACCATTAGTCACTATTGGCGGGATAGATGGAGCTCAGTTTATCGTCATTCTAGTAGGAGCCATTGCAGGCTTGATTGTGATACGGTTTGCAGCCAATTTTTTCGTCAGGATCCTTGTAAAAAGACCTAGTTTGGAAGCAGCGGCCATGATTATCGTGGGGTGGGTAGGGGTTAAATTATTGATGCATACATTCGCGCATCCATCTGTACACTTGATTTCTCATGAGTTTGTTGAGGGTCCTATTTGGAAAATCATCTTTTGGTCGGTAATGCTTCTGATTGCTGTAGGAGGTTGGTTTTTATCGAAAGAAGAAACTAGAGGGAATACATGAAGCAACTTAGAAAGAAGAAAAAAACGGGGGACATTTCTGTCCCCCGTGTATGATTGGAAGCAAGAGAACCGTCCCTGTGCTTATCTTACAAGCTCAGCTTCTTTTTCCTTTACAGGCTCTGCGTCTACCATTACTGGGTTAAAGTCTTCTTTCCATGGTAATCCCCATTTGTTTAGGGCTTCCATGAACGGATCTGGATCAAATTCTTCGATGTTGAATACACCTGGCTTGTTCCATTTTCCAGTCATCATCATCATGGCACCAATCATTGCTGGAACACCTGTTGTGTAAGACACTGCTTGTGAGCCTACTTCACGGTAGCATTCTTCATGGTCACAAACATTATATACGTAGTACGTTTTTTCAACGCCATCTTTCTTGCCTTTGAAAATACAGCCAATGTTTGTTTTACCTTTCGTACGAGGTCCAAGAGAAGCTGGGTCTGGTAAAACAGCTTTCAAAAACTGAAGCGGAATGATTTGTTTTCCTTCGAATTCAATTGGTTCGATCGAAGTCATGCCAACATTTTCTAGCGCCTTCAAGTGAGTAAGATAGCTTTGGCCAAATGTCATGAAGAAACGGATACGCTTAAGTCCAGGAATATTTTTCGCAAGAGATTCAAGCTCCTCATGGTACAATAGGTACATATCCTTTTCTCCAACTTCATCAAAGTTATAAACACGTTTGATTTCCATTGGATTTGTTTCAATCCATTCACCATTTTCCCAATATCTACCGTTTGCAGACACTTCGCGGATATTGATTTCAGGGTTAAAGTTTGTTGCAAATGGGTAGCCATGGTCTCCGCCGTTACAATCAAGAATATCAATTGTTTCAATCTCATCAAAATAATGTTTTAATGCATAGGCAGAGAATACGCCCGTTACGCCTGGGTCAAATCCGCTTCCTAGAAGTGCTGTAATGCCAGCTTTCTCAAAACGCTCCTTGTATTCCCATTGCCATTTGTATTCAAATTTCGCTGTATCTTCAGGCTCATAGTTTGCTGTATCCAAATAGTTCGTTTTTGTTGCAAGGCAAGCGTCCATGATTGTTAAATCCTGATACGGAAGCGCCAGGTTCATGACGATATCTGGTTTTACTTCTTCAATTAGGGCAATTAGTTCGTCCACATTGTTTGCATCAACTTGCGCTGTGGTAATTTTAGTTTTTCCGCCATCTAATTTTTCTTTTAACGCATCACATTTAGACTTTGTACGGCTAGCGATACAAATTTCTTCAAATACCTCACTGTTTTGAACGCATTTGTGGATAGCTACTGATGCTACTCCGCCACAACCAATAATAAGTGCTTTTCCCATTTTCCTATCTCCTAACATAGTAGATTTTGAAGTGCAGGGAGGAGGACGATTGAAAACTAGTAAAAAAGTTATTGGGCGAACTCCTCGAACGAATGATTATTTTCTAACAAAAAAAGCAAGTGCAAACGCCACATCGTGCATTTCACTTGCTTTTGATATATTTAATATTAAAAAGTATGTATAGCTATGACATGCCGTCATAAGTATACGTCTACGAAAAGTCCGAAGACATTTTAGCAGAAAGCTCTTTAATATTCGAATATATCATCATAGGATCAGAGTCTATATAGCAAATAATCACTTTTACCACTCTTATTGACCGTTTCACAAGTTGATGTGCAGATGCACTGGTTATAAAGTAACCAACTTATAAAATTTGAGCTTTTAACTCAATCAATAAGGCAACTAAAGTTGCCAATCGGCGCTTGACCCGGCTGTCCGTATGGCCTTAACTTCCCGTAGGAGGTGGTCAAAATTATCTGCTTGGAAAGATCCCGATATACTCAAATAGCAGCTTTCCAAATCACGTTTTTTATAATAACAAGCCTTTTAAAAAATATCAATAGAAATTTTACTACTTTTTTAAAAAAATTATTAGAGTTAGAGTTACATCATCAATTGGGATGGGTATTATGGCAGCCAGCCGATATATTCAGAAACTGTCATAAGAATTTCAATTACAATCAAAATGACGATAATCCATTCAACAAAAAGCCCGCGAATCGAATGACTTATGTTAGAAAAACCATCCATAATATTATACAAAGTCTCCGTTTTGCTCTTTAGAATTGTATAGCGATCATTAAGTTCAAAAAACTCAGACATTTTATCATAAAAATCATTTGCATCATTGCTGGTCCACGTAATATCTGGCTTATCTAGAATCATGATATAGGCATGGGTATTATATTCATGACGGACGATTTCTGCTGTCATTTTGGCCAGTCTCTTATTACCAACTCTCATTCTTCCTTTTTCAAGGCGATCAATCAACACTTCAAGCTGGTCATTAATTTTCCCAAGATGCTCTTCTGTTTTCTCGAGCGCAACAGATTTGGCAAGAACAGTAGAGATGATTTCAGGGTAAAATGACTCATATTCTGGAATTACGACAAATTCATCTGTCAGCTCGATTTCCTTAGTCTGTTCGATTTGCAGGCTGTAATCGTCCGTATAGGTATAGGCATGGGCAAGGTTTACTTCTGGTTCAAAGGATTTAATGTACTGAAAAAAATCCTTCATCTCATCTGCATGGGTTTGATTGATAAACACGACACTGCCGAAGGAGAACACGAGGATATATTGTGAATCGCCGACCTCACGGTTAAGAATTGATTTTAGAATATTTCCTTTCAAAATGAGTGGCTCTTCCCAAGTGAATTTTTTTGGTATCCCGCATTGAACAGCAATCTTATTTAGGTCAATTTCGTTTGTAATCGAAAATGCCTTAAACTTCATTTCCCTCATTGTTTCACTCTTTTCTAAATTGTTTGATAGAATATAAAAATATTTTAAAATTAAACCGATAATTTCTATTAATAATTTTACCACGAATGAATCATTGGAATGGTGCGAACATTTTAAAAAGATTAAAAAATATTGAAGGAACTATTCAGTGAAAGAGTTATGGCAAAAGAAAACAGACACCATCCGAAAGGGGACGATGTCTGCATTCTTTCTTAGCTATTATCTTGTAGCGACGATTGATTTCCTTCTATAAAACCAGGCTCCTAAAATGAATGTTACCATTCCCCAAACAACTAAAATCCCAATTCCAAGCCAGAGTGTACTAGAAAAAATACTAGTAGAATAAACCATGCTGTCTCTTAAGCCTTCAACAAAGTAGGTGAGCGGCAGGATATTCGATATAGGCTGTATCCAGTCTGGAATGGTTTCAACTGGAATAAAGATCCCGCTTAAAAACATCATCAGGAAGCTGACAATATTAGCCATCCCCATATAGGCCTCAGTTGTTTTACTGAACGAAGAAAAAAAGTAACCAAGTGCATTAAAGGAAAGTGCCCCTAATATGAAAACAACCAGCAGACTTGGGAAGTTGATGTAGAGCTTTGCACCAAAAACAAATACACCAATTAGTGATAATAAAATAATTTGAACAATACTAAATAACAAACGCATCACCATATCACTAAAGCCGAAGATATTCATGTTAGCAGGGGTCATCCGTAAACGTTTGATTAACCCTTTACGATTCATATCGACCAAATCAACCATACCGAACATACCAGCCTGTGCAATGGATAAGGCAATCATCCCTGTGAGAAGAAAGTCTGTGTAATTTAATTCCTCATCACCTGATGTAATGGCTGAAAACTGCAAATCAAAGGTTGGGGGAGCGCCAGCCGCAGATAAATTTGCCCTTTGTACAAAATCATTCAGCATACCTGAAAGAGCTTGAGCCGTAACCCCTTGTTCATCCTCTTTATTTACAACTAGCAGAATTGAAGTTGCATCAGATGAACTAGGCAGGACAATCGCAGCATCTATATCCTGATTCTTGACCATCTGATCTGCTTCCTTTCGGCTAATTGGTTTGTCAGTTTCCATTTCAAGCACTGGAATTTTCTTAATTTGGCTCAATAGCATCTCAGAGGTTGGATTTGGGTTTTCATTCACAATCGCCACTTTAGCTGAGAATTCATCATCAGAGGTGCCGCCAAAGATGGTCATAAAAATAACCATTAAGATAACAGGGAAGAAAATTCCCCAAAACCAGGCCTGTTTTTCCCGTAATGTTAATTTCAATTGAGCTATGAGCATGTGCTTGAATTGCTTCATCCTGAATTAATCCCTCCATTCCTTTCCAGTAAACTCAATAAATACGTCCTCTAAACTCATATCCCGGATGGAGACCTGTTCCACTTGATAATCCTTTTCCTTTGTAAAACCAAATAAGGTATATAAAGTATCCTCGGGGTGCGAAGTCCACAGTGTTAAAGAAGCTCCATCTAATTCGCTGCGGACAACGGAGTCAAGGGTTTTCGTGAAATAATGCACTTCCTTTGCAGCTTCGGTTCCGTCTACAAAGGATAGTACAACCTCTCTTTCATTTGTTAGCTTTTCTATAAGGGCAGAAGGGGTGTCTATTGTGACAATTTTCCCTTGATCAATGATACAGACTCGGTCGCTTAATTGCTCCGCCTCTTCCATATAATGTGTTGTTAATATTGTTGTTTTGCCTAATTCCTTCAGTTGGAGGATAATGTCCCAGATGTTACGACGCGCCTGTGGATCCAGTCCTGTCGTCGGTTCATCTAGGAAAATAATATCAGGATCACTAATCATTGCGAGGCCAATTGCTAGCCGCTGCCGCTGACCGCCTGAAAGTTTTTTTACATGCTGGCGGCGGTGTTCACTTAAATTAATCATTTCCAGAATTTCCTCCGTTGAACGGGCGTGGTCGTAAAAGGTGGCAAAAAGGTTGAGGTTTTCTTCAGGTGTTAATAAATCAAACATGGCACTTGATTGAGGCTGGACCCCGATCATTTTTTTGATTTTATTCGCATGCTGACCCCAGTTTAGGTCTCCAAAGCAAATTTCTCCCTTATCGGGTGTTACTAACCCTTCAATCATTTCAAGGGATGTCGTCTTTCCGGCTCCATTTGGACCAATAATCGTAAAAATCTCACCAGCCTCAACGGAAAAGCTGACGTCCTCCACAGCCCGGACCGATCCAAATGATTTTTTTAGATTTTTCACCTCTAAAATGGTCATCCTTTTTCCTCACTTTCCTAGAAATTACAACACATTCCCTAATACGTTATACTATTCAGAAAAGTTTCACAATAGATATTCCTTCACTCGATTTAACAAAAAAAAGACATCCTGCAGAAATGTCTTTTTACAAGCTTTATTTCCTTCAAATAGACTGTTGAAAAATTTATACTATTCATGTGGAGGTAAATCAAGCCATTGATTTTTCCTTCTTTTCGATATTTGAACGTTCTTCTATTTCTCTCGATGTAAAATGCTCCTTCTCAACAAGGAACGAGACAAGCAGGCTTCCAACAATAGCCCAAAGCGGGGCACTGATATGAAAGAAGTTCACACCCGACATCCCTATAATGAGAGCAAAAAATGCACCCATTTGAAATTTACTATCTGTAAATGCTGTCTTGAGTGCGTTAATTAAAACACCAAGCATTGCAAGGCCAGCAATAACACTAACAATAACAACCGGCATAGCAACAACAAAGGGAACAACGATTGAGGCAAAAAGACCAAACGCTGAGAAAAACACGCCATTTGCAAATGTCGCTGCATACCGGCTGTCTTGTTCGCCGACTTCCTTTGCCGCACAAATGGCTGTCATGGGCCCTGCAATATTCACTGCATGGCCCCCGAAGAATGCTGCGATCAAGCCTATAAAAGAACCATTAACAGCCATTGCGGTATTAGGCGGTTTGTAGCCTAGATTCATTAATACACCTGTTGCTTGAGCATTTTCAGAGCACATAATAAGCAGGGCAAGCGGAATTCCAATCGACAATATGCTATCAAAACTAAAAGTAGGTAACATAAATTGTGGAAGGATTAATGCATCTGTCGCCACATCGCCAATCTTGAACTCACCAGTAAGTACCGCCAGCAATAATGCTACGATTAACGAGGTTAACACTGGGGGCACCTTTTTCAAAAACCGGGTTGAAAACAAAAAGACTAAAATCGCAGACCCTGCTAAGAGCGGGGAAATAGTCACCGAGGTAATCATTTCCGTGGCAAAACGAATCATCACTCCAACAATCATCCCCATTACAATGGGTACCGGTATCCACTTCATAACCTTATCGATTAGTCCTGACAAGCCAAGCAGAATAACAAGAATATGTGCAGCTAAATACGCACCAATGGCTTCATTGAGAGAATAATGAGTTAAGGCACCGGAAACTAATATAGCTCCTGCAATGGTACCAGCACCGGCAATCGGCTGGCGGTATTTCAAAGAAAGGAAAATCCCAAGTAATCCACCAAAAAAATCAACAGCAAACAGCCAGCTGATCGTTTCCGCATATGACAATCCGCCGTTCGTTCCACCACTGATAATAATTAAGGCTGGACCGGTACAGCCAAATATTGCTGCAACTAAACCTGCACTGATTGTATTTACATTTAAATTATGCCTTAAATCCTTAATGTTTTTGGAAACATTTTCTTTCATCACGCTATTTATCCTCCGCATTCTACACCAAAACGTATTAGATCTGTACATACCAATATAAAATTTATACTAATATGATAATTTAGAAAACCGTGCATGTACTCATCCAATTGGTCTGTGTAGCACTAATCCAATTAAACAAAAAAGGTGACATACACAATCCATTATAGGAGGATCGCATTGTCACCTTACTAGTTAAGGAAGCAGATAAAGAACGGAAAAGAAATGGCAGATTGTCCCGCCAAGCACAAAAATGTGCCAAACAGCATGATGATGCTTAAATAACTTCCACATATAGAAAATAGCTCCGATAGTGTAGCATAAACCACCGATGATTAATAGGACTAGACCGGTTGGATGAAGATTTGTCGCTAAATCCTTCCACACAAAAACAATTAACCAGCCCATAAACACATAGAGAAGTGTCGAGGTGAAAAGGAATTTTTTGACGAAAAAGGATTTAAACACGGTACCGCCTATAGCTAGTCCCCAGACAATGCCAAATAATGTCCATCCCACCCAGCCGTCCACAGCAAGGAACAAAAACGGTGTATAAGTTCCGGCAATAAAGAAATAAATAGAGGTGTGATCCATGATTTCAAAGAAATCCTTTGCCCGTCCGGGTGGCAGTGCATGCAAGAGCGTTGATGAAGTATACAGAAGAAGCATGGTTACTCCAAATAGCGTAAAGCTAACTACATGCCAAGCATTTCCATAAATCGAGGCAAAAACGATCAATATGACAAGTGCAGCAATGCTAAGTATCACACCAATCCCATGGGTAATTGAATTTGATAGTTCTTCTTCCTTTGAAAAGACATGTGTATTTGCCACTGAGAATAACCTCCTTTTTTTCCAACATTTATAGGATGTGGAAAAACAATGCTCAATATTGATTTCATTGCTAGCCTATTAACTATTCTTGTTTATGAAACCATAAAGAGCTTTTATTATATTCCTTTCTTAGGAGGTTAGGAAGTGACGTTTGTAATGCACGGGAGGATTGGAGGTATAACTATTGAATTTTAAGTAAAAAGAGGAAGTAATTGCATGAAGAGAAGTGATCGGGTAATGAAAGTTCTTTTTTACAGTTAAAAAGTACTGCTACATGAAGCAGTACTTATTTTTACAATCAACGTAATAAGTTATTTAATAAAATTGATTTCTCACCTTCGAAAGTAACCTTTCCACTTGGCTGCACCCATGCTTGTACAATACCTAATTTATCAAGTCCTTTACTTATTTTTCCAACACGTTCTCTGATCCTTGAAACATCAGGATTTCCTATAATATAAAATAATGTATTGGAATAATTATATTGCTGTTGAAATCTCATAATTTGTTCAAGTTGTTCGGCTAAATGAATACCTATTTCGGAACTATCGAATATGCGATCTGTTCCCGTGTGATTAACTGCTTGATTTCCACGCGATTCAATTAAAAATCTGCAAGATTTTAATTCGGCAATGAGATCGACATCAGTTCCATTTCTTGCAAATTTTACAGTACATCCTTTCTTTTCGAAAAATGCTGCAATTGCTTGATTTACCTGAATCTGTGTCATAATAAATGGATCCCAATTTTTCATAGTTGAACGTGGTATAGACATGTTTTCAAGCCCCTTTTAAAATTGTTTATACTATATATATTTGCTATTGTAGGCTATTATTCCTTCTAAACAACATGACTTTTCTGATAATTCTGTATTAAATAGGTACCATTTCTTTGTTATTGTCACAAATGACTTGAAGAGGAGAGGGAAAGGTAGAGGCAGGAACTGAAGCATAAACAGGGTAAGTGCATGGAAATATCATTAATTGCTAGAGGAAGGTTCTATCGTTTCCGGCGGAAGCAACAGAACCTTCCTCTTGCTTATTTTTTTATAAAAATAAGATGAGTCCGCCACAAACGATGAAGAAAATGAATAATGTAACTAATACGCCAATAGCCATCCCTTTAACTAAATCATGTTTTTTCGTTACAAGGAATAGGATTAGGACAAGGAACCAGAGCAGGACGGAGTAAAGCCCGATAAGAAAAGTAGAGCCAAAGATTGCCATGGTAAGAAAAATACCGCCAACAAATTGGCCTGTTTTCGTTTTCATAAATACCCTCCTTTATTTTAATAATCTATTGCATCAGATAATCTGAATAGCTGTGAAACATTTAATATTAAAAAATTATATAGTATAATTTTAGAAAATAATACAGAATTTCAATATAATGGAAGGTTAATTATATATCCTTCAACCATAAAGGGGGACTTATGGATTTTCCTATATACTTACAATTATTCGGCAAGTCGATAAACCCGCATCCTATTTTAGAAAGCTTGGCGTTTATGGTTGGTTTTCAAATCTATTTGAAGCTGAAGCGGCCAAATCATGTTCCAGATGACAAAGCAGTCGGCGTATTAATTGGCGCCATTATTGGCGGATTGACCGGCTCTATCATGCTCGCTACATTTGAAAATGTATCTGCTTTATGGAATTCAATCGAAAGTGGAGAATGGGGGTTCCTTATTCATGGGAAAACCATTGTGGGGGGCTTACTGGGCGGATTAATTGGCGTTGAGCTGGCTAAAAAACGAATGGGTCATCATGAATCAACAGGCGATGACATGGCTATTCCGTTAGCTGCTGGTCTGATTATTGGCAGAATCGGTTGTTTTTTGGCCGGGATGGAGGACCGAACCTATGGAATCGAAACGAAGCTTTGGCTCGGATTTGATTTTGGTGATGGGGTACGCCGGCATCCAACGCAGCTTTACGAAATACTATTTTTAATCCTGTTAATCATTTTTCTACTCTTCCTCCGGAAACATAAACCTTGGGAGGGCTTTGCCTTTCAGCTATTTATGACATGCTACTTGTCATATCGATGGGCGGTGGAGTGGATCAAACCGATTCCGAAACCATATCTTGAAATGAGTGCCATTCAGTGGGCCTGTATTGCCGGCATTCTTTATTATAGTATTTTACTAGCTAAAAAGAGAAAAAAACATAAAATAGGAGGAATCGGACATGCCTAACCGTTCTTATTTGTATTATGACTTAACAAGCTCGATTTGCTCGACCTGCTTACGGAAAGTGGAGGCAAAGGTCATCATTGAAAATGATTGTGTGTATCTATCAAAGCGCTGCATGCAGCACGGTCTTGAAAAAGTCTTAATTTCAACAGATGTAGCTTATTATAAACGGTGCCGGGAATACATAAAGCCAAGTGAAATGCCTTATCATTGGAATACTGGCATCAAATACGGTTGTCCTTATGATTGTGGGTTATGCCCTGACCATGAACAGCATTCTTGTTTAACTATTGTCGAAGTAACCGATCAATGCAATCTCCAATGTCCGATTTGCTTTGCTGAATCAAGTCCGAAACGAACAACGTGGCGGACTCTTGCGCAGATTGAAACAATGTTTGATACGATTGTTAGAAATGAAAGAGAGCCTGATGTCGTTCAAATTAGCGGCGGTGAACCGACCATCCATCCGCAGTTTTTTGAAATATTGGACAGTGCGAAAAAACGACCAATCAAGCATCTTATGGTCAATACAAATGGATTGCGTATTGCCAATGACAAAGACTTTGTCAAAAGGCTTGCCTCCTACATGCCTGGCTTTGAAATCTACTTACAATGGGATAGCTTTGAGGCGGAAGCCTTGAAAGAACTTCGGGGTGCTGATTTGCGAGAGGTACGTCGCAAAGCGATTGACAATTTAAATGAGTACAATCTTTCTACCACACTCGTTGTGACGTTAAAAAAAGGCTTAAATGACAAGGAAATTGGGAAAATCATTGAATATGGTACGCAGCAGCCTTGCGTAAGGGGCGTTACATTCCAGCCGATTCAGCATGCCGGCCGAACAGAGGATTATAATCCGGCCACAGATCGGTTGACGTTAAGCGAAGTCCGCCAGATGATCATTGACCAATCCGATATATTTAAAGAAGAAGATATCATCCCAGTTCCATGTCATTCTGATTGCCTGGCAATGGGATATGCGATGAAAATCGATGGAAAGGTGCAGCCGCTGACAGGCCTTATTGACCCGGATATCCTTTTAGAAGGCTCACGAAACACGATCGTATTTGAAAGTGATGAAATGTTGAAAAATAAAGTGTTTGAACTGTTTAGCCTGAATCACTCGCCGGAAAGCGGTTTTCATTCGTTACACGATTTATTATGCTGCCTGCCAAAAGTAAGCCTGCCTAACGGAATGGGTTACCAAAATGTCTTTCGCGTCCTCATTATGAAATTCATGGATAACTATGATTTAGACATCCGTTCTGTCAAAAAAGCATGTGTACACATTGCCCATCCAGACGGAAGAATCATTCCATTTGACACGTATAATTTATTTTACCGCGATGAGAAAGAGGATTACTTGCGAGAGTTACAGAACGAGCAATAATTATTAGGGGACGAATCACAATCATTTTCACACGTGATTCGCCCCCTTGATTTGTTAATATGGTAAAATAATGATGGTTTAGATCGTTTTAAAAGCATAATCAAGGTAAGTTCGTTAAATATATAGGAGGGAGGTAAATAAAATGGCAAAGAAAAAGGAGTCATCCCGTACTGTTGAGCTTATTGTATCCAATGCATTAAAGATACCCGGTGTAAAAGTAGAACGTAAAGAATTTTTAACCAAAACGTTCGCAAATGAAATGGATTCTGAAACGTTAAGTTTGTTATTAACAAAGGGGCCAATAGAGGCCGGAATCAGTCCAGAGAAAATCAACAGAATGGCCAAATCACTCATAGAAAAGCGTACCTTTCAAAGCTCCAGCGCCTCCTTCGCTGCGGGTTTACCAGGCGGATTTGTGATGGCGGCAACAATCCCGGCCGATACACTCCAATTCTTTGGAGTCGTTTTACGTTTGGCACAAGAGCTTGCATATTTATACGGATACAAAGACATATGGGAAAATAATGAATTGGACATGGAA
>Ga0180215_1001175_pt1 | contig 29839 bp, 31 predicted proteins | sample eDN3rd37CBELigBY_FD_128871 | JGI IMG/M metagenome (GOLD analysis project Ga0180215, IMG submission 128871) | Enriched backyard soil microbial communities from Emeryville, California, USA - eDNA 3rd pass 37_C BE-Lig BY (version 2) (version 2) | ecosystem: Environmental > Terrestrial > Soil >...
ACAATAAAAAAATCAAAAAAGCTGGATTTTTAATGAAAGAGTAGTCTATTCTTTCATTTTCACCCTAATTTCACCCTAAATTTACAAAAAGGAGAGAAAGTCTGGAAAAATAAGACATAGAAAAAAGGCATAAACCCTTATGGAATATGCCTTTTGCTGTAGTGATTCCGACTGGGTTCGAACCAGCGACCCCTACCCTGTCAAGGTAGTGCTCTCCCAGCTGAGCTACGGAATCGTATATTTAATTAAGACATAAATAAATATATAATATTTTGCTTACTGTGTCAATATTTTCTAAAAGGGATATATTTTACCTAATTCTTTAGTTAGTTCTTATTGGACATTTCATGCTTCCAAAAAACACTAATTTATGATTTGCCTTTTACTTTTAAAAAATGATTGTAAGTTTACTAGATTTCACTTATACTTTCTTTTATAAACCATAACGTGATGGTTAAGGAGGGAACTCATTTGGGACAGAGAAATTACGAATTGGTGAGTTAGCTGAAAAAACGAATACAACAAAAAGGACGATTGATTATTATACAAACTTAGGACTATTAAAAGCAGAACGTTCTGCTTCAAACTACAGATATTATGACTACTCTGCTATTGAAAGAATTGAGTTTATCGAAAAATGTAAAGCTCAAGGAATGCAATTGGAAGAAATTAAAGATTTAGTCATTGAAAAATATGCAGAGGAAGTTGACCTTTCTGAATTAAGATTAAAAATTATTGGCCTAGAAAAAGAAGTATCTGAAGCACTAGAGCTACTCAATAAAACTGATCAAAAGAAATATGAAGAAATAAAGAAGAATTTATCCAATGAAAGTTTATCATTAATTAAAACATTAGTTTCATTTATAAGTTAGATTATTACTTAACGGAGGTGTACGTCTTACATTTCGTAAGACAATTAACTTGACTACGATTAACTTAATTATTTTTGTCATCCTTATTATGATGACCGCATTTTTCGTTGCAACGGAATTTGCCATAGTAAAGGTACGATCATCAAGAATTGATCAATTAGTGCTTGAAGGAAAGAAAGGAGCAGCATCTGCAAAGAAAGTCATAAGCCACTTGGACGAGTATTTATCTGCATGTCAGCTAGGTATTACTGTAACGGCATTAGGCATTGGATGGGTTGGGGAATCAACATTTGAAATTATTTTAAGTCCAATCCTTAACTTTTTTCATATTAGTGAATCCCTTTCTCATATTTTAATTATTGTCTTTGCTTTTATTTTATCTACATTTATCCATGTGGTAATCGGAGAACTTGCTCCAAAGACTGTTGCAATTCAAAAAGCAGAAGCGATCACTCTATTAACGGCTCGACCTATTATTATTTTTTACAAAATCTTATATCCATTTATCTGGCTATTAAATGGATCTGCTCGTCTTATCATTAGGTTATTTGGATTAAAACCTGCATCAGAACATGAAGGTGCCCATTCAGAAGAAGAACTTCGCATTCTTTTATCTGAAAGCTATAAGAGCGGAGAAATTAATAAAAACGAGCTAAAATTTGTAAATAATATTTTTGAATTTGATGAACGAATTGCAAAAGAAATTATGGTTCCTCGAACTGAGATTGTTGCCATTTCTTTAGACAATACATTAGAAGAAATCATTAATATCATTAAAACTGAAAATTATACACGTTACCCTGTGATCGATGGAGATAAAGATAATATTTGTGGCTATATTAACGCAAAAAGATTATTAATCGCTAATTTTGATAAAGTAGAATTTAATATTCACTCCTTTATTAAACCAGTTATTCAAGTCATTGAAACGATTCCGATTCATGATTTATTAGTCAAAATGCAAAAAGAACGTACACATATCGCAATACTTGTTGATGAATATGGTGGTACTTCTGGTTTAGTAACAGCAGAGGATATTCTGGAAGAAATTGTCGGTGAAATTAGGGATGAATTTGATGATGATGAAATCGCTGATGTTCGTTTATTAAATGATAACCATTATATTATTAGTGCAAAATTACTCATCGAGGATGTAAACGAACTTTTAAATATCGATTTATCAACCGAAGATGTGGATACGATAGGCGGTTGGTTCCTAACCCAAACTTACAATATTTATAAAGGTGCGGAAATCAAATCAAATGGATATGTATTTAAAGTTCATAAATTAGAAGGACATCATATCCAGTATATAGAAGTAAAAAAAGAAATTTATGTAAGTACTTATTAAACCATTTGGGCTGCTTAAATAGCAGCCCTTTCTTATGAGCTTATACACAAGTAAACGATTGAATTTGTCTTAAGTCAATTCCGAAGAATACCCATCTAAAACCAGTCCAGCGCCATCCAGCAACAGATGTTCTTCCTACAAATGTTGGGTAGTACCAGAATTGTTGACGATTATTTAACCATACATACGTAAATCTAAATAAACATCTTCTTATTCCACCTGGGTCAACAGCAAAGGTTCCAATTTGTTCAGTCTGCATAGGAACAAAAGTTGGTGGTGGTGTTGTTGGTGGGACATCCCCTTGTTGACTACCTCCACCAAACGGCGGAATATTTGGTGGTCCTTGTGTTGGACCTCCAGGAATACCAAACGGTGGACTAGATGGTGGTCCAAAAAATCCCCCTGGTCCTAAAATTTGGCCAAATATTGAGCCAAATGGAGAACCCATTTGTCTTTCATTGTTCATTCCAACAAATGGTGCACCTATTTCATAATAAGATTGACCATATGGATTGCATGATAAACAATGATTAATCATTTAAAACACACTCCTCTCATTCACTACTTCATACTATTCAAGAGATACTTGCCTATCAATTTGTCCAAGAAAAATGGGTGTTTACCTAGCTTTCTATTACCATTTACGATTATGAAATTCACTTACTTAATTCATTAAAAAATTCAAGGGATACTTGCCTTTATAGTTTTATAGCCCGTACATTCTATTAGTTTTAACATAAAATGTGATAAATGAATCTTAACCTAAGGAAAGAAGGAGAAATCATGCCAAGAAGGAGAAATCGGAAAGTTGGTTTATGCATGCCTGGCTATAATTGGTGTGGGCCAGGTTGTTCTGGGCCAGGTCGACCAACAAATCCAGTTGATTATTGCTGTATGCAACATGATTTATGCTATAAGAAATATGGTCCAACTAGGTATTGTGATTACATGTTTCGAAATTGTCTTCGCCCTTATACCTATCAAAGAACACGAATGGGTAGAGATGCCAGATTATTCTCCTCTGTTATTGGAATCAAAAGTCTTTTCTTTTAATAGAAAAAAAGACAGCCCGCAATTTTTGCAGGCTGTCAATTAAATCTTTCTATTCTTGATATAAATGTAATAAACGTTGTCCAATTACTTTTAAATCACGCTCACGAGCGAGAAGATGTCCTTGATCCGTTAAATCGGGCAAGTCCCCTTCTAAAATTTGACGAATCTTTTGTTCAAATTCCTCTATTCGTTTGCCTTTATACACAGTAGTTCCATCTTCTAGCCAATTCTGATATATTGGGATATCTCGAATTAATACAGGAATTTTCGCTGCTAGAGCTTCTAATAAAACAATTCCTTCTGTTTCCTCATGAGTTAGAAATAAAAATAAATCACTTCCACAATATGCATCCCTTAGTTCATTACGATTTACATACCCTGGTAAAAATAGATTTGACGGATGATTAGTAATGGCTTTTTTAACTTTTGAAGGGATCAAATGTAAATTCGTATAACCAAACCAGTAAAACTTGTAGTCTGGCATCCTTTTAGCTAACTCTACAAAATCAATGATCCCTTTTCTTTCAATATAATGTCCAACAGAAATGATAACCTTTTCATCGTCTTTCAACTGATATTTTTTTCGGAAACGTTTTCTTGCTTTCTGATTTCTTGTGAAAAAGTCTGTATCAATCCCATTTGAAAGACTATGAATTGGCTTTTTTAAACCATAACTTTCTAGTAATTCTTTTGAATAATCGGTTGGTGTTATGATTAAATCTCCGCTATTGTAACAAAGCTTTATCCACCATTTAAATAGCGGTGCGAAGAAATTAGAGCAAATAAATGAATTTCGGAAATCTTCCATTGTAGAATGAGCATAGTAAATGACTTTTTTATTTTTTCTTTTCGCCCATAGACTCATAATCAATGAATCTGGAAAAATAGTATTTAAGTGAATAACATCAAAATTTTCTTTTCGATCAGTTGTATAAGGTACTCCCAATAATTCTAATGCTTGTTTTTGGTGTCGGACTGCCTGGCCAACTCCACTTTTATTCACCAGCTTTAATAATCCGGTATATAAAAATACTTTTACGTTATCATTGTGTATTGAATCCATCATGTCTACTATCCCCTTCTACCGACAAAGTCAACCAGATGCTGGAAAATAAAATCTAGCCCATACGTATAGGCTGCTATAGCTAAAGGTTTTCCAATTAAAATAATTAAGACAAATTTACTTAGTTTCATTTTTGTAGTCCCTGCTAAATAACATAAAAAGTCATCAGGTGCAATAGGAGCAAAAATGGCGATTGCAAAGTATAAGTCGAATTTCGGATGGTCTAACCATCCTAAATACTTTTTTTGAGATTTTTGACTAAATAACAAATTAATGACTTTCATCCCATATAGTCTAGCTAATAAGAATGCTACAATAGAACCTAAACTAATCCCTAAATAATTGTAAAGAAAACCTAGTCCTGGTCCAAAAAGAATAACTCCAGCAAGTAAACCTAATCCACCTGGTATTACTGGAAAAATAACTTGAATGGCTTGGAAGATAATAAATATTAATGGAGCCCATATTCCAAATTGAACTAAAAAGTTAACTAATGCTCTTTCAGAGGTAAAAAGATCTGTTTTAAATCCGTAAATGATAAATATTATTCCAATAATTGTAGTTACACTAGTAATAATATTCATCGTTCTACGCATTCTTTTTTGCTTTTTTAATTCTTTTTCTGTACCTTTTTCAACCCTCTCCACAGCATTGCTTTCGGTTCTGAGTTGTTCTTGTTCCATATATATTCTCCAATCCCCATTAAATACAAATTAACTTTATATAAAATTTCATTTAATTGTAAATTTATTTAATAAATATTCATCTATTATATACTATTATAATACATTTCGTTTAATAAAAATGGAAATTTGTAAAATTTACCTTAATTTTATAGTTTTCTAGAATGAACATATCAAACTCTTAAAAAATGTTCAATATTATTTAAATACAGTCAATAAACATAATATTATCGAAATTTATAAATCTCTGTAATAATGACACATTGGTCCCTTCTAATGATGAGGGACCTTTACTTTAATTCGTTTTTATTTGAGGATGGTGCTCTCTTTCAATTGGCAAAGTACAGCAACGAAATGATCCGCCTGATTTGATAATTTCATTAATATCAACATCAATGACTTCAAATCCACGTTTAATCAGTTCTTGATTTACTTGTTTATTGACAGGCAAGCTTAAAATTTTTTTATTCCCGATACATAATACATTGGTACCTAGTGTAAATTGTTCATCCTTTGTTACTTCAATACAATCATATTTATTTTTTATTTTAATTAAATCTTCATCTCTTAATGCTTCTGGAAAAATGAGTGCTACTTCTTCTGATACGATATTCAAAACACAATCTAAATGTAAATACTTTTCATTAAAATCAATGGTAATAATTTCAAATTGTTTTCCTAATAATAATTCAATATGGTGTACCGCTTCCAATTTTGTTCTGCTACTTAATCCAATGTAAATACAATCTCTGTCGATTAAAACATCTCCGCCCTCTATCTCATGACCTTTAATATTATAGTAAGAAAGATCTTCATCTTCTAACCATAGTTTAAATACATCATCTTCACCCATGCGAATTTGACTTTTCATGTCAGCAACAAAAATGGTTTCACCTAATACAAAGCCAATATCTCTTGTAAAAACTTGCTCTGGATATTTTTTATGGTAAGGTAATAAAATGACTTCCACTCCATGATCTTTTAAAGTTCTAACAAATTGGTCATATTGTTTTAATGCTTTTTCGATATTAATTCCTTCATTTTTATATTGTTTTTGAGTTTCATTAATCACATCACGTATCATCATGTACTGTGGTTGACACATAATCACCTTTTTTAAAACATCATATTCACTGTATACATGAATACGATACTGGTTATGGGTGTTCTCCATTTAATACCCCCTCTCAATTATTTTTATTATCTACTATGAAAGCATAGATTATAATTTGTGAAACTTTTTGAAAGTGTTTACAAGAAATAAACAATTATACGAAGATGGTGTAATCATACGTAAGAATGGACGATTTCTCTTTACTAGAAATTGATTTTTTTAATCAGAGGATAAACCGATATAGGTGGCATTTCTAATACCGCAAGTTATGAAGTTGTTTCACGTAGGTACCTCTTATTGAAGATGACAATGATGAAATTGGAGAAGAACAGTATGAGGAGATTCGTGAAGATATTTAAACAAGCTTACATATAATAAAACCATCTTCTATGTATAGTTTACGAAGATGGTCTTTTCTATATTTTTATTTCATTTTTACTGGCGTACATACCGCATATAAACTCTCTACAGGGTTAGAAACATTTACCTCAACTACTTTTAAACCACTATCTCCATTTTTGTACTCACTTTTTGTTAAAGTCAAAACTTGATTATTACTCATTTTCCTGACTTCCTTTCTAACATGTTTTCCTTTGAGTGTTATTAAAGTCACACACCGAAGAAATTATATGTAGGAAGTGTTCAAAATGTGCATGAAAGTAATAAATTTTTTCCAATCATGGTGTAAAAGGAATATTATAAGCCATTGCAACTTATCCTTACGAAAAAAGCCATTTTGCAAAAATACAAAATGGCTCATTTATTATAGGTTTATTTTACAAGGTCTGAAGTTAATTTAATAAATTCTTCGGCATCTTTTGCCATTACTTGTATGCCTGCTGCCCAGAATTCTTCTTTTGTTAAGTCAACACCTAGATGTTTCATTGCCAAATCTTCGACCTTCATTGAACCACTATCGCGAAGTAATGCGATATATTTTTCTTCAAAACCATCAGGATTTTTTATGTACTCCGCATAAATACCTAAGCTGAATAAATATCCAAAGGTATAAGGGAAGTTGTAAAACGGAATTTCTGAAATAAAGAAGTGAAGTTTACTACACCAGAAATGCGGATGGTAAGTTGATAATGCATCACAATAAGCTTCTTTTTGTGCATTAACCATTAACTCATTTAGTCTTTCTTCAGACACAATTCCTTTTGTTCGCTCTTCATAGAATGACTTTTCAAAAATAAAGCGCGCATGAATATTTAAAAACATTGCTGTCGCATTTTCAAGTTTTGTATTTAATAATGTAATTTTTTCTTCTTTATTTTTTGCATTAGCAACTGTTGCATTACTAATAATGTTTTCAGCAAAAGTACTTGCCGTTTCAGCAACGTTCATCGCATAACTACGATTAAGAGTTGGTAAATCTCTCATAACATAGCTATGGAATGCATGACCTAATTCATGAGCTAGTGTACTTGTATCACTATTAGATCCAGTAAACGTCATAAAAATACGAGATTCCCCAAATTCTGGTAAGCTTGTGCAATAACCACCTGGTCGTTTATTTGGACGGTCTTCAGCTTCTACCCAACGATTTGTTAGGGCATGTTTAGAAAAGCTTGCTAATTCTTTACCGAACGTTGAGAAGTTTTCAATAATAAAATCACAAGCTTCATCGTATGTAAATTGTGTATGTTTTACATCACCAATAGAAATTGGAGCATCTACATCTTGCCATCCTAATTTTTCTACACCAAGAAGTTTCGCTTTTTGGTTTAAAAAATTAATAAATGGCCCTTTATTATTAGAAACTGCTCCCCACATTGCGTCTAATGTTTCTTTTGTCATTCGGTTAAATTCTAAAGGTTCATCTAAATAATGCTTTCGATTATGGAATTTTTGAAGGGATAATCGATATCCGTCTAAATGATTTAATGTATCTGCAAAAATGGGTGCATATTTAGTCCAAGCTGCTTCCCAATTCTCAAAAAGTTGTTTACGAACATTGATATCAGGATCAGAGTACATTCTGTTCATGGCTTGACCAACAGACAACTCAACTTGATTTCCATCTTTATCTGTAAATGGAATCGTCATGATCGAAACAACAGTATCATACAACTGACTCCAAGCAGTAATTCCATCTTTATTAAGTTCAGTAATGATTCGTTCTTCTTCTTCAGATAATAGACGTTTACCTTTATCACGTTTTTCATTTAGTGAAAAAGAAACGATTTGAAGCTCTTCATCTTGAATTAATTTTGACCAAGCCTCATCTTCAATGCAAACCATTTTCTTCGTAAATGTTGTTGAAAGTTTTTGAATCTCACTATATAAGTTTAAAATTTGTCCTTTCACAACACTTGCATAAGGATCATTCATAAATGCATCATGCACCATGCTTACAAAAGTACCCGCTTGTCCAAGAGCTTTACCGATCACTTCTTGTTTTTTTAGAATTGCTTTAAATGGTTCAGGCGAATTGTCGGCAATTGGATCCCAAGCATGAATGAGACTTTCATATTCTTTGATGTCTTCTTCAATCGTTTTTAATTTATCCTGTAATTGTTGTGATTTTGTACCACCTGGAAAAATAGAATCTAAATCCCATGTGTTTACATATTTCATTAAGATCACTCCTTCTCTATCCCTTAATAATATACTTTTTTCATAAAAATTGGAAATATTTTTAACTAAAGAAAGTGCATCCCTAGTGAGAAAAGATATATCCTTGTATTCATTACAGCAAACAATTTCTAACCTACTCATTTAAATTTTTAATGATCAAATATACTTCAATACGAATCAATCATTTTTGTACATGATTTGTAGAATTTGCTTAATTTCATCAACAGGAATTTGGCCTGGTGCTGAAGCATTTAATCCTGCAGCAAATGTCGCACAGGAGCCAAAATATCCACAAGCAATTCTTGAAATCACTCCAAGTTCTCCCATTGCGATGGCAATAAAGAGCCTATTAGGAAATTCTGTTTTTATCGCTAATGAAGTATCCAATAAAGTTATGACATCTTGCATGTTTTTTGGCATGACGGCAATCTTTGAAATGCTTGCACCAAGTTCCTGCATTTTGCGGATTCTTGTCAGGATTTCTTCTTTTCTTGGTGTATTAGTAAATTCATGATTGGATATGACTACCTCAACACCATTTTCATTTGCTAAATGCACTAAATCTGCTACCTCTTCTTCGCCTATAAGTAATTCCACATCAACTAAATCCACTTTTTTGGATAGGATTGCCGTTTTAATTACTTGTATATAGTAAGACTTAGATATGATTTTATTTCCACCTTCTTGCACTGTTCTGAAAGTAAATAAGAGCAATGTATTGTCTAACAAACTTTTGATTTCAAAAACTAATCGAAGAACATCTTCTAGATCATCGATATTTTCAAACTGATCTGCTCGCCATTCAATTATATCCGGCCTTAATTTTCTGACAGAATCGATTTCTTTTAATATCTTTTCTTGAGTTGTTTCCATAATCGGGACAATAATTGCGGGTTGGCCCATACCAATTGGTTCACCGTTTTGTTTATATAATTTCATATTGTTTATAGCTCCTACACTTATCGATTAGAATGAATAATTTATATAACATTTTTATAATTCATAGAAAGGGGACTCTTTATGTTTCAAAAAGGTAAGGTCCCCTTTTACCAAACGAGATTATTTGTAAATGGCTCTCGTAGTTTTTTTCATTGTATTTTTGCAAACTGGACATGGTCTTTCTTCTTGTTCGGTTTCTTCATACGAATCAATTTTTTTCCAAACTTTACACGATTCATTAACACATTCCCATACAAGTTGGTATCCTATGAATTTCTTTTCTCTTTTTAACTCGTTTTCCTTTTTTATGGCCTGATTATTTATTGCAACCCGTTTTATAAAACTGGCTTCCTTTGTTACTTTATTTTCTCTTGAAGGTTGTGGATAAGCTTCTAACAAAAACCTCGAAATCTTTAACTTTTCACCACGATACTCCCGTGGTGAACTAATATACAACTCTTCCATTGCTCTTGTAATGGCTACATACATTAGTCTCCGTTCTTCCTCAATAGCAAGCTCTACACCTTTGTTTTCTTTATACAATAAATCATCCCTTAAATGCCCTTCAATTGCTGACTTATGTGGGAGAATGGCTTCTGAAGCACCGATAATAAATACAACAGGAAACTCTAGTCCTTTTGATTTATGGATTGTTAATAATTTAACGACATTTGCGCTCTTGTTCTTTCTTATTTCTTCCATTTTGTTATTTTTTTCAATGATTCCATCAATAAACTGTAGGAAATCAGGTATCGTTTTAAATTTACTTGCAGAGGCTTCTAGTTCCGATAACATCTCATGTAATAATTCTTTATAAGCCGTAAGCTTTTTTCGGAAATCTGCATCTAAATATTTTTCATATAAAATTCGAATCTTTTGAAGAGCAGCTTTTGGTTCCTTTGATTTCAATGAGCGAAGGAGTTTGGCTCTTTCTTGAATTGACTTCTTCTGAAAAGACATTAAACTTGGATACTCACTCGCAAGAATTAATAAATCGGTTTGAGAATCAAAACGGGACATTTGTTGAATATATTCCCCTACCTGCTCGCGATTTACATATAATGTCGATAACATACCAAGTACTGACTCCATATCTCTTGGATTTACACTCACTCTAAGATGGTCAATAATTGGTTTTACAATAGAATTTTCGTAAAAAGTGGAAGTATCTCCATAAGTGACAAATGGAATATTTCTTAGTACAAGTTCATCGAAAATAGCTCGACCATTACTATTATTTCGATACAATATAGCAAAATCTTTATATTCACGTTTTTTACTTTGTACATTTGAAATGATGATATCAACGATTTGCTTTGCTTCTTCTTCCGAATGTTTTGGAGAAAAGAAAAACGGACTATTTATTCCTTTTTTTGCAACTTCTAACGTTTTTTTATAGCGCTTTTTATTAAATGAAATGACTTGGTTAGCAAGACCGACAATACTTGATGTAGAACGATAATTAATATTCAAGTAAAAAACTTTTGATTCTGGATAATCTTTCGGGAAATTTAAAATGATGGACGAATCTGCTCCATTAAATTCATAGATGGTTTGATCATCGTCTCCGACTACAAATAAGTTATTTTGAGATGATGCTAACATTTTGATTAACTCATATTGTACTGGATTCGTATCTTGCCATTCATCACAAAGAATATATTGAAATTGACTTTGCAATCGTTTTAATTGATGTTCATCCTTTTTCAAAATAAAATAAGCATCTAACAAAATATCATCGAAATCCATGAAATTGGCTTGTCTCTTCTTTTCTTCATAAATTTGGAAAATTCTTTTCGACTCAAGCTCAACAGTAGTTTTAGCAGAAATATGTTCTGCAGGAATCATTTTATTTTTGTAATAAGATAATAAGGCAAGTAAATTTTCAGGTTCGTAACTATCTTGTAAGTCTAATTCCTTCATTATCATTTTTAAAATGGTATGTTTATATTTTTCATTACTGATTACTTTTCTCGTGTCTCCATACTTTCTTAAAATTTGTAAAAAGATAGAATGATACGTTCCTGATGTTATAAAATTAACACTTGAAGAACTAAGCCCTGGTAATAAAGCAAGTCTTTCTTTCATTTCATCTGCAGCCTTTTTCGTGAAGGTAACTAAAAGAATTTGTCTTGGGTCTACTCGATGAATGGATAATAAATAACCGACACGGGATGTTAAAACCCTCGTCTTCCCACTTCCTGCTCCTGCCAAAACAAGAGCAGGACCTTGAAAATGTCTCACCGAATTTAACTGAGGTAAATTTAGTCTAATTCCAATTTCCTCAAGTTTTCGAAAATAGAATGCATCACGTTCATTATTTTTTACAAGCTCAATCGTTGTCTGTTCACTAGCCAATTTAGCATGTAAAATATCTGTTTCTAAAGAACCTATCGGATAGTGTGATAGAGATTGTTGTATAGATTGATCGATTTCATTTTTTAAAAATATATTTTTTCCAACCATCAAAGAACACCTTTCTAATTCACAAATACATAGTACCCCTTATCTTACATTATTTTACTATTAGAATAAACTCTAAGAACAAACGCAATATCTAGAAATATTTAAAACTCAAAAAACCGTCATCCAAACATGAATGACGGTTTTAGATTATTATCTTTTATTTCGACGATTATAGTCTCTTTCGATTTTGTCTTTCCATCTACGGTCAATTCTTTTTCCTTGGCGTACATCCATCGCAAGATCACTAATCGCTTCAAAGTTTATATTAGTTCCTACTGAATCTGCATGATAATCTACTGCATAATCTTCATTTATCCCAAATTGTTTTGCAGTTGCAATAGCATCAATATTAGCTCCTAAAAAAACAAATTCCCAACCATGATGTTTTTTCTGATACTCAATCATTTCTCTAATTTTCTGTGCACTAAACTCACGGCTTGAGTTTTCCATTCCATCTGTAGTAATAACAAATAATACATGATCTGCGCGCAACTCTTCTTTCGTTCTCTTTTGTACATTCCTTATTTTTTGAATCGAGTAACCGATGGCGTCTAATAATGCTGTTGTCCCTCCTACTTCATAATCTTTTTCAGTTAGAGGAGAAACTCCTTTCACATGAATACGGTCATGAATGATTTCAATTTTATCATTAAAAAGGACAGTCGTAATAACAGCATCTCCTTGTGCTTCTTGTTGCTTTTTCAACATGGAATTGTAGCCACCAATTGTATCTGACTCTAACCCACCCATTGATCCACTCTTATCTAAAATAAAAACTAATTCAGTTAATTTTTTACTCATTGTTTATCCTCCGTTCAAATAATATTTTCAAATAAAGGATAACAGCAATAAGTTTTAAATAGGTCGCCTGTGAAGCGACAAATTCAAGCCCCTAATGTCTCCTCTCCATACTCAAATAACACTTGATTAATCTCAAATATGTTGTAATTTCCAGACTCAATGAAAAATTGAATAATAACGTCAAATAGATTACTTTTTGATAAAGTAAATCCAGCTGTGGCTAGTAAGTCAAGTGTTTCATCCAAATTTAATTTTAATGCAATGGCTAAAGCGATTGCTGTTTTCTTTTTAGGTTGATACTTAGGATTGGATCGAATTTTACTAAATAATCTACGATCTATATTAGCCCTTCTATATGTTTCAACATCTGTATATCCTTTTTCATCTATTAACCGAAGTACACGTTCAGAAAACGTATCCTCTAGTTGAAAAATCACGTCTTCCAATCTCTTTTTCGACGGACTTGGACTAGCTTTAAACGAATCTATATCTGGATCCATTTGAATATTGGAATGAACGATTATATCCAGAATTTCCTCAGACTTTAAATTTCTTCGTTTCTCTTTTCGTTCATTAACATAATTCTCATCAATGTATTCTTGTATATTTTTATATAATTGATGACTTAACTGAAATGCTGATTTATCAAAGACGACAAGGTATACATTCATATCATGTTCTAACAAGAAACGGCTAATGGTCGAAGTTGCAATTTGAAGAGCTTCTGCTTTCGGATATCCATAAATTCCTGAAGATATTAATGGGAATGCAATCGATTCACAACCATACTCTTTTGCTAACCTTAAAGAATTCAGGTAGCAATTTTCAAGCTTCTTTGCTTCATCTTTATTTCCACCCTCCCATATTGGACCAGGAGTGTGGATAATGTATTTTGCTGGTAACTGAAAACCTTCTGTTATGACCGCTTTTCCTACTTTGCATCCTCCGATTTTATCGCATGCTTTTTGCAGTTCACTTGCCCCAGCTGCACGAAAAATGGCTCCGCAAACACCTCCACCCATTTTAAGTTGAGGATTAGCAGCATTCACAATGGCATCTGTTTTCATCTTCGTTATATCATTCCGAACAATTTCTAAAGGCATCTCATATCCCCCTTTGTAAAATATTTTATCAGATTACAATGCTTATGAATAAATAAGACTTGTCCACTTTTCAGTTAACCTGAAGGATTAATATTGTTAGTCCAATAAAAAAGCCAGTATAATTACTGGCTATCCCTATTTTATAAAATTTTACTTAGAAAAGCTTTCGTTCTTTCATTTTGTGGGTTTTCAAATAATTCTCGAGGAACATTTTCTTCAATTATATAACCACCGTCCATAAATATGACCCGATCCCCGACTTCGCGAGCAAAGCCCATCTCGTGTGTAACAACAACCATTGTCATTCCTTCACGGGCGAGCTGTTTCATCACTTCTAGTACTTCTCCTACGGTTTCGGGATCAAGGGCTGAAGTCGGCTCATCAAATAACATTATTTTAGGCTCCATTGCAAGTGCCCTTGCAATCGCAACACGTTGCTGTTGACCACCTGAAAGTGAACTAGGATAATCATTCGCCTTATCTGATAATCCAACTTTCTTTAATAATTGCATCGCCTTTTCAGTAGCAAGTTCTTTTGATAAGTTTTTAACAACGATTGGAGCTAAGATTATATTTTCAAGAACCGTTTTATGTGGGAATAGGTTAAATTGTTGAAAGACCATGCCTACTTCGGTACGAACATCATTTATATTAGTCTTTTTATCTAAAATATTAATTCCGTTAATATAAATATTTCCTCCATCAACTGTCTCTAATTGATTTAAGCATCTTAAAAAAGTAGATTTTCCTGAACCTGATGGTCCTATAATGACAACAACCTCTTGTGGTTGAATTTTGACAGATATATCTTTTAGAACGACATTTTTACCAAAAGATTTTTTCAAGTTTTCGACTACAATCATTCTGTTTTCAACCTCTTTTCAAGGCGATTTAATAAGAAAGTCATGACCATGACGAGAATTAAATAAATAAGGGCTGCCGTTAAGTAAGGTTCCCAAACTTTGTAATAGCGACCTTGGAATGCTGCAGCATAATATACCAGTTCAGGAACTGCAACTACAGATATTAATGAGGAATCTTTTAATAGAATAATAAACTCATTGCCTAATGGAGGAATCATCCGTTTAAATGCTTGAGGTAATATAACATGTCGCATCGCTTGAAATTTATTCATTCCAAGCGATCTTGCCGCTTCCATCTGCCCTTTATCAAGGGATTGGATACCTGCTCGAAAAATTTCTGCGACATACGCGGCAGAGTTTAATGTTAGAGCTAAAACTCCAGCGATATATCCATTAGTTGTCCCAATAAGGGCTCGTACTAACCCAAAATGGACAATATAAATTTGTACGAGTAATGGAGTCCCTCGAAAAAAAGTAATATACATAGAAAATGGAAGTGAAAGCCACTTGTTCTTCATCATTTTTCCTAGTCCGATAAACAGTCCTAAAATCGTTCCAAATAGTATACCAAGAACTGATATTAGAATTGTTATTCCTGTCCCCTTTAGAAAAAAAGGCATATAATTATATATCAATTCGTAGTCCATTTCGAAAACCTACTTTCTTATATGGCTCATCTTTATAGAAAGGGTTTCAACTTATTTTGAAATCATAATTTATAAAATAGTTGAAACCCTATTAAGAAGATTGTTATTTTTGCTGTGCTTTCAGGCGTTCAATCGGAGGTTCTTCACCAAACCATTTCTTATAAATTTCCGTATATTTTCCGTTATCAAGTATTTTATTTAAACCTTCATTAAACGCATTAACTAGATTACTACCTTTCGGGAACATAATTCCGTAATATTCCGCTTCAAATGCGTCAGGATCTTCTACAACTACTAGCTTTTCGTTCGGATTATTTTTCGCAAATTCCTCAACAACACCGTTATCGGCAACTACAGCGTCTGCTCCACCAGAGAGCAATTCTTGAATAGCTACAACATTACTATCAAACTTTTTAATATTAGGGTTATTTTCACCAAACACTTTTTCGAGAGCTGTAGCACCTGTTGTACCGTTTTGAACCGCGACTACTTTTCCTTTTAAATCTTCAATACTTTTAATGTCGCTACCTTCACGAACTAAAATTTTATTTGTAGATTCAAAATAAGCATATGAAAAATCATAATCTTCTAAGCGATCTTCTCGGATTGAAATAGATGAGACTGCTAAATCTGCATCTTTATTTAAAATCTCAACAAAAACCGGATCCCATCCAACATGTTCAAACTTCAGCTTATAACCTGCTTCTTCTGCTACCGCTGTAAGAACATCCACATCAAAACCAACTATTTTATCGCCATCTAAATATTCAAATGGAGCATAGGCTGCATCTGTTACAACTCGTAATGTTTTCCCGTCCCCATTTGAAGAAGTACATCCTGCAAGTACGAAACTTATAATAGTAAGCAATAAAAAAGATTTTATCCATTTTTTCATCTTCCATCCTCCAAAAAAATAATAGTTTGTATCATTCTATTTTTTAAAGTCATGCCTTATTACATATAAATCCTTTTAACCAGTAAAGATATTTTTTATAAAACATAAAGTCCCACTTTATAGGAAAAACTTTGAAAGAATAGAAAGGAGTGAAAATATGACGAAAAAATATAATAAAGGCAGTTCTAATCAAAATGCCGCTCCACTTCACGGAAAAACTCCAGTTAGTGGAGACAATAGTAAAGGTAATAAGAGAAATAAAGATCAAAGTTCCAAAACTAATCAAAAATGATACATTAAAAAGCCTGTAGTCTTCAATAAATTGACTACAGGCCAATCCTCAATCTCAAAAACTTCCTCATCTAATATACAGCGTCGTATCTTTTCCCCAAATAAATATTCGTTCCCAATTATGTAGCTTAATATTTTTTTAGTCGACTCAAATTCCTCTTCATTTAACACAAATTTTTTATTTTGCATATATTGCCTATGATTACCGCCTAAGGAGGAACGAGATGTCAAATTATATTCAATCAGTAAAACAATGGTGTGATCATATTTTAGAAGGATTGGTTTACAACAATTTTTTTATAAGTAAGAATAACCAAGAAATTAAAGAAGATTTCATGCGATTTCGAAGTGAACTCTCTAATGGACTAGTTGAAGATTCAATTGCTGAAAAACGTGCATTTGAGCTATACGAAGAACTGAAAAAAATCATCGAGGAGAGTAGAAAACAAAATCAATCAAATAGCGTCCCAATAGGTGGGCATACTCTGCCACCACTTCCTTATGATTATGCTGCATTAGAGCCGTATATTTCACGAGAAATTATGAGACTTCATCATGATATACATCATAAAAGCTATGTAGATGGGTTAAATACAGCTGAAAAGGAATTACAAAAAATGCGTCAGACTGGCGATTATAGTTTAATTAAACATTGGGAACGAGAAGCTGCGTTTAATGGTGCTGGACATTATCTTCATTCTATTTTTTGGGAAATTATGAGTCCAAAAGGTGGTGGAAAACCACATGGAGAATTAAGACAAGAAATAGACCGCTCTTTTGGTAGCTTTTCACAATTTAAAAAACAGTTCACTGAGGCTGCAAACAAAGTGGAAGGCAGTGGTTGGGCTATTTTAGTTTGGTCTCCTCGCTCAAGAAGACTTGAGATTTTACAAGCCGAGAAACATCAGAACTTAAGTCAATGGGATATTATTCCTCTTCTCGTATTAGATGTCTGGGAACATAGTTATTATCTCCAATATAAAAACGACAGAAAAAAATATATTGAGAACTGGTGGAATATAGTCAATTGGCCAGAAGTTGAAAGACGATTTCAAGCTGCCAAAAATGTAACATGGACAGCTTATTAAATATAATGATAGGACGACAGAATACATTACAATACTTTGATATGGTTAGTTCGTTATCAAAAGAAGGATTCTTTCTGTCGTCTTTATTTTTTTCATTTTACATTTCATTTTTACATATGAATATTTTTTATTTCATGACGAACTTTAAGCATAGGAGGTGTTATCATGTCCAACGATCGCCAAGAGACTAAATTACGCAAGTCTGGACAAGTTCCAGCTGACCGAGATCCTGCATTACATAACAAAGGCTCAAGTAAAATGTCCAGCCCAGAAGAAGCTAGAAGATTAAATAACGGTAAGTAAACAAAATAGGGCCAGTCTATATGGCCCTATTATTTTTATATTTGTATAAAGTCGTTCTCAGTTATGATGTATTGGACTGGGATGTCGTAACGATTAGTTGGCACTTTCTCGACGATTTGTTGATTTGCTGCTATTGAGACTGTAACACCATGAAAGTCAACTAAATATCGATCATAAAATCCTCCGCCATAACCAATGCGATATCCGTTTTTGTCAAACAAAATTCCTGGAACAACAAGTAAGTCAATGTCATTTTTCTTTACTTCCATACACTCTTTTATTTTAGGCTCTAATATTTTGGCAAATCCTTCCTCCAATTGTTCAAATTGTTCCAATTTATAAAATTTCATGGTGTGATCTTTCGGGTTGCACTTTGGAACACAAATCGTTTTATGATTTCTCCAAGCCGATTCAATAATTGGTTTTGTATTCCATTCTATCCCTTGAGAAATGGTTATCCCAATAATTTGAGCATTTTTATACAAAGTTGAACTTAAAAAATTATATACTATTGTTTTTTCTATTAGAGTTCTTTCATTAGACTGCATTTCGTTTAATTGTTTAAGCTTCTTTTTTCTTAACTCGCTCTTAGTCATGGTTATCTCACCTATTACCAATTTATCTTAAATAACTTCTTCATTTCTGACATAAAATTTTCAAACTTTCTCCATAAAATTCATGAAACTAACAAACGATTATATCTATTACATCTATTATACTATAATTAAAGAGAGTACATTGTGTTGTACCAATTTAGTTATTCATTTTTTTTAGTTTTACAACCATCAAAAAAATAACGAGGGGTTACAATATGATAGAAAGCACACTTTACTATTTAGCTAAAGAACTTCATTTAGTCAATTTGGAGGATTTAAAAGAAAAAGTTAAATCTTTAAATGATATTGTGTATGCACTTGATAAAACCTGTATTGTAGCAATCACAGATCAAAAAGGGGTTATTACATATGTTAATGATCTCTTTTGTGAAATAAGCCAATATTCACGTGAGGAGCTTATTGGTCAAACTCATGCAATAATTAATTCAGGGTATCATCCGAAGTCATTCTTTAAAAATATGTGGAAACAGATTGGAACAGGAAATATTTGGAGTGGTGAGATTAGAAATCGAAGAAAAGATGGTACCATTTATTGGGTGCAGGCTAGTATTGTACCTTTTTTAAACGAAAAAGGTAAACCATTCAAATATTTATCAATTCGTACGGATATTACAAAGCAAAAAGAATTAGAGCAAGAAGTTATTAAAAGCAATGAGAATTATCGTATAATAGCCGAAAACTCAGCTGATCTCATTTCGTTAGTTAGTTTTGAAGGTGACTTTTTTTATCTATCTCCCTCATTTAAATCATTATTAGGTTTTGACTTAGAATTTATTAAAAGCAATGGACTTCTTCACTTCATCCACCCAGAAGATATCGAGTTCGTTAAACAACAATACTTTACATTAAAAAGTAATAAACGTCCTATCTCTATAGAATTTAGAATGAAAAATTCAAAAGAAGAATACTTGTTTGTAGAGGCGAGTGTAAATTTTATTCGGAGTGAAACCTATTCGAAAGATCCATTATTACTTGTCATTATACGAGATGTATCGAATCGAAAAGAGTACGAAAGACAAATCTATCATTTAGCATATCACGATTCCTTAACAAATCTTCCTAACCGTAGATCCATATTAAGTGAATTACGTCTAAAGTTAATTGAAGAACGGAACTCCGATACAAAAATCGCAATTTTATATATAGATATTGATAATTTTAAATTAATTAATGATCAATGGGGACATGATTATGGAGATTTAGTTTTAGTAGAAGTTACTAAAAAACTAAAAAGCTGCCTCAGGTCAACTGATGTAGTTGCACGGTTAGGTGGAGATGAATTTATTATTTTGTTGAATAAAATTAAAGACCGTAATGAAATCGAATCAATTATTCAACGAATCATAGCTGTCTTCCAAACTCCAACTCAAATTTATCAAATATCAATGATGCTTTCATGCAGTATTGGTGTAGCTATTTTTCCAGACCATGGTAAAGATTATAGCAGTCTTTTGAAAAAAGCGGATGAAGCACTATATTATGTCAAAAACCATGGAAAAGGAAACTATTTTATTTATAGTAATGAAATTGAAAGTCAGTCATTAGAACGCCGGTTATTTGAAAATGCTCTTCGAATTGCTTTAGAAACTAATCAATTTTATCTTGTATATCAGCCAAAAATGAATTTCGAAACGAAAGAAATATATGGCATGGAAGCATTAGTTCGCTGGCAGCATCCTGACTTAGGTCTAATCAACCCAGGGAAATTTATTCCAGTAGCTGAATCAACAGGGCTAATAGTCCCAATTGGAGAATGGATTTTGCGAGAGAGCTTACGTCAACTAAAAGAATGGTTAGATTCAGGAATGCCTCCATTGGTTATTTCCGTAAATGTTTCAGTAAAACAACTCGATGATCCTAATTTTGTTACGATCGTTAAGGAAGCCTTAAATGATTATAAAGTGGACCCAGCTTTAATAGAATTAGAATTAACAGAAAGTATTTTTGCAGACATAAAAGATATTTCACCAACATTAGAAAGATTAAAAGAGCTTGGCATTCAAATCTCTATTGATGATTTTGGAACTGGATATAGCTCTTTAAGTTATTTGAAGTATCTCCCTGTTAGTACAGTCAAAGTCGACTCCAGTTTTATAAAAGATATTCATACCAACCAAGAAAGTAAAGCGATTGTTAAAGCCGTTTTATTAATGGCTAAGTCAAAAGGTCTAGAAGTAATTGCTGAAGGCGTTGAAAATAAAGAGCAAATCAAAAATCTTCAAACAAGTGGTTGCAAACTTGGACAAGGTTATTATATTAGTAAACCATTAAATAGTATTGATTTTATTCAGTTTATAAAAGAATGGGAAGAGAAAAAAGAGTTAATCCACTAAAAAAACGCTTCAGGAAACCACTTGTTGGTACCTGAAGCGTTTCTTTCATAAAAAATTCAAATAAGATTACTTTAGCCCTGCTCATTTCAATTTTTTTCTTACAAATCTTTATTAATTTCCATTACAATATGGCCTAACTCAGGAAGGATGATTCTTTCCATAGCTAGTGTAACAGCACCAGTTGAACCTGGTATAGAAAATATGGCTCGATTGTTACCAATTCCTGCTGTAGCTCTTGATAGAATCGAGGCTGTTCCTATGTCAAATTTATAACTTAAGTTACGAAACAATTCTCCGAAACCAGGAAGTTCCTTATCAAAATATGGCTCAATAGACTCAATCGTTACATCTCGATTAGATAATCCTGTTCCACCGTTAAAAATGATGACTTGAATAAGACTATGATGTAGAAGTTTTTGTAATGTTAGCTTAATTTCTTCCTTTTCATCTCGAACAATCTTATAAAATTGAACTTGATGACCTTCTCTTTGAAGCAACTCAATGATTTTTTTACCACTTCCGTCCGTTTCCTTTACTCTTGTATCACTTATTGTTACAACAGCACACGATACAGATTTTATGGCTTGTTCTCTATGGTTACTTAACATGTTACGTTCCTCCGAAATTTTCTTTAAGGAAAATCTGATTATAATCTGAGCGGTAATTGATATTAATAAATGGGAGGTCTGATTCAAAAGGAATTAATTTATAATCAAGTTTTTCAAGTAGTCCGTGTAATGAGCGTCTATTTTCATCCAATTGAAGTTTAATTTTATCTTTTACAGATGAATGATAGATGGCAATTAATGGTTGTAATTTTCCATCTACACATGGTATTACTGCCTCTGTATTTAAATCGGTATGCAAATATTTAATGAGTTCTCCGATAATATCTGACGTAATCATTGGAACATCAATTGGTAAAACACAATACCATTCTGCTTTTACATACTCCATCGTCGTCCAAATTCCTGCGAGAGGACCTTGTCCATAATAAGTAGGGTGATCTGTGAATATTTGAAAAGAAATGGGTTCTTTCCTGAATTTTAGTATTAATTCATTGTTCGTAACTAAAACTAATTCATCAACTTTTGGTGCCATAGCTTTAATTGAACATTGATAAAAGGGGATTCCATTGTTTTTTGCAAAAGCTTTCGGTTCACCAAATCTTCTAGAATGTCCACCTGAGAGGATGACACCTACTATTTTTCCATTCATAACATAACAGGTCCCTTTCAACTACTTTTTTATATAAAACTTGTCTTTAATTAAAATATTAGCTTAATTGACTTCAAATAAACTTTGATAAATTAGTTCACAGCAGGCACTTTTTTCAGACCTATTAAAAATTGGAATGCCAGAAATTAAAGAATTGTCTAGTTGTATATCAGAAATAATTGCGATAATATTTTTTTCAGATAATAAATGAAGATCTTCCATATCTTTTATTAACACGACTTTTTGGTAATCTAGCCCTTTATACCCTTCAAGAACAAGAACTTCGGTATTCAATAAGCGGTATATTTGTATCATTTTATAAATATCCCATTCAGAGTTGATTATAAATTGTAAAACATTTTCGCCTTGAACACCTGAAAGAGTAGCTCCAGCTTGAAAATGTTTAAAGTTATCTGTATTTTCAATTCCTAAAGGTAACCCTCCGTGGCCATGATGTTTCAGGGATGCTGTCTGAAACCCTTTGTTTACGAACGTTTTAATTAACTCAACCGAAAAGGTAGTCTTTCCACTATTTTTGAACCCAATAACCTGCACGATTTTCATATCATCACCATCATTATCCACCACTTACAGGTGGAATTAATGCTACAGTATCACCAGAATTAACAAGCATATCAGCTAAAGCATATTCTTCATTTACTGCAATCATTACAGCTTTCAAGTCTGGAAATGAATAATCTCTTTGAAGAATCTCTTTTAATTCGCTGATAGTTAACGGAAATTCTGTATTGATTTCAAGTTCGTTTTTCCCGAAATATTCTTGTAAGTGTGCAAATAGTAATATTTTGATCATTGACTTCACTCCCTAACAGAAGGTTTTCCTTCAGGATAAGATACCGTTTCTAATTGATTCCCGACCCAAGTTGTTCCATCTTCCCAATGTTCTTTTTTCCAAATCGGAACAATTTCTTTAATTCTTTCAATTGCATATTCATTTGCTTCATATGCAGCTTTTCGATGGGGCGATGAAACAGCGATTACAACAGCAATGTCAGAAATATTGAGTTGGCCAATACGATGGGTAATGGCCATCTCGATTCCTGGCCATTTTTCTTTTGCTTCATTTCCAATTTTTTCCATCATTTTTATTGCCATTGGAGTATAAGCCTCATATTTTAAATATAATGTCTTTTTCCCTTTCGTCCATTCACGAACTGTACCAATAAATGTCGTAATTGCACCGGCATAATTACTTTCTACTTTTTTAATAATCGAACTAACATCAATAGGTTCATTGACAATTTCGAAAAGTGAACTCACCATTCTTCCCCTCCTTTACCAATTTACAAATTCCTCATACTTCATACCCTCATTATTTTCAAGCATGATAACGGAGACTTTTTCACCTTCGTTATAAGTACTTTGACCTCCAGGTAAAATGATTAAAACATTTGCTTTCGAGAGCGTTGATACAACATTTGATTTATCTAATCCAACAGGTTGTACTTGCAACACTCCATTTTCAAAAGATAGATGACCTCTTACAAAACGGTCGAAAGGGTTAGGTTTTGCAAATTTACCTTTTAAAGTAGCAAAGGTTCGATAATTAAATGGATACGAGGAATTAAGAAATGCTTGAATGACTGGTCTTACGTAAAGTTCAAACCCGACATAACAAGCAGAAGGATTGCCTGATAAGCCGAAAAGTAATTTTCCATCTAATTCAGCTACGGTCGTAACACTGCCAGGTCGTTGGGCAATTTTATTAAATAAAACTTTAGCGCCTAGTCTTCGATAAATCTCTGGTAAGTAATCAAAATCACCTACTGATACCCCACCAGTTGTAATCACTATATCAAATTGCTCTATTGCATTTCTCACTTGATAAAGACACATTTCTAATTCATCTTGAAATTGTCCTAAATAAGTAGGACTTCCTCCAGAGCGTTCAATTTGAGAATAGATCATATAGGCATTACTATTTCGAATTTTCCCAGGTTGTAACACGTCTCCGACTTCAAGTAATTCACTCCCTGTTGCAATAATACCAATTGTCGGTTTTTGACTTACCGGTACTTTTTTATATCCAAATGTTGCAAGTAAGGCAACTATTCCAGGATTAATATATGTTCCTTTTTTCGCTAAAACTGTCCCTTCTTTTGTATCTTCACCAGTATAGGAGATATTTTCACCTCTTTTTAGTTTCCGTTTGATTTGCACATAATTCCTACCCTCAACAGACCATTCATTTACAGCTTCTAACATTTCAACTGTGTCGCAACCATCTGGTATTTGTGCCCCAGTCATTATTCGAACTGCTTCAAATCTTCCAACCTTATTTGGAAATACAATACCTGCACCAATATGACCAACTACTTCGAAATTAATAGGCTCCGTACTAATTGCATGAATTGTATCTTCCGACCTAAGTGCAAAACCGTCATAAGGAGATCTGTCAAAAGGTGGTACTGGATGAGTAGCAATTAAGTCTTCCCCTAGATAGCGACCATAGCTTTGAGCGATAGGGACATATTCTATTGAACCAACACGAGCATACTCCATTACTTTTGCTATGGCTTCTCTTACTTTTATTGGTTTTCTTCTTTCTAACATAATGGTCATCCTTTATCCAACTAATTGATAATAAATCGACTTAGCTTTTTCCACTGAATTTGTTCCGTGTATTAATGTTCTTCCATCTCGGAAAAATACAAGACGAAATGATTGATATTCAATAGAAAGTAAGTAATCATTAATCTTCAGTTTTCCAATGTTTTTTAAAGCGTTCGCTAATTCTTGTAAATTTACTTCTCTATTTCTTCTAATTTGAACTGTATTTCTACCACATAAAACTTCACTTTTTGTCTCAGCTTCATATTGTAAATGAGGATATACTGCTTTATTTCCACATGATGGACAATCCTCTTTTTTGGCACGTTCTACATTTATCATTTGAAAATAATTGTTCCAAAGATCAAATGTAATTAACTTTGAACGAAGATGACTGTGATCTTCAACTAGTAATTTCAGCGCTTCAGTTGTTTGAAGAGCAGCAACAAAAGAAACCGCTGGTGATATAACCCCTACAGAATCACATGTTGTACCTGAAACTGGAATAGAGTCTAGTAAACAATTAAGACATGGTGTCTCACCAGGTAAGATTGTATAAGTCATTCCTGTGCTACCAACGCAAGATCCATAAATCCAAGGAATTTTAAATTTTTGGCATATGTCATTGAGAATTAGTCTTATATCAAAGTTATCAGTAGAATCAATGATTAAATCTACGTCATTGACTAACTTTTCTAGTTTTGAATAAGAAGCATCCATTACAAATGCTTCAATTTCGACTTCTGAGTTTATTTTTTCAAGTCGTTTTTTTGCAGCTATAGCTTTTGGAAGATTTAATTCTACATCTTCCTCTGTATATAGCTGTTGCCTTTGCAAATTGCTGAGCTCAACATAATCACGGTCAACAATCTTTAATTTTCCTATCCCAGCGCGAACTAAATTTTCAGCATTTGAGGAACCTAAAGCACCACACCCAATTAGTAAAACATGACTTTTTCTAATCTTTTGTTGACCATTTTCTCCAATTGGTCTGAACAATATTTGTCTAGAATATCTTTCATTCATAACATCATTTCCTTTTTTTAAAAGGTTTTAACCACCGATATAAGACATTTCAATTTTCGATCTCATCTTTACGGATTCTTCTGTCCGTTCATCTGAATATCGGTCAGATCTAGCTTCCCAAATTGAAATAATTTCATTTTTAATTTCTTCATCGCTTTTACTGCTTCTGAGTAACGATCTAAAATCAAATCCTTCTGAAGCAAATAAACAAGTATACATTTTGCCATCTGCTGCTATACGAGCACGCGTACAAGTTGAACAAAAAGATTCAGAAACAGAGGTAATAAATCCAACTTCCGTATTGGTTCCTTTATATCGATATCTTTTGGCCACTTCTCCTAAATAATTTCGTTCAACTGGTTCTAATTCAAAATGTTGCCTTAAAGATTCAAACATTTCTTTCTTTGTAACAACTTTAGAAAAGTCCCAACCGTTCGACTGCCCAACATCCATAAACTCAATAAAACGTAATGTAATACCTTTATCTTTAAAATATTTTGCCATCGGAATTAATTGATGATCATTTAATCCCTTTTTCACAACCATATTTACTTTTACAATAAGTCCAGCCTCACGCGCTTTTTGAATGCTATCTAATATTCTCTCTGAACCAACACCGCTATCATTAATTAATTTAAATAGCTCTTCATCAAGTGAATCCAAGCTAACATTAACACTTCTTAATCCAGCATCATAAAGTTTTTTGGCCATCTTACCTAGTAAAAAACCATTAGTAGTAAGTCCGATCGTTTCTAGCCCATCAATTGCGCATAATTTTTTTATCAATCTATCAATATCCCTACGGAGCAGTGGCTCTCCGCCAGTTAAACGTATTTTTCTAATACCTAACTTAACAAAGATAGTAGCTAATCGCTCAATTTCTTCAAAGGTTAATAGCTGCTCTTTTGGCATAAATGCATAATCTCGACCAAAAATTTCCTTAGGCATGCAATATGTACAACGAAAGTTACAACGGTCGATGACAGATATTCGGAGATCTTTCATTGGTCTTCCTAATTTATCTGTAATGAAAGTCATGGGAACACCTCCCCTTTTCTCTTCTTTACACAAAGTATAGCAATAACAGATTGTACTAGCTGTTATGTAAATCACACCAAACTCGAGCGAAGTATCATTGTTATCCTACTCAGAAAAAAGTTAAACATAACTCGATAAAAATAAAATGAGGAAGTGAACTTCCTCATTAAACTTTCTCAATATCTTTTATATAGACCCAGCTTACAATTTCCTTTAATAAAACTCTGTCAGTTTTGACTTGTTGAATTTTGAAAGTACTTGATTTAACCCAACTAGGTATCGATTGACCTGTCGCATACTTTTCTGCGGTTTTCTTTACTCTCACCACATCCCCAACTTTAAACGTTGTGCCATGATTAGAAGACGTATTATCATTAGGATTAACCCAAGAACCAGGGACACCTTTTTTTCTAGTTAAATTTAACATACCTTTAAATTCTCTAAAAATATAATACTCTCCTGGTGAAAGTCGTGTTCTCGGATTTCTTCTGTCCATTGCATCATAAGCAGTATAGTAGCCGTTAATGGTAATATGAACACTGTATGTTGAAACAGGTTCTTCTTTTGGTTTTGTTTCACCAGTAAAATATTCTAAAGGTTTTGTCCCCATTAACCGATTTAAGTCTAAGTATCCACTATAACCCGTTAATTTCCCTTTATCTGTATATTGATGGATATCACATGGATATTTTGGAGTACTATCGACCTTACCAGTATTTCGTCCATAATGTGGAATCCAAACCGCATCTGCCTCAGCTAGATTTAGATTGAATTTCTCATATAAATGGTGGGCAATATAAATACCTACTTTTTCAGCACCTAGTGATTTTAGTTTTCTTAGATAAGCAGATACACCTGCACGCATATCTTTCATCGATTCTTCTTCCACATCTAGAAACCAAAAAGTAGGTTTTATGTCCTTCGTACGATTATAGAAATCTATGGCCTCTTTCTCCATATCTTGAATCGAAACTCCACGTACCCAAGCGTAAGCGGCAGTAGGTACTCCACGCTTTCTTAATTCAGCGTGATGGGTTTTATAATGACGGTCTATTAAGTTCGAACCATATTGTGTTCGTATAATAGCAAAATCTAACTGTGCAGCTAATTTATCGTAATTTATTTGACTAGGTAGTTGATGATGAGACAAATCAATAATATAACCCAATTTCATCCCCTCCTTTACTACTAAAGTATTCAATTATATTTCCTCTAGTGTGGTCATCTATCTTAGGAAGGAGTTCATATATCATAAAAATGTGTAAAAGGCTTTAATCCTATATATTTTTGTAAACCGAACATTCTATTTCTCTACAAGAAAATCAAAATAGTTTTCTTTCTCATCAATTCCATTTTAAAACCCATTATCACAGAAAATCTCTCTTCCACAAAATGACTATTTCAACCTACTCATTCGTTATCACCCATTGTGGTCATCTCTTCATTCAAATTATAAATATTTCTTATTTTAAGGGACATTCAAATAAAGACTTTTAAAAGATTGCACCATTACCGAATCAAAACTTATTAAGAAGTAACTTATGGACCACAATATATCAGATAAATTAAGAATGATCATTAGACAATACCGTTAATTATAGAATAAAAAACCGCGATATAATTCGCGGTTTTAATGATTACACTTTAATCCATGATTAAGGTAAAAATGAAGAAGGTTCGATTTTCCATTGGTCAGTAAGACTATCCCTAGTGATCATGAATGGAATCGTTCTTTTTTCATTTATATTACCTTGATAAATAATATTAGCTTTTACAGTTGTCTCTAAAAGAACTAATCCACCTCTTGTTTCCATTTCATTAAATCGGTCTATTTTTATCCGTTCAATAGTAGAAACATATTTCAAAAAGTTTTCATAACTTTCATATTTTGCAACAATTTGTTTTAGTAATTTCTCATCATGATGATTTATGGCAACAATTAAAAGTTGAATAATCTCTTTAGGGTTCGCTATACTAATAAATTCATCTAATTTACCTGCAGCTTTTAAAACCATGATTTGATGGGCAAAATCTAATGACATACTCCTGTGAGTTCGGCTCCCTGCAAAATGGACACAAAAATGCCCACGAAATCCATTCTTCAACGCCCCACTACCATGTGGCATTCCACTCATGGATGCTGCAATTAATCGATCTTTTGACATAACTAAAATGGCCCTTCTATTCCAAGACCACTTTCCACCATAAATTTGCTTCATAATAGCTGTATCTTTAATAGTTAAAGGTTGCACATCCGCATGCCTGCTTCCTGCTCGACGTTGAACACGAAAAGAAAGTCCAGTTTCTACGTCTATGATGGTAAAATACGAGCGATTCGGAAGTAAAATTTTCACCATATCCCATGGTAAGATTTGAACTTGGAAACTAAGTGGTGAGTATTCATCTTCCCAGTCAGTTGGAATCACGGACGGTTGTTCTTCAGCTGCATATGTTTTTGCCAGACTCAAACTTCCTATAAATAATAAAATGAGGGTAAAGATAGCAATAACTTTTCTCATTTTGGTTTCTCCTACTTTTTTTATTATTTTTTTGAGGAGAAATAAATTTATAACAAAATTCTTTATGGGAATAAATGGGATATATGCAAATTAAGAAAAAAACAAACCAAATATTAATGAATGGAAATAAAAAAAGCTAGGTTTCACTAGCTTTTTCACATCGGTCCCCAATTCAATACGACAGCAAATACTATAAAAATAATTCCAAGAACAAACCATATTAATACAAGTGGTACGGCAAATCGGAACCACTTCGTTAAAGGAATACCTGATATTGCTAAAATAGCCATCATCGTTCCAGATAAAGGATTAATAATGTTTGTAAAACCGTCCCCCATCGTATAAGCTTGTACAGCAACTTGTCTTGGGATATCCATTAGATCAGCTAAAGGTGTCATAATAGGC
>Ga0180215_1001176_pt1 | contig 29816 bp, 32 predicted proteins | sample eDN3rd37CBELigBY_FD_128871 | JGI IMG/M metagenome (GOLD analysis project Ga0180215, IMG submission 128871) | Enriched backyard soil microbial communities from Emeryville, California, USA - eDNA 3rd pass 37_C BE-Lig BY (version 2) (version 2) | ecosystem: Environmental > Terrestrial > Soil >...
CCCGCTCGCGATCCGCACGTTGCCGATCAGGTGGATCGTGCGCGACGCCGGGTCCTGCGAGTAGGCGAAGCCGCTGGAGAGCCGCAGCACGCGCTCGCGCATCCGGGCGGAAGACAGCTGAGGGTTTGAACCCGCGCCTGTGCCCGCGCTCGCACCGCTCTGCTTCGAATCGAGAGCGATGGGGCGGGCAACCTCAAGCTGCAGATCGATCCGGTCCAGCAGCGGGCCGGACAGCTTGGCGCGGTAACGCGCAATCGCCGAGGCGCTGCAGCTGCAGCGCTTCTCGCCATACTCATGGCCATAGTAGCCGCAGGGGCATGGGTTGTATGAGGCAGCCAGCATAAAGGCGGCGGGAAATTGAAAGTTAGCTTTGGAGCGCGAGACGGTAACGATAAGATCCTCTATCGGTTGCCTTAACGCTTCCAGCACCGCCCGCGGAAACTCGGGAAGCTCATCCAGAAACAGGACGCCATGGTGAGCGAGCGTAACCTCTCCGGGCTTTGGTATGGAGCCGCCGCCGATTAGCCCGCCGGAAGATATCGTATGATGCGGAGCGCGGAACGGCGGGCTCGTCATAAGGCCGGGCGGCCCTTCGGAAAGCTTGCCCGCCACGCTGTAAATTTTCGTAACTTCAAGCGCCTCGCTTTCGGAGAGAGGAGGCAGGATGCTCGGCAGCCTGCGGATCATCATGGTTTTCCCCGTGCCCGGGGGTCCGCTGAGCAGCACGTTATGACGTCCGGCGGCGGCGACGAGCATCGCTCGCTTGGCGTGCTGCTGGCCGATGACGTCATCATAATCGAGATCGGCGCCAGCATGTCCAGATACGCCGTGCGAGCTGCCTGAAGGCCTTTCTCCGCGTTCGTAGCGGCGGGCGGACCATCCGCCCTCGCCGCTTACGTCTGCGAGCTCCCGTAGATGCTCCAGCGCATACAGCTCTAATCCGGAAATGAGCGAAGCTTCGCCGGCATTGCCGAGGGGCAGCACAATGCGCTCAATGCCAACCGCCTTGGCCTGCTCCAGCATAGCCAGCACGCCGGGCACGGGCCGCAAAGCACCGTTCAGCGACAGCTCGCCGATGAGCAGGCAATCCGCCATGCCGGATTCGTTCAGCTGGCCGCTGGCGGCCAATATGCCGGCTGCGATGGCCAGATCGAATGCGGTTCCTTCCTTGCGCAGATCGGCAGGGGCGAGATTGACCGTAATCCGGTCAAGCGGAAAGGCGAAGCCGCTGTTTTTCAGCGCGGCGCGGACGCGCTCTATGGACTCTCTGACAGCGGGGTCGGGAAGGCCGACTACGGACACCTGCGGCAGCCCGCTGGCGATATCCACCTCGACGGATATGCGCTTGCCCTCTACGCCGTATACGCTCGCGCTTTGCATAACGCTATACATACAAAAAGCACCTCCATCCAGAATGAATGAAGGTGCTTCCTCACATTTCAGCCGTTTCTATTATGCAGCCATACCGGCTGCGCTTTATATAATTATGGTAAAGGAAATGATGTTTTATGTCAAATAAGCAATTAATTAGCGTAAAAAAATGCAGTTGAAGCATAATAAATGCAGTGCCTTGTCGTTTGATCTCATTTTGAGATAATTCCCATATCAAAAAGGCTGTATTCTTATTTGATTAAAGTAAGGAAAGGTACAGGGAAAAGTGGTACAATAACATTGTTTGTGTACTTATGTACATATGACTGATTTCAGTCTGTGAAATGGAGGATTTCAACAATGAACATCCATGAGTATCAAGGTAAAGCGGTGTTGAAGCAGTATGGTGTTGCCGTACCGGAGGGCAAGGTAGCTTTCTCCGTGGACGAAGCAGTTGCTGCTGCCGAAGAGCTCGGCACTGGCGTCGTAGTCGTGAAGGCGCAAATTCACGCAGGCGGACGCGGTAAAGCTGGCGGCGTTAAAGTGGCAAAAAGCATTGATGAAGTTCGCACGTATGCGAGCGAGATTTTGGGCAAGGTGCTTGTCACGCATCAGACAGGCCCGGAAGGCAAAGAAGTTAAGCGCCTTCTGATCGAGCAAGGATGCGATATTAAGAAAGAATACTATGTCGGGGTAGTCGTTGATCGCGGTACTGGCCGTATCGTTATGATGGCTTCTGAAGAAGGCGGCACAGAGATAGAAGAGGTTGCAGCTCATTCTCCTGAGAAAATTATTAAAGAAGTCATCGATCCAGCTGTCGGCTTGCTCGCTTTCCAAGCGCGCAAACTGGCATATGCTATCAATATTCCTAACGAACTTGTCAACAAAGCGGCTAAGTTCATGCTTTCGCTTTACAAAGCATTTGTTGAGAAGGACTGCTCCATTGCGGAGATCAATCCGCTCGTTGTAACAGGCGACGGCAACGTTATGGCGCTTGACGCCAAGCTGAACTTCGATTCCAACGCGCTGTACCGCCACAAGGACATCCTTGAGCTGCGCGACCTGGAGGAGGAAGACGAGAAGGAGATCGAAGCTTCCAAGTACGATTTGAGCTACATCGCGCTTGACGGCAACATCGGCTGCATGGTTAACGGCGCAGGCCTTGCTATGGCAACGATGGATATTATTAAGCACTACGGCGGCGACCCTGCCAACTTCCTTGACGTAGGGGGCGGCGCAACGACTGAGAAAGTTACGGAAGCTTTCAAAATCATTCTGTCGGACGAAAAGGTTAAAGGCATTTTCGTTAACATCTTCGGCGGCATCATGCGCTGCGACGTTATCGCCAACGGCGTTGTTGAAGCGGCTAAGCAAATCGGTCTTGACCGTCCGCTAGTCGTTCGTTTGGAAGGCACTAACGTAGACCTAGGCAAGAAAATATTGAACGAGTCGGGATTGAACATCGTTGCAGCTGATTCCATGGCGGATGGCGCTCAGAAGATCGTTGCTCTCGTAAAATAAAATAACTTGCTGTGCGGCATTACCGCATACGAATTCATTCAGGGGATGTGAGTTAAGAGTGAGCATTTTGATCAACAAAGATACTAAAGTCATCACGCAAGGTATTACCGGCGCAACTGGCTTGTTCCATACAAAAGGCGCTTTGGACTATGGCACAAAAATGGTTGGCGGCGTAACGCCTGGCAAAGGCGGAACAAATGTCGACATCACACTCGAAAACGGCTCTGTCGTTTCGCTTCCGGTATTCAATACGGTAGCGCAAGCGGTAGAAGCAACCGGAGCAACCGTTTCGGTTATCTATGTACCGCCGGCTTTTGCGGCTGAAGCGATTATGGAAGCTGTAGACGCTGAGCTTGAGCTTGTTATTTGTATTACAGAAGGCATTCCTGTAATCGACATGGTTAATGTTAAGCGTTATATGGAAGGACGCAAAACCCGCCTGATCGGCCCGAACTGCCCTGGCGTCATTACGCCTGGCGAGATTAAAATCGGCATCATGCCTGGCTATATCCATACGCCTGGCCATGTAGGCGTCGTATCCCGCTCCGGAACGCTGACATATGAGGCTGTTCATCAGCTGACAACTCGCGGCATCGGCCAATCCAATGCGGTAGGCATCGGCGGCGACCCGGTTAAAGGCTCCGAATTCATCGATATTTTGAACCTGTTCAATGAGGATCCGGACACTTATGCCGTTATTATGATCGGCGAAATCGGCGGTACTGCTGAGGAAGAAGCTGCAGAGTGGATCAAAGCGAACATGAAGAAGCCTGTAGTAGGCTTCATCGGCGGCGCTACAGCGCCTCCGGGCAAGCGCATGGGACATGCCGGCGCGATCATCTCCGGCGGCAAAGGAACTGCTGCAGAGAAAATTTCTACGCTTGAAGCTTGCGGCATTAAAGTAGCTCCTACTCCGTCCGAAATGGGCTCCACGCTTGTAAGCGTGCTTGAAGAGCAAGGACTGCTTGAAAAATGCATTACGCACAAGTAATATAATAGCTGTATGAGAAGGTAAGCAACCTTTCATCTACCCGTCAAACGGGCGATGGAAGGTTGCTTTTTTTTACATGATCTGAACAAATCTTTGAAGGTTGACTTGCATTCTGCTGCTAGGTAACGCAAAATAGATTAGGAATGCGAGCCGGCCCATTACCTGAAGGGGTGGTTTATGTGAATAAACACAAGTTTCTCAGGCAAATGACGATCGCATTTCATGAAATTCCGGGCATAGGCTGGCATGCCATTCATAAACTGATGCAGGCAGGCATACATAGCGAGAAGCAGATCACGCGGGAAAGGCTGCTTTCGATCGGCTTCAAGACTGCCCAAGCAGAGGCGGCGCTACGTGCATTAAGCCAGCGTCCGCTGCATAGGGCAGAGCAAGACTCCGAGGCGGTTGTGAAAGCAGGGGCTGTCATCATTACAAGGCATGACGACTATTATCCCGCATGGCTGAACGAAATCGCGCAGCCGCCATGGCTGTTGTATGCGAAAGGAAGATTGGAGCTGCTGAGCAAGCCTTCTATAGCTATAGTCGGCACGAGGGTGCCTACCGCAGCAGGGCGCCTGACGGCCGAGAAGCTGGCTGAGGAGCTGTCGCGCTTCGGGCTGGCAGTTGTAAGCGGGCTGGCCAAAGGGATCGACAGCCGAGCCCATGAAGCGGCTCTGCGCGCTGAGGGCTCGACGGTGGCAGTCATGCCAACGCCGATCGATACCTGCTATCCGCCGGAAAATCGCGCTCTATTTAAACGGATTGAGGCTGAAGGGCTGCTGCTGTCGGAAATGCCGATTGGCACAAAGCTACATCCGGGCCAGTTTCCGCAGCGAAACCGAATTATCGCCGGACTATCTTACGGCACGATCGTCGTGGAAGGAGCCGCGCGCAGCGGGTCGCTCATAACCGCATCGCAGGCGCTGGAAATGAACCGTGAAGTTTTTGCCGTTCCGGGTCCGATCGGCTCGCCGAAGAGCGAGGGGCCTAACGGGCTTATCAAGCGCGGAGAGGCGAAGCTGATTACATGCGGGAGCGATGTAATCGAAGAACTGGCTTGGCTGCCGCAGGCTTTGCATGCGCATCGGAACGTCTCTATACATAAAGCGGATCACCATGCCTGCGAGGCCGAATCTTCAACGCTCGAAGAGCGGAAAATTATCGGGCTTTTACAGGATCAGCCATTGTCAATTAATGAAATTCATGAGCTGTCTGCTATTCCGTTTGGACATTTGAACGCACTTCTGCTAAATTTATGTATAAAACGGAAGATAGGGCTACAGCCCGGATCTATATATATGGTATTGTAACTTGCAGTTGAGAGAGGAGCCGCCTTATATGGCAGATTCTTTAGTCATCGTTGAATCACCGGCTAAAGCGAAAACAATAGGCAAATATTTAGGGAGCAAGTATATTGTTAAAGCCTCGATGGGACATATACGCGATCTTCCCAAGAGCCAAACCGGTGTCGAAGTGGAAAACGATTTTAATCCGAAGTATATTACGATACGCGGAAAAGGCGCCGTTCTGAAGGAATTGAAGGACGCGACCAAAAAAGTAAAGCATGTCTATCTAGCGGCCGACCCGGATCGCGAGGGTGAAGCGATCGCTTGGCATTTAGCGCATTATTTGGAGCTTGACGAATCAGACACCTGTCGCGTCGTCTTTAATGAAATTACGAAGCAGGCGGTCAAGGATGCCTTTAAGTCGCCACGCAAAATTAATATGGACCTCGTGAATGCCCAACAAGCAAGACGCATTCTAGACCGTCTTGTCGGCTACAAGATTAGCCCCCTCCTTTGGAAGAAGGTTAAAAAGGGATTGTCAGCCGGCCGGGTGCAATCCGTTGCGGTAAAGCTCATTATCGACCGGGATAATGAAATCGAAGCGTTCGAACCGCAAGAATATTGGTCGATAACGGCTCTGCTTCAACATTCCGGCCTTAAGTTCGAGGCGAAGTTCCACTCGATTAACGGCGATAAGAGCGAGCTTCGCAATGAAGCGGAAGTGCAAAAGGTGCTGGCCGCGATGAAGGGCAATTCATTATCGGTCACGGAAGTACGCGAGAAGGAGCGGCTTCGTCACCCGGCTCCGCCTTTCATTACAAGCTCGCTGCAGCAGGAAGCGGCCCGTAAGCTTGGATTCCGCGCCTCTAAGACGATGTCAGTCGCTCAGCAGCTTTATGAAGGGGTCGAGCTTGGCAAAGAGGGCACGGTCGGTTTGATTACGTATATGAGAACAGACTCGACGCGCATTTCGCCTGTGGCGCAGGAGGAAGCGAAGGCGTACATTTCCGACAAGTTCGGCGACGATTACAACCCTGAGCAGCCCCGCGTCTATACGAAGAAGAACAGCAATGCGCAGGACGCCCATGAAGCGATACGGCCTACCTCCGTTCTCAGAGAGCCGGATACGATTAAATCGTTTCTAAGCAGAGATCAGCTTAAGCTGTATAAGCTCGTTTGGGAGAGATTCCTCTCCAGTCAAATGGCGTCTGCGGTGCTCGATACGATGACTGTAGATTTGAAGTCGGGCGACACGCTATTTAGAGCTACAGGCTCCAAAGTGAAGTTTGCCGGTTTTATGAAGCTGTATGTGGAAGGCAATGACGACGGCACGGTAGAGGAGCACAAATTTTTGCCGCCGCTTGCGGCAGGCGATACGATAGCGGCCGAGTCGATCGAGCCGAAGCAGCATTTTACGCAGCCTCCTCCGCGATACACGGAAGCAAGGCTTGTCCGCACGCTGGAGGAGCTGGGCATAGGCCGGCCAAGCACGTACGCGCCTACGCTGGAAACGATCCAGAAACGCGGCTATGTCGCAATCGAAGAGAAAAAGTTTATGCCGACCGAGCTTGGCGAGCTTGTCAATCAGCTTATGGAAGAGTTTTTCCCAGAAATACTGGATGCGGAGTTTACAGCCAATATGGAAGAGGATCTCGACAATGTGGAGGATGGCAAGCAGGATTGGGTTAAAGTGCTGTCCGCCTTCTACGAATCTTTCGAGAAGCGGCTTGAAGTGGCTGAGGAAGAGATGAAGGAAGTCGAGTTGCAGGATGAGGTTTCGGATGAGCTCTGCGAGAAATGCGGACGCCATCTTGTCTATAAAATGGGCAGGTTCGGCAAGTTTTTGGCATGCTCTGGCTTTCCGGAATGCCGGAATACGAAGCCGATTGTGAAGGATATCGGCGTAACGTGTCCGAAATGCGGCAAGGGCAAAATTATAGAGAGGCGCAGCAAGAAGGGGCGCATCTTTTATGGCTGCGATCATTATCCCGAATGCGATTATGTATCTTGGGATAAGCCGTCGGGCAAGCCTTGTCCGAAGTGCGAGAGCATGCTGTATGAGAAAAGGAACCGCAACGGCGTGAAGCTCGTATGCGGAAGCTGCGATTACACCGAGGAAGTTAACGATGATGATCAGGAGGAGCAAGCATAGCTGACCGGCCTCCGATCAATTATAAAAGCTACTTTTTGTCACCCTCCCCTAAACGGGAGGGTTTGTGCGTCAAGTTATAGGATATGTTAATTGTCAATTTTATCTATAAAGCAAAGGAATGAGTTCATTTGTCACAGCATGAGAGAATAACGATCATCGGCGCGGGGCTTGCTGGAAGCGAAGCAGCTTGGCAGGCCGCTTCACAAGGGGTTCCGGTATTGCTATATGAGATGCGACCAGTCCGGCAGACGCCAGCGCATCATACGAATCAGTTCGCGGAGCTCGTCTGCAGCAACAGCCTGCGCGCGAACGGTCTGACGAACGCAGTCGGCGTATTGAAGGAAGAGATGAGGCGGCTGAATTCGCTTATATTAAGCTGTGCGGACCAGCACGCCGTTCCGGCAGGCGGCGCGCTTGCGGTTGACCGCGAAGGCTTTTCCGCCGAAGTGACGCGCAGATTGCGCGAGCATCCGCTTATTGAAGTGAGGAACGAGGAAGTGACGGAAATTCCTAAGGACGGACATGTCGTTATTGCGACAGGCCCTTTGACAGCGCCAAGCCTCTCCAATGGGATTCAGGAGCTCCTGGGCGAGGAATATTTCTACTTCTATGATGCGGCTGCTCCGATCGTAGAGAAGGATTCCATCGACATGAACAAAGTATATCTTGCGTCCCGTTACGATAAAGGCGAGGCGGCTTATTTGAACTGCCCGATGACGGAGGAGGAGTTCGAAGCGTTCTATGAGGCTCTTACTACGGCAGAAACAGCTGAGCTGAAGGAGTTCGAGAAGGAAATCTACTTTGAGGGCTGCATGCCTGTCGAGGTAATGGCCGGCCGAGGAAAGCAGACGCTCCTGTTCGGGCCGATGAAGCCGGTTGGTCTTGTTAACCCGCATACCGGCAAGCTGCCTCACGCGGTCATCCAGCTTCGTCAGGACAATGCGGCAGGCACGCTTTACAATATGGTCGGATTTCAGACACATCTGAAATGGGGCGAGCAGAAGCGGGTATTTTCGCTCATTCCCGGCTTGGAAAATGCCGAATTTGTCCGCTTTGGCGTTATGCACCGCAATACGTTCATCAATTCGCCAAGCTTGCTGAAACCGACCTATCAGCTTAAAACGCGCGAATCGCTTCTGTTCGCAGGCCAAATGACAGGCGTTGAGGGCTATGTAGAATCGGCTGCATCGGGGCTCGTTGCCGGACTGAATGCCGCTCGGCTGGTTAAAGGTCAGGAGCCTGTCGTGCTGCCTGAGCATAGCGCATTAGGCAGTATGGCGCAATACATTACGACGGCTGATTTCAAGCATTTCCAGCCGATGAATGCGAATTTCGGATTGTTCCCGCCGCTTGAGAAGCGGATTCGCAACAAAAAAGAAAAAAATGAGGCAATTGCCGCACGAGCGCTTGACGCCATCGAACAATTTAAGAATGAGCATTTGCAATAAATGAGAGCTAGTAAGCATAGCGTGATTCTATAGGAAACTAGTCAAGGAGGCGTTCACATGGAAATGCAGTTTCATGCGACAACGATATGCGCTGTCCGCCATGGCGGGAAGGGCGCGATTGCGGGAGACGGGCAGGTGACCTTCGGCAACAGTATGGTGATGAAGAATCAGGCCAAGAAGGTTCGCCGTCTGTACCGCGGGCAGGTGGTAGCCGGTTTTGCCGGCTCGGTTGCCGATGCGATTACGTTGTTCGAGAAATTCGAAGGCAAGCTTGAGGAGCATCACGGCAACTTGCAAAGAGCTGCTGTAGAGCTGGCGAAAGAATGGCGCTCCGACCGCGTGCTCCGCAAGCTGGAGGCGATGATGCTCGTTATGGATCAGAGCGGGCTATTGCTCATTTCCGGCAACGGCGAGATTATTGAGCCGGATGACGGCATACTGGCGATCGGCTCGGGCGGCAGTTTCGCGCTGTCTGCCGCGAGGGCGCTGACGCGACATGCTCCGCAGCTGGAAGCGAAGGATATCGCACGTTCGGCGCTTGAAATCGCTGCCGAGATCTGTGTATTCACGAACCATAATATAATAGTAGAAGAAGTGAATTAGACTGTTGCAAGGCAGGCTGTTACCGATAAACAAGCTGGAGATGAAAGAAGCGGAGGGATTATTGATGAGTGGTTCTGCATTGACGCCGCGTCAAATTGTAGCGGAGCTGGATAAATATATTGTCGGTCAAAAGGCCGCAAAACGGTCAGTCGCGATTGCGCTTCGAAATCGTTATCGCCGCTCTCTGCTGAATGAAACGATACGGGACGAAATTGTGCCGAAAAATATATTGATGATCGGCCCTACAGGGGTCGGCAAGACTGAAATCGCGCGACGCCTCGCCAAATTGGTGAAAGCGCCATTCGTTAAGCTAGAGGCGACTAAATTTACGGAAGTCGGCTATGTCGGGCGCGATGTGGAATCGATGTTTCGCGATCTCGTCGAAACAGCTATCCGGATGGTGAAGGGCGAGCGGACGGAACAGGTGAAGGATAAGGCCGAGAAGCTTGCGAATGAGCGATTGGTTTCTTTGCTGGCTCCAGGGGCAACTAAGGAAAAAACGCAAAAAAATCCGTTCGAGATGCTGTTTGGCAGCAATCAGAACCAGAATAAGGACGAGTCGGATTCGAAAGATATCGACGAGGCGCTGCTGCAAAAGCGCTCAAAAATTAAAGAGCAGCTGGCAGCCGGTCAGCTAGAAAATGAAATTGTCGAAATCGAGGTTGAGGACCATACCCCGAACATGCTCGACATGCTGTCCGGGCAAGGCGGGGACAACATGGGGATGAACATGCAGGAAATGTTCGGGCAATTTATGCCGAAGCGTCTGAAGAAGCGCAAGCTCCCGGTTAAGGAAGCGAGAAAGGTGCTTACGCAGGAGGAAGCCAATAAGCTTATCGATATGGATGATGTGATCGCGGATTCGGTCACTCGCGCCGAGCAGTCGGGAATCATTTTTATCGACGAGATTGATAAAATTGCCAGCTCTTCGCGCGGCAACGGGCCTGACGTGTCCAGAGAAGGCGTGCAAAGAGATATTTTGCCGATCGTTGAAGGCTCCACGGTTATGACGAAGTACGGTCCGGTGAAGACGGACTATATTTTGTTTATTGCTGCGGGCGCGTTCCATATTGCGAAGCCTGCCGATCTAATCCCTGAGCTTCAGGGCAGATTTCCGATCCGCGTCGAGCTCACTTCATTAAGCCTGGACGATTTTGTAAGCATTTTGAAAGAGCCGAAGAACGCTTTGACGAAGCAATACTCCGCGCTGCTTGAAACGGAAGGTATCGAAATCGATTTTTCAGAGGAAGCTATACGCGAGCTGGCTAAAATTGCCGCTGATGTGAACCGCAATACGGAAAATATAGGCGCAAGAAGGCTTCATACCATATTGGAGAAGCTGCTCGAGGATTTGTCCTTCGAAGCGCCTGAGCTGTCGCTCGAAAAAATGACCATTACGCCTGAGTACGTGAGGGAAAAATTGGCAACTATTGCGCAAAACAAAGATTTGAGTCAATATATATTGTAATGGTATGAGTTTTGGGAGGCAGTGGAATGAGTTTATTGACTAAAACAAGAACGTTGAATCGTATGCTCCAGCGTGCGGCAGGGAAGATGCTAAGCTTCCGTGAAATGGCGGAGGTGCTGTGCTCCACGATGCAGGCGAATGTGTTCGTCGTAAGCCGGCGCGGGAAAATTCTCGGCTGCGCAGCTGTCGATGTATACGATCATGACTTTATTCGTTCTTTAAAAGCAGAGGAGCTCCGGTTTTCTGGAACTTGCAATGCAAGATTTTTGGAGATGGAGGAATCTGTAACGAACACCGTTCCTGACCCAGGCATATATGAAGCATTTCCGAGATTAGGCGATCAGGAGATTATGACGGTTGTCCCTATTATCGGCGGCGGAGACCGGTTAGGCACATTAGTGCTTACGAGGCTATCAGGCTCTTTCGACGACGATGATTTAGTGCTGGCTGAGTACGGATCTACGATCGTCGGCATGGAAATTTTGCGGGAGCGCGCGGATGAGGTCGAACAGGAAGCGCGCAGCCGCGCTGTAGTATCGGTGGCGATCGGCTCGTTGTCCTTCAGCGAGCTGGAGGCGGTGGAGCATATTTTCGAAGAGCTGGACGGCAAGGAAGGGCTCTTGGTAGCGTCGAAAGTCGCAGACAGGGCGGGCATTACCCGTTCGGTTATCGTGAACGCGCTGCGCAAGCTCGAAAGCGCCGGCGTTATCGAAACGCGTTCGTTAGGCATGAAGGGCACTTACATCAAAATATTGAACCATCAGCTGCTTGATGGCTTGCAAAAAATAAAGATGTAAATGGACATAGGCCATTATGATTAAAAAAGCTCTATCTTTCGTAAAAAAAGATAGGGCTTTTTTCTTATTGTAGAAATTTGGATATTTGTTGAAGATAATACTATCAGCATAAATCGACATATCCTTCTCATTATTTTCATAATTTATGTCGAACAAAGCAGGAATGAAGAGTTATAGTGAAGAATATGTAGGAGTTGATCTTAAATGAAAAGTGGTGATACGACATGAATTTGTTGAATGGCGCTTCTTTCGACAGGCTTCAGGGCGCACTTCAAGCAGCTGAGCAAAGGCAGCGCGTCATCTCTAACAATGTAGCCAACGCTGAAACGCCGTATTTCAAACGATCAGAGGTATTGTTCGAGGAGCTGCTGGAGCAATCGATGGGAGGAAATGGCGGAAGGCTGACGGGGATAACGACTGACAGCAGACATATTGCCATCGGTTCGAGCAAAGCTTCCGTACCGAATCCGACTTTGGTTACTGATCAGACGACGTCGATGAACAACAACCAAAGCAACGTCGATGTTGAGCGTGAAATGGCGCTATTGGCAAAAAACCAATTAAGCTACAACTACTATGTGAGTCAAATTAACCATCATCTTTCGATGATGCGTACCGGCATCGATGGGAGGGCGTAACAGTGAAATTATCGACAGGATTTGATATTAGCGCGTCAGCCCTTACGGCGCAGCGATTGCGGATGGACGTTATTTCCTCCAATATCGCCAATGCGGAAACGACTAGAGCGAGCTATGCGAACGGCCAGTATCAGCCGTACAAGCGGAAGATGGTCGTTATGGAACCGCTTCAACAACAGTCGTTCTCGTCTATTCTTTCCAATCAGTTGAGTGGCGGCAAATCGGCAACGGGCGTTAAAGTTGCGTCGATTAAAGAGGATCAGACGCCTTTCAAGCTCGTATACAATCCTACTCATCCCGATGCGGATGCGAATGGTTATGTGAATATGCCGAATGTTGACATGGCGAAGGAAATGGTGGATATGATCGCGGCATCGCGCTCATACGAAGCTAACGTAACAGCAATTAACGCGACTAAGGCAATGTTCGTCAAAGCTTTGGAAATTGGCAAATAACGATAATCCTATTCGGGGGGTTCATACATGATTCAGTCTTTGTCACTTAGTCAAATTCAACCAGCGAAGCTGACCGAATCCGCGACAGCGATAGGGCAGGCGACTCCTGCCGAATTGACAAAATCTTTTGGGCAATATTTGCAGCAAGCGATAGACGGCGTTAGCGCCCAAGAAAAGAACGTACATAAATTGAATGATAAATACTTAATCGGGCAAGTCGATGTAACACAAGTAATGATTGCTGCGGAGCAGGCGCATTTAAGCTTGCAGCTGACCTCACAAGTTCGCAATAAAGTAGTGGAAGCATATCAGGAAATGATGCGGATGCAAATCTAATCAGTCGAAAGATGACAGCTAGCATAGAATTTGGGTGAGGTGACGTTGTGAACGAGAAATTCGCCCAATATCGGGGAAGGCTTACGCAGTTTTGGAGCCAGATGGGCAAAAAACAAAAAATATGGCTGGGGGCTTCTGTAGCAGGTATATTAGTCGCAGTAATTCTGCTGACGGTAGTGTTTACAAGAACCGAATATGAGACTGCATTTAAAAATTTGGATATGACAGATGCAGCTGCCATAGTCGCTTATTTAGATGGAGCAGGCATTACATATGAGCTCAGCCCGAACGGAGATAGCATTGCCGTACCGAGCGCTGTAGCTGCGAAGGTCAAAATGGATGTTGGATCGCAAGGATTAGTGCAAAATGGTTCTTTAGGCCTAGATGCCTTTGGCACCGGCTCATCAGCCTTCGGCACAACGGAAAATGTATTTAACGCACAATACCTTAACGCCATGAACGGCGAGGTACAGAAGCTGTTGAACATGATGCAAGGCGTACAGAAGTCTAATGTTCTGATCAATATGCCGAAGGAAAGTGTATTCCTTTCGACTGAGGAAGCGAATGCCGCATCAGCATCGATCGTACTGGAATTCGTACCGGGCTATCGTCCTGCTCAAAAGGACATAGATGGCTACTATAATCTAGTAAAAACGGCTGTCCCGAACATTAAAACAACGGACATTACCATTTCAAGCTCTCAGCTAGGGGAGCTGATCTCGTCGGAAACAAGCGGCGTCGGCACAGGCGTCACGGACGCTGTCGAGAAGCAATTTCAAATTCAACGCTCCTATGAGACGGAGCTCAAAAAAGAAATACAGCAGTTTTTAGGCCCTATGGTCGGAGCTAACAACTTGGTTATCAGCGTATCGAGCTCGCTTAATTTCGATAAGAAGCAATCGTCGGAATCGCTCGTGTCTCCGCTTCCTAACAACAGCAACAACGGCATAATTGTGAGTGAGGAATTGACAAGCAATTCGTCAACGAACACGAATGGCGGCGTTGGCGGCGTAGTTGGAACTGGAGAGACGGATATCGCCGGCTATGATGCATCGGCAACGTCGGGAGAAAGCTCCTCGGAGTCCAGCTCGACGATTCGGAATTATGATTTTAACCGCGTGAACAATATTATCGAATCCGGGCCTTTTGTCGTAAAAGATTTGTCCATCAGCATCGGCGTAGAAAGCCAGCTGCTGAACGATGGCAATCGGGACGCGATTCAAAATTATTTGGTTCAGCTCGTGCGCGCGCAATTGGCAAGTTCGGGAGCCGATGTTAATGATGACGTTCTAATGGGCAAAAAAGTTTCGGTCATCGCGCAAACTTTTGCAGAAGGCATAGCTTCCAGCGCTGCAGGCGGAATTAACAGAAACTGGCTGATCGGCATTGGCGTAGCGGCTCTTGCCATTATCGGAGCGCTTGGATTCATGCTCGTTCGCAGACGCAAGCAGCAAGAAACGGATGAAGATATCGTAATCGCTGAAAATACGAAGGTTGAATATCCGACGCTTGATTTTGACCAACTGAATAATGATAGCCAAGCTCGCAAAAATCTTGAAACACTCGCCAAACGCAAGCCGGATGAATTCGTTAATCTTCTTCGGACGTGGCTTGTGGATGAATAAGAGGTGGATTTATTGAAAACGATGCAAGGACTTACTGGCCGACAGAAAGCAGCGATTCTGCTGATTACGTTAGGTCCTGAAGTGTCGGCGCAGATTTTCAAGCATCTTCGTGATGAAGAGATTGAGCAGCTGACACTTGAAATCGCGAACGTACGCAAAGTAGACAGCGTAGAGCGAGAGTCGATCTTAAGCGAATTTCATCAAATTTGCTTGGCTCAGGAATATATCTCGCAGGGCGGTATCGCGTACGCGAAAGATATACTGGAGAAAGCGCTTGGCGAGACGAAGGCTAATGAGGTCATTAACCGGCTGACGGCTACGCTGCAGGTAAGGCCGTTTGATTTTGCAAGAAAAGCGGAACCGACGCAAATTTTAAACTTTATTCAAAACGAGAATGCGCAAACTATTGCGCTCGTCTTATCCTATTTGCAATCCGAGCAATCGGCGCAAATCCTTTCGTCGCTTCCTCAAGAGAAGCAGGCGGATGTCGCAAGACGAATTGCGATTATGGACAGCACTTCGCCGGATGTTATCGCGCAAGTCGAGCGTGTGCTTGAACAGAAGCTTTCCGCAACGGTTACGCAGGATTACAGCAATGCGGGCGGCATCGATTCTATCGTCCAAATTTTGAACGGCGTCGACCGCGGTACCGAGAGAACGATTCTCGACTCTCTCGAAATCCAAGACCCCGAGCTTGCCGAAGAAATCAAAAAGCGGATGTTCGTATTCGAAGATATCGTCAACATCGACAACCGTTCGATTCAACGGATTATACGCGATATCGAGAATGCCGATCTTCAGCTTGCGCTCAAGGTGGCGAGCGAAGAGGTCCGCGAAGCGATCTTCCGCAACATGTCCAAACGGATGTCCGACACGTTCAAGGAAGAAATGGAATTTATGGGTCCTGTCCGGCTGCGTGACGTCGAAGAAGCTCAAACACGCATCGTTGCTACTATTCGCAGGCTAGAAGAAAGCGGCGAAATTATTATTGCACGCGGCGGAGGAGATGATATCATTGTCTAATTTGATAAAATCTCAAAGCGTCATTTCAGTCGATCAGCTGAAAAAGCTGCAAACTTTATACAAATACGAAGCTTCTATAGAGGAGCAGCACGAGCTTGCCGAAGAGGCAGGCCCGGATGAATCAACGATTTCGCTTAGAGACCAAATATTAAGCGATGCCGAGCAGTTCGCTGAAGAACGGCTGCACGAAGCGGCGGAACAAAGTGAGCGGATGCTTACCGACGCTCAAGCCCAAATTGACGTTTGGTGGCTGGAGAAGCGCTCCGAGGATCAAGCTGCATTCGAAGCCGCCCAGCATAACGGCTATGCGCAGGGTCACAGCGAAGGCATTGCGGTAGCCGAAGCCGAGGTGCGGCAGCAATGGGAGCAAAGGCTCTCGGAAGCTTCCGCGGTGCTCAGCGAAGCTTACATCATGAAAGAACAAATCATTCAGGAAGCTGAGCCCTTTTTAGTAGAATTAAGCTGCATGATCGCCGAGAAGGTCATTGACCGGCAGCTGACGCTTAACCCGGATATCGTTGTGGAGCTTATCCGCAAATCGTTATCGAGACGCAGAGAGCAAGGCGTCATTACATTATGCGTATCGCCAGGCCAGCTTGCTTTTGTGCAAGCGGCAAGGGAAGAGCTTAATATGGCGATCGATTCACAAGCCGAGCTGCAAATATTGCCGGATTCAACCGTCAAGGACAGCGGCTGCGTCATCCGATCAGCCTACGGCAGCATCGACGCGAGAATCGATACGCAGCTTTCAGAAATAAAGCGCGAGCTCATTTCGCTTTCGCATCGCAGCAATGAGGAACGGGGTTTGCAGCATGAGCATGACTAACCTGGACGTTTCGAAATATGCCGAGCATTTAGGACGGATTGATCCCATCCGCGTTAACGGCAAAGTAACGCAGGTAATCGGACTGACAGTCGAATCCGAAGGCCCGCCTGATGCCAGCATCGGCGACGTCTGCCATATTTATCCGTCGAAAGGCGCAAAGCCGCTCAAAGCCGAAGTAGTCGGCTTTCGGGACAATAAAGTCATCCTGATGCCGCTAGGCGAGCTTCAATCCATTAGCCCGGGCTGCGACGTTGTCGGAACCGGCAAACCGTTAACCGTGCAGGTTGGGTCAGAGCTGCTGGGCAAAGTGCTGGACGGTTTAGGAAATCCGCTTGACGGCTCCTTCCTACCGACGCGCATGGCCCATTATTCGACCCATAACGAACCGAGCAATCCGCTTGCGAGGCCTCGCGTTCAAAAGCCGCTCAGCATCGGCGTCCGTGCGATCGACGGCCTGCTGACAGTTGGCCAAGGTCAAAGGGTAGGCATATTTGCAGGCTCCGGCGTCGGCAAGAGCACGCTGCTCGGCATGATTGCCAGAAATACGAACGCGGATGTCAACGTCATCGCGCTTATCGGCGAACGCGGCCGCGAGGTGCTTGAGTTTATCGAAAAGGATCTCGGCCCGGAAGGGCTGGCTCGCTCGATCGTTGTCGTCGCGACTTCCGATCAACCGGCTCTAATCCGTATGAAAGGCGCGCTTATTGCGACTACGATTGCCGAATATTTCCGCGACCGCGGTTTGAACGTCATGCTGATGATGGATTCCGTCACACGCTATGCGATGGCGCTGCGCGAGGTCGGACTTGCAATCGGCGAGCCGCCGGCTACGCGCGGCTATACGCCTTCTGTGTTCGCGGCGCTTCCTAAGCTGCTGGAACGCGCAGGCACAGGCCCGTCCGGCTCGATTACCGCCTTTTATACGGTGTTAGTCGACGGCGACGATATGAACGAGCCGATTGCCGATGCGGTGCGCGGCATATTGGACGGACATATCGTGCTCAGCAGGCAGTTGGCTCAAAAGGGCCATTTTCCCGCTATCGACGTGCTTCAATCTGTAAGCCGGGTCATGAACGAAATTGTACCCGAGGAGCAGAAGGACGCCTCCAATGAATTGAAGAAGCTTCTAGCTATTTATAAAGATTCGGAGGACCTTATCAATATTGGGGCGTATCAGCACGGATCAAATGGAGAAATTGATAAAGCAATTGATAATATCGAGCTTATACATAGTTTTACGAAGCAAAAAACGAATGAAAAAGTGACGTTGGAGCAGTCTCAGCAGTGGTTAATGAATGAATTTCATAGGAGTTGAATAGAGGATGGCGGCGTTTCGTTATTCTTTTCAAAAAATCGTCGATTTGAAGGGCAGTGAAAAGACGCAGGCGGAATGGCAGCTTTCGGCGGCTATCGGAGAGCTGGCTGCCGAAGAGAAGCTGCTTAGGGAGCTGGAGCAGGAGCGATATGCTTGGGAGCAGAAGCTGCTGCATTGCTCCGAGCAAGCGGTTCCCCTTTCTGAGCTGCAGTCTATTCAACTATATTTGGATCATTTAATATCGCGCATTGTGAATAAATCAAACGATGTGCAGCGGGCGCAAAGAGCTGTCGATCGCTGCAGATCGCAGCTGGCGGATCGGATGAAGGACGAGAAGGTGTGGCTGAAAGCGAAAGAGAACGCCTTCGAGCGATTCCGTTATGCGCTGCAGATTAAAGAGCAGAATGAGCTGGATGAGATGGCTACCGTCCGTTTCATGATACCGACGCAGTAAAGCGGGCTATGACGCTGGCATGAGGGAGTGATTTGGATTGGCGAATCCAGAAGAAGAAAAGCAAGGCGGCGGATTCGAACGGTTTATGGTGTTGCTTACACCAATCTTGTTCGCGATCATAATGCTAATCGTGCTGCTGACCTTGTTCCAAAACGATTTTAGAAACAAGCTGCTGGAAGTCGGCAATTCCGTACCGTTTTTGTCTAATGTGCTGCCGGATCCTAAGCAGACGACTGCCGGCATGAATGACGAAGAGCTGAAAAGCGCCAGCATGTCCGAGAAAATTGCCGAGCTTCAGGTTCAGCTGAACACGCTGCAAAACGAGCTCGACCAAGCGACAAAGACGGCTGATGAACGGGAAACGGCATTGAACGAGCTGCAGAGCGAAAACAACCAGCTCAAGCAGTTGAACGAGCAGGAACAGCTTGAGGATGAAGCATACACCGCTAAAATACAAGAGCTGGCTAGCATGTTCGCGAAGATGACGCCAAGCAAAGCCGCGCCTATCATTCAGAGCATGACATTGGAGGAAAGCGTCCTTATCTTATCTGAAATGAACGCCGACAATCGCGCAAAAATTTTAGAAAAAATGAACGCCAAGACGGCGGCGGAAGTGACGATGAAGCTGAAGGACGCCGTTGCTGCAAAAGATGTGCAAATCGCGGCGCTTCAGTCCCGCCTGGATCTTCAAGAGAAGGACACAGTTAAGCCGGTGTCTTCAACGCTCGACCAGGAGCAGCTTGCGGCTACCTTCACATCGATGAACGCAGCCAGCGCGGCAGAGCTATTGATCAAAATGATTGATGTAAGCCCAAGCAAGGTCGTTCGCATACTAAACGTCGTGGACAACAATACGCGTTCTTCCATTCTGTCGGAAATGTCGTCATTGAACGATACGGCTACTGCCAAGCTCGTAAGCCAGTTGATGGCAGGCAACTAAACGTTTACCACTCTGATACTCTAGCGAGGAAGGAGGTGAAACATATGGAAATCGTTATGCCGCAAACCGTTGCGCCTGCAGCGCAAGCAGGAGCGAGCGCGCAAGGAGGCAAAGCATCGGGCGGAGGTCATTTTCTGCAAAAGCTTGTTGAGCAAATTAATGGCTCTATCCCCGTCTCAGGCGAAGCGAAGGAAGGCGCTCAGCCGGTAATTTCACAACAGACTGCCGCACAGCAGCAAAGCATTTCGCTGCCTACGCTGGAAGAGCTTGCTGCCTTAATCGAAGCGCTTATTCAAGGGCTGGACGAATCAGGACCGGACGAGGAGCAGCCGATCGCTAGCGAAGCAGATATTGCCGAGCTGGAGGCTGCAGTCGACCAATTGTCCGCATTGCTTGCTTTGCTGGGCGTGCCTGCCGTTATTTTGCAGCAGACGGCACTGGAAGGTTCCGATATGCTGCAAAATGAGGCGCAAACGGCGCAGCAGGCTGCCGCATTGAAGGGCGGACTGCAAGATTTGCTGATGGGTCTGCAAGACGCTCTCATGCAGGGCGGCTTAAAGCATGTACAGAAGCAAGAACCGACCGTTATTGTAGCCCAACAACTGCAAACGCTAAGCGATATGGTAAATAAGCTGCAAGGTAAGCAGGGCGAGGAGCAGACTGCAGAAGGTGCTAAAGCTGAGGCTTTGTTCCAAGCCGTCAATGGCAAACCGTCCGATACAGGAGCATTTCTTGAGCGACTGTCCCGGCAGTCTTCGCACCAATCGATGGCTGTATCCGCAGCCGCTGTGGAGAATAGCGAGCATGTGCAGCAGACGGAGCAAACTACGCTACATAATCAGCAGCCGGTACAAGCGATGCAGAACGGCACGAATCAAGCCGATCCATTCCGCAATGCTTTTCAAATGGCTTCAAGAGTTCCGGCAGCGCCTGTTCCTGCTGAGCAATTCGCTAACACGATGTCAGGCATGATCGTGCAAAGGTTCGATATCGCAACGCTGAATGGCGTTTCGGAAGCAAAGCTAATGCTGTTCCCAGAGCATCTCGGTCAGGTTGATGTTAAAATTTCGATGCAAAACGGCGTGCTGACCGCAGTATTCCATACGGATACGGCAATGGCAAAAGATATGCTCGAAAACCAAATGGCGCAGTTGCGCGCTGCATTACAGACGCAAGGCTTAGTCGTGGACAAGCTTGAGGTTGCGCAAAGCTCGGCTGCAGCCGGATTGTTCAGTCAAAACAAAGGACATGGCAACGGGCAGCAGCAGTTTGAGAACAAGCAATCAACCGGCGGTGAAGATGGAGCTGCCGAAGCTGCTTTCGAGGCGGAGATGATCGAACTCGCAGCAGTGCAAGGACTCGGCTTCGGCCGGGGCATTAACGTAACGGCTTAACGGTCGTTGCATGAACCGACGCGGGATGGAGGTGATCATGGATGTCAGGAAGTATTTCTACAACTAATGTGTGGCCGAACTACAGCACGACTAATGTACAGAAGGCTGCAGCCAAGACGAGCGGGGATACGCTAGGCAAAGATCAGTTTCTAAGCATACTGGTTGCTCAGCTTCGAAATCAGGATCCGATGCAGCCGATGCAGGACAAAGAGTTTATTGCGCAAATGGCGCAGTTCACCTCGGTAGAGCAATTGATGAATATGTCTAATGAGCTTGCGCTTTTGAGACAAAATATCGGTACAGCTTCCAGCCTGATCGGCAAAACGATAACTTGGTCGGAAGTGGATTCTTACGGTCAGACAACCTATTACAACGGCGTAGTAGACTCCATTGTATCCGATAACGGCAAGCTGTACGCGACAGTCGGAACGGTTGGCATCGATTTTGATACGATTGTATCGATTTCCGAGACGGCGCCGGGCGGAGGCTCATCAGGCGAAGGCTCTGAGCCGGGCGACGCCGATGGTTCTGGAGACGAGAGTGCTGAAGGGGAAGGAGCTTAATTCCGTATGAGTGACAGCGTTAGAATCGGTCATTTATTTCCGGTTAAGACATCTCCGCTTCACGGCGCGAAAGGTTCAACATCGCGCTCCCAGCAGTCTAATGATTTTCAGGAGCTGCTGGACTCGAACTTGCTTAAATTCAGTCATCATGCGGAGATTCGCATGCAGCAGCGCGGCATAACGCTTCAGCCTGATTCATTAACGAAAATAATGAATGCGGTTGATGAGGCTGCAACGAAAGGCGCGAAGGATTCGTTAATCGTTTTTCGCGATATTGCGATGATTGTTAACGTTCCGAGCCGCACCGTTGTGACCGCGATGGACGGCAAGCAGATGCAGAGCAATGTGTTTACGCAAATCGACAGCGCTGTAATTATTTCATAAGGCTGGACCTTAGCGGGGGCCTACGGTTGCCGATCGATTGAAGCAGCCGAGCAGCCTGTAGATAGCGAAATTAACGATGCAAGTTTTATTCCATAAAACTAAGTGAATGCTTACGAAGTAGGTTTTATTCCATAAAACTTTTTAGGAGGAAATAGAATGCTAAGATCGATGTATTCTGGTGTGTCAGGCATGCGCGGCTTTCAAACGAAGCTTGATGTTATTGGCAATAACATTGCAAACGTGAATACAGTTGGCTTCAAAGGAAGCCGTGTAATGTTCTCCGATATTTTGAGCCAAACGGTTGGCGGCGTTACGGCACCAGAGGAAGGCGAGCGCGGCGGCGTTAACGCAAAGCAGGTTGGACTAGGCGTTTCGATCGCGTCCATTGATACGCTGCATCTTCCGGGCAGCGCGATGACGACGAATCAGCCGACAGACCTTCGGATCGACGGCGACGGCTTCTTCGTCGTATCGGCTGGGCCCGACACTGAAATGCTGCTTACGCGCGCCGGCAACTTTACGATTGATTCCAATAGACAGCTTGTAACGGCAGACGGATACTTCGTATTGTCCGCCGACGGCGAGCCGATCATTTTGGATGAGGCGATTACAGCATTCACAATCGGACAAGACGGCGTTATTAACGGCGTAACGGCTGACGGCACAGAAGAGGTTGCTACGATCGCCGTCGTTAAAGTTATAAATCCAAGCGGTCTGGAAAAGGTTGGCGGCAATATGTACCGGATGACCGTCAACGCGAACCCTGAGGGCTCGATTGAGGATTTCATGACGGTGGCAGGCGATGCGGAGCTCGGAACAGGCTTTATTATTTCCGGCCAGCTTGAAATGTCCAATGTCGACCTGACGAACGAGTTTACGGAAATGATCGTCGCACAGCGCGGCTTCCAGGCGAATTCGCGCATCATCACGACTTCCGATGAAATTTTGCAAGAGGTAGTCAATCTCAAACGATAGTCAATAAATGACCGGCGGGAGGCGCTAAGCCTCCCCTAGGTGTAAGGGGGCAGATGATGATCACTGTAACGCGATTGAATGGTTCCAGGGTTACGATTAACGCACTTTTGATCGAGACAGTAGAAGAAACTCCTGATACGGTCGTTACGCTCACTACGGGTAAAAAAATGGTCGTGAAGGAAACTGCGTCTGAGCTGGTTCAGCTGGTCCAAAGCTATATTCGCTCAATTGGCGTCGTTGCAGCGGCCCATAAAAGCGAACAAACGGAGGGTCCTACAACATGAAAAAGATGTTGCCATGGTTAATTACAATTTTGCTTGCGATTACGTTGATCGCGATCGTAGCCGGTATCTTGTTCAAGTCCTTTTTTGACAACGGTCCGGATGGAACGAACAATCAAACAGCTGCAGTTGAAGTGAAAAAACTAAGCGCGAAGGAGCGTGTGGAGGTTACCTCCGAGCTCAAAGATTTTAGACGCAATTTGGCCGATCCTGAATACATAGCTATCGTTAACTTTGCTTTCCAGCTGGACAGCAAAAAAGCGAAGGAAGATTTTGATAAAATAATGGAAATCGAGATTAAGCCGATTATTAGCAGAACGCTTGCCGATATGAAGGCAGAAGAGCTTTACGGCTCGCAGGGCGAGGATGCGCTTGAATCCAAGCTGCTCAATCTGATCAATCCGATATTGCCGAAGGGCAAGCTCGTCAAAGTGGAAATTACGAACATACTTATTTCCGAAATTTAATATGGATTGCCAGCATTCCTCGAAGGGGGTGAGATAATTGGTTGATGTTTTATCGCAAAATGAGATAGACGCTCTACTTGCAGCGCTGTCTTCCGGTGAAATGGACGCTGAAGACTTGAAGAAGGAAGAAAAAACGCGCAAGGTCAGCGTTTATGACTTCAAGCGCGCAGTCCGTTTCTCTAAGGATCACATTCGTAGCTTGACACGTATACATGAAAACTTCGCGCGATATTTGACAACCTATTTCTCAGCGCAGCTTCGCACATTTGTTCAGATTAATGTCGTGGATGTAGAGCAATTGCCTTATGACGAGTTTATTCGTTCTATTCCAAAAATGACGATTTTGAACATATTTGAAGCGGAGCCGCTGGAAGGCCGCATGGTGCTTGAAATTCATCCAAACGTCGCATACGCCATGCTGGACCGGCTTCTTGGAGGCCAAGGGTCAGCGCCTGCTAAAATTAACAACTTGACTGAAATTGAAACGATTGTAATGGAACGAATTTTTAGCCGGACATTCGAGAGCCTTCAGGAAGCCTGGAAAACGATCATTGATATATCTCCTAGGCTGGAGGCATTGGAAACCAATCCTCAATTCATGCAAATTGTATCGCCGAACGAGACGATCGCGCTTATATCGTTCAGCACCAAGATCGGCGATACAACAGGGATGATCAATCTATGTATCCCGCATGTCGTTATTGAGCCGATCATGCCAAGACTGTCCGCTCATCATTGGTTCGTGTCGCAAAAGAAGGAGCGTGCTCCTGAAGAAGTGGAAATTCTTGAACATCGCGTCAACAAAGCTAAGCTGCCAATCGTTGCCGAGCTTGGCGAGTCATCTATTACAATAAAAGAATTTCTTAGCCTGTCAGCAGGCGATGTGATCACGCTTAACAAACCGATTGAAGACGGACTGAAAATAAAGGTAGGAGAAAAGCTTAAATTTATCGGCAGCCCGGGCTCCGTCAAGGATCGGCTGGCTGTACAGGTAGACAAGATTGTCAGCGAAGGAGCGGAGGAAGATTATGACGAGTAAAGACTATTTATCCCAAGAGGAAATCGATGCGTTGCTAAAGCAAAGCTCTGATGCGCCTGCTGAGGAACAGCAGTCCGCGGACAACTATCAGCTGAGCGATTTTCTGTCCGTTATGGAGCAGGACGCATTAGGTGAGATCGGCAACATTACGTTCGGCAGCGCTGCTACCGCATTGTCTACGCTGCTGGGCAAAAAAGTCGATATCACGACTCCTCAGGTCACAATGATTAAACGAGACGAGCTGTCCGAAGTATTTCCAAAGCCGCATGTAGCGGTCAGCGTCGAATATGTAGAGGGCTTCGAGGGCATTAATTCGCTCGTCATTAAAACGAAGGATGCGCAAGTGATTGCCGATCTTATGCTGGGCGGTGAAGGCGATATTACGTTAGAGGAGCTTAACGAGATTCATATAAGCGCCGTTCAAGAGGCGATGAATCAAATGATGGGCTCTTCCGCAACGTCGATGTCCACCATTTTTAACCGCTTTGTCAACATCTCGCCGCCGGGTATCGATATTTTGGATGTGAACAACGGTGAGGGCATGAATCATTTGCCGCCTGTCGATGTGTTCATTAAAATATCGTTCCGCTTGACGATAGGGGATTTGATAGATTCTACGATTATGCAGCTGATCCCTGTTGCATTCGCTAAGCAAATGGTAGCTACTTTGATCGGCAGCGTAGAGGATCCGGCTCCTGCCCCGGCAGCCGCGGCAGCTCCGGCAAAGGCCGAGCAAGAAGCGGCGGTACAGCAGACAGCAGCAGCGGCTCCAGCATCAAATGCGCCGCCGGCATACAACGCGCCGCCTGCAGCAGCCTTTCAACTGCCGGCTGAGCAGTTTGCTCCGCCAATGGGTCAGCCAGGTCCGAATACATACGGTCAAGCGATGGGGCGCAACGTTAATGTTCAGCCTGTCCAGTTCGCGAATTTCAATCAAGCGCCGTTCCACCAGCCGGATGATACGAATCTGAATTTACTTCTCGACATTCCGCTGAAGGTCACTGTAGAATTAGGTAGGACCCAGAAGCAGATTAAAGATATTTTAGAATTGTCGCAGGGCTCTATCATCGAGCTGGACAAGCTGGCCGGTGAGCCTGTCGATATTCTCGTCAACAACAAGCTGATCGCAAAAGGCGAAGTTGTCGTCATCGATGAGAACTTCGGCGTGCGCGTGACGGATATCGTTAGCCAATGGGACAGAATTCAAAAATTACAATAGCACCCTTTAGGAGGAAGTAGAAATGGCAAACCGCATTTTAATCGTAGACGACGCAGCATTCATGAGAATGATGATTCGTGACATTTTATCCAAGAACGGCTACGAAGTCGTCGGTGAAGCTCAAGATGGCGCTCAGGCGGTAGAGAAGTACAAGGAACTGAAGCCTGATTTGATTACAATGGATATTACGATGCCGGAAATGGACGGCATTTCCGCATTGAAGGAAATTAAAAAGATTGACGCTAATGCTAAGGTCATTATGTGCTCCGCAATGGGACAGCAGGCGATGGTAATCGACGCGATCCAAGCAGGCGCTAAGGACTTCATCGTAAAGCCTTTCCAAGCGGATCGAGTTATTGAAGCGATCAAGAAAACGCTAGGCTAGAGCATTGCATTATGGCTAATATGCGTTTGCCTTTGAAAATCAGCACAGTGCTGGGGTTGTTGGCGCTGCGGCCGATGTACGCGGTCTCAGCCGCCAATGCTCTTGGCGAGAAAGACAATGTGGATGCTCCTGATTATATTCCCGGCAATGATGTGAATATGTTCGGGAGCTTGGTCTGGTTAGTAATTTCGCTTGCTATCGTTATCGTATTGATTGTTATCGTTATTAAATGGCTGTCCCAGCGCAACCGGGCGTGGGGAACGAATGCTTCGCTCCGATCGCTCGGCGGCATTGCGCTAGGACAGAACAGTTCGGTGCAGGTAATCGAGGTCGCTGGGCGCGTATACATCGTCGGGGTCGGCGAATCCGTATCATTAATTGACAAGCTTGATGACCCCGAACAGGCCAGAGCCGTTTTGGAAGCATTGGAAGCTAAGCAGCAGACCGGTTGGATGAACAATCCGATTGAGATGCTCATCAATAAGCTGCGCAAAAAACAGCCAGATGAGGCTGCCCATAATCCCGTCAACGAGCAGTGGAATTCAACGGCATCCTTTCAACAGCTTCTAAACAATCAAATGAATATGCGATCCGATCGGAAGAAGCAGCTCGAGGATATGCTCAATGACACAAAAACAAATGAACGGTTGATGGATGATGAGAAATAAGTGGTGGATTTCGCTCATTGCTGTTCAACTGATAGCAATGCTGATACATAATCAAGCATTCGCGGAAGGCTTGCCCGACATTTCGATCAATATAGGGAATGGAAGCGAGGAAGCTTCCGGAACGAGTGCACTATCGCTTCTATTATTAATTACCGTGCTGAGCGTAGCGCCAGGCATTATGGTGCTGATGACCAGCTTTACGCGAATTGTAATCGTCCTCGGCTTTGTAAGAACATCGCTAGGCACGCAGACGATGCCGCCGTCGCAAGTTATTATCGGTTTGGCTATGTTTATGACCTTTTTTATTATGGCGCCGACCTTTGGCCAAGTGAACGAGGTCGCATTGCAGCCTTACATAAAAGGCGAAATTACTCAGACGCAGGCGTTTGAGGAAGCTGCAAAGCCAATGAAGAAGTTTATGTTTTCGCATACGCGCGAAAAGGATCTCATTCTTTTTATGAACTATACGAAGACAGAGAGGCCGGAAAGCTATGAGGATATTCCGCTGACCGTTCTCGTGCCGGCGTATGCGATAAGCGAGCTCAAGACGGCGTTCCAGATGGGCTTTATGATATTTATCCCATTCCTAGTCATCGATATGATCGTGGCAAGCACATTGATGGCGATGGGGATGATGATGCTGCCGCCGGTCATGATCTCTCTGCCGTTCAAGCTGCTGCTGTTCGTTTTGGTAGACGGCTGGTATTTGGTAGTCAAATCGTTATTGTTCAGCTTCAACACATGACTAAGCAGGGAGGGACTGTCGTCCAATGAGCGCTGATTTTATTATAGGCTTGGCTGGTCAGGCTCTGTTCACGGTGTTGAAAGCGAGCGCGCCAATGCTCGTTATTGCTTTGGTCGTTGGTTTAGCCGTCAGCATTTTTCAAGCGACTACCCAAATCCAGGAGCAGACGCTTGCGTTTGTCCCTAAGATTGTCGCTGTTTTTGTATCCGTCATTATTTTCGGACCATGGATTCTTAATACGATCGTCGATTTCACCTTCAATCTGCTCAATAATTTGCACAATTATATCGGATAGGCTGTGAGCATCGATGAATATGATCGTACAGGGATTTCCTATTTTTTTGCTTATTTTTTGTCGAATTACTGCATTCTTCGTCGTATCGCCGATTTTTTCGTCGCGCGGCGTCCCTAACGTGTTTAAGCTGGGGCTAGCATTTTTTCTTTCCTTTATCGTTTTTATGGCGTACGGCTTGGAGCAATCGGTCGTGCTGGACAGCGAATATGTTCTGATGGTCATTCGTGAAGTTTTGATCGGCATACTGATGGGCTTCGTCGTTTACTTGTTTTTTGCCATCGTCCAGACTGCCGGCGGTTTTATGGATTTCCAGATCGGCTTCGCTATGGCGAACGTCGTCGATCCGCATACCGGCACCTCGCAGCCGCTTCTAGGCAATTTCAAGTACATGATGATGATGGTTCTGTTTCTCATTATGAATGGCCATCATCATTTGCTAAACGGGTTAATGAATAGCTACGAATGGATACCGCTGTCGAACGAGCTGTTTGCCCAAATGATGCAGGGAAGCATTAATGAGTTTCTGGTCAAAACGTTCGCGACGACCTTTATGCTTGCTTTGCAAGTTGCGGCTCCGCTAATCGTCGCCATGTTTTTGACAGACGTCGGGCTTGGCTTTCTGACCAAATCGGCGCCGCAGTTTAACGTATTCGTAATTGGTATACCGCTTAAGATTCTTATCGGCATTTTCCTGCTTATTTTGTTAATGCCAGGCATGTCTATCGTATTTGAGCGTTTGTTCTCGCTAATGTTCGATTCGCTGGAGCAGCTTTTTGCGATACTGCAAGGATCTGTTAGCGCACAATAGGAGGCTGAAGCGGTGAGCGCTTATCGCCTTAGAGTTGATCTTCAGCTGTTCAGTCAAGAGAAGACGGAAAAAGCAACGCCCAAAAAGCAGCAAGAGGCAAGAAAGAAAGGGCAGGTTCCACGGTCCGCCGATCTGCCGGGCGCAATATTGCTGCTGTTCGTATTTATGGGCTTCTCCATGTTTGGCGGCTATTTCAAGGAACGGATTATTCAGCTGTTCGGCAACGTTTTTGAAAATTGGCTGCTGCTGGAGGTATCGGGTGGAAATGTTCGAGCCTTATTTCTGGACATTGCTTACGAAATCTTAATGATTCTTTGGCCGATCTTCGCAATCGCGATCGTCGTCAGCATAGTCGGCAACATTATTCAATTCGGCTTTTTGATGACAGGCGAGCCGTTTAAGATGAAGCTTAACAAATTGAATCCTATCAACGGCTTTAAGCAAATCTTTTCCATGAAATCGGTCGTACAGTTTTTAAAATCGATATTAAAAGTAACGATCGTCGGTATTTTTGTCTATATGATGCTGAAGAAAGAATGGTCGAGCATCATTATGCTTAACCATTTGCCTATTGAAGGAATGATTGGCTACGTCGGCGGCGTTACGCTTCAGTTGGGGCTTCAAATCGGCGCTGTGCTCATCGTGCTATCGTTCGCAGACTATATCTATCAGCGTTATGAGCATAACAAAAGCCTGCGAATGTCCAAGCAGGATATAAAGGATGAATTCAAAAAGACGGAAGGGGACCCGATTATAAAAGGACGCATACGCGAAAAGCAGAGACGAATGGCTTTGATGCGTATGATGCAGGAGGTTCCGAAAGCCGACGTCGTAATTACGAACCCTACTCACTTCGCGATAGCGCTCAAATACGATGCCTCAAAAATGGAGGCGCCTACGATCATCGCCAAGGGGATGGATCATGTTGCGCTGCGAATTAAGGAAATCGCGAAGGAGAACGGCGTTATGACGATGGAGAACAGGCCGCTCGCCAGAGCTTTGTACGAGCGGGCCGAGATCGGAGACACGATACCGGCTGACTTGTTCCAAGCCGTTGCGGAGATTTTGGCTCAGGTCTATAAAATTAAAGGAAGGGCCAAATCTTCTTGACAACTGAGCATGAGGGTTTACGAAGTAAGTTTTGCATTTGTGATACTTAAGTTTTCGCTTACGAAATAAGTTTGACTCCGTCAAACTAGGTATAGGCTTACGAAGTAAGTTTTGCATTCGCAAAACTTAAGTTATCGCTTACGAAGAGTTTGACTCCGTCAAACTAGGTATAGGCTTACGAAGTAAGTTTTGCATTCGCAAAACTTAAGTTATCGCTTACGAAGTAAGTTTGAC
>Ga0180215_1001178_pt1 | contig 29771 bp, 29 predicted proteins | sample eDN3rd37CBELigBY_FD_128871 | JGI IMG/M metagenome (GOLD analysis project Ga0180215, IMG submission 128871) | Enriched backyard soil microbial communities from Emeryville, California, USA - eDNA 3rd pass 37_C BE-Lig BY (version 2) (version 2) | ecosystem: Environmental > Terrestrial > Soil >...
AAGTTTACCACTTTCTACTGGAAATAATGAATTTGAGATTACCGTTACAAATGGAACGGAAGTATCTTCTTATAAACTTACAGTCGTTCGTGCGAAAAATGACAATAATCAACTTTCCAATCTTTCGTTATCCAATGGGAGCCTTAGCTTTAATTCAAAAAAGACAGATTATTATACTGAAGTTAAAAATGAGATTAGTAAATTAATAGTAAAACCTAATACAGAAGTTGACACTTCAACTGTTACGATCAATGGTACTACCGTCAAAAGTGGCGAAGGCCATGAAGTCCAACTGTCTGTCGGCTCTACGACGATGACAATCATTGTAACAGCAGAAAACGGTACGAAAAAAATATATACTGTAACCGTCGTAAGGCAAGCACAACAAGATTCAAGTTCAATCGTCGCAAATGAAGAAAAAAAACAATCAGAGGAAGTTCAGCCAACAACGGAAAGTACTTCAAACAGCAGTAAGACCAGCGTAACACCCTCAACAACAGAATCAAATAGTCGTGGGGCAAACTCTATACCTAGTGAAGATGTATTGGCAACTACAAATGTTAATAGTAGTACAAAGAATACCGCGAATCTTGGTTCATCATCTGCAACAGTGACGGGTGAAACAAAGACTACGGCAAATCTCGACTCTCTAACCGTGTCTAATGGTACCTGGAACAAGTCATTTTCTTCTGATGTGTACACATATCACATATCATTAGCAAGCGACGTAACGGATATTACCATTTCTGCTGATGCTGAGGAATCAGATGCAGACATTTTTATTGAAGATGAGGAGATCTCAGATAACTCAACATTGACAATTGGTGATAAAGCCAAAACAGCCATTTCAGTTATCGTCGAAAACGATGAGGATCGCAAAACATATGTGTTAATATTTGAGAAGGATGTAGTCGAAGAAGTAACGACTGAAACAGGTGAGTCTATTGCTAATAGAGAAACAGAGGCACCAACAGTTTCCTCAGGCACTGAAGGTATAGAAGCTATGAAAGGAACCAGTGAGACTAATCCAATGAACGTTCGTGATGAAAGGCAAGAAGAAACGACTTCTATTTGGCAAAAACTTATGGCATTTTTCGGTCTATAGGTAAAGGAATAACGGAAATAGAAAGTGAGGAACTGTTTTGTAAAACGGTTCCTCTTTAAAAATTATAAAGTTATAAAGTAGGTAATTTCATAGCAGTGTTTATATTTTGTAGTTCTAACTGGATTTGTTCATTGGTATCAAACGCATGATACCAACCTTTTGAAACCATATAATTTGATATTTTTTCGTGCATATCCAAGGCTTCCTCTAAATGGCGTGTTAGGGTATGTTTAATTTCAGGTGTTCCTGATTCGGTGAGTGCCATGGCATAGTTTCTAACACCGCTTTTGGCTGAAATCAATAAGTCCATTGCGACAACTTGATCGGTTAATGCCTTCATGCCAGTTAAACTTTCTATAATTGAATTCAAAACGATCATCTCCTATCTAGTGTATTCCTTTTGCCTTCGTTAAAATAGAAGAGTATTCTTCTAATTGTCGAGTTGAGACTGTAATATCCTGCTCCATGATGTTCTTTAGCTCTGGATCTGATACTAAAGCTCTCATCGTTTTGGATTTCGTTAAACACGTTGTTTTAAATGATGCCATTTCCTGAACTTCAAGTACTTCATGTAAAGCATAATTCATGTTATATACTCCTTTGTTATGGTTTTAAGACAACTTTTATACAATTATCTGTTTTCGTATCAAATATTTCATATCCACGTTTTGCCTCACTTAATGGAAGAACATGACTTACCACATCGCTTGGATCAATTTTGCCAGTTGAGACTAATTCAAACATATAAGGCATGTAGTGGATAACAGGAGCCTGACCTGAGCGAATATTTACGTTACGCTGCATGATATCTCCTAATGGAAAACCGTTATATCTTCCTCCATAAATACCTGTAATTTGAATGGTGCCACCTTTTCGAACAGCTTGTGATGCTATGACAAGCGCACTCATTGTTCCACCTTGAAGTTTTAATCCACTTGCAAGGAATTCTAAATCTGACATTTTACCATCCATCCCTACAGCATCAATGACAACATCTGCTCCACCTTGTGTCATTTCCTTTAAGTAGTTCCCAACATTTTCTTTGCTTTCAAAATTAACAATTTCCACTTTGTTTGTGCGTTTCGCATGCTGTAATCGATAATCAACATAGTCAACAGCTATGACCCGCTTGGCTCCTTTTAACCAACAAAACTTTTGGGCAAAAAGACCAACTGGTCCACAACCAAGAACAATGACTGTATCCCCATCTTTGACCCCTGCATTATCAACACTCCAGAAACCGGTTGTCATCGCATCAGAAATTACACTTAATTTTTCATCGGGTTCTTCACAAGATTCTGGAATTTTAAAATGCGTGAAATTGGCAAAGGGTACTCGTAAATATTCAGCTTGTCCACCTGGATAACCACCTGTGTTACCTGAATAGCCAAAATATGCTCCCATATCTCCATTATCATTTGAATTATCACATTGGCTTTCAAGATTGCTTTTACAATACTGACATTCTCCACAAGCAATATTAAAAGGAATTATCACTCTATCTCCTTTTTTCACCTTAGTAACACCTGGTCCGACTTCTTCAACGATCCCCATTGGTTCATGACCAATGACGTAATCCTCTTGCATATTGGGAATCATTCCGTGAATTAAATGCAAATCAGATCCGCAAATGGCTGTACTTGTTACTTTAATAATCATATCATCAGATTTTTGAATCTTAGGATCTTCCACTTCTTTGACTTCGACATTTTTGATGCCTTGATAGGTCACTGCCTTCATTCTGTAAAACCTCCAATGTTAGTGTTCATCAGGTGTCCGGTCAAACATACCTTTACGATTGGTTTCCTCTGGAAAGAGCTTCATGTTACCGATCATGATTGTATTTTTAGCAGAAAGTTGATCTAGTTGATATTGTTCTTTTAAATCATGTGGATGAAACCATTTTTTCTCAATCATGAGATCAGTTATTTCTTGATGCATGGCGATCCCTTGCATGAGTTGTTTTCGGAGAAGTGCTCTTAGATCAGGTGAAGAGGTTTCAGTTAGGGCAACAGCGATATTTCTCACGCCTTCTTTTGCACGAATGAGAAAATCCATTGCAAAAGTGGTATCTGCAAGCTCGGGGACATTTAGCGAATTTATCGGATCTAAGTAATCATTGTTCAATGCTCATTACCTTCCTTTCAATTTATGATAGGTGTTGGGCGACTTTCCGGGACAGGTGCTTGAAATGGCGCACGTTGATAGATCGCTTGTAATTCAGTAAGTGCTTGAATAGATTGATCAACATCTTTTTGCATAAGTTTCTTAAGATCATCGTCAAAGATTAGACCTTGCATAAGTTTTGATTTTGCTACACACAGTGTTTTGAAGTTAATAATTTCATGTAAATCCAATGACTCGTGTGCAGATAATGTATTGGGATCCATATTTAAATAAACCTCCTATGTGAAATCTCTTGGGTATTTTTCCCGATTAGTGAAGTTTAAGACTGAGAAATTTTGTAAGCAGCATGACTCTATCGATTGTTTAACATTAAATATTCACTTTATTTATAAAAAGTATAGAGAAATTTCTCCACAAATTATATACTATTCGTAAGTGAACAAAAAAGATAATTTTAAAACAAAAATAAACTTATGTTGTGGGGGAGTTATATGGATGTCGTAACACTTGGAGAATCTATGGTTGTTTTCACACCGACTAGTGACGGTTTTATGAGAAATGCTTCTCAGTTTACAAAAAAAATCGGTGGAGCAGAATCAAATGTTGCGGTTGGATTGGCAAGATTAGGACATAAGGTCGGATGGATCAGCAAGCTTGGTGATGATGAATTCGGAAAAGCTGTCCTTGCCGGTTTAAAAGGAGAAAATGTCGATATTAGTCAGGTAATATTTGATTCAGAGGCACCAACAGGTATTTATTTTAAAGAGCCGAGAAGACAGAATAACACAAGAGTTTACTATTACCGAAAGGGCTCTGCCGCGAGCAGGCTTTCACCAACTGATCTTAATCATGACTATCTTAGTAAGGCTAAATATCTTCATATTACAGGTATAACACCCGCTTTAAGTGAAAGTTGTAAGGAAACCGTCTTTGAGGCAATAAGGTTAGCCAAACAAAATGGTAGTACAATTGTTTTTGATCCAAATCTCCGTACAAAGCTTTGGGATGAGGAAACAGCGAGAGACACATTGCTTATGATGGCCAAAGAAGCTGACATTGTGTTGCCCGGTATAGCTGAGGGTGAATTTTTATTTGGTGAAAGTGATCCACATAAGCTCGGACAGTTATTTTTAGCACAAGGTGCAAAAGTTGTTGTCTTGAAAATGGGAGCGGAAGGTGCTTATTTTTTCACTGAAAAAGAGAGCGCTTTAATTCCTGGATTTCCTGTAAAGCAGGTCGTTGATCCTGTTGGAGCAGGAGATGGATTTGCTGCCGGTTTTCTATCAGGTTTACTCGACGGCTTAGAAATAGGAAAAGCGGTTGAAAGAGCGAACGCTGTCGGTGCTTTAGTTACAATGGTTAATGGTGATGTTGATGGTTTACCGGAAAGAGATGAAGTAGAACAAATACTAAATAAAAACAGCGAAGATGTTGTTCGATAAGGAGAAGATAAAATGAGTCATATTGACATAATAAAGGAAACCGGAGTAGCTGCTGTCATTCGTGGTGCAACAACTGATAATATCATCGCCATTGCAGAATCATTAAAAGCAGGTGGAGTCAAGGTATTGGAAATAACGGTTGAAACACCAGGTGCCTGTGCAGCAATTGAAAAAGCATCATTAGAGCTTGATGATGTTCTAGTTGGCGCAGGTACTGTACTTGATGCTCAGACAGCACGAGTTGCCATTATGTCCGGGGCTAAATTTATTTTCTCTCCTACGACAAATAGTAAAACAATTGAAATGGCAAAAAGGTATGGAGTAGTGAGCATTCCGGGAGCACTAACACCAACAGAGATCCTTACCGCTTATGAAAACGGTGCAGATTTAATTAAAGTATTTCCGGCAAATGTGTTTGGGCCAAGCTATATTAAAGACATTCATGGTCCACTGCCACAAGTGCCGCTTATAACAACTGGTGGAATCTCGGTAGATAATGTCGGTGAATATATTAAAGCCGGAGCAGCTGGAGTAGGGGTCGGCAGCTCGTTGGTCAACACGAAAAAAGAGCTTACGTCAGCTTATCTAAGTGAAATAACAGCCACGGCATCAAAGTTCATAAAAGCAGTAAAAGAAGCAAGAGGAGAATAATTTATAGGGGCAACCATTCGTTTTTAGAAGGTTGCTTTTTGTGCAGCTTTACATATATGAAATATAATTACTAACACAAAAATAGGTAAGATGTTTGTTTTTGTATGATTTTATCCTATAATGATATAGAAAATGTATAAATCACGGGGGAACAATATGCTTGCTTTAGAACGGCATGAAAGAATCTTAGATCAACTAGATAAAAATAAAATTGTTAAAGTATCAGAGCTTAGCACTCTTTTGGGTGTTACTGAAAAAACAATCCGAGGAGATCTTGAACTCTTAGAAAATAAGGGATTGTTGAATCGAATACATGGTGGTGCAGTAATAGCTGAGGACGCCGGAAAAATGCTTCCAATAGCTGAGCGCCAATCAGGTCATAGTGATGTAAAGCTAGCTATTGCAAGAGAGGCAGTTAAGCTAATACAACCAAAAGAAACAATCTTAATGGACGGTGGAAGCACCACCCTTGCAATAGCCGAGCTATTAGGTGATTTTCCTATAACCGTTATTACAAATGACCTGAAAATTGCAAATGTTTTACTAAATAAAACCAATGTTCAGTTAATGGTTTTAGGTGGGATGAGAATTGACAAATCTTCCTCATTAATGGGGGCACAGGCTACGGAAATGCTTAGTCGTATGAGAGTCAACAGGTTATTCTTTGGAACAACAGGTGTATCAGTCGATCATGGATTGACAGTTTTTAATAGTATTCATGCTGATTGGAAAAAGCAAATTATCAATTGTGCAGATCAAATTACACTGTTAGCAGATTCAACAAAATTTGAAAAGGTTGCCCTTATTCAATTTGCTACTATTGAGGAAGTGAATGAAATTGTAACTGATTCTAATCTCGATCAACATGTACAGGAAAAATTCCAAGAAAAGAATATTAAGCTGCATCTTGCAAAGGCATAGTCAGTAAACACACTGTGGGACGAAGCAGGATTTAGGAAGAAATAAAGATGATACCGATAATTAAATCGTTGTCATCTTTTTTGTTTGTGCTATAATAAAACTATATCAAACATAAACAAACATAAACAAATATTAACAAACACCTGTTTTCAAATTTTTTACAGATTAATACAAGTGTTAACAATATAGGGAAGAGAAAATAGTATATTTATATCTATAAAAATAAAATGTATAAGTAGTGAACATACTCAAAATTAATAGGATTTCTTATAAAAAGGCTTTATTTAGACAGGGAAACTGAATTTTATTTTCTCGATTATTTATAAATTCACCTAAAAATTGATTGACCTGATAGACTATTTTCTTTATAATCGAAATGGAAATAAACAAACAAAAACAGAAGAAAAGAAACAAAATCCGAAGAAAATAGTACATTTTATCATTGCAATAAAAAAATTGTGAAATTTAATAAAAGTAATAATGAAAACGTTTAATATTATGGTAGCTGGACATGAATGTTCAACCTAAATAGGAGGGTAAAAATAATGGCACAAAAACAAGCATCTCTCGAAAAGACGGACATTTTAACTTATATAGATGTCTTAATGGATAACCTTTCAAAAATCAGTGATGACACAGGAGAATTTCTATTAAACTTTGATGGTTTAGTTGTTGATGATAAAAGTTGGAATGTGTGGAATTGGCCTCAAGGTGTCGGGTTGTATGGGATATTTAAATATTGGAAATTAACAAATGATCAAAAGGCACTAAAAATTATTACAGACTGGTTTAATGCTAGATTTGAAGAAGGTGTTCCACCTAAAAATGTAAACACAATGGCTCCGCTTCTTACATTGGCATTCTTATACGAAGAAACGAAAGATCAGACTTTCGTTCCGTATTTGGAAAGCTGGGCTGAGTGGGTTATGTATGAAATGCCTCGTACGAAGGAAGATGGTCTTCAGCATATGACATACGGTCCTGAAAATAAAAATCAGCTATGGGATGATACATTAATGATGACTGTATTACCTTTAGCCAAAATTGGAAGGCTTTTCAATAAACAAGAATACATCGAAGAAGCTAAAAAACAGTTTTTAATTCATATCAAATACTTAAGTGATCGAAAAACAGGACTCTGGTTTCACGGGTGGACATTTGAAGAAAACCATAATTATGCAGAAGCATTATGGGGAAGAGGGAATTGCTGGATTACTATTGCCATTCCAGAAATAATTGAAATACTCGATTTACAAAAAGGAGATTTCTTAAGAGAATTTCTGATCGATACTTTACAAAGACAAGTTGAAGCATTAGCTGAATATCAAAATGAAAGCGGATTATGGCATACCTTAATTAATGATAAAACCTCTTACTTGGAAGCATCTGCAACAGCAGGCTTTGCCTACGGTATCTTAAAATCGATCCATAAACGCTATATAGGCCAAGAGTACAAGGGTGTAGCTTATAAAGCAATCAAAGGAATAGTTGAAGAAATCAACGAAGATGGTGCCTTGCAAAAAGTATCTGTAGGGACAGGCATGGGAGATTCATTGGAGTTTTATAAAGAAATTAAAATCACGACAATGCCATATGGTCAGTCATTAGCTGTACTTTGCCTGGCTGAATTCTTATACGAGTATATCTAAAAAGAGTGTATTTCATTTTAATAGACTTGGTTCAATTGACACCAAGTCTATTAAAAACATGGACAAAGGGGGAAATAAATTGAAGAAAATAATTCCGGTTATGATAATAGGCTTATTGTCTGTTATTTTAGTTACTGGTTATAGCAAAAATGAGAACGATTCCATAGTTTTGAGATTTGCTTATGCAAGTAATAGTCAGCCTGTTAAAGATGCGATGGCCGAGTTTGGAAAGCTCCTGTCTGAGAAAACAAATGGTGAAGTAACAGTTGAATATTTTCCGGATAGTCAACTTGGTGGAGAACGGGAATTAATTGAATTAACACAAACAGGTGCAGTAGATATTACGAAAGTTAGTGGATCAGCACTGGAAAGCTTCTCAAATCAATATTCCATATTTGGGCTTCCGTATTTGTTTGATAATGAAGATCATTTCTATCGGGTTATGGATAGCGATCTTGTTAAACCTATTTATCAATCAACAGAACAACTGGGGTTTATTGGGTTGACCTATTATGATTCAGGTCAAAGGAGTTTTTATATGACAGAGGGTCCTATTGAAAAACCGGCTGATTTAAAAGGAAAGAAAATCAGGGTTATGCAAAGTCAAACAGCCATCAAAATGGTACAGCTATTAGGTGGTTCACCAACTCCTATGGATAGTGGGGAAGTGTATACCTCTTTGCAGCAAGGAATTTTAGATGGTGCTGAAAATAATGAGTTTGCGATAACAGAAGCCGGTCATGGTGAAGTAGCGAAATATTATTCGTATGATGAACATACAAGAGTTCCAGATATAATGGTCATTAATAAAGAAACATTAGAAGCTTTAACAAAAGATCAACAAGAGGCTGTATACGAGGCGGCAAGAGAGTCTACAGAGTTTGAAAAAGTTGTTTGGAAGGATGCTGTAGATCAAGCAAAAGAAAGATCAGAAAATGAATTTAATGTGGTCTTTAATGAAGTTGATAAAGAACCATTCCAAGAAGCGGTGCAGCCGTTACATGATGAGTTTGCTAAAAATGAAACGTTTAAACAGCTATATGAAGAGATCAAGAAAATGAAGGAAAATAAATGATAGAGGACGATACGATGAGATATGTAAAGAAAAGTGTCGATAGAGTCATAGAATTTCTGACGTGTGCTTTATTCTTAGTTATGATAGCGGTTGCAAGCTGGCAGGTATTAAGTCGTTTTATTTTGAAAAATCCTAGTACATTTACAGAAGAGCTGTTAAGGTATAGTTTAATTTGGCTTGCAATGCTTGCTACTGCATATGTTGTTGGAAGAAGTGAGCATATCGCCATTACATATTTGAGAGACCGTCTAGATGAAGAATCTGCAAATAAATTAGATATCGTCATTCAAGTATTTTTCCTATTATTCTCTGCAACGATTATGGTGTATGGTGGTGCAAAGGCTGTATCTCTAACGATGGCCCAGATTTCTCCAGCACTGCATTTGCCGATGGGATATGTTTATTTGGCGTTACCTTTGTCGGGAGTATTCATTCTTTTTTACAGCTCAATAAATATTCTGCACATCTTAAATAGAAAGAAAAAAATAGAAACAATGATGGAAGAGAGAAGTGTAAGCTAATCTTGAAAATTTAATTAAAGAAAACAGGTGAACCATATGGAGTTACAAGCTAGTTTAATTTTAATAAGCGTTTTCGCCGTCCTTATGTTTATAGGAATTCCCATTGCCATAAGTATTGCTGCAGCCTCATTAGCTACCGTTTTAATTGTTTTACCATTTGATGTGTCTGTATTTACATCCGCACAAAAGATGATCACAAGTTTAGATAGCTTTTCTTTATTAGCGGTTCCATTTTTCATCCTGTCGGGAATTATAATGAATAATGGTGGAATCGCTATCAAACTAGTAAACTTAGCTAAGTTGATAGGTGGTAGAATACCTGGTTCGTTGGCTCATACAAATATTATTGGAAATATGTTCTTTGGGTCTATATCCGGTTCTGCAATTGCTGCCTCGACCGCCATTGGTGGTACGCTCATTCCACTGCAAGAAAAAGAAGGTTATGATAAAACATTTTCAGCTGCAGTTAATATTGCATCAGCGCCAACGGGGATGCTAATCCCGCCTAGTTCAGCGTTTATTATCTTCTCATTAATAAGTGGAGGCACTTCTATTGCCGCCTTATTTATGGGGGGTTATGTTGTAGGGATATTATGGGGATTAGCTGTGATGTTAGTGGCCTATATTATTGCAAAGAAAAATAAGTATCCAGTGGCACCAAGGGTTTCTTTTAATGAAGGAAAAAAGATCATCGTTGACGCGATTCCAAGTTTATTATTGATTGTGATTATTATTGGAGGTATACTCACAGGTATTTTTACAGCGATTGAGGCATCAGCCGTTTGTGTGGTCTATTCATTATTTTTAGCTCTTGTATTTTATCGATCAATATCTCTAAAGCAATTACCAAGTGTATTAGTAGAAGCTGTTAAAATGACTGGTATTATTATGTTTTTAATTGCTGCTTCATCAGGTATGTCGTTTGTTATGGCATTGACTGGCTTACCTGAAGCAATTAGTAATCTCATTTTAGGTATATCAGATAATAAGTTTGTTATTCTAGCGTGTATTACGATAATATTATTGTTGATTGGTACCTTCATGGATATCGCACCAGCTATTTTAATTTTCACCCCAATCTTCTTGCCAATTGCAACTAACTTGGGGATTGATCCGGTTCACTTCGGGATATTCTTTATTTTCAACTTATGTATTGGAACAATTACACCACCTGTCGGTACGGGATTATTTGTAGGAGCGAGTATAGGTAGAGTAAAGATTGAAAAACTTCTAAAACCACTAGTGCCGTTTTATGTTGCAATCATTATGATTGTCGTGTTAGTTACATATATCCCAGAAATCAGTCTATTCTTGCCTAATCTATTTGGATTGTAGTAAGAGATTCTTTTAAGGTCTATTACCATTTAATGGTGGTAGGTCTTTTTTGTCGTTCAGGTAACTATAAAATTCTTTGAACTGTGAAAAAGCGAGCGACCTCCCTTCTCCGAAGCACAGGACGTTCACAAAACTTTACTTCACACTATACACATCGAGTACGTACGAAAGGAGGAAAGATTAAGGTGAAGAAAATTTCCGGGGGGCAATGGTTACTCCAATGGTTTTGGGGGTCTTCATTTTGCTGGGAGGTTTTAGTAGGCTCTAGCAGCAGGCCAGCATGACAAGGACCTAGCGAAATGGCCCACGGGGAGGTTTTGGTGGACACCACCAAATGTATGGTGGGATTTTTTTTGATAGGCTTTCTGGTATTTTCCATTCTCCTATTGACCTGGAACGCGTTTCATACATTACACTCATAATCAAATAATAAAAGCGAGGAGAGATACTTATGTTTGGACTAATGATACTATGCTTTATTATCTATTCTGCAGCTTATTTGTGTATAACAAATTCCGATCAATCGGTAAAAGTCAAACCCATAACTAATTTTGAAGATTATTTTGTTGAAAGCAATGGTAGAATGAATTCAAAGAAAGACTGGCAAAATGAGTGAAGGTGAGAATATGACAAATATTAGAGACTTAGCTAAGATGGCTGGAGTTTCGGTCACAACAGTATCTCGTGTCATCAATAACCATCCATATGTTAGTGAAGAAAAAAAGAATGCAGTTTTGAAGGCGATACAGGATAGTAATTACCATAAAAATATAAATGCTGTTCATTTAAGCAGAGGAAAAACGTTATTGATGGGGGTAGTACTACCTTACTCAGATCATCCATATTTTGCTCTCCTTCTAAAAGGGATAGCGAAGCAGGCGTTTGAACATAATTACAAATTGGTATTGTTTCAAACCGATTATATGGAAAGTAGAGAATTGGAAGCTTTAGACATGTTAAAACACAAGCAAATTGATTCATTGGTCATTTGTTCAAGAAGTTGTCCTGTTTCTACTATTGAAGAACATTTACAGTATGGTCCGATCGTATTGTGTGAAAAAATGAAGGGAAAAGAGTTATCTGCAACATTTATAGATCACTACAAAACATTTGTTCATGCACTAGAGTATTTATATCAAAAGGGTCACAGAAAGATTGGCTATTGTATAGGAAGAAAAACGGGAATGAATAGCCGTCAGCGGGAGTTGGCTTATAGGGATTTTGTGAACAAATACCATTTAGATTACAATCAGGAGTATATTATTGATCATTGTCTTTATTTTGAAGACGGTGAGAAAGTGTTAAAAAAAATCCTCGGAATGATCACTACTCCATCAGCTCTAATTGTGACAAATGATCAGGTGGCAGCAGGAATTGTGACAGCTTGTCAAAGTTTAAACATTTCAATACCGGAACAGCTTGCTATTATAGGATTTGATAACCAGCCAATCGCAAGAATGATGAACATTACCTCGTTTGAGCTACCACTTGAGGAAATGGGTGAAAATATGTTTCTACAAGCAGTTAATGCAGAGGTTACACATAAAGAATTTTCTGTTCAATTCATTGAAAGAGGAACCGTTTAAGGAGGTTTTATGTAAAATTTCATTTTTTTACTATATAATGACAAGTGGAAAAGAAAAACGAAAGGTGGAATCATCATGACAAATCGAAGTGTAATATTTTTTGATATTGACGGAACTTTGCTGAAACATGATAAAACATTGCCAGCCTCAACGAAGGAAGCAATCTTTCAATTAAAAGAACTGGGGCATGAAGTTGCGATTGCAACAGGTCGAGCTCCCTTTATGTTTGAGGATTTGCGAAAAGAATTGGATATTCATACATATGTTAGCTATAACGGTCAGTATGTTGTATTAAACGGTGAAGTCGTTTATTCAAATCCGCTAAATATCGATTCACTTGAACAATTAACAGAAACTGCCCTTTCAAATGAGCATCCTGTTGTTTATATGGATCATGAAGATATGAAAGCGAATGTTCCAGAGCATGCTTATATTAATGAGAGTATTAGCACATTGAAAATTGACCGTTTTCCAACACATGACCCACACTACTATAAAGGTCGTGAATTATATCAATCCCTTCTTTTCTGTCGTGAAGGAGAAGAAACGCAATACGAAGAAAATTTCAAGGACTTTGATTTTATCAGATGGCATCCATTATCTGTTGATATTCTTCCTAACGGAGGATCCAAAGCTAAAGGAATTGAAAAGATTGTAGAAAATTTAGGATTCCCATTAGAACGCCAATATGCATTTGGGGACGGTTTAAATGATATTGAAATGCTTTCCAAAATTACAAATAGTGTAGCGATGGGAAATGCCGAAGAATCTGTAAAGGCAGTAGCAAAACACGTGACAAAGTCTGTTGAAGAAGATGGGATTGTTCATGGACTTCAGATGGTTGGTTTATTAAGTAAGTAGTAAGGTACATACAAAAACTGAAAAATTCTTAGCATCTTAATAATGAGGTGTTAAGGATTTTTTGTTTTTTATAATAGCTGTTTTCACAAAGATTGTTGCTTATGAATATTATTTATACTTTATAGTGGAATGGAGCGCAATGGAACGAACTAATTTTTCACAATTTATAATACATAAAAAACAACAAAGTATGCAAATAGCAGCTTTTATAATAAAAAATTCAATCATAACTTTTCCTTATTTACTTTCATAAAATGAATGTAATTTTCTTATCTTACTCTTATCTCTATAATAAATCTTAGTTAGTAAAATACGGAAACAAGAGATGGAGGAGAATGAGTTGAGTAACAAAAACGATGTGAAAAAGCAATTTAGCCGGAGTGCTAATGATTATGTGAAAAGCCAAATCCACAGAAAAGGTACTGATCTGAAAAGATTGCTCGAAATGGCTGATATAACTGGAAACGAAATTGTTTTGGATGTCGCCACAGGAGGCGGACATACGGCAAATGCTTTTGCTGCCTTAGTCAAAAACGTAACTGCCATGGACTTGACACCGGAAATGCTGACTGCTTCTAAAAAGTTTATTCATAATAATGGACATTCTAACGTTGTGTTTGTTGAAGGTGATGCTGAAAAAATGCCTTTCTCAGATGAGCAATTTGATATTATTACATGCCGAATTGCTCCTCATCATTTTCCTAATATTGAAAAGTTTATAAGTGAAGTTTATCGTGTGCTAAAAAGTGGAGGGCAATTTCTATTAGATGATAATGTTGCACCAGAGGAAGAACTTTTTGATCACTTTTATAATAAAATTGAAAAAATAAGAGATTATAGCCATTATCGTGCATGGAAAAAAACAGAGTGGATCCAGAAAATAGAATTAGAAGGATTTGAAATACATGAACTCTCCCGCTTTGAAAAAAGATTTGAATTTATGAATTGGTGTGAAAGGATGCATTTATCTGAAAAGGTAAAAGAAGATTTAATAGATATTATTCTCAACGCACCGGAAAAGGTAAAATGCAAATTTAGAATTAATATAGAAGATAACCAGGTTAGATCTTTTTTAGGGGAAGCGATGTTATTGAAGGCAATAAAAAGGTGAATGCTTTCAATGATAAAAAAACCGTCGCCCAGGAAGGGTGACGGTATTTTTTTACTATTTTTCCGAAATGAAAGACTCAATCAATGCTAAAGGTAGCTGAAATTGATTTTTATCAATTGTAATAACAGAGTCTAGTTCTTCCTGATCAGCTGCCGTTTCTTTATAAGCATTAATCTCCCGGTTTAGACGTTCCATTTTTTGATCAAGCTGTGTCGCAACGGTCGCGGCATCCTTAAGTTCTTGGCGTAACCTTTTAGGAATTTCTTTATTATATTTATAATAGATTTTATGTTCTAAACTTGCCCAAAAGTCCATCGCAATGGTACGAATTTGTACCTCCACACTTACTAATTCCTCACGATCTGACATGAAAATAGGGATTTCCAAAATCATGTGGAGACTTTGATATCCATTAGGCTTTGGATTTTTGATGTAATCTTTATATTCAACAACACGAATATCTTTTTGGTTTGCAAGCAGCTTGCTCACTTCATAAATGTCTGAAATAAATGAAACGTTAATTCTAATTCCTGCAATGTCTCTAATATTTTCCTTAATAGAATCTAGAGACAAAGGACATTCTTTTTTTATTACTTTTTTAAAGATACTTTCGGGTGATTTTAAGCGGGATTTTACATGCTCAATTGGATTATAGTCATGTATATATGTGAATTCATCCTTCAGAATATTAATTTTCGTATTTATTTCATCTAAAGCAAATTGATAGGCCATCATAAATCGTGTTAATTCTATTTTCACTTTTTTTAGGTCTTGCAGATTAAATTGTTCTGTACTCATTATTTTACCTCTCTCGATGTAGTAGGTGATATTATTTATTCTCTTCATTCACACTTAATTTAAAAACAGTATCTACTTTATTATACCTTAGAATCTCCAGTAATTGTTCCGCAAGATAGGTGGAGCTATATTTAAACCCATCTTTAATCCATTCGGTGATCATACCTAATATGGCATAGGAGTGATAAGTAACCTGCAGTTCGCGGTTCACTTTAGAATCCGGTAGCAGAGCTTGTAAATCTTGAAGAGCCAAATCTTTTAACACGTCACAAACTTGAGTTTGAAATCCGGAAAGAACATTTGATTTTAACATTAAGCTATAAAAGTCTTTATTCTTTTCTACGTGTTCAAAAATTTTTATAGAAGCAACCGTTAAGTTTTCTATTTCGAAGGTTTCTCTGTCTTTATATGGCTCGCGAAATGAGTATGTTAAATCCTCTATCACATCTTCCATAATATCATCAAGTAAATCCTCTTTATATTGGTAATGTTTATAAAAAGTCCCTCTATTTAAATCTGCACCCTCTACAATGTCTTTAATTGTAATTTCCTTTAATGCCTTTTGTTGCATAAGTAATAGTAATGATTTTTTTAAAGCTTGTTGAGATTTTAGGATCCTCCGATCTACAGAGCTGTTTTTGTTATACATACATATTGCCTCCAATTGTTCAATTTAACATCAATAGTAGACAAATGAAAAGGGATGTGTTGGATAACAAACAATCCGGGGGTTATTTGCTGATTGAATGCTTAATGAATTCATCTTACTATAAAAGAGGAGAGATAATAAACAAATGTTGTTTATTTTGATATGAAAACGATGACAATGAGGAGGAAATAATATGAAACTTCAAAACAAAGTAACGGTAGTCACTGGAGCAGCCTCTGGTATGGGGAAGGAAATCGCTGTATTATACGCAAAAGAGGGAGCTAAAGTAATCGTTTCAGATATTAATGATCAAGCAGCAAACGCAACTGTTGATGAGATAAAATCAGCAGGAGGAGAAGCAATTGCTGTATCGGCAAATGTGGCAAAAGAAGAGGATATTCAAAACCTGATTGATACAACTGTACAAACATATGGTACTGTAGATGTTCTTGTCAACAATGCAGGCATCATGGATAACTTTGAGCCTGCTGGTGATATTGATGATGAAAAATGGGAAAGAGTTTTTGCTATTAATACGAATAGTGTTATGAGAAGTACGCGTAAAGTTTTGCCAATCTTTTTAGAGAAGCAAAAGGGAGTTATTATTAATATTGCCTCAGCAGGGGGATTAAACGGGGCACGCGCTGGAGCTGCCTATACTGCATCTAAACATGCTGTTGTTGGATTTACCAAAAACACTGGATATATGTATGCAGGACAAGGTATTCGTTGTAATGCAATTGCTCCTGGTGGAGTTGAAACAAATATTTCAGCATCAATGACTGCAGTTAATCAATTTGGGATGGGACGTATTCAACCAGGATTAGGGATAAATCCCAGAGTAGGAAAACCTGAGGAAATCGCAAAGGTTGCTTTATTCTTGGCAACGGAAGATTCAAGTTTTGTTAATGGTACAGTGATAACAGCGGATGCTGGCTGGACTGCATACTAACTAACAGAAAAACTTTAGTAAATAAAACCCGCTAATTAAAAGTGTAGAAGGTCCATATTTTGAATACGGACCTTCTACACTTTTTGTTTACTCAGCGATAAAATCATTAAACACAAGCTATTATACAAATGATACAATGCCCCAGCGGTATGATGAAATCGTTCTTTCATAAATTATGTGAAAAAATCCCTTCTAACACGTAGGTGTTTTGTAAACAGAAGGGACGCAGTCCTATTATATTTTGTTCAGCTTACCTATTTTAATAAATCCTGCTTGATATAAAGCTTGCAAGATAATAATGAGCGCAGGACCAATGATCAACCCTATAAATCCTATTAATTCAAAGCCGATATACATACTTATCAAAGCTGAAAGTGCACTGATTCCTATGCTTGCTCCAAGGATTTTAGGCTCTATCACTCTCCGGACAATCGTAATAACGACGAAAAGGATAATTAATCCGATTCCGAGATGTGTGCTGCCAAACACAAAGTTGTAGATTGCCCAAGGAACCAGGAAGGAACCTGCCCCTAATATAGGAAGAATATCAACCAAAACAACGCAAAGTGATAAAACAAGTGCATACTCTACTTTTAAGATAAGTAGCCCTACAAAAGACAAAATAAATGTAATGAAACAGAAGATGATTTGTGCCTTAAAAAAGCCGATAAATGCTTTTAACAATTGACTAACAACCAAATCGATTTTTTCTCTAGTCGAATCAGAAAAAATACTTAGCACTCTGATCTTAATTTTTGGTAGGTCAAGGCAAAATAGAAACATGGCTACTAAATAAATAATCGTGTGTACTAAAATTAATGGAATAGAGGCAATAAAATCAAACAGGTTCTTCGTAATGGAAGTAGCTAAACCTAAAACAAAGTCTTTAAGTGATTCTATCCCTTGCTGAATGGTTGAAAGATATTCATTAGGGATTTGGATATAATATCCCTGGAAGTGCTTGAATAACTCTTGTGCTTCATCTGCGAAAAGATAATAGTAATCCGGAAAGTTTTTCGTCACATCCAACAATTGCACGACTAGTGTTGTTATGATCCAGTAGCCGCTTAATCCAAAAATTAAAAGAAACAGGATAAAAACAATTGTTACACTTAGCTGCCGTTTTATTTTTAATGAACGCATTCCAACCTGTACAGCAGGTTCTAATAATATAGCTGTTAACAATGCTAAAATAATGGGAATACAGTATGGAATCAAAAATATGATGATACCTATCGTTACGGTAAGAAAAATTATTTTTTTATATGACATTGGGCACCTCAAAATTGTGAAAAATCAAACATATTATATCTTTATTATATACTGTGGAGCCAATTTCTCCTATATGTTAATATGAATAAAATAAATTATATTATTCTACCAAAAGGAAAAGGCGGACTATAAGTCATTATACCATGTTGTTGACTAATTAATGATATTGTTTACATGCCCGAATACAGTTGATAAAAAATATTTGGGAAAATTAGACTAACAGCAAGACCTTTACTTTATGATGAAAATCTAATAGAATAATTGAATGACTTTGATTTGAAATTGAACAAGAGGTGAAATAATGAGGAAGTTTTTTAATAACATCCAAAATAATTATATGAGCCTTTTCTTTTTAGCTGTTTTATTATTATGGATAAAAACATATTTCGTTCAACATAATGAATTTAATTTAGGCTTAGAAAATGGCTTACAAGAGTTTCTATTATTTTTCAATCCATTAGGATCAGCACTATTGTTCCTTGGGTTATCTTTATTATCAAGAAAAAGAAAATTGTTATGGCTAATTGTGTTTGACTTTTTAATGAGCTTTTTATTGTTTGCGAATGTTGTGTACTACAGATTCTTTAGTGATTTTATTACACTGCCAACATTGACTCAAACGCAAAACTTTGGGGATGTTAGTACTAGTGTGACTTCACTATTGCATTCAACAGATTTCTTAATTTTCTTAGATCCGATTATTATACTTGTGTTAGGAATTTTATTCCGACGTCAATACAAACAAGTACCAGTTATGAAGCTAAGAAAAGTAGGGGCTGTTCTATTAGCAGCAATTCTTATTATGAGCATTAACCTTGGACTTGCTGAAAAAGATCGTCCACAGCTTTTAACAAGAACATTTGACCGAAACTATATCGTAAAATATTTGGGTATGTACAATTATACGATTTATGATGCTGTTCAAAGCACAAGAGCATCTGCTAAACGTGCAATGGCAGATAGTAATGATATTACAGAAGTGCTAAACTATACTCGTTCTAATTATGCAAGCCCAAATCCTGAATATTTTGGTGCTGCAAAAGGAATGAATGTTGTTTATCTTCACTTAGAATCGATTCAGAATTTTATTATCGATTATAAGTTAAATGGAGAGGAAGTAACACCGTTTTTGAATTCTTTAACAAAGGATTCTAACACATTGTATTTCGATAACTTTTTCCATCAAACAGCACAAGGAAAAACAGCTGATGCTGAATTTATGTTAGAAAACTCGTTGTTTGGGCTTCCGCAAGGATCTGCTTTCTCAACAAAAGGCTTAAATACGTATCAATCAGCACCGGCTATTTTAGGTCAAGAAGGATACACGTCAGCAGTATTCCATGGTAATAAAGGTTCCTTCTGGAATCGTGACGAAATATATAAATCATTTGGATATGATTATTTCTTTGATTCTAGTTATTATGATTTAAATCCGGAAGATCTTGCTGAATACGGGTTAATGGATAAGCCGTTCTTCCAGCAGTCAGAACCATTACTTGAAACATTACCACAGCCGTTTTATACAAAATTTATTACAGTAACAAACCATTACCCGTATAAAATGAATCAGGAATTAGCAACAATTGAACCTCATACAACCGGAGATATGTCTGTTGATAATTACTTCCAGACAGCACGTTATGCTGATGAGGCATTAAAAGAATTCTTTGATTATCTAAAAGAATCCGGTTTAGATAAAAATACAATTGTTGTTATGTATGGTGACCATTACGGTATTTCAGAAAATCATAATAAAGCAATGTCTAAAGTTCTAGGTAAAGAAGTAGGACAATTTGAAAGTACAGGCCTTCAAAGAGTTCCATTATTTATTCATGCACCTGGTCTTGAAGGCGGAACAATGCACCAATATGGCGGTCAAATTGATCTTCTACCAACTTTATTGCATTTACTAGGTGTTGATACAAAACAGTATGTGCAATTTGGAACAGATTTATTATCTGAAGAACATGATGAACTGGTCCCATTTAGAAACGGAGACTTTGTCAGTCCGGAAGTAGTGTCCACTGGTGGTAAATACTTTGATTCAGCGACTGGAGCTGAAATAGAAGCAACTGAAGAAGTGCTTAAACAAAAGGAAATTGCTGAAATGAAATTAAGTTACTCTGACAAGCTTGTTGAAGGAGATCTTTTACGCTTCTACACACCACAAGATTTCACTCCTGTAGATCGTTCAAAGTATGATTACAGTGAAATGAAATCAATTATTGAAAAGAATAATACTGAGACAAAAGCTGAAAATGCAGAAGCTCAAATTGAAAAAGAAAATGCAACTGTAACTGAATAGTTAAATGAAAGCTGCTGAGTTTATGAACTCAGCAGCTTTTTTTGTTTTTGTAGATGGGTTAAGGAGAGTGAAGTACAAAAGGGAGGGATTTTTTTGAGGGTAAAGTTGTTCATAAGGGGCAATGAAAGACAAAAGCACTCCCTAGGTCAGCAAAAAGCGTCAATAATTCTAATAAATCATTTTTGAAATCCTCCAATAAAACTCAGGGATCTAACTAAAATAAAAACAAAACAAAAAAAACAAATAAAAACGGGTGATATTTTGTGGGTTTAGTAGTATAATCAATAAAAAAGATGGCTCCAAAAATGAATGGAGGGAATTAGGAAATGAAAGTATCCTTATTTATTACATGTTTAGCAGATGTGTTTTATTCCAATGTTGGAAAACACACTGTGGAGCTTTTAGAAAAGCTTGGTTGTGAAGTTGATTTTCCAGAACAGCAAACCTGCTGTGGACAACCTGCTTTTAATAGCGGCTATCATAAAGAAACAAAAGAAGTGGCAAAACACATGATTCGTACGTTTGAGAATTCAGATTATGTTGTAGGTCCTTCCGGTTCATGTGTATCGATGCTACGTGAATACGGTCAATTATTCGAAAATGAGCCGGTATGGAAAGAAAAAGCTAAAGGATTAGCAAAAAAATCATTTGAATTAACTCAGTTTATTGTCGAAGTACTAAAAGTAGAAAACGTGAATGCTAGTTTACCGGCTTGTGCAACTTATCATAAATCCTGTCACATGACACGCTTACTAGGTGTAAAGGACGCACCCGGGAAGCTATTAGGCAATGTTGATGGTTTAGAGGTGAAACCGCTTCCGAATAGTCATGATTGCTGTGGATTTGGTGGAACTTTTTCAGTCAAAATGGTTCCGATCTCAGAGCAAATGGTAGATGAAAAGGTAAGACATATAGAAGAAACAGGTGCAGACGTATTAATTGGCGCTGATTGCGGCTGCTTAATGAATATTGGTGGAAGAATTAACCGAAAAGGAAAGCCAATTAAAGTCATGCATATAGCAGAAGTATTGAACAGCGAGGTGAAGTGAAATGGCGATGAAAATAAGTGATGAAAAGTTTTTTGATCGTGTTGATAAAGGTGTAAACAATTCCTTTATGCGCAATGCTGTTGCATCCGCCCAAGAGAGAATGCAGGGAAGACGCCAGTTGGCAACAGAAGAGCTGGGCAATTGGGAAGAATGGCGCAAGCTTGGAGAAGAGATTAGATCACACACTCTTCAAAATCTTGACTACTATTTGGAACAGTTAAGTGAAAATGTGCAAAAGAGCGGGGGGCATGTATTTTTTGCTTCAACAAAGGAAGAGGCAAATGAGTACATCACAAAAGTAGCAAAAGAAAAACAAGCAAAGAAAGTCGTAAAATCAAAATCAATGGTTACAGAAGAAATTCACTTAAATAGCGCACTCGAAAAAGCGGGCTGTGAAGTAATAGAAACGGATCTGGGTGAATATATTCTTCAGCTCGATGATCATGACCCGCCATCACATATCGTTGTTCCGGCTCTTCATAAAAACAAAGAACAAATTCGTGATACGTTCAAAGAAAAACGGGGCTATGATAAGTCGGAAATTCCTGAGGAGCTTGCTCTTTTTGCAAGAGAACAATTAAGGCAAGAATTCTTAAGGGCAGATCTTGGAATTACAGGATGTAATTTTGCTGTTGCGGAATCTGGTTCTATTAGTCTAGTCACAAATGAAGGAAATGCCGGACTTGTAACCGCTTTACCGAAAACGCAAATTACAGTCATGGGTATGGAGAGGATCGTTCCAACATGGGAAGAGCTGGATATAATGGTGAGTCTACTGTGCAGAAGCTCTGTTGGACAAAAATTAACCAGCTATATTACAGGATTAACTGGACCAAAAGACAAGGGTGACGTTGATGGACCTGAAGAATTCCATCTGGTTATTGTTGACAACGGACGTTCAAATATACTGGGAACTGAATTTCAAAGTGCCCTTCATTGTATTCGATGTGCAGCTTGTGTTAATGTATGTCCAGTTTACCGACATGTTGGTGGACATTCTTATGGCTCAATTTATGCAGGACCAATTGGTGCGGTGTTATCACCGTTGCTTGGAGGTTATGAAGATTATAAGGAACTACCTTATGCATCATCATTATGTGCAGCATGTACAGATGTCTGCCCAGTAAAAATACCTCTTCATGAACTTTTAATTGAGCATCGAAGAAAAATTGTTGAAGATGAAAAGAAATCGCCATTCGGTGAAAAGCTTGCGATGAAGGGGTTTCAACTTGCAGCAAGTTCACCAAGCCTATATAAAACAGGGACAAAATCAGCTTCAACTGTCATGGCACCATTTACAAAAGAAAGCAGCATTCAAAAAGGACCAGGTCCTATGAAACCATGGACAGATGTACGTGATTTCCCGGCACCAAGTAAAGAGAGATTTAGAGACTGGTATAAAAAGAGAGAAAAAGGAGGGGAATAAAAAGATGGCAGCAGGACAAATCATAAATCGCGACTCTTTTCTCAATACAGTAGCTGAAAAATTAGGAAGAGATAGAGTGAAAACCGTCACAAAACCACAATGGACGACAACCCCTCAATATGATGTATTAAAAGATGCAACACCGGATGAATTGGCCGAGGTTCTGAAAAAACATTGTGAGGTTATTCATACCCAATTTATTGAGACAAATTCTGAGCAACTTTCCCAAAAAATATGGGAAGTGTTCTCGCAATACGAAGTCAGAAGTGTTGTGACATGGAAGGATGAACGTCACCAACAGTTTGGATTAGAAAAAGATCTATTGGATAAGCTCCCTGAAGAGAATATTGAAGTCCATATTTGGAATCCGGCTCTTAAAGAGAAAAACTTAGAAGCGGCAGAAAAAGCAGATGTGGGGATTACTTTTAGTGATATGACTCTAGCAGAATCTGGAACAGTTGTGTTATTCAGCAGTGAAAACAAAGGGAGATCCGTTAGCTTATTACCAAAAACCTATATTGCGATTGTTCCTAAAAGTACACTTGTGCCTAGAATGACACAAGCTACTGCTTTCATTAACAAACAAGTCCAAGAAGGCGAAAAGATTGCTTCCTGTATTGATTTTATTACAGGACCAAGTAATAGCGCTGATATTGAATTGAACCTCATTGTAGGGGTTCACGGTCCAATAAAAGCAACGTATATTCTTGTGGAAGATAAATAAATTCAAAAATAAACAAAAAACATATTCAAAAGTAAACAAACATGATATATAATAAAAAACAGATAATCAAATGAAAACAGACATAAATAAAATAGAGGAGGAAACGAAATGGTACAAAGTTTATGGAATAAAGAAAAAGGTGCTTCATTATCTAAAGGTGTGGAAGAGCTGGTATATCGTTCTAACCTAATCGGGTCAGATCGTGCTGTTTGTAACTGGGGCGGTGGAAACACGTCAATGAAAACAATTGAGAAAGACTTCCGTGGCCGTGACATAGAGGTGATGTACGTTAAGGGTAGCGGTTCTGATTTAGCAACGATGAAGGCGCACAATTTCACAGGCTTACGAATGGAGGATATTCGTCCATTAATCGAACGTGACGAAATGTCTGATGAAGAAATGGTTGCTTACCTTGCACACTGCATGATTGATAGCAAACACCCACGTGCATCAATCGAAACTCTATTACATGCATTCTTACCATTCAAGCATGTTGACCATACACATCCGGATGCAATCATTGGTCTTTGCTGTGCAGACAATGGTCGCCAAATTGCTGAAGAAATCTACGGAGATCGTTTTGTCTGGGTACCATATGTACGCCCGGGATTCACACTTTCAAAAATGATCGCAGAAGGTGTTAAAAACAATCCAAACGCAGAATTAGTATTAATGGAAAAACACGGTCTTGTTGTTTGGGGGGAAACAGCTGAAGAAAGCTATGAAAAAACAATTTCTGTTATTAATGAAGCAGAACAATATGTTCAGTCAAAATTAGTTGAAGAAAATGTATTTGGCGGACAAAAATACGAACCACTTGCTGAAGAAGATCGCAAAAACGCTTTAGCACAAGTTATGCCAGTGATTCGCGGTGCAGTTAGCGAAGAAAAGAAAATGCTATTAACATATGATGATGCGGAAGATGTGCTGCAATTTGTAAACAGCCAAAATGCTCCAGAATTATCACAAGTAGGTGCAGCTTGTCCTGATCACTTAGTTCATACAAAAATGACACCTTTATTCATTGACTGGAACCCACAATCAGAAGATGTAGCTAGTTTAGTAGAAAAAGTAAAAGCTGGAATCGAAAGCTTTAAAGAAGAGTACAAAGCTTACTTCGAACGAAACAAAAACGAAGGTGACCAAATTTCTGAAACTGCTCCGCGTGTTATTTTAATTCCTGGTATCGGAATGGTGAACACTGGTAAAAACATAGCAATGGCTAACGTTAGTGGTGCTTTATACCACCGTGCAATCGCGGTTATGAAACGTTCTACAACTCTAGGAAAATTTGTTTCTTTAAATGAAAATGAATCATTCAATGTAGAATATTGGCCATTAGAGCTTTATAAATTATCTCTAGCTCCTGCAGAAGCTGAGTTCTCAAGACAAGTAGCCTTTGTAACAGGTGGAGCTGGTGGAATCGGCAGCGAAACATGCCGTCAATTCGTAGCAGAAGGAGCACATGTAGTAATTGCTGACCTAAACTTAGAAGGTGCTGAAAAGGTAGCAGCAGAAATCAACGAGAAATATGGAGAGGGCCGTGCATTCGCAGTAAAAATGGATGTAACAAGTGAAGAAGCTGTTCAAAAAGCATTTAAACAAACTGCTCTAACTTACGGTGGCGTTGATATTATCATAAACAATGCAGGTTTGGCAACTTCCAGCCCATTTGATGAAACATCTTTAAAAGAGTGGAACCTAAACATGAACGTTCTTGGCACAGGTTATTTCCTAGTTGCCCGTGAAGCGTTTAAACAAATGAAATCACAAGGTACTGGTGGAAACATGGTATTCATCGGTTCGAAAAACTCTGTTTATGCTGGTAAAAATGCAGCAGCATACAGCTCAGTTAAAGCAATGGAAACACACCTTGCAAGATGTATTGCAGCAGAAGGTGGAGAATTCGGAATCCGTGTAAACTCAGTTCTTCCAGATGCAGTGCTTCAAGGTTCAGCAATTTGGGGATCAAGCTGGAGAGAAGAGCGTGCAGCAGCATACGGAATTCACCCAGACCAATTAGAAGATCACTATCGTAAACGTACTACATTACTAGTAAATATCTATCCAAAAGATATTGCACAATCTATTCTATTCTTTGCATCATCTAAATCAGATCGTACTACAGGGTGTATGTTAACTGTAGATGGTGGAGTTCCAGCAGCGTTTACCAGATAATAAAGAATAAACAAGGTGTAACAGAATAAAGTTTCTATTACACCTTGTTTATTATACTAATAGAAAGCATAAGAAATAATTGATCATAGAATAAGAAAAGCCAAGACTTCCCGTATTAGGACCTGGAAATAAACCAAGTTTTTGTCCCGATTATTTTGAAAGCGCATTAGTATAAAACACGGTGCGTTTACACTTACACTCTTGTATAATAAAATATCTAGAGCCTACAAGCATAAGAGCTGTCTCTTTTAGCACGTAAGCTCAGACCTCATTATAAAAAGAAGTAACAGGAGGTATTGATCAATGCTTGTAGCAGAAAGACATAAAAAAATCGTAGAAGTTGTAAATGAGAAGTTAAGTGTTCGTGTAACTGAGTTGAGTAAGATTTTCCAGGTAACGGAAGAAACAATTCGTCGTGATTTAGAAAAACTGGAAAAAGAAAACTTGTTACGCCGTAGTCATGGTGGAGCTGTTAGTATAAAAGACGAGCAAACTGAAGTATCGTATGCTGAACGGGAAATCACAAATGCTTCAGAAAAAAGATCCATTGCAATTGAAGCAGTGAAACTTATTCAGCCAGGTGATCAAATCGTACTTGATGCGAGTACAACAGCATGGTATATGGCAAAAGAAATGCCTGATCTGCCCTTAACTGTTTTGACAAATTCAATCAAGGTAGCGATAGAGCTTAGTAAAAAAGAACAGGTAAAAGTGATCTCAACTGGTGGCATGCTCCAACCGAAGTCTCTATCCTATGTCGGTCCATTAGCCGAAAGGTCACTTAATATGTACCATGTGAACAAAGCCTTCTTATCATGTAAAGGGGTACATGTGGACGCTGGTTTAAGCGATTCAAATGAATGGCAGGCATTATTAAAAAGACAAATGATTTCGATTGCAGACAAAACAATTCTGATGGCTGATTCTACAAAATTTGGTGTAAGAACATTTGCTCAAATTACGGACATTCAGCGAATTGGTTATGTCATTACAGATGATCACATTGATGAATCATTTTGCAGAGCACTGGAAGAAAAAGGTGTACGAGTAAAAACCGTCGAGATAAAGTGAGTCTTCGGTCAAAAGATTACTCCTATTTGAAAATAGGAAAACTGGATAAAACGGGGTAGTGGAAGCTATTCCGTTTTTTGCTAGAAAAAAGAGGGATCAAAATGAGTGCGAATCTTTTACATGAACTATTGCAACTAAATGATGAGGAAAAATTAATGCTTCAGCAAAAAAAGGAAGTTCAAAAGGAGCTTTATACTAGCCAGGAACCCTTCATTGTTGAAGGTGAGAGATTTTTAAATCAAAATAAAATGATCATGGTGCGAAAACACACCAGATTTGTTCACTTTCCGAAGCATAGGCACAATTATATAGAAGTGAATTATGTTTTTAGTGGTTCTCTTACCCAAACCGTTGGAAATGAACGAATGGAATTAAAAAAGGGAGATCTTTTATTTCTTAATCAACATATAGAGCATGAACTTGAAGCGTGCAATGAAGAAGATATTATTATTAACTTTATTATTAAGCCCGAATTCTTTACATTTATTTTTTCTTACTTAACGACGGAAAATTTGATCTCAAACTTTTTAATTAGCAGCCTATTCGACCAAACAAAACAAGGTCAATTTTTATATTTTGCTGTATCAGAAATTGACAGTGTTCAAGAGCTTATTGGAAAAATCATCGTGGAAATTATGAATCCGTCAATGCTATCAGAATCAACGATAAAATTATATATGGGTTTGCTGATGGTAGAGCTTATAAAGAATTCGGATAAGGTCCGATACAATCAGGATCTGAATAAGCACTATATTATTGTGGAGTCCCTAAAATATATTGAAGAACATTTTCGACATGCTTCTTTATACGAATTGGCAGAAAAACTAAATCAACCTCATTACACCTTAAGTAAAGAAATTAAAAAGGCAACAACCTATACATTTAAAGAGCTTGTCCAAGCAAAAAGATTGACCATTGCAAGAGATCTGTTGGAGAATACTTCACTATCTATTTCTGCTATTGTTGAAGAGGTAGGATATGAAAATATAAGTTATTTTTATCGTGTTTTTAAAAGCAAATATGGATATACACCAAAGAAATTTCGAGATCAACTTTCTAACAATTAGTCATGTCATTACTAGAAATAGTAGGTGATATGACTTTTTTTACACCATTTTTTACTTGGCAAATAAGGACAATAAAATAATGAATTAAGATATAGGAACTTCCAGGGATATCAACTAAAATAAATATAGAAGCAAGCGTTTTCAGGGAAGAGGTGTCAAAATGAGTAGATATAGCTTAGCTGTAGATATTGGTGCTTCAAGTGGAAGGTTAATACTTGGGCATTTAACTAATGGAAAATTAAACTTAAATGAGATTCATCGTTTTGAAAATAAGATAGTGAAGAAAAATGAACATTTTTGCTGGGATATTGAGGCCCTATTCCAAGAAATCAAAACAGGTATAAAAAAATGCAATGAACTAGGGATCAAGCCGGATAGCATTGGAATTGATACATGGGCAGTTGATTATGTCTTACTTGACGAGCATGACAACCTCTTAACAGATGCAGTTGCATACAGGGATCCAAGAACAGACGGAATGATGGAAGAGGTCTTTAAAATCATTCCAAAGGAAAAATTATACTTTGAAACCGGGATCCAATTTCAAAAATTTAATACGATTTATCAATTGTTTGCGTTAAAGCAAACATCACCTGAAGTTTTACAAAAAGCAAAGTCATTCCTAATGATTCCTGAGTATTTTAGTTTTTTATTAACAGGAAAAAAGGCGAATGAGTATACAAATGCAACCTCTACCCAGCTTGTGAATGCATTTACAAAAAATTGGGATCATGAGCTTCTAGAAAAGCTTGGAATTAACAAACAGATGTTTCACGAGATATTACCACCTAAAACAGTGTTAGGGACACTTTCAAAAGAGCTTGTTGAAGAGTTTGGTTTTGATATGAAAGTCGTATTACCGGCAACACATGATACGGGATCAGCTGTAATCTCTGTACCGGAAGTAGAAGACTCAGTTTATATCAGCTCCGGTACATGGTCGCTAATTGGTGTTGAAAACCGCTTTCCAATTTGTGTTCCGCAAGCGCTTAAATATAATTTCACAAATGAAGGCGGGATCGATTATCGATACCGTTTTCTTAAAAACATTATGGGTCTTTGGATGATTCAAGAAGTAAAGCGCAACTATCATGACCAATACTCTTTTGCAGAATTAGTAAAGCTGGCTGAAAATGAAAAACAGTTCAAGTCGATTGTTAATGTGGATGATGACCGTTTCCTAAAGCCTGACAATATGATTGACGAAATCCAAAAATACTGTCAGGAAACAAATCAGCCAATTCCGCAAACACCAGGTCAAATGGCAAAATGTGTGTATGATAGTTTAGCAGAGAGCTATAAACTGGCCATAAATGAAATAGAAGAGATTTTTGAGAAAAAGTTTCCGAGAATAAATGTAATCGGTGGCGGATGCCAAAATGAAATGCTTAACCAAATGATTGCAAATGTTACGAACAAAGAGGTTTGTGCAGGACCAATTGAAGCAACAGCTATTGGAAATATTGTGGCACAATTTATGGCATTAGGTGAGATTCATACAATTCAAGAAGCAAGAACGACAATTAAAGATTCATTTGAAGTGAAAACATACAAACAACATTTCGTGAGAGGATGATTAAGATGTCAGTAAGAGAAAGCTATGAATTAGCCAAGAAGGAATATGCAAAATGGGGTATTAATGTAGATGAAGTGCTTGAGCAATTAAAACAAGTACCTATCTCAATCCACTGCTGGCAAGGTGATGATGTTGGTGGATTTGAAGTAAATAAAGGTGAATTATCCGGAGGTATTGATGTAACAGGAAATTACCCGGGTAAAGCAAGAACACCTGAAGAGTTAAGAAGTGACCTGGAAAAAGCGCTATCATTAATTCCGGGAAAGCACCGTGTAAATCTTCATGCGATTTACGCTGAAACAAATGGAGAAGTAGTTGAG
>Ga0180215_1001179_pt1 | contig 29765 bp, 26 predicted proteins | sample eDN3rd37CBELigBY_FD_128871 | JGI IMG/M metagenome (GOLD analysis project Ga0180215, IMG submission 128871) | Enriched backyard soil microbial communities from Emeryville, California, USA - eDNA 3rd pass 37_C BE-Lig BY (version 2) (version 2) | ecosystem: Environmental > Terrestrial > Soil >...
TATCAATAAAATGTCCATGAGCCGGTCTCTCATAGACAAAATCAAGGCGAGATACCAAAAAATGTCCATGAGGCGCTCTCTCAAGGACAAAATCAAGCGAGATATCAATGAAATGTCTCTGAGCCGCTCTCAAGGACAAAATCAAGGGATGATACCCAAAAATGTCCATGAGCCACTCTCTCAAAGACAAAATCATGGCATGATACCCAAAAATGTCCATGAGCCGCTCTCTCAAGGACAAAATCAAGGGATGATACCCAAAAATGTCCATGAGCTGCTCTCTCAAGGACAAAATCATGAGTGATATCAATAAAATGTCCATGAGCCGCTCTATCAAGGACAAAATTAAGAGTGATATCAATAAAATATCCATGAGCAGCTCTCTCAAGGACAAAATCAAGGCGTGATACCAAAAAAAGTCCATGAGCCGCTCACTCATGGACAAATCTTATTCTTGTACGTAGTCAGGGAAGTTGTTCTTAATAAACACTTTCTCTTCGTCTGAACTCAGGACCCCGTAGGCTTTTCCAACGGTACCACCTTGTAGTTCCCAAAAGAAATTATGATCAAGGTTTATCGTATCGAACCATCCATTCTTCCATTTCTCTGCAATTTCCAGCATTTTTTCTTTATTGTTAAAGGTACTGTTAGAGATAATGTCATGGACTTGATTGATGGTATCTTCTACCATTGGGATCGCCCCTATTTTCTCTTCTGCCCTGACTTTTTGATGGGTCATTTTATGCATGACGGCTATGACTTCCGCTTCATTCGATGTTTCGGATAGACCTGTATCATACTCAATTCCACCAATGAACCCCGTTTGTTCGGCGACCTCTTTCGCTGCCTCTTCTTCCGCACGTTTCGCTTCTTCTGCTGCTTTTTGTTCCTCTAAAACTACACGTCGCTTTTCTAGTACCTCTTGTTGTTCTCGTTGCTCCAATTCATATGCAGCAGCATTCTCATTAATCTTGTAAATCGCAAAAGCCACAATGCTTAGCACCAGGATAAGGATTCCTGACACAATTAAAAGCTTTTGATTCTTACTCTTTCTAAATTCCGTTCTCATACACTTGCAACCTCTTTTTTCTGCATTTTATGAGTAGTTAGAACTAAACTCTACTATATATCATACTCTAAAAACTGTATATGATGGAAATATTTAGATTAACGAATCATAACGAGTTTAATGGTAAGGATTAAACTCCCATTATGTTCATCAGCAACCATGGGAGGGAACTCCTTTTTAAACGGAAAAAGAAGACCCGGCGCTTTGCTTAAGTTTAAAATGTACGACTGCGCTATAAAAGCGGCGGCCATCTTCGCCAACGTACATTTGGTGGGAGACAGAATGGACCGCCAGTAGAAGGGCTTTATTGTTTTCGATTTGTGTTTGTATTTTTTCTTCTAATTTTTTTATGCTTTCAGCTTCAAAGAACTCAATTTTATCTTCGTAAAAATCCAAATTTAGTTGTAAACTCATTTTTTCCTCCAATATGTATACTGACTTGCATGACGGAGCAAGCCACGTGGTTTTATAGGCAAATTCTATAACCATTATTGTATCATCGCTCTTGTAGATTCTTCAAGAATTCTAGAGCACGGTCTTTCGTATTGCCTAAAAAGGGAGCTGGTTCTGGTTCGTTACAACCAGTGAAATGATGGACCTAGTCCCGTTGTCATGAATTAAGAGTTCTTAACTAAATAAAACATGGATAAAGTTTACAGATACAGGTGGGAGGAATAGGATGAAAGCGATTATTTCAAATCAGTATGGATCCCCGGAGACCCTTGACTATCAAGAGGTTAATAAACCAATACCAGAAGATCATCAAGTGTTAGTGAAAGTTCATGCTGTTTCCGTCAATTATGGAAACTTGGTTTTGTTAAGAGGAAAACCGTACCTCGCTCGCTTGGCGTTCGGATTGGGGAAGCCGAAATACAAGATTCCTGGAGGAGATATTGCAGGTGTGGTTGAGTCGGTTGGCAAGAACGTTTCGCAATTCCAGCCGGGAGATGAGGTGTATGGAGACTTATCTAGTAGCGGATAGGGAGGGTTTGCGGAATATGTAGCGGTTCCTGAACAGGCAATCGCACACAAGCCTACGAATCTATCTTTTGTAGAGGCAGCTGCAGTTCCAATGGCCGGTGTGACGGCCCTGCAAGGACTTCGAAACAAAGGGAAGGTGAAGGCGGGGCAACAAGTTTTAATTTATGGAGGATCTGGTGGGGTGGGAACATTTGCGGTGCAAATTGCCAAAGCGCTCGGCGCAGAGGTGACGACTGTATGTAGCACAAGTAAGGTGGACATTGCAAAATCCATTGGCGCAGATACTGTTTTCGATTATACCAAAGAAGATTTTTCTCAGAGGAAAGAGCGATATGATGTGATTATCGGGGCGAATGGCTATCAGCCTATAGCCACTTATAAACAGGCTCTAAAAGAGAAAGGGACCTTTGTTCATGTCGGAGGCTCAGAAACTCAAATGTACCAGGTGATGTTGAAAGGGCCGTGGATCAACCTGAAAGAAAAGAAGACAATGGCCAACTTCTTGCAAAAAGCAAATCAAAAAGATTTAGTTTTTATGAAGGAACTCATTGAAGAAGGCAAGTTGAAACCTGTGATTGACCGTCAATATACAGGGTTAGATGAAATCCCTGAAGCACTAAACTACTTTGAAAGAGGTCATGCAGCAGGGAAAGTGGTTGTTTCAGTTGTGCAATCCTGATGTAAAAATGAAAGACCGCTTGGAAGTCTCAAGTGGTCTTTCGTTTTCGTTCTATTGTGTTTCATTTTCAGCAGTTAACCTTTTTTAATAAAATCAACAAACGCTTCTATTTTACTATCTAAGAAACTAAGTGTTCCTTCATCCACCAAACGACCTTTTTGTTGATCAAATTTCTGAGTTGCCATCCCAACAAGTACTTCATTTCCCCCAGGCGGAAGGATTTTAGCTTGAAGACCCGGAGAAGATAAGATTTCGCGGAGATGCATTTGCGCACGAACAGTGCCGAGCATTCCAGGGGTAGCGCCAAGAGCCATCACAGGTTTTCCGACGAATACCTTATCCACACGAGAAGCCCAATCTAAAGCATTCTTTAAAACACCAGGGACGGACCAATTGTATTCAGGAGTAATAATCATGACGCCATCCGCCTTTGATATAGCTTCTTTAAATTCCTTTACAACCTGTGGTGGGTTGTTTTCTTCATCTTGATCAAAAAAAGGCAAAGAAGCGATATCGGCCAGCGTCAGGTTCAATTTTCCTTGATATCGTTCTTCCATTGTCTTAAATAGTTGCATGTTTAAAGACTCTTTTCTTAAACTTCCTACGAGAGTAACGATGTTCATGATTTCTTACCTCCGATATTGTTCATCATTATTGTAAAAAGGTTCTGTAGCTCAACGAACTTTTTCAGTGGTGATGCCAGGCATTACCGTTTGATGGGTTTCTGGCAGAACGGGAATAACGACACATACATGCTTTTTGCCTTTATCTGTTAAATGTACTTTAAGGAGCGTTTATTCTACTTTTCTGAAATACCCACCTTCCTGAAAGTCGTTGACTACACAACGTTTATAAGTCAATCATATATAATCTTCAATATTGTGGCAAATTTCACACTTTTGTGTGTGTCTAATTTGAACTACAATCTCCTTACTAGTAGTAGAGGAGGGAATTGCTGGTTCCAAGATTCTTTTTAAAATAAATTGAGGTTATCCAGGGTTGTTGAAACATTATATCAAGCGAAGACCTCAGTTTTGGTTAAGCGTGGTTATAAAATCAACCATCAGTGCCTATACCCTTCGTAAAACATGAAGTAAGGATATTGTGAAGCCAGGTCAATGCCCAAACTTAGGAATTAACTGATAGTATGGGAACCGAGAAGCCAGGTCAATGCCCAAACTCAGGAAATACCTGATAGTATGGGAACCGAGAGGCTCTGTCAATGCCCAAACTCAGGAATTACCTGATAGTATGGGAACCGAGAGGCCAGGTCAATGCCCAAACTTAGGAATTAACCGATAGTATGGGAACCGAGAGGCTCTGTCAATGCCCAAACTCAGGAATTACCTGATAGTATGGGAACCGAGAGGCCAGATCAATGCCCAAACTCAATGATTAACTGAAAGTATGGGAACACAAATAAACTTAGATAACAAACCCCCTGTTATAAAGGCGGTTTGTTATTTTTTTTAAAGTGGCGAATAAACGAAAGAGGTCATTTTCCGCACACTGAACCCAAATTTACATAGATATTATTTTGTAAAATGGTAGAAAATAGGGGTAATGAAAGGAGGGATTGAGAATGTCTGTGAAAAAGTGGTTAACAGGATTGTTGGTCTTAGTTTCAATGTTTGTGGTTGTGACAACTTTTGGCTCACTCGGCGTATTTGCCGATTCACGTGTGGCAACACAGCCTATGGAACCGGGAAAAGAGATTGTAGTTGAGTTAAACGATGATTTCTTTAATCCAAAAGATATCACTATTCCCAATGGAAGAAGTACTACGTTGAAATTGAAAAACGTTGGTAGGAAAGAACACACCTTCACAGTGAAAGAGCTTAATATTGACGCAGAAGTCCAGCCGGGAAAAGAAAAAACCATTACCGTGAAACCGGATAAGCCTGGTACATATGAGTTGATCTGTCGTTACCATGCCCAAGAAGGAATGGTTGGGAAGGTAATAGTCAATTAAAAAACAGGGCCAATCCGGCCTTGTTTTTTTATAGGCAACGTAACTCGCTTTTTATTAAATCTCGCCATTATTTTTTGGGTTAAATGACAGTACGGCTACGATTAAGGTAGCAAACGTTAAAGACTCATACACTGTCATTCAGCACCACCCCCTTTCTATTTGGGGATGTGCCGACCACCCTTGAGAAAAACTATTCTATTGTTTCTTTAGTTTAGCATGATTGTGTATAAATAGGAACATATGTTTTGTTTCTTGCTGAAAGCAAATATACATTAAAAATGGATTGCGAAATCAGCGTATACCTGATTCTGTTAGTGCTTTTTCAGCTGGTACTGCTTAGGCGTAATCCCATAGATGCGTTTAAAAGTTTTGATAAAATGGCTTTGGTCATGGAAGTTTAATTGGTTGGCTATATCTGTGATGGTTAATTCGGAGTAGGCTAGCCAGTTTTTTGCTTCTTTTGCCTTTTCTTGTAGGATGTATTCACTAATCGTGACCCCGACTTGTTGTTTAAATAATCTGGAGAGGTAATTAGGATGAAGGTGGACATGTTCGGCAAGTGTTTCAAGGTCAATTTTGGTATAAAGATGATTGTATATAAATTGTTGAACCGAAACGACTGTTTTTGAATAATTTTCTGCTTTCATCTTCCGAACAAGGTCTGCATATTCCAAAAAGACTTCTTTTGTAAAGGAAAGCAGGTGCTTAAAGGTAGGATCATCTTCAATCCGCTGAATAAACATATCACTTACGGTATAAGCGATTTCCGAATGCAAGCCACCATCCATGGCAGCTCTGCTTGCGAGGGCGACCATGGTTATGCCTAGATTTTTATCATTTCGAACAGGATTGTTCTTCGTCACTGTACCGAGTCCATCAAGCGTGGTAGTAGATGAAAAGAATTCTTTTATTTCTTCTGTTAATCCCTCTTTCACCCAATTATGTAGTTTTCTCTCTGCTAAATTATCATGATGTAATTTTTCTTCCGCTCGTTTCTTAGACATGATAAATGCCATATCGTCCTCAAAATAACGCAGCTTTCCTGATGAGCTACCTTCCTCGATGATTTCGGATGGATCGATAGGGTTTCTGTAAAGCAAATAATAAAATAACTGTCCAATTCTGGATAGATGGAACTTTGTGTAAATAGGTAGTGATTGTAAATAGGCATGCAGTGGCTCTTTTGCATAACGGGGAATTTTGTAAGTTTCGATGAAATGGTAAAAAGCTTGTTGGGATACCTTTTCTACTAAACAAGGACCTATAAGGAAACTAACGACTCTCTCTTCTTTGTCTTTTGTATGGATACATAGGTAATATTCTAGCTTATTGACTGTCTTGATGATTGGGATGTCCATGCTTCCGTGGGTGTTATCAAGTAGTTGTACATAAATCTCATGTTTTTCAATGAGGGGGTGTTCATGATAGTTTGGGGCGAATTCTTTTATGATGCGCCCCTCAGAACCGATCATGATCGGCATTGCAGTATTTTCCTGCATCATCGAGCAGATAAAATCTAGTTCTTTGTCATTAAAAGAAAAAAGCATACTATCACTCTCTCAAACTTGTAATATATTTACTATTTATATTGAAATTATACAATATTCGGTTTATGAAAGCAGTTACAATTTAATGGCAGAGGTATTTTACTATACTAGATAGTGGAAAGGGAGTTGGTTTCATTCTTTCAATATTCATCCAGGAGGATTTTTCAGAAATGGTTTTACTGTAAAAAAACGATGAGTGAAAACTAGAATGGAGGAGTAACCGTGAAAGTAGACAAGCAAACTCGATTATCCTATACCGAAAAAGCAAAGGAAATTGTTGATCAATTGACTCTAGAAGAAAAGGTCTATTTAATGAGTGGAAATATCACTCTTGAAGATATGATAGAAGAATTAAAGAAAGGCAAGCACTATAATGAAACCCCTTACGAAGCTGGAGGAATTGAACGTCTAGGGGTACCAGCAATGAAATTTGTAGACGGGCCACGTGGAGCAGTGACGGGGACGGGAAAAACGACTTGTTTCCCAGTATCAATGTCAAGAGGTGCCACATTTGATAGAGACCTAGAAGAACGGATCGGGAAGGCAATCGGGAAAGAGATTCGTGCATCCGGAGGAAATCTCTTCGGTGGTGTGTGTATCAATCTTCCGCCAAATCCAGGTTGGGGAAGAAGCCAAGAAACCTACGGGGAAGAATCGTTCCACTTAGGAGCAATGGGCACTGCTTTAACAAACGGTGTTCAAAGTGAAAACGTCATTGCCTGCGTGAAGCATTATGCATTTAACAGTATGGAAAATGCACGATTTAAAGTAAATGTAAAAGCAGATAAGCGTACTGAGCGAGAAGTATACTTAGCGCATTTTAAAGATACCATTGATGCCGGTGCTGCAAGTGTCATGAGTGCTTACAACAAATACCAAGGTCCTCATTGTGGGCATAATGATTATCTATTAAATCAAGTATTAAAAGAAGAATGGGATTTTGATGGGTTTGTAATTAGTGACTTTATCTGGGGAATTCGCGATACTGTCGATGCAGCGAATGGTGGCATGGATATTGAGATGAACGATACGCATCGCTTTGGGGATAAACTAGTGGATGCTGTTCGAAATGGTCAAGTGCCCGAAGATAGAATTAATGATGCTGCAGTTCGGATAATCAGGACTTTACTTGCTTTCACCGAAGCAGATGACAAGGAATATGGAGAAGAACTATTAGGGAGTCAAGACCATATTGCTTTGGCACTTGAAGCGGCTGAAAAATCAATGACCTTGATGAAAAATGATAATAAGACTCTCCCATTCTCTAAATCTGAAACGAAGAAGGTAGCAATTATTGGGAAGCTTGGGGACCAAGAAAATATCGGCGATCATGGTTCCAGCCGTGTTTATCCGAAATATGTTGTGACTCCTTTAGAAGGAGTGAAAAACCTTATTCCAGGTGCAGAAGTGATTTTTGATGATGGGCAAGATGTGGAAAAAGCAAAAGCGTTAGCAAGCTCGGTCGATGCGGTCGTTTTTGTTGTCGGTTTCAACCATGACGATGAAGGGGAGTTTATTGAAAACACTTCAGATGATCTTGATATGACAGCCATTGGTGGAGAATTTGATGCTGCTGGTGGTGATAGAAAAGAAACACTTGGACTTCATGATGATGAAGTCGAATTAATTAAGGCAGTTGGACCAGTGAATGAGAAATCAGTAGCTGTCCTAATTGGCGGGAACATGATCATGATTGAAGAATGGAAAAAGGATGTTTCGGCGATTCTAATGGCCTATTATCCAGGAATGGAAGGCGGAACGGCGATTGCCAAAACATTGTTCGGTGACGTTAACCCAGGAGGAAAATTGCCATTTGTGGTTCCTACGGATGAGAAGCATCTTCCACAAATTGATTGGGAAGCAGAAGAAATTACGTATGGATATTATCATGGATATACCAAACTTGAGAAGGAAGGTATTGAGCCTTCATTGCCTTACGGATATGGGTTATCTTATACGACTTTCAATATTTCCAATGCTTCATTTGATGTTACCCGAGAAAATATCTCGGCTACATGCGATGTGACCAATACAGGTGAACGGGAAGGTGCGGAAGTTGTTCAGATGTATGTTGGATTCAGTCAGTCCAAGATTGATCGTCCAGTGAAAGTATTCCGCGGGTTTGAAAGAATCAACCTGTTGCCCGGCGAAACGAAAACAGTCGAAATCTCCTGCCCAATTGAAAAGCTGAAATGGTTTAATCCATTGACCAATGCATGGGAGCTAGAAGATATCGAATATGAAGTCTACATTGGCAATAGCAGTGCAAACAAAGATTTAATCAAAGGGAAAGTCACGTTATTGGTTACAAGATAACAAGCAAAAAGAGGCTAAAATCGTGCATTTTAGTCCTCTTTTCCCCAACTTAGCAAAGGAATAGAACGGCAAAATGAAAGCGTATTCAAGTTTCGTTTTCTACTAATTTTTATTTCAGATGGGAGTGAATGATGATGGAATTAGCAACATCCAATACGGTTAAAAAGGAGAATACGGAACAACCTTATAAACTGAAAATGAGGGAAAAACTGGCGTTTGGGTTAGGTGATTTTGGAGCGAATTTTAGTTGGACATTTATTGCATCCTTTATGACGATTTACTTAACCGATACTGTTGGGATGGCAGCCGGAATTATTGGAACGATTATTTTAGTCGCCCGACTATTTGATGGACTCTCCGATTTATTTATGGGAAACATCATAGATAATACGAAATCAAAGATGGGGAAAGCCAAGCCATGGGTTTTCTGGACAGCCCCACCACTTGCATTATTAACATTCATGATCTTTAATGTCCCAAGTTCATGGGGAAGCACTGCACAAATTATCTATGTATTAGTTCTATATTTATTAATTTCTGCTGTTTTTTACACAGCCAATAATGTGGCTTATTCATCATTAACCTCCTTTATGACAAAAGAACCAGAGGAACGTGTAGCGTTAGGAAGTATCCGCTTTATGTTTGCCATTGCCGGGGTCCTTTTAATTACTTCGTTTACAATGGCGCTCGTTAGTAACTTTGGTGGCGGACAAAAAGGATGGACCCTAACAGCATTAATCGCTGCCTTCCTTTGTGCTTTGCCATTGATGACAACAGGGTGGTTTGTGAAAGAACGGAACATTGCGGAGAAGATTGATAAGAATCAGAAAACGTCATTTGCCCCTACTTTTAAAGCCTTATTAAAGAATAAGTATTTTATATTCGCAATTCTTTTATATGTTTTAATGTATTTGGCTATGACAGGGAATGGCGTACAAGTTTATTATGTTACCTATATCTTCGATAACCCAAATCTGATGGGACCGTTAAGCATGGCATCCATGTTACCATCGATTGCAGCCTTAATCTTTGCTCCTAAAATCGTAAAAAAATTCGGGTTGAGAAACACATTATTGGCAGGACTAGTTCTTGGAGTAGTGGGCTCGGTTATTTGCTGGATGTTTTCAGAAAATGTTACATGGTTATTGATTGGTTTAATTATCAAATCCGTTGGTACAGGTCCGCTAATTGCAGGTGCAAGTGCCATCGTGGCCGATGTCGGCGACCTCGTGTATTGGAAGTCTGGAATTCCGGTTCAAGGGTCAGCGTTCAGCATAACAAGTGCAGGGATGAAGATTGGTCAAGGTCTTTCCTCGGCAATGGTAGGGTGGGTACTTGCATTTGGTCATTATATCCCTAACGCAGTAGAGCAGCCGGATAGTTCAATCTTTGCCATGAAGTCACTATTTATTTACATTCCATTGATTGTGTTACTTTTGACTGTTATTGTCGTCGCATTATTCAACCATGAGAAATACATGCCTCAAATTAGAGTAGAAATCGGAGCAAAACGTGTCGGCGAGAAGAGAGATCAATCCATCATGCTATAGAAACAAAAAATAATCAGGGATGGATGGGCCGCTTAAGTCTTGGTTAAATAAACAAAGACTTAAGTGGTTCTAACGGGTTCCGTTTCTTATCACAATTAGTTAATTAGTAGCTAAAAATGGAAAGGAAAATGAATATCAAAAAGTACCGTAATCTGCGGTGCTTTTTGTTTTGTTTTCAAGAATAAAATAGCACAGTCCGATTTTGATAGGAACTTGGCTTTCTATGTATTTATTTTTACTGCTTAATTAAACTAACGCCCGTTAGTGGAGAGAGTTAGTTACCTTCTATTTTTCTTTTTATCAAATTTAACCCATCCATAAAAGATAATAATTCCAGTAATAACTAAAAAAGAAGGTATCCAGTGATACTCTATTGGTAATAAAAAATAAAGTGTAACGGATAGAAATATAATTGGAAGTACCCATAAAAACCACATTCTTACACGTTTATTTTTAAAAGTAAGTTCAATTGCCTCCATTACTCATCCCCCCTAATGTAAATTCTAACATACCAAGGAGATGTTTCATCAGGGAGAAGAAATATCAGTCTCCTTCTTGAAATCATCTTCTACGTTACTATAAGTACATCACTTTCTGACAACCCACACATTAAAATTGTTTCTTCCATTCTATTCAAAAGCTCTTGAGTACTGAACGACTCCTTGTATATGTTCGAAGGCATTTTCAGTTAATTCTAACCCCATAAAGACTTCATCGGGCACATCAAAAGGTGCACGAATCTTCCAAAGACAGGCTGGTTTAAATCCAAACTTAGGATAATAGGTTGGATGGCCTAATACAATGATTGAATGATGGCCAAGCTGTTTTGCTTTTTCAATTGCAGCATAGATTAACTTACTTCCCACACCTTTTCGGTGAAACTCAGGGGCAACCGAAACGGGGGCAAGTGCCAACGATTCTACCGATTTTTGGTCATCGGTAATTTGAATTTTTGATAACAGAATATGTCCAACCATTTTGTTTTCCTGATTGAATGCAACCAAGGAAAGCTCTGGAATATACGCATCCGATTTCCGGATACGGTCGACAAGGACATGCTCTTGTTTGTCGCTAATTTCTACAGTTGAAAACGCACTTTTCACTACTTGCTCGGTTGTCTGGTAATCTTCGGGTCGTTCTTTCCTTATTTTTATATCCATTTGATAAACTCCTATGTTAGATTTTAATGTTTATACGACCAGATAAATATGATTCTAGAAATGAATAAAATCCCTCTTTTCCAGCCTTACTTATCGAACATCCAATTCAATATTTTAAGTGATTACCCAATGTTTATGTGTTATTATTTTAATGTTTGAATTTTCTAACACCTTATATCAACTTTATATTAATTAGAGGTCACCTCAAAAGCATTCCAAAATAGAGAGGGGAAGAACATTTGAAGCAAACATTGTTAATCATTGATGCCCAGCAAGATTTAATTGAAGGAAGCCCAGTAGAAGAAGCAGTTTTCAAGAAAGAACATCTCATTTCAACCATCAATAAAGTAATTGAAAAAGCAAGTAAATGCAATGTACCAGTTGTCTTTGTACGAGATACAGATGTTGCAGAAGGCAGAGGGAAGGGGTTTCAAGTACATGAAAACATTAATGTGCCGAAGGATGCGAAGTCCTTTGATAAAACTGCAACGAATTCCTTTCATGGTACAGGACTTCTAGATCACTTACGATCTCAAGCAATCCAACATGTGGTGATAATGGGCTGTGTAACCCAGCATTGTATTGATACTGCAGTCAGAACAGCCACCGTAAAGGGGTTTGATGTCACATTGGTCGGAGATGGACATTCAACAACTGACAGTAAAGTACTAAGTGCTGAACAAATAATAAATCATCATAATGAAACGCTCCATGGCCATTACAATGTTGATCACTTTTCGATGGTAAGAAATTCAGATGAAGATTTATTCACCCCCCTGCATCATACCTATAGGTGATAATCATCGGGATGGACCATTAAGTCATAGTGGAATAAACAAGGCCTTAGTGGTCCATCCTTTTTTTAAACTAGAACAACATCAGTACCAGATAAAATGGTGATTCTAGGTTTCATTTTAGGAAAAAGGGGATATATAATATAGATCAAATGATTAAATAAAGCTTAGAGGGAGTTTATGGAGAAGAAAAATAATGATATAAAGACAATGCAGAATACAATAAACCAACTACAGAACAGGGTAAATGAATTAGAAGAAATTATCGAGCAAACTGCTTTGCCTATTATTCCATCCATTGTACCGAATACTCTTTTAATTCCATTTACGGGTGTGTTATCGTCTGAGCGGTTTCAAATGATTATTCCCAAAGTATTAAATTACGCTAGTGATACGACCACAGATGCCGTCATTCTTGACTTTACAGCAATATCCATTAAAAATGTTGACAATTTACAGAGCTTAGGAAAATACTTAAAAGATTTAATAGCGGCATTAAACCTGATGGGAATTGAGGTCCATTTAGTTGGGTTTTCACCTCAATTATCTCAAGTAATGGTTAAATCTGGACTTTCCGTGGTAAAAGAGGTTAATGCATTCTCTACGTTCAAGTCTGCTTTAGAGTTTCTCCTGGAGAAAAAGGGACTCGCACTTATAAAAGTTAATTAATGCTTTGTAGCTCCCTTTAATGAAGGGGGTTTTTATTATTTGCATAAAGGGAATAAAAAATGCGAGAAGAATCTTTCAATGGTTCAAAATGCTACAGTTTAAAGATCAAAAGCTGTTAGAATTAGCTGTTTTCGTAAAAGTTTGCCATGAATTGAAAAAATTTTACAACCATACTCTTTGATAAGAAAATTTGGGTACAAGCTTATGTTATTCAAATCAATATGATTTTAAAAAGACAACCAACATTAATGAGCGAAATAAGATGTTATTGGTTATTAAGAGTTGCCAAATATTGAAGCCTATCCAGTAGCATAGCTTAACCCTTTCAGGAAATTCTATTAGTAACCTGGAAAGGGGAGAGGTAAATGCAGTCAATATGGTTAGAGTATGCCTGGGCATTGTTGGTTCTAATTGGACTAGAAGGGTTATTATCCGCAGATAATGCACTTGTATTAGCTGTAATTGCAAAACATTTACCCAATGAACAAAAGAAAAGAGCGATTAATTACGGGATTATTTTGGCGTTTGTGTTTCGATTTGGAGCCTTGTTTGCCATTTCCTTTATTGCAAACGTTTGGTATATACAGGCGATAGGAGCCGCTTATCTTCTTTACCTAGGATTGAAGCATGTGATTCAAGCCAAATTTGGTCAGAAAAATGAAGATATCCATAAGGATGATAAAGAAGAAGCTGCTGGAATGGGTTTTTGGCCAACGGTGGGAAAGATTGCGTTAGCTGACCTCGCTTTTGCCATTGATTCCATTTTAGCTGCAGTTGCTCTTGCCTTAGGCCTTCCTGAATCGCCACTTGGTAATTTTGGAGGGATGGATGGCGGTCAGTTTGCCGTCATTCTGCTTGGAGGAATAGCTGGTTTAATTTTAATTAAGTTTGCTGCCACTTGGTTTGTGCAACTACTTGATACACGTCCAGCCTTAGAAACAACCGCCTACGCGATTGTCGCTTGGGTTGGAGTCAAGCTTGTGGTCATTACACTTGCCCATGAAGATATTGGTGTGTTACATCATGATTTTCCACACGGTCCTCTATGGACATCAATCTTCTATGGAGTGTTAGTGGCGATTGCTCTGATTGGATGGTTTGCACCAGGTAAAAAGGATAAGGACCAAGAGGCTGAAAACAGGGTTAGCTAAAATAGCCGTGATCATCTCAAGACAATGAACTTAAACCCCTGGGACTTATCGTCACAAGGGGTTTAAGTTAGCTTTATACCAGCCTAAATCACATTGGTTCCATATGCACGATAAAGATAACGATCAACAAATTCAGCTAATCCATCGTTTTCGTGGTGTTCAGTAACAAAATCGGCGACAACTTTTACCTCTTCGCTTGCATTCCCCATTGCCACACCAGTACCGACACGACGAAGCATTTCTACATCGTTGGGACCGTCTCCGATGGCTACTACTTCACTTGGGCTCATTCGAAAGGCACGAAGCAAGCTTTTGATCGCGGACCATTTCGAAACATTAGGTGCAAGTAACTCAAATCCATCCTTCCAATTAATCACTTCGGCTTCTTTTTTAAACAAAGATGATAATTCATGGCTTGGTGATCCAGTTCGGACACTATATTTTAGAACATCTTGATAATTTGCCTCTCGGAGATCTCCAATATATCGTGGATTCCTTTGGCCAACCTTTGACCAATAATCGATTTCTTCATTTGTCTCCTTACAATAAATTCCATTAGCGGTGTGGACAATCACATTATAGGGTGTCTCAGCGGTGTGATCGTGGAAACGTCTTTCGTCTATTCGCACGGTTTTCATTTGCAAAGCTCTACCAGTCTCTGCATCATGAATGGCCGCACCGTTTAAACAAATCATGGGAGTAGTTAATCCAATTTCTTTGTGATAGGGAGCGGTTACTTCATAGTGTCGCCCCGTTGCAAGAAAAACCATGACTCCCTGATTGGTGAGTCGAGAAAGAGCTTCTCTATTGCGAGGGGAAATGTCGTTTGAGGCTGTTAGGAGTGTCCCATCCATATCGATAAATACTGCACGAACATTCATTTCATCTGCCTCCTCATTTGTTAGTAAGGCTATCTTAACAGTTGAACATTAATTCATTGTAAATACAGTGTAGAGATTGTATGAAATATATGGGATTGCTAGCTATTTTAGGTTGAAAAACAAACGAACAATGATAAAATTTAGTTTAAATGTACTTACAATTTAAAAAATTCAGCACTTTACTTGTACGTACATTTATAATTATGAGAAAAAGATGTCGCTAAATGGCCCAATTTTCTTTTCATTGAGAAACATAAAAATGGGAAGCGGTTTTAATTTTTTAGGAAACGTTAAAAAGCTACAACAAGGCATTTTTGCTCTTGATTTCAACAAGAATCTTATCAATAACAGCCTTTATAATAAAATTCCGAATAGGGGGAGGAACAAAACAGATGGAAAGCGTGATTGCTAAAATACGATTGATGGCTGAACAATGTGAATGTGGTCAAGCACATGTAGAGATCCCGATTGAAAAGATTGTAGTGGCCAATGGCGCTTTAGGACAAGTAGGAGCTTATTTAGAGGAAAAGAGTCTAAAAAAGGCTGCGATTCTGGCTGATCAGCATACTTATAAAGCGGCTGGAGAAGCCTTAGTAAAACAATTGGAACAGACCCAAATTGAAGCTACTGTGATACGGATCCAACCGGATGAGAACGGAGATGTAGTGGCTGATGAAAAAGCTCTAGTTCAAGCTCTATTAAACATTTCTGACGATACAGATGTGCTTTTATCGGTAGGGGCTGGGACGATTCATGACATCACTCGTTTTTGTGGAGCAAAAATGAAGATTCCGTTTATTTCCATTCCGACGGCACCCTCTGTTGATGGGTTTACCTCATTGGGGGCACCACTAATTGTTAATGGGGTAAAAAAGACGTTTCAGATGATGGCTCCGATTGCAGTTTTTGCGGACCTCGCCATTTTAACTCGGGCTCCAAGGAAAATGATCGCAGCAGGCTTCGGCGATATGGTTGCTAAAATCACATCTTTGGCAGATTGGCGTTTTGGTCATCTTATTGCAGGGGAACCTTATTGTCCGCTAGTGGCACAAATGACGAAAGAGGCCTTAGAGAGTTGCGTGAGCCATTATCACCAAATAGCAAAAGGGGAAGAAGCGGGGATTCAACTCTTAATCGAGGCCTTGATTGAGTCTGGTTTAGCCATGCTCCTATTTGGACAGTCACACCCAGCTTCTGGAGGCGAACACCATCTTTCGCATTATTGGGAAATGGAGTTTATTAAGAAGAAACAGAAAGCCGTTTTACACGGAGCGAAAGTAGGGGTCTCTACAGCGCTGCTTTCAGAAATCTATAAAGATGATTTTCTAAAAATGATCGAGGATGAAAAAGAACTAGAAAGATTGAATCATGGGGTGCACAAGGACATCATCGAAAACTTGAAAGAACATAGAGGAGAAATCCAACAATTATTCAGAAATATCCCAGATTCAGACCAAATTCGCCAATGGGTAGAAACGATAGGAGGGGAAAGTCTTCCTGAGCAACTAGGAATCTCTCAAGAGTTGCTCAATCGCAGTCTGGTTGAAGCACACAACTTAAGAGATCGTCTTACGGCCTTGAAATTCCTGAATGAAGTGGCAGAATATCCTCTTGTTCGTGTCTAGGTATCTATATTTATCTATCATCCTCTGAAAAAAGCAAAAGGAAGGAGGTAGACTTGGTGTCTGCCTCCTTTTTCGTTATCGAAAATACCGAATGACTAGTATCTTATGTGTGAATTTCTTTTGAGCTCAATAAATTTAGATAGATAAGTTCGTAATTTTGTTGATGTTACAACGATTGGCTGCAACATCCGTTACACTTTCTTAATCTCATAAAATAGCCTGGCCGTAATATCTTTATCAAAATTACCATAAGTCTTTCCATACAAAGTTAACCCGCCTACCTGTCCTTTTTCTCCGGTTGCTATTTTAAGTTTGATATCCGAATTCTTGGTCAAGTTAATATCAGCTAATGTGACATCGGAAATTTTGAACCCATCAATATAACTTCCATTCTCATTAATCCGCAAGAGCTTTAATAGCCCATATTGATTTAAGTTCGACGGCCACCAATATGGATTCATTTTCCCAGTAATCCCACCATAGTCCCCAGGAGAAGTCCAATACCCTAATTCAATATTGTTTACATAGAAGTAAATGTCTGAAGGCCAATCATTATTATATTCTGGAGCCTCGGAGCTGATTTCAAAGCTAAACTGTAGTTCTTTGAACTCTTGATACGGTTTTAAATAGTTCGGAATGCGGTATTCTAGAAACCCCTTCGTTAACCAGACAATTCCTGCATTAATATGCTGGGGGTCGGCAAAATAACGAGGATCGTCAAACTCCCCGATAATGCTGTCTTTAGTTGCGAGTCCACAAGTCGGTTCAATGGAGTAATCACAATAATGGCCGACTTTAATTTCATATTCATAGAGTTGAAGCTGTTCTTTCTTCTGCAACTCCACTTTTAATTCATCTTCATGTAAATAACAAATTTTTTGAATGCCATGTTTGCCGACCGCGGTGGTGACGTCAATGAGACCGCTTTCTTCCAACTTCTTAATATGCATCGTAATCGCCCCATTGGTCAAATTGAGCTTTTTAGCAAGATCATTGAGATTAAGACTGTCGTTTTCAGTTAACAAGGTCAAGATTTCCAAACGGATATCGGAGCTTAACGCCTTAAAAATATTGAGTCCAGAACGTAAGTCTTTAATGTGAATCATTTAAAAGACCCCCCTTCCAAAATTTTCTATTTTAAATTAGCATAAAACAAATGAAGAAGGATTGTAAACGAAAGTCTCTCGGGAAAAAGATTTATTTTTATTTAAAGGTAAAATAAAAGAATAAACCGTTATTTTTCTAGAATAATAGGTTACGTTCCTTTTACCATTGTTGCACGTTTTCTTTCAAAGGTTGTGAAAGCGCTGTTGCCAATTCGCATCATAAAGTAGGAGGGGATACTTCCGATAAATAAGATGATCGCTCCTGGAAAAACAGTGAATAGATACAGAATCAAAAGCAGGCCAATAACCATTTTAAAAGTGGCGAATGGCGTGATGATTGAAATGAAAAAAGCGTTTTTTAAGATATTAAATCCCTTTACCTCATAATGAACATAAATCGGGAAGACGAATAAAAGAGACAATACGTAAAGGAACGAAAATGCTAGTACTGGAAAATACAAAACTTGTAGGAAAGAATGGGTCGCATTCTGTAAATACAATAAGTCAGCAGCTAGGATTACACCGATAAAACTTAAGCTGTACCCAAGTAAATTAGCTTTAAGTAATTGTTTTTTATAGGTGTCCCAAAATGTTTCAAAAACACGAAACCCAAACTCATCCAATTGCCACTTGCGCATGACAGTAAACATCGCCACAGTAGCAGGAAAGAACCCCAAGACGACGAGCCCCAACAATGAAAATACAATCCATAAGACATTGATATAGAGTAATCGCAAAATCACATTTGAAAACGTATAAATCCCATCGATTAACACATTGCCTTTCCCCATCAAATCCCTTCCTTTCATCGATTACCTTCCATAGGACACCATCTCATTATTATTTTTAGATAGTGCCAGCTTTCTTTTATTTTACATAAAAATGAATCAGGTTAAAAGATAAAAGAAAGACTATTTTATATTTTTTGAAAAATTAAAAAGTAAACGCATACAAAATGTGTTGACAAACGAATTTTAGGTAATTATGATAAAAATTAACTAAAAGATAATTTAAAATAGTTTAAATATTTCTAAAACAAAGGTGACTTTGGCTACATTCCTTAATGGATTAGCAATAAATTGTATAAGGGGGATTCAAATGAAACAAAAGTTGTTGGCTATGCTTGCTTTTATCCTAGTAATCTCTGTTTTTCTAGCTGGTTGTAGTGATAGCACTTCCAATGATGAGGCATCTGAAGAGGATGGAAACGGTACGACGTTAGAGTTGTGGACATTCAATGAGCTTCATGAGAAGTATTTCGAGTATATGGCTGATCTATGGAATGAACAGAACCCAGACGAGCCGATTAACTTGAAGGGAAGTACATATCCGTATGAAGATGCACACAACAAGTTGCTTGTTGCTTTGCAATCTGGTAAGGGTGCACCGGATATTGCGGATATTGAAATTGGGAAGTTCGCCAACTACTTAAAAGGGGAACCACAGCTTGTCGAGTTGAATGATGTTGTCGATCCTGAAAGAGAATTTATTGTTCCTTCTAGACTGGATGTGTACTCTAAGGACGGAAAAAATTATGGTCTTCCGTTCCACGTAGGGGCATCTGTCATCTATTACAACTCTGAAATCATGGAACAGGCTGGATTCAACCCAGATGATATTAAAACGTGGGATGATTACAAGAAAGCGGGGAAAACCGTTTTAGAAAAAACAGGGATTCCAATGACGACTGTTGATGTCGCTGACCCGTGGTCCTTCTGGCAGCAAGTTGCTCAGCTTGAAGGCAAGGACGATTTATTGAAAGAAAACAAAGAGCTGAACTTAACAAGTCCAGAGGTAGTGAAAGTTCTTAAATATCAGCAGGAATTAATTGAAGAGGGAATTGCTGTTCCAGCCCCTGGAAATGAACACCATGCAGAAGAATATTATGGATTCATGAATAATGGCGGAGCTGCTTCTGTTTGGATGCCAATGTGGTATATGGGTAGATTTGTAGATTATATGCCAGATTTGTCTGGTAAAGTCGTAATTAAGCCGATGCCTGCTTGGGAAGAAGGTGGCCCTCGTTCTGCTGGTATGGGTGGAACAGGAACCGTTGTAACAAACCAGTCTGAAAATCCTGAATTAGCAAAGAAATTTATTGCCTTTGCAAAGCTTTCGAAAGAAGGAAATATCCAGCTTTGGAAACAGCTTGGCTTTGATCCACCACGTACAGATGTATGGGACGATCCTGCTTTAAGTGAAAGCAACCAATTTACCGAGTATTTTGGGGATGATATTTTCGCGACCTTGTTGGAAGTAAAGGAAGAAATCGAGGGTGTGAATATTGGCGAGAAAACGCCAGAAGTCATGGATGCGTTAAGAACGACCATCCTATTCCAAGCGTTAGTCGATATGAAAGATCCGAAAGAAGCGTTGAAGGAAGCAGAGGATCAAATCAAATAATCGAGTGAACCAAGACTCATCTCTCTATCCGTGATGAACGTCCGGATAGAGAGAATCTATTCATACATAAAGGAGGGAAAGTAGTGGGGAACAGCAATTTAGAGATGGATCGAAAACCTGCACTAAACCCAAAGAAAAGAGTGAAACCTTCTAATCTTCTATACTCCCAGAACATTGCACCTTACTTTTTTGTCTTCCCGTTTTTAATTTCATTTGTAATTTTCTTCGCCTATCCAGTTGTCTCAACCGTCATAATGAGTTTTCAAGAGGTTCTACCTGGTCAGGTGACGTTTATTGGATTAGAGAACTACAAGGAATTATGGAATCCTACATTTTTAAAAGCAATCCGTAACAGTATGGTTTATACGATTTTGACGCTCATCATTCTTATTCCGCTGCCATTGGTGTTGGCTGTGTTCTTGAACTCAAAGGTGATGTTTGCGAAAAACATGTTTCGTTCGATCACCTTTATTCCAGCCTTAACATCCGTTGTTGTAGCCGGGATTATCTTCCGTTTAATTTTTGGGCAGCAAGAAGGAGCACTTCTCAACTCCATTCTTGGTTCATTTGGAATTGAACCTATTGCTTGGTTAAATAAAGCGTCAACAAGTATGTTTACGCTTGTGGTTCTTGCTACTTGGAAATGGATGGGAATCAATATCCTCTATTTCTTAGCTGGACTTCAGAACATCCCTCGAGAATTATACGAGTCTGCAGAAGTAGACGGGGCATCGACATGGAGAAAATTTGTTCATATCACTTTGCCACTTTTAAAACCGATTAGTATTTATGTCTTTACCATTAGTATTTATGGTGGCCTTTCGATGTTTGCCGAAAGTTACATGTTATATGGAAGCAACAAATCTCCAAATAATATTGGATTGACGATTGTCGGGTACCTCTATCAAAAGGGAATTGAACAAAATAACTTAGGGTTTGGATCAGCTGTAGGAATTGTCTTACTTCTGATCACGTTAATCATAACCTTCATCCAATTGAAATTCTTTGGGATGTTTAAGAAGGAGGAGGCACGATAGATGACTAGTAAAAAAAGAAAATGGACACCTTCTTCGTTTATCATGCTTGGAATCTTTATCATCATTTCCATTTTTGCTTTATTCCCATTGGTAGCCATTGCCTTGGGATCGCTAAAGCCATCAACGGAAATTCTCCGTTTCGGCTTGAATTTAAAGCTGCAGCCAGAACTTTTATCCTTTGATAACTACTCATTTATTTTTAGTGGAGAGTCTGATTACTTCACTTGGTATAAAAACAGTATTATCATCACAGTTGCTTCTACCTTATCCTGCCTTTTGTTAACAAGCATGGTTGGGTACGGCCTTGCAGTCTATCATTTTAAATTTAAAAATCTTATTTTTGGACTCGTTCTTATTGTGATGATGATTCCAGTTGAGATCATTATGCTTCCATTATATAAATTAACGATGAATCTTGGTTTAATGGATACGTTAATCGGTGCATTCCTACCGTTTGTCGTTGCGCCAATCCCCATTTTCTTTTTCCGGCAATATGCAAGCGGGCTTCCTAAAGATTTATTAGACGCCGCGCGGGTAGACGGATGTACAGAAATTGGTATTTACTTCCGAATCATGATGCCATTAATGGCTCCGGCTTTTTCATCCATGGCGATTCTGCAAGCGCTTAATAGCTGGAATAACTTCTTATGGCCATTGATTGTGTTACGCTCGAGTGAAAAATTGACGCTTCCAATTGGTCTTTCGACCTTATTGACTCCATATGGAAATAATTATGATGTTCTAATTGCAGGTTCGGTTATGGCAATCTTCCCAGTGTTGATCCTGTATATCTTCTTCCAACGCTACTTTATCGAAGGAATGACAGCAGGCGGAGTGAAAGGCTGATTGGTGGTAGAAATATATTAATCGTTTTGAAGGGAGAATAATCATGAGTAAAAAAGCAAAAATGATTCTTGAAAAAGACTTTAAGGTAGCAGAAATTGATAAACGAATTTACGGTTCCTTCGTGGAACATTTAGGACGTGCCGTTTATGGCGGCATCTATGAGCCTGGGCATCCGCAAGCCGATGAAAATGGGTTTCGCCAAGATGTAATTGAAATGGTGAAGGAACTTCAAGTGCCACTCGTACGTTACCCTGGTGGGAACTTTGTATCAGGTTATAACTGGGAAGATGGAGTAGGACCTGTGGAAGAGCGCCCTCATCGCTTAGAGCTTGCTTGGCGGACGACTGAAACAAATGAAGTCGGAACAAACGAATTCATGAAATGGGCCAAACTCGTAAATGCTGACGTAAATATGGCGGTGAATCTTGGTACGCGTGGGATCGATGCAGCCCGCAATTTAGTAGAATACATGAACCATCCTGGTGGCTCTTATTATAGTGATCTAAGAATCTCGCACGGAGTAAAAGATCCATACAATGTAAAAACCTGGTGTTTAGGAAATGAAATGGATGGTCCATGGCAAATTGGCCATAAAACAGCGGCAGAATATGGCCGGGTTGCTCAAGAAGCAGCAAAGGTAATGAAATGGGTGGACCCAAGTATTGAGCTGGTGGCTTGTGGAAGTTCAAATCGAAGCATGCCGACATTTGCTGATTGGGAGGCAACGGTTCTAGATCATACATATGATCATGTCGAGTTTATTTCCCTTCATCAGTATTACGGAAACTATGACAATGATCTGTCCAACTACTTAGCGTTATCGCTCGAAATGGACGATTTTATCAAATCTGTGATTTCCATCGCTGACTATATTAAAGCGAAAAAACGGGGCAAAAAGAAGATCAATCTTTCTTTTGATGAGTGGAATGTTTGGTACCACAGCAAGGAACAAGATAAGTTGATTGAACCTTGGACCGTTGCTCCACCACAACTTGAAGATATCTATAACTTTGAAGATGCATTATTGGTTGGATGTATGCTGATTACATTATTAAAGCATGCGGACCGTGTGAAGATCGCATGTATGGCTCAGTTGGTCAACGTCATTGCGCCAATCATGACTGAAGAGAATGGTCCTGCTTGGAAGCAAACGATTTTCTATCCTTATATGCATACATCTGTGTACGGGAGAGGGGTTGCGTTGAATCCAATCATCTCGAGCCCTAAATACGATAGCAAAGACTTTACGGATGTTCCTTATCTTGAGTCTACAGCTGTATATAATGAAGAAAATGATCAATTAACGATTTTTGCAGTGAACCGTGACCCGCAGGAGGGGCTACAGCTTGAATGTGATCTTCGCAATTTTGAAGGCTATAAGGTAATCGAACATATTGTCCTAGAAAATGATGATATTAAACAATCAAATTCTAGCGCTGGAACTCCAGTTGCGCCACATTCAAATGGAAATGCTCAGCTTGATGGAGGAATTCTAACAACTGTCCTACCGAAATTATCATGGAACGTCATCCGTCTAGGAAAATAAGAGAGTACGTTCCCGCGGGTGTCTTAGCGCTTTCGGTGTCATGTTCATTTTATAAATGAAACTAAATGGGAAGGAGCAGTGGGGCAAGCACCTAATAGGAGCAGGCCCCATTGTTTTATCGTTTGATGTTTGTGACGTAGGGAGTTTAGGAATCTAAAAAGCTACGTAATGATGATAATCGAAATAAGTAGATGAATGGGAGGCTTTAGAGAATGGGTGAAAATGATAGAGTGGAAAAGCCGAGGATCCATAATCCGCATAACCCTTATCGGGATAATGTGCAGGGAAAAGCGAACGAGCCTATTACCGTTGCAGGCTTACTTGATCGAGCCAAACAGGCTGTGGGGAATGAATGGATAGGGTTAGAGGCGAATTGGAGTCTGGAAGAAATTTATAACCGTCTAGAGGAGAATGCCCCGAGAATTGCCATCATTGGCGGGTCGGCAGATCACCCGGCACATATCATGGACCATCTAACTGTGTCGCGTGCCGCCCTAAAAATCTGGCAAGAAGGAGGAGTTCCTTTTTATTTTAGTACACCGGTTTTATGTGATGGAACCGCTCAGAGCAATATGGGGATGTCGTATTCGTTACAGAGCAGAAATGCGATTGCAGAAATCGTTGTCAATCAAATGGAAGCTCATTCGTATCATGGGGCTTTTGTTATTCAAGGGTGTGACAAACAACCATTAGGGGTACTGAGTGGACTGGCGATGTTGGATCGTGTCCGTCGATTGCGCGGCGAAGCGCCTGTTTTTGCAACCTTTGCTCCTTCACATGTGTTAAAGGGGGGAGAAATCCCTGAGGAATTGAAAAAAGAGTTGTTGAAGGTGGTGGACCGTGCTACCGAAGCAGGCAAACAGGCCATTGCGGATGATATTGTGGATGCAATTGACTATATTTTGCAGTGCTCCTCCAATACTCAATTCCAAGGAGTGTTGGTGCGAGCAGTAGAAGCAGGAATCATTTCGTATGAAGACCAAAAGGACTTTGAAAAATGGTTAGCAGTAAATACCTGTGATTCTGCTGGTGGAATTTGTGCGTTTCATGGAACAGGAAACAGTTCTAGAGATATCATGGCGGGATTTGGAATGGTCCACCCGGGATTAGAACTGTTAACTGACCCACCAACATCTGAACAGTTGAAGCCGGCGATTGAAGCGTTATTCTCCATCATCAACCGGCCAGAGTGTAGTGTTGCGGAGTTGATTGGAGCGAACATCGCGAATGCCATTCGGATCCATAGTTCTGGGGGTGGCTCCTCTAATTTAATGATGCATATCGTTGGAGCTATGATTTATGCGGGATATGAATTCAGTTTATGGGATTTAGAGGATATTCATCAATCACATCCAATCCCTGATTTATTCGATTATAGTCTAACCGAAGGCAGAGACATTTTCGCCTTGGCCCAGCAATGTTGTTCCGGGGCCATTCGCGGAATGGAAACCCTTTTCTATGAATTGGTGCAAAATGGGGTGCCAATGGATGTGGACGCTTATACGGTTACAGGTCAAACCTGGAGGCAACGATTGAGCAATACCGAGGGTTTAAGTGCACAAGGAGTAAAAGAGAACCAAATTATTCTAAGTAAGCCCCGTCGCAAATACAGTGGAGTCGATGTGCTGCGTGGGAATTTCTTTGAGAGTGCCGTTGTTAAAATTAGCGGGATGTCAACGCTTCAACTAGATCAGTTTGATGAGAAAGTTTCGTTTGTTTTATATTTCGAAAATGAAGAAGCAGCCAATGAACAACTGCTCAATAATAAGCTGTTAGATGAACTTCGTGACCAAAAACTCTTTCCAGAAGAGCATTTGAGAAATATGTGGAAATATAACCAGCCTGCTAGTTTCGTTGAATCTGTCTCGCTTTCTTATGAAGAGTTGTTCAATCGGATGGTGAAAGACCAGATTCTTAAACTAGCGATAATCATTTCTGGTCAAGGTCCTGAGGCATTTGGCATGCCGGAAATGTTCACACCGATGCAACATATCAATGCCAACCGGCAATTAAAGCGACTAGCGACGTTGATTAGTGATGGTCGGTATTCAGGCGTTTCTTACGGAGCAGCGATTGGGCATATGACTCCAGAAGCCTATAAAGATGGGGGAATTCTCTACCTACAGCAGGGAGATTTGCTACACCTCCGTTTCCGCTCCAAGCGGATTGAATTGCTTGACCCTGAGGGATTTGCGGAAGGAAAACTTGAACTCTATCAAGGAGAGTTGCAGAGCAAACGTCAATCAGTTGGCCAAGAACGCAAGCAAAAATTAAAAATTCGCCGCAAACTAGTGGCCGCATCCAACCGATTAGCCAACTGCACAGATGCCTCCGAAGGAGTAGTCCCAGTTGAAGTAAAAGGCGACGCAGAGATCCCGTATACAGTTCAAATGAAACGACAAAGTGTATAACGAAAAAAGGTGACCCTATTAAGGTGACAGGCACCATCCAGAAATTGGATGGTGCCTGTCACCTTTTTCTGTCACCTTTTTCTGCGTGAGGAAAAAAATCTTATGTCATAAAACATGACAACTTCAAAGACACCTAAGAGGCATTGGTATAGAGTGGGCTTATTAACAGCATCAAATACTAGCGAACATTCTATAGAGGAGGTTTACATGTTGAATAAGAAGGATCAAACATCGATATTAGTCCTTTCTACGTTATCGATGATCATTGCTTTTTCTGTGTGGTCGATTCTTTCACCGGTAGCTGGAAAGATTCAAGAAATGTATGGGTTAACTGGTTTACAAAAAAGCATTTTGATTGCGATCCCGGTTCTCTTGGGTTCCGTCATGCGCATCCCCATTGGCATTCTTGCCGATCGAGTAGGAGGAAGAAGGGTTTATGTTTTGACCATGCTTTTTTTAACCCTTCCATTAATAGGAGCCAGTTTCACTTCTTCTTATGAAGGTCTTTTACTTTGTGCGTTTTTCATTGGAATGGCTGGGACGACGTTTGCCGTCTCAATCGCTTACGTTTCAAGATGTTTTCCTCCTGAAAAGCAAGGACTAATCCTTGGGATTGCTGGAATCGGGAATTTAGGGACGGCCGTAGCCAGTTTCCTAGCCCCACAGATTATGAACCTATGGGGACTACCTTGGATGTTTCGGATTTTTGCTTTCGCTATTCTCATCATGTCGGTCATATTTTGGTTCGGAACGATTGAGTTTGCGAAACCAAAGGAGGGGAAAACGCTCAAACAATCCCTGGAGGTCATGAAAAACAAGGAAACCTGGGTTTTATCGGGATATTATTTTTTAACATTTGGAGGGTTTGTCACCTTTGGAATTTATTTACCGATTCTGTTTCAAGACCTTTTTCATTTAGATGCCGTTCAAGCCGGGGGCTTAACAGGAATATTTGTCATTGGGGCCACGCTCATTCGACCGGTAGGGGGATACCTTTCCGATAAGTTTGGGGCAGTCAAAGTCTTGAATATTGTGTTTTCCTCGATATTGTTCACTTCCATCTTGTTGGCTTTGTGGCAAGGTCCCCTTCTCCTGTTTATGGCGGAATGTTTATTGATGGCAATCATGCTGGGAACAGGGAACGGAGCTGTTTTTAAACGAGTGGCGGAAGTTTCTCGAGGGAATATGGGAGCCGTTACAGGGTTCGTTGGTGCTGCTGGTGGCTTAGGTGGTTTTTTTCCTCCGATTCTATTAGGGATTTTCAAAGATTATCTTGGTGATTATATGCTCGGCTTTGTTTTGTTGTCATTGTTCGCTCTTGTGTGCTTGGTTTATAACAGTGATAAAATTCGAACGATTTTCACGGCCAAGAAACAAGGTGGTGTATCGAGTCTTTCTTAAAAATTGATTTCATTAAATGACGATATAAAGGAGAGGAAAGAATGTCTGATTTTCTAAAAGGGTTTCGCGAACGAGAATATCAACAAGATAAAGAATATCTCCATGAGACGCAATGCCCATTTTGTAGCATGCAATGTAAAATGAATTTACATGAAGATCGGTCAAAACAAAAAACTCGATATAAAATAACACCGCTAAAGAGTGATCCGGTTTCAGAAGGAAGGCTATGTCCAAAGGGTCTCTTTTCTTATAAACATGCTTTAAGTTCAGGCCGTTTACGAACCCCCATGTTAAAAGTTGACGATTCATTTGTACCAGTATCTTGGGAAAAAGCCTATCACTGGCTTTCACAAAAACTCATTTCTGTCCAAGAGAAATATGGAAAGAATTCGATGAGTGTCTATGGGAGTGGGGCTTTGACCAATGAAAAGGCCTATTTGTTAGGGAAGTTTTCAAGGGTAGCGTTAGAAACAAAGTATATTGATTACAATGGACGGTTCTGTATGTCTTCAGCTGCTGGGGCTTCCAACCTAGCTTTTGGGGTCGACCGTGGATTAACCAATCCTTTACGTGAAATCCAGGATGCGGAATGTATCATCTTGGCTGGTGCGAATATAGCGGAATGTCAACCAACCATCATGCCTTATTTCCGGAAGGCTAAAGCAAGTGGAGCAAAGATCATTGTAATAGATCCTCGAGAAACGCTCACTTCAAAAGTGGCAGACCTTCATTTAAAGGTTAAGCCAGGAATGGATGCGGCGCTCGTCAATGGCATGCTCAAAGTCATTGTGGATGAGGATTATGTGAATCATTCGTTTTTGCAAGAATCGGTTGAAGGAGGGGAGGAACTCCTTGCTTTTGTCCGTTCCATTGATTTGGACGAGGTGGAAAGGATCACTGGAGTAGTCAAAAATCATATCATTGAAGCAGCGCGTTTATATGGAAGGGCAACCACAGGGATGGTGTTTACGGCAAGAGGGGCTGAACAACATGCAGGGGGTGTGAACACCGTCCGGAATTTCATCAATTTGGTCTTGATGACAGGGAAAATTGGGAAACAAGGATGTGGGTATGGAACGATTACCGGGCAAGGAAATGGGCAAGGGGGTCGCGAGCATGGACAAAAGACCGATCAATTGGCAGGATACAGGTCCGTTGACAATATGGAGCATCGTAACCATATTGCGAAGGTTTGGGGGATCGAAGAGTCTTCAATACCTGGAAAAGGCGTGTCCGCTTATGAAATGTTTGAAAAGATGCTCAACCAAGAAATCCGTGGGATGATTGTTCTTGGTTCCAACCCAGTGGTTTCAAACCCTAATACGAATCTCGTAAAATCTGCCCTGGGAAAGCTAGATTTTCTAGTCGTGATTGATACACTGATGTCTGAAACAGCGGCGGTTGCCGATCTCATCCTCCCAGGTTCCACGTATCTAGAAGAAGATGGGACGATGACGAACCTAGAAGGAAGAGTCATCTTGCGCAAGGCAACCAAAAAACTACCAGGAGAAGCTCAATTAGATTGGAAGATTCTTTGTGAGATAGCTAAGTTGCTTGGCAAGGAGACATTTTTTTCTTATACAAGCAGCGAAGATATTTTTGAAGAACTTCGAAAAGCATCACAAGGGGGCGTTGCGGATTACGCTGGAATCACCTATGAACGGATAGAAGAGGAGAAAGGTGTATACTGGCCATGTCCGGAGGAATCACATCCTGGAACACCAAGAATGTTTGAGGGGGGGGAATTCTACCATAGCAACGGGAAGGCCCGTGTGACCCCAATACCGAACCAATTTCCAAAAGAGAAAACAGACGAAGAGTTTCCGCTTACGCTGACCACAGGTCGGATTCTCCATCATTATCAAACCGGGGTGCAGACAAGAATTACTTCAGAATTAAATAAAACTTCCGAACCGTTTTTAGAGATTCATCCCAGTACTGCAAGCAAAATTGGTTTGATAGACAAAGAGAAAGCATGTATTAGTTCCCGAAGAGGAGAGATGAGCCTAAACGTTAAGTTTTCACCAGGCATTCGTGAGGATACGGTTTTTGTTCCCTTCCATTGGGGAGGGAAGCAGAGCATTAACCAATTGACCTTACCAGAACTCGATCCCCATTCAAGAATGCCAGAATTTAAAGCCTGTGCAGTTAAAGTGACCCCACTTGAGGCATAGAAAAGGGTGACAGGCACCATCCAGTTTCTGGATGGTGCCTGTCACCCTTTGATGTTCTCAGTCGTTTCCTTTTAGTATCCCAAATATCCGCAAGATGTTGATAAATAGGTTAAGGAAATCTAAGTATAGGTTCAGTGCCATTAAAGGAACTTCTTCTGCGCTAATTCCGTATTTCTTCATTCTATTTACATCGTATAAAACATAGCCGCTAAATACCAATACGCCGACAAATGAAAAGGCGAGCATCCCGGTTGAACTTAACGGCCAAAAGAAATGAAAAATTGAAATCACAATTAGGGCAATCAAAGCAGCTAATAACATCCCACCTAAAAAGCTGAAATCTCGTTTTGTTTTGGTCGCATAGATGGAAATCCCTGTGAACACTGCTGTTGTTGTCCCAAGTGCCATTAGCACCGTGTTGGCTCCAACGGTTGCTAGATAGTGAGA
>Ga0180215_1001180_pt1 | contig 29758 bp, 31 predicted proteins | sample eDN3rd37CBELigBY_FD_128871 | JGI IMG/M metagenome (GOLD analysis project Ga0180215, IMG submission 128871) | Enriched backyard soil microbial communities from Emeryville, California, USA - eDNA 3rd pass 37_C BE-Lig BY (version 2) (version 2) | ecosystem: Environmental > Terrestrial > Soil >...
TAATGAAGAAAGTAATGAAGAAAAGACTACAACAACGACAGAACCTGTAGTTGTTCAGAATTCTGATGATCCATTAGTTGAACAAGTTATAATCGACCCAAATTGGAAGGTTACACCGACAGCTCAAACTGGGGAGCATATTTCCACTTATAAAAAAGGCGATATAGACTATGAAGAAAAAATAGTAACAATTCAAAATGCGGTTGGTTTAGAAGAGGACAATATTATTTATTGGAGTGTAAAAAATAATGGTAGTAGTGAAACTTCTATTGCAGTAGTTTCTTCAAAAGACCAAACTCAGAACTATCGTGTAAGTATCGAATGGGTACAAAATCAAGGTTGGAAACCGGTAAAAGTGGAAATATTAAATAAAACTGAAGGTTCCTACTAATTAAAGAAATATGATCAAGAGGTAAAAAAGGTCATCGTAGTATTGAAGGCAATGGAGGACAATAAATGAAAATCGCAATAATTGGAGCAATGGAAGAAGAAGTAGAGTTATTAAGAAACGAACTTACAAATACAGAAGTGATGACAATTGCCAATAGTGAATTCACAACTGGTTCATATAATGGGAAAGAAATCGTCTTATTAAAAAGCGGAATTGGAAAAGTAAATGCAGCGATGGGAACAACGGTGTTGTTATATGAATTTAAACCAGATGTTGTCATTAATACAGGCTCAGCAGGTGGGTACGATCCAAGTTTAGAAGTTGGAGCTATTGTCATTTCAGATGAAGTACGTCATCATGATGTAGACGTAACGATCTTTAACTACGAAATGGGGCAAGTACCACAAATGCCAGCAGCATTTAGTTCGGATGAACGTTTAATGAATGTGGCAAAAGAAGCTGTATCGGAAATTGGTGAGCATCAATATGCTGTAGGACTTATATGTTCCGGAGATTCATTTATGAACGATCCTAAGCGTGTAGAAATGGTAAGAGAACATTTCCCACAAATGAAGGCAGTCGAGATGGAAGCTGCTGCTGTAGCACAAGTATGTCATCAATTTGGGACACCATTTGTTGTAATTCGAGCATTATCTGATATCGCAGGAAAAGAATCCAATATCAGTTTCGATGAATTTTTACCTGTTGCTGCGAAACATTCAACTGAAATTGTGCTTAAGACAATAACTAAGCTATAAATTTAATTAGCTATATAAATTGTTTGCTGGTCAGTTGATCGATCCATTTTGCATTTATCATCGTTCACAATTCATTCATAAAACTTCTTGACTGAGTGAAAAAGTTAACAGTATGATAAAGCTACATATGGTACGATGTAAGTATTAAAAAACGAATTTGAGGGAGGAATGGTCAGATGGTATTTATTATGGCCGGTTCGGTTTGTATTACTGCTCTTATTGGTATTATCGCTTACTTTGGTGCAACTGAGGAAACAACAAACTAATGACTCAATAATTTGGCTCATTTAAGACAGGAATGTCTTAAATGAGCCATTTTTAATGGATATCATTTTTCTCTTTTTCTTTCTCTTGTTGTATTTGGTTATGTTTAAATTGCTGATAGAGTTTTACAAGTGCTCTTTTTTCAATTCTGGATACATAGCTTCTTGAAATCTTTAATTTTTTCGCAATTTCTTTTTGTGTTAGAGGATCATTATTATCAAGACCATATCGATATACAATGATTTCTAGCTCTCTTGGTTCAAGTGTATTTAAATATTGATAAAGTTGTTCAAAGCTTTCTTTTTGTTCAATTACATCAATTGCTGGCTGTTCATCCATTTGAAGTAAGTCGCGTATTTGTAACGATTGACCTTCTTTATCGACGCCAATTGGTTCAAACAATGAAACATCCTTTTGTACTTTTTTCTGTGCTCTTAAATGCATTAAAATCTCATTTTCAATACACCTTGCTGCATACGTTGCAAGGCGCGTTTTTTTATCTGGTGTGTAACTGCTTACAGCCTTCATTAATCCAATCGTACCAATTGAAATATAATCATCTAATTGTTCATGGGCAGGATGGAACTTTTTTACGACGTGTGCTACTAAACGCATGTTACGCTCGATTAAATCAAGACGAGCTTGTTCATCACCAGCCATGAATCGTTCAATTGCCTTTGCCTCTTCTTCTTTCGTAAAAGGCTTATGAAAAGCCTGACCCTTAAGATATCCAAGGAATGAAGGAATATCTAACCAAAGCTGCATTAGTGATGCAAAGAGTCCGCCCAGTTACGTCATCCTTTCTACCTTTTTCGACATTATATGATTTTTGACGAATGAAAATGAAAATACTTTATGAAAAGAAGAAAATATTATACAACAAAAAATACAGCTCATCCCATTTACTTGTCAATTTTCGTTGTATTATCTATTATATGCAAGAAATGACAGGGTGTTAATAGGACAAGCAATTGCATTATGATATAATCAAATAATAAAACGAGTCTTCATTTATATGCTTTTTATTCCACTGTAAATGAAGCAGGATTAAATTTGTTGAAGGGGTATCATCGTTTGTATAATTTTATATTGCCAAGAGAGTTTGTAACGTCTGTTTACGAAATATCCGCTGAAAAACTTAAGAAATTAGGTATTAAGGGCATTATTACCGATTTAGATAATACATTAATCGAATGGAATCGACATGATGCGACAGAGGAAATTGCAAATTGGTTAAAGTCAATGGAAGATGCGGGCATTAAAGTCATTATTGCTTCTAATAACAATGAAGCAAGGGTGAAACGATTTGCTGAACCATTAGGGATTCCATTTATTTTTAAGGCACGTAAACCATTAGGAGCAGCATACTTAGCTGCATTAAAGCAGATTAATTTAGACCGTTCAGAAGTGGTAATGGTCGGAGATCAGCTTCTTACAGATATTATGGGTGCAAACCGTTTGAAATTATATACCATATTAGTTCGACCCGTTGCAGAGTCGGATGGCTTAGTCACGAAATTTAATCGTTTCGTGGAACGCCGAGTGTTCAATTCATTAAAACGTAGAGGTATTACAACTTGGGAGGAAAAAGAATGACAGAAGAGCTACATTGCATTGGTTGTGGTGCAGTAATTCAAACAGAAAGTCCGAATGATGTGGGCTACACACCTACCTCATCAATTGAAAAAGAAACAGTAATATGCCAACGCTGTTTCCGATTAAAAAATTACAATGAAATTCAACCGGTAAGTCTTACGGATGATGATTTTTTACGAATATTAAATGGCCTTGGAGAACAAGAAGGGTTGATCGTAAAAATTGTTGATATTTTTGATTTTAATGGCAGTTGGCTACCGGGTATCCACCGTTTTGTTGGTAAAAATCCAGTTTTATTAGTGGCAAATAAAGCGGATCTACTTCCAAAGTCAGTAAAACAGAATAAAGTCGTTAACTGGATAAAAAGGGAAGCACGCAGCTTAGGTTTACAACCGATTGATGTACTACTCGTAAGTGCTCACAAAGGTTTTGGAATGAGTGAGGTAATTGAAGCGATTGAGAAATTCCGTAATGGTAAAAATGTCTTTGTCGTGGGTTGTACGAATGTAGGGAAATCTACTTTTATCAATCGAATCATAAAAGGAGCAACTGGACAAGGAAATGTAATTACTACATCCCATTTCCCAGGTACTACATTAGATATGATTGAAATTCCTTTAGATGACGGTTCAGCGCTTTATGATACACCCGGTATTATTAACCATCATCAAATGGCCCACCATATTGATGCGAGTGAGCTAAAATACATTACACCGAAGAAAGAAATAAAACCAAAAGTGTACCAACAAAATCCAGGACAAACTTTATTTATTGGAGCACTTGGAAGATTTGACTTTATTCAAGGTGAAAGATCTGCATTTACTGTACATGTAGCAAATGACTTACCAATTCACCGTACGAAATTAGAAAAAGCGGACCAGTTATATGCTGAACATAAAGGAGAATTATTGTCTCCACCAACAGTTAAGCATATTGATAAATTGCCTGAGCTAGTTCGTCATGAATTTTCAATTAAAGAAGGAAAGACAGATGTCGTCATTTCAGGTTTAGGTTGGATTACTGTACAACATGCGAATGTCGTTGTTGCAGTTCATGCACCTAAAGGTGTAGAGGTATTCATTCGACCGTCTTTAATATAATCTTTAATATTATATAGAGAAGAGGAATTTCGGGAAATGAAGAAATGGTTTGCAGTCATTGGAGATCCAATTGCACAATCGAAATCTCCAGAAATGCATAATAAGTGGTACGAAAGAGATGGGATTGATGCAGCTTATATCCCAATACGAGTAAAGCCAGATGATTTACAAAATGCAATTCTCTCACTAAAATTGTTAGGTGCTAGCGGCTTTAATGTTACAATTCCGCATAAATCATCAATCATACCCTTTCTAGATGAAATTGATGATACAGCAAAAGAAATGGGTGCAGTGAATACAGTTGTTCGATTACAAAATGGTAATCTAAAAGGATTTAATACAGATGGTGACGGTTTTGTACGATCACTGGAAGAAAAGATTGGTGAACAACAACGTAATCAACCAGTGCTTTTAATAGGTGCTGGAGGTGCCGCAAGAGGAATTGCTTTTGCCCTAAAGAAAAAAGGGTATCAAAATATTACAGTTACGAATCGAACATTATCAAATGCGACTAAGCTAATTAATGAATTAGCTATTGGAAAAGCAATTTCATTTGATGAAGCTAGTGAAACATTGGACCAGTATAAAATACTCATTCAAACAACACCCGCTGGTATGAAATATGGGGATTCAACATATCCATTTCCAATAGACAATATGTCAAAGGAAGCAATTGCAGCTGATATTGTGTATAATCCATTAATGACGCCTTTTTTACAGCATGCACAACACATTGGAGCAACCGTTGTTACCGGTATTGGTATGTTTATACATCAAGGTGCTATTGCGTTTGAACATTGGTTAGGCTATTACCCAGATACAAAATTAATGATTGATCATCTTACAAAACAGTTACAATAAGAATCATTTCATGTTTTGATTTGTGTACCAAAGGCTTGCAACCAATAATCTAGAAACATTATTACTTTTTAAGAAGTCTTAGGAGGACACAATAATTTATGTTAACAGGTAAACAAAAAAGATATTTAAGAGCTGAAGCCCATCATTTAACACCAATTTTCCAAGTTGGTAAAGGTGGCGTGAATGAGCAAATGCTTCGTCAAATAAGCGATGCGTTAGAGGCTAGAGAGCTATTAAAAGTTAGAATTTTAGACAATTGCGAAGAAGAAAAAGATGAAGTGGCACAAGCACTGGCTGAAGGAACAAATTCAGAACTTGTACAGTTAATTGGCTTAACAGTCGTACTATATAAAGAATCTAAAAAAAATAAAAAAATACATTTACCTAGAGTAGATAAAAAGTAAGGTGTTGTTCAATGAAAAAGGTTGGCATTTTAGGTGGGACTTTTAATCCTCCACATATCGGACATCTTATTTGTGCAAATGAAGCTTTTTGTGCATTAAATTTAGATGAAGTCCGATTTATGCCAAATGCAATTGCACCTCACAAACAGCTTACAAATGATGCCACCATGCTTGATCGACTACGTATGGTAGAAATTATGGTGAGTCCTTACCCTAATTTTAAAGTAGAGCCTATCGAAGTTGAACGAGGTGGCGTTTCTTATACGTATGATACAATGTTAACCTTAGTGAACCGTGAACCAGATGTCCAATTTTACTTTATTATCGGTGGAGACATGATTGATTCCCTACATACTTGGCATAAAATTCATGAATTAATGGAACTCGTCAAATTTGTTGGGTTAAAACGTCCTGGTTCCAGTTCTCATTCAAGCTTTGAAGTTCAAATGATTGATGCACCTGAGATTGTTTTATCTTCTACAATGATTCGCCATAGACTTGCTAATGGTGGTACATTGAAATTCTTACTTCCTGAGGGTGTTGAAGCATATATTCGAAAGGAAGGATTATATGGAACGTGCTGACTATTTGGAAGCGATAAAACCACGTATGCCTGAAAAAAGATATATTCATACCATTGGTGTAATGGAAACAGCTATAAAATTAGCAGAAATTTACGGTGAAGATGTACAATCAGCAGAAACCGCAGCCATTTTGCATGATATTGCCAAATATGCCGATGAAGATTGGATGATTCAAATTGTCCAAGATTATGGACTGGATCAAAGACTAATCGATTGGGGTCCAGAATTATTACATGGTCCAGTTGGTGCTTGGATTGCTGAGCATGAATTTAATATTCTAAATGAAGATATACTAAATTCAATCCGGTTCCATACAACAGGAAGAGCTGGGATGTCTAAGTTAGAGAAAATTATCTTTATAGCGGATATGATTGAACCAAATCGAAACTTCGATGGAGTTGAAAAGCTTCGTATTAAAGCAGAAAAAGATTTAGATAAAGCAATGCGTGCTTGTATCCAACACTCAATCAAGTATTTAGTGAAAACAAAGCAAAGGATTTATCCAGTATCCATTGAATGCTATAACGATGTAGTTGACCAAGATTAGTAAAACAATAATTTCCATTTATATAATATAGTAGAAGTATTAAATGTAAAGAAGAGAGGAAAAGTGAAAGAATGACAGAAAGTTTATTACAAGTTGCTTATAAAGCTATAGATGACAAACGTGCAGAGGATATTGTAGTTCTAAATATGCAAAATATATCATTACTTGCAGATTATTTTATCATTTGCCACGGTAATTCTGACCGCCAAATTCAAGCAATCGCACGTGAAGTGCAAGAAAAAGCATCTGAGAACGGTTTTGAAGTTAAACGAGTAGAAGGATTTGATTCAGCACGTTGGGTATTAGTTGATTTAGGTGACGTTGTCGTACATGTTTTCCATAAAGATGAACGTGCGTTTTATAATTTAGAACGTTTATGGGGCGATGCACCTCAGTTAGATGCACCGACTTATGAACAACTATGAGTAATTATGTAAAATTTGCACAAGTATATGATGTGCTTATGCAAGATGTACCATATGACGATTACGTGAACTGGGTGAAAAAATTTGCACCTAGTGACCAATATCCACAACTATTGGATATTGGCTGTGGAACTGGTACACTCACATTAAAATTCTATCAAGAAGGATATGATGTGAGTGGTGTTGATTTATCCGGTGAGATGCTTGCAATCGCAAATGAACGTGCCTTGAACGAAGGATTATCGATACCTTTCTATGAAATGTCTATGGATGAATTAGAAGGTTTCCAGCAGTTGGATGTTATTACCATACCAATTGACTCCATCAATTATTTAGAAACTGAACAGTCCGTTATAGAAACATTGAACCTTGCTTACAATGCTTTGCGAGAAGGAGGTCAATTGTTTTTTGACGTTCATTCTTTATATAAAATGAATGAAATTTTTATGGATGGGCCTTTCACTTATGATGATGGTGAAATATTGTATGTATGGCATACAGAAAAAGGTGAAGAGGAACATTCTGTTTACCATCAAATTACTTTCTTCGTAAAGGACGATGAATCAAATCAATATGATCGTTTTGATGAGGAACATTTCCAACGTACTTTTCCATTAGAATATTATAATGAATGGCTCTATCAAGCTGGGTTTTCAAAGGTAGAGATGACAGCCGACTTTAAAGAGGAAAATCCCGGATTTGATAGTGAGAGAATATTAATCCGTGCAGTTAAATAATCTCATAAAATTCTTATAGAAACCTCTTGATAACAGAAGGTAAATTTTGTAATATGAAAATATCCATATGATTTACCTTCTGGAAAGTAGGTGTAATTATGTTCCAGAATTTTGTCAAAAAGTATGGATTGAGTGTGCTAATCCCCAGGCATACTTTGCTTAGCTATCCTTCTAATTTTCCTTCAACAAAATTATTCAAGTGAAGATAACCTTGAACCGCTTACGATTATTCCTGTAGAATCAGAACAATTGACAACTGACGAGAATGTAATTGAGGACGTAAATGAAGAATTATCTCAAAACGTAATCGTTGATATTAAGGGTGCTGTAAAATACCCTGGCGTTTATGAGCTTACTTCTCTTGACCGAATAATAGATGTAATTGAATTAGCTGGTGGATATACACCTGAAGCGGACTCAAAGGGTATCAATCATGCTCAAAAATTACAGGATGAAATGGTCATCTATATACCAAAATTAGGTGAAGTAATTGAAAACACTGAAACCGATTCTTTTGTTACTTTCACAAATAGTCGGAATGGTGGTAGCAATGGCAACAATAGTTCATCGCAAAATCAAATTAATATTAATCTAGCAACAGAATCTGAATTGACAACCTTGCCTGGCATTGGCCCATCAAAAGCGCTTGCAATCATAAGCTATCGTGAGGAGAATGGGCGATTCCAATCAGTTGAGGATTTAAAAAATGTATCGGGTATTGGTGAAAAAACGTTTGAAAAGTTGAAAGAGTTTATTGTTGTGAAATAATGAAAATTGGATCTCGCATTGCAACCTATCCATTTTCAGTCTAAACTATCATTAAATAAAAGGTGGAGGTAGTCATATGGAGCGTATTACATGGGACCAATTTTTCATGGCACAAAGTCATTTATTAGCATTAAGAAGTACCTGTACTAGATTAGCAGTTGGCGCAACCATTGTCAGAGAAAAAAGAATAATAGCAGGTGGCTACAATGGGTCTATTTCAGGGGACGAGCATTGTATAGAACAAGGATGCTATGTCATTGATAACCATTGCGTTCGAACTGTCCATGCTGAAACAAATGCATTATTACAATGTGCTAAATATGGAACGCCTACAAACGGGGCAGATTTATATGTTACACATTTTCCTTGTTTACAATGTACGAAGTCAATTATTCAGTCGGGCATTAAAAATGTCTATTATGCAAAAAATTATAAAAATAACCCTTATGCTTTAGAATTGTTAGAAAAAGCGAAAGTGAATGTTGTGCATGTGCCTTTTGATGAAGCAAAAATTGATTTTCTAAAAGATGAGAAATATATTTTAACACTAGAAATGTTAAATAAGCTTCGTAGTTTAGGAGCTTCTGCTGAAGAACTATTTCCTTTTGAAGAGAAGGTGAATGAATTATTTGGTAAACTCATTAAAGCATAAATGGATTATTTACGCCTTGTCGGTTTTAGTTGCAGCGATTGCTGCTCATGAATCGATAGGGCTTTTATTTTTGATCTTACTTATACTTGGATATTGCGTTTATAAGCGATATGCGATGATTCATTGGATCCTAATAATTGTTGTTGTGATTGCATCCTTTTATTACTTTTCTTCTCTCGTAAAACAAATCTATGAACCTGTAGAATTTCCAGCTACACTAACTTGGACAGATGAATATAAAATCAATGGGTCTAAATTACGTGGCTTTATGAAGGATGTAAATGGACGTCGTATCTATGTTACCTATGAATTTCAAAACGAAGCAGAAAAGAATAGATTTGAATCCATACCTTTAGTAGGAATGCAATTTATAATCAACGGAGAGTTAGTAAAGCTTGAACTTCCTGCACATCAATATGCTTTTAATATGGAGGGCTATTTAAAGAGTAAAGGGGCAATTGGAATAGTAGAGATAAGTCATTGGAGTTATGTGGATCAATCACTTACTCTAACTCAAAGAATAAGTTATCAAAGATATTATTTAATTCAACATATAGAAAAAACGTTTCCAAGTTCTCTAGTAGCGGAAGCTCAAAGTTTACTAATTGGTTTTCAAGAAAATGTAGATTCTGAAATGACAAGGGCATATCAAAAATTAGGAATCACCCATTTATTTGCCATTTCGGGGTTGCATATAGCTATGGTGTCATTGATTGTACATCAAGGTTTATTGAGAATCGGAATAAGAAGAGAACTTGCTATGATTTTGTTAATTGCCATTTTACCGATATATGGTGTGTTGGCGGGTGGTGCCCCTTCAGTGTGGCGTGCGGTATTGGTCGTAGAATTTATTCTAATTTCGCAAATAAAATGGAAAATGCCTGTAGATGATGCTTTAGCTATAAGCTTTATTCTCTTTGTGTATTTAGAACCATGGTCAATTTATCAAGTAGGTTTTCAATTATCCTACTTAGCTACTTTTAGTTTAATTTATTCCGGAAATATACTTAAACGATATCAATCCTGGATTACCGAATCTTTTCTCATTACTTTTGTTTGTCAGTTACTAGTTTTTCCTCTCTTACTTTTTCAGTTTTATGAAATTAGTTTGTCTTCATTTATTGCAAATATTATTTTTGTTCCACTATTTTCGTTTATCATTTTACCAATCAATATTATTTTATTAATCGTTTCGTTTCTTCCTGGAGGAATCGTTAAATTTTTATTTGTGATCTATGAACCATTAAGGTGGCTATTAAACGTGTTTATTATGTGGCTACAAACGATTCCACATCAAATGTGGATTCCAGGTAGGCCATCGATGTTACTCGTGATTTTGGCCTATTTAGGCGTCTTTTTCTTCTTTTATTTGTTCGATAAAAAAACGAAAGTATGGAAATATTGTGTTGTCCTTCTTATTCCAATTGTACTGATACACTTTCAGCATAAATGGTATGACGAACTAAAAATAACTTTTCTATCAGTTGGTCAAGGGGATAGTATATTAATAGAATTACCAAATAGAGAGGAAGTCTATTTAATTGATACAGGTGGATTATTGAGATTTGCGCAAGATGAATGGAAACAAACAAAAGAACCATATGAAATAGGCCGACAAGTTGTTGTGCCTTATTTAAAAGGCAAGGGAATTCACCGCATAGACAAGCTAATCATTACCCATGCAGATAGTGACCATGTTGAAGGAGCAGAAGAAATCGTCAAAGAAATTGAAGTGAAGGAAATTCATATTTCGCCAAATTCATATAAAAAAGAAGTAATGATTGATTTAGTAAAAGAAGCAGAAAAAAGAGGAATACCAATCTTAGAGCAAATGACGGGGAAATACTGGAGTGTCCAAAATTATATCTTTCAATATTTATGGCCAGTCGATACGAACTATGAAGGAAATAATGATTCTCTAGTATTATATGTATCAAATGGTCGTTTTAAAGCGCTGTTGACAGGTGACTTAGAAGAGGATGGGGAACTGAAATTGATAAAGTACTATCCTCAATTAGAAAAAATAACATTACTAAAGGCAGGTCATCATGGAAGTAAAACCTCTAGTAGTAAACAATTTGTCGAAAAGTTACTGCCACAGCTAACCGTTTTTAGTACAGGGAAAAATAATCGGTATGGTCATCCACATAAAGAAGTAGTTGAAAGGTATCAATCCAATGGGCTTAAAATGCTGAATACTGCAGAAGTGGGAACGATTGAAGTATTGGTGAATAAAGTTCATATTAGCGTAAAAACAAGTCATTCTTTAATGGTGAATTAGAAAAAAAGCTTTGCCATTTATGACAAAGCTTTTTCTAAAATTATACAGCAGCTATAATTGTTGCAATAATAAACATAATTGCAAAGAACGCGAATGAAACGCCAAATCCGATACCAGCAGGGACTACTTGGTTCCCTTGCATTGCTCCATTATCGCCTTCAAAAGGGTTATGTGTAACAAAGTTTTCGTTATTATTATGTGCCATAATATCCCTCCTACTCAAATTTCATTATAAGTTAATGAAAAGCAAAAATCTATATGAATTGATATAAATTATACCATTTCACTCTACAAGGATTGTCACAGTTTATACAAACATTACTCCAAGTATGTGTAAAAACGTGTATACTTATAAGTGCGATAATTATTAGGGGGCTATTGTTTATGTTTACAAAAGTATGGAATGAAATCAATAATGGCGGCATTGCTCCTGTGTACTGTCTAGTTGGGGAAGAGACTTATTTTATTGACGAAACGATTAATAGATTGAAAAAAGCGTTGGCATCGTCAGAGGATGCTGAAATTATGAGCTTTGATTTGGAAGAGTCTCCAGTAGATTTTGTTATAGATGAGGCTGATACTTTTCCATTTTTTTCGGATCGAAAATTAGTAATAGCAAAGAACGCTAATTTCTTAAAGGCAACGGAAAAAGGGAAAGAAAAAATTGACCATGATCTATCAAGACTCGAAAATTGGTTAAAAAACCCTTCAGATTTTGCTGTTACAGTTTTTATTGCTCCATATGAAAAATTAGATGAGCGAAAAAAAATCACAAAACAGATGAAGCAAAGCAGCGTTATGCTTATTGCTGAGCCTTTGAAAGAAAATGATTTAAATGTATGGATACTTAGTTTGGCGAATGGTTATGGAAAAAAGATTACTGACGACGCCATAGATAAATTAGTTGAAATGGTTGGCGCTAATATGTTGCAACTTCAAAAGGAACTTGAAAAAATTGCCCTATATTTAGGTGAAGATCAGCTCATTACAGCTCAATTAGTTGAGGAACTCGTCGCTAAAACGTTAGAGCATGATGCATTTAAACTGTTAAACGCTTACTTGTCACATAATAATGCAGAAGCAGTTCAAATTTATCATGACCTATTAAGACAAAAAGAAGAACCTATTATGCTTGTCGGATTACTATCTTCAAATATTAGAACAATGAATAATGTTTATTATCTACAAAGAAAAGGCTATCATCCAACGCAAATAGCAAAACAATTAAAGGTTCACCCGTATCGAGTAAAACTAATGATTGAACAAAAAAATCGACCAAGTGAAGAAAGATTATTAAAAGCAATAAATAAATTAGCTGAAATTGATTTGATGTTAAAGAGTGTAAGTGGAAACAGAGAAAGATTTTTGGAGATGTTTTTAATAAAACCATTATAAAATGTGAAAGCAATTTATCTAATCTAATTAACACATATCTAATAATTATGAATGAAAAAAACCATCCTACTTAGTAGGATGGTTTTTTATATAAAGGCTTAAATTAGTTAGCTTTAGAAGCTAAACGAGACTTTTTACGGCTAGCCGCGTTTTTATGGATAAGTCCTTTAGAAGCCGCTGTATCAAGAGCTTTGTGTGCAGCTACTACTAATTCTTGTGCGTTTTCAGCACCTGTTGCTATAGCTTGTTCAGCTTTTTTAACAGTAGTACGCATTGCAGATTTCGCTTGTGAGTTTGCAGCGTTTGCTTTTTCAGCAACTTTAACACGTTTGATTGCAGATTTAATATTTGGCATAACTTTCACCTCCTAAATAAGGGACGAGATGTTATCTTCTCACTAATTTTCTTTTGTCAATACAACAAAAATCATTCTACCAAAGGAAACCTATAATTGCAATAGATAAATGCAAAGAATATTTACTTGACAGTTTGACCAATATATAAGTTGAGGTGATTATGATGGCAGAAATTGAAGTAAATTGGAGTAGAACCGACCTAATCGATGAGGCGGAAGAAGTTGTACAACATCGTACCAAGCATCAAAAGGAGAAATTAGAAGATACCAGTGGCGTTGTCATTGAAGAATTTAATGAGAACCGGGTCAAAGTAACGAAAGTTACTGTAGATGAGAAAGGTCAGGAAGAGATAGGGAAAAAAGAAGGTATGTATATTACACTTTCTGTACCAACTCTGTATGTAGATGATGAAAATGGTTTTGAACAACTTGAAAAATCCTTTGTAAAATACTTAGATGAGATTCATAAAGATGTCGTGATTGATCAAGATAGTAAAGTTTTAGTAATCGGGCTAGGTAATAAAACAATTACGCCAGATGCTGTTGGTCCATTTGCAATTGATGCTATGCAAGCAGAAAATTCAGAAAACCCGAATGATCATTTTATCATGTATGCGCCAGGAGTTACGGGCCAAACAGGTTTTGAAACAAGTGATTTTATTCATGCATTAGTACAAAAAATTAACCCTGCATTAGTTTTAGTGATTGATGCATTGGCAACTCGGGGATCGGAACGATTATGTAAAACAATTCAAATTACAGATACTGGTATTCATCCAGGGTCAGGGGTTGGGAACCAACGAACAGAAGTATCAAAAGAAGTGTTTGGTGTTCCGGTAACAGCAATTGGTATACCTACAGTTGTCGATGCAACTGTCATTATCGCAGATGCAGTCGAAAAAGTATTTCGTTCAATTGCTGCTAGAGTACAGGAAAAAGGAAAACCATCTAGTAAGTTATCTGTTTCATCTTGGACGCCAGATCCGAATACAAGACTTGATATGAACTTAGTTAAACCGATTTTTGGAGAATGGTCTACATGGTCTTCCAATGATCGCTTACAATTATTCCAAGAAGTATTACATTCTAATCCAGAAAGATTAATCGTTACACCTAAAGAAGTGGATGTTTGGATTACAAAGTATTCATTATTAGTTAGTAATTCATTATTTAAATGGATGAATAAAAAAGCGAAATAGTTCTAAAATTCCTCTCCTCCCCATATGGTAGTGGAAGGAGAGGATGTCATGTTAAAACAAATACAAATATTAGTTGCTTTTCTAGTTTTCTTTTTCGTTTTACCGATTATTGCAGGACTTTTGCCATTCCCAAATAACGCTAAAATTGAGTATCCAAAAGTGCAAGAACCACAGTTAGTTTATGCTGCCAACTCAGATGCACCATCTACGACAGAGGATGAAACGACAACAATGTCAACTACTGAAATTACTTCTTCACCAATCACTACAGACGTTTCTCAACCTCTAAATCCTTTTGATGTACTGATTTATTTTACGCACTCACATGAAACATATAAACCGTATGTTAAGAGTGAAAAAGGTATTGTTGTAAGTTACGATAAAACTACAAACTTGTTTTCTATGCAGAATATGATAGAAAACTATTTTCGGTTAAATGGACTTACACCAAAAACTCTTGATGTCGATGTTCAAAGCGTTATGGATCAAAACGGATTGAAATTCTACCAAGCTTACGATGCGGTACGTCCGTACGTTGCTAAAGAATTAAAACAAAATTCTTATGACTTAATATTAGACATTCACCGAGATTCTTTTGGAGCAGATGTCACAACAGTAACAAACAATAATGTTAAGTATGCAAAGATTGCATTTGTAATTGGTGCTGAGAATCCAAACTATGAAGCCAATTTAGCTAAAGCAAATGCTCTAAGTGATTCATTAAATAAAATAATCCCAGACATTTCACGCGGTGCAATTATTAAAAAGGGTGAGGGTGTTGATGGGGTTTACAATCAGGATTTAGCGAAAGAATTATTAGTAGTTGAAGTAGGTGGAATTGATAATACGGAAGATGAAGTATACCGTACAATATCAATTCTAGCTCAAGCAATTTCTAAAACCTTTATAACGAATGAGCTTTAAACTTTGAAATTTAAAAGTTTTTATATAAGTTTTCCAAATTAATATGATCTTTGTAGTGAGATGAAAGGATAAATCAACGTATATGATTTATCCTTTCAATAGTTTTCTTCACTAGAATCATTGCTAAAGTTTATGTCGTACTGCTATAATTCAAATTAGTTTAACCATTTAGAAGAGGGAGTTTCTTCTGGAGTAAATAGAAATTTTAAGCAAATAATTGCTTTCAAGGTTAAAGCCTCCGCTTTAATGGCACACTTTATGTGGGTCATTATATACGGAGGCGTATTTGATTAGGAGTGGACATAAATGAATCGAGAAGAACGTTTACAGCGTCAAAAGAACATTAGGAATTTCTCAATAATTGCCCATATCGACCACGGTAAATCTACACTTGCCGACCGAATCTTAGAACAAACAAAAACCGTTACGCAACGTGAAATGAAATCTCAGCTACTAGATTCCATGGATTTAGAACGTGAACGTGGTATTACGATAAAATTAAATGCTGTTCAATTAAAATATAATGCAAGAAATGGCGAACAATATACATTCCATCTAATTGATACACCAGGACATGTCGATTTTACATATGAGGTATCTCGTTCGCTTGCTGCTTGTGAAGGTGCAATTTTAGTCGTAGATGCTGCACAAGGTATTGAAGCTCAAACGCTTGCAAATGTGTATTTAGCATTAGATAACGATTTAGAAATATTACCGGTTATTAACAAAATAGATTTACCAGCTGCAGACCCAGAAAGAGTGAAACAAGAAATTGAAGACGTAATTGGGTTAGATGCATCAGAGGCAGTTTTAGCATCAGCGAAAGCAGGAATTGGGATTGAAGAAATTCTAGAACAAATTGTAGAAAAAGTTCCCGCACCAACAGGCGATCCTGATGCTCCATTACAAGCTCTTATTTTCGATTCTGTTTACGATGCATACAAAGGTGTTATTATCTCTATTCGTGTCATTAATGGGACTGTAAAACCAGGCGATAAAATTCGCATGATGGCAACTGGAGCAGAATTTGAGGTAATTGAGGTAGGAATTCATACTCCAAAATCAGTTCCTCAAAAAGAGCTTACTGTTGGTGATGTAGGGTATTTAACTGCATCAATTAAAAATGTAGGAGATACACGGGTTGGGGATACGGTTACTTATGCAGGAAGTAAAGCAGCTAAAGAACCTTTACCAGGATATCGCCGATTAAACCCAATGGTATATTGTGGTCTATATCCAATTGATACAGCAAGATATAATGATTTACGTGAAGCCTTAGAGAAATTAGAGTTAAATGACTCAGCATTACAATTTGAAGCAGAAACTTCTCAAGCGTTAGGGTTTGGTTTCCGTTGTGGGTTCCTAGGTTTACTTCACATGGAGATTATACAAGAACGTATAGAACGTGAATTTAATATTGATATCATTGCAACTGCTCCATCGGTTATTTATGAAGTGTTTATGACAGATGGAACTTCTCTTAAAGTGGACAACCCTTCCATGATGCCAGATCCGCAAAAAATAGATCGTGTAGAAGAACCATACGTTAAAGCTACTATAATGGTACCGAATGAGTATGTTGGTGCTGTAATGGAACTATGTCAACATAAACGTGGGAATTTCTTAGGAATGGATTATATTGATACCACTCGTGTATCAATTCAATATGATATGCCATTAGCTGAAATTGTATATGACTTCTTCGACCAATTAAAATCTAATACGAAAGGGTATGCATCTTTTGATTATGAACTAATTGGCTATAAACAATCTAAATTAGTGAAGATGGATATATTATTAAATGCTGAGACAGTTGATGCATTAAGTATTATTGTTCACCGTGATTTTGCTTATGAGCGCGGGAAAGTCATCGTTGAAAAGCTAAAAGAGTTAATTCCAAGACAACAATTTGAAGTGCCAATCCAAGCGGCAATCGGCCAAAAAATAATTGCGCGTTCAACAATTAAAGCAATGCGTAAAAATGTTCTTGCAAAATGTTATGGTGGAGATATTTCACGTAAACGTAAACTTCTTGAAAAGCAAAAAGAAGGTAAGAAACGTATGAAACAAGTTGGGTCAGTTGAGGTGCCACAAGAGGCATTCATGGCTGTATTAAAAATGGATGACAAAAAATAAGTATTTACAGGAAAACACCTTGTTTTCCTGTTTTTTATTATTGATAGATAGTTGTGTAAAATTGAAATTCTAATCCGAAGCTGTACAATATAGTGATATACGATTTATGTAAAGAGAAAGTAGTGATTCATAAATGGCTCGTGGTATTTATATACATATACCTTTTTGTCATCAAATTTGTAATTATTGCGACTTTAATAAAGTCTTTTTTAAAAACCAGCCAGTTGATGAGTATATTGAAGCTATTGGTAAAGAAATAGAGTTAGTAAAGAAACAATCACCAGATGTGTTCAACCAAATTGAGACCATCTATTTAGGTGGTGGAACGCCAACTTCACTTTCCGCAGATCAAATTACTCGTTTATTAGAAATAATCAACAATCTTATACCTACAAACAATCTAATTGAATTCGCTTCTGAGGCAAATCCCGATGAATTATCAATTGAAAAATTAAAAGCATTAAAAGATGGTGGGATTAATCGACTTAGTTTAGGCGTGCAATCATTTGATTCGGATTTATTAAAAAGACTTGGAAGAACCCATTCTAATGAGCAGGTGTATGAAACAATTCAAAATGCTAGAGCTATTGGATTAAACAATCTAAATATTGATTTAATGTATGGATTACCTGGACAAACTATGGAACAGTGGGAAGAAACACTTTCAAAAGCAATCGCATTAAAACTTCCACATTATTCTGCATATTCTTTAATTGTTGAACCAAAAACAATTTTTTATATTCAGTACGCAAAAGGAAAACTCAACTTACCAACAGAAGACTTAGAAGCTGAAATGTACGATCTATTAATGAATGAAATGGATCGTAATGGATTACAGCAATATGAAATAAGTAACTTTGCTAAGGATGGGTCCATTTCAACACACAACAAAATTTATTGGGATAATGACGAATACGTTGGAATTGGTGCAGGTGCCCATGGATATCTTGAGGGGATTCGTTATTCCAATATCGGACCTATTAGAAAATATCTGGATACGATTGCAAGTGGAAGCAGACCAATACAACATCAGCATGAAGTAACTATTGATGAAAAATGTGAAGAGCAAATGTTTTTAGGATTAAGAAAAACCGAGGGTGTATCTTACGAATCCTTTGAAAGAAAATTAGGTGTACCCATGCTGGAAAAATACGAATCCATTATTAATCATCTTGTAGGAGATGGGTTAATAATTGCAGATAATATAGGTGTTCGTTTAACGAGAAAAGGTAGATTCGTGGGGAATGAAATTTTTCAACAATTTTTATTAGGTGATTAGTACGATTTCGTTGACAGAAAAAATGAGTTTTGATAATTTAATAATAGTATTAGCACTCTTTAAATGAGAGTGCTAACAGAGGTGATGAAATTGTTAACTAACCGACAATTACAAATATTGCAAGTAATCGTTGACGATTTTGTTAGTTCAGCACAACCAGTGGGCTCACGTCAAATTTCTAAAAAGGATTGGATTCAATTTAGTCCAGCAACTATTAGAAATGAAATGGCTGATCTTGAGGAATTAGGGTATCTAGAAAAAACTCATACATCTTCTGGTAGAGTGCCTTCTGAGAAAGGATATCGTTTTTATGTAGATCATTTGTTGCAACCAAAAACGATGTCAGGCAAAGATATTGGTATAATTCAATCAATTTTTCAAAATCAAATTATTGAAATTGAGCAAATTATTCGCCAATCTGCAAACATTCTTTCTGATTTAACAACTTATACAACGATACTACTAGGTCCAAATGTAGGAAACCATCGAGTTAAAAGATTTCAAATTGTACCATTATCAGATCAAACAGCTGTAGCGATTATTGTGACAGATAATGGCCATGTTGAAAATCGAATGATTACATTACCCGAGGGCTTTGATGCCTCAGATATTGAAAAAACTGTTAATATATTGAATGAGAGATTAGTGGGAGTCCCAATATTAGATTTACAATCTAAGTTAGAGCTTGAAACAATAGAAGTGCTTAGACAGCATATTCGTACAACAGATTCCTTATTTCAATCATTAAAGAATATGACTAAAGTTGAAAAGGAAAGTGAAATTTACTTTGCTGGAAAGATGAATATGTTGAACCAGCCAGAGTTTCATGACTTTAATAAAATTCGAATGTTTATGGACTTAATGGATAAGAAAAGCCAGCTTGTTTCTTTATTCCATCCTGAAGATCAAAATATTCATATTCGAATTGGCTCAGAAAATAACCATTTAGCTATGGAAGATTGTAGTGTAATAACTGCAACTTACTCAATCGGTGAACAACAAACCGGTTCCATCGCTATTATCGGACCTACTCGCATGGATTATCAACGGGTGATATCTCTGCTCGATCTAATGCGAAGTGGACTTTCAAGTACATTGACAAAGAAATTAATGGATGGACAATAAGGAGGATTTATTGTGTCTGAAACAACGGAAAATAAGGAACAAAAGACAGAAGAAGTTGTAGAACAAGTAGCAGAAAATACTGAAGAAATTTCTGAAACAACTTCAAATGAGCAGTCGGAAGAAACGATTGAGATTTCTGCTGAAGAACAAAAAATAGCAGAATTAGAAGCGAAATTAGCTGAGGAAGAAAATCGTTATTTACGATTAAGAGCAGATTATGATAATTTGCGTCGTCGTACTCAACTTGATCGCGAAGCACAAGAAAAATATCGTGCACAAAGCTTGCTGACTGACTTATTACCGGTGTTGGATAATTTTGAACGTGCACTTCAAGTTGAAGTGACTTCAGATGATGCTATATCCTTATATAAAGGTATTGATATGGTGTATAAAACATTATTAGATGCTATTAATAAAGAAGGGTTAGAAGTAATTGAAGCTGAAGGAATTCAGTTTGACCCGACTGTACACCAAGCGGTAATGCAGGAATCTGATTCCGATAAAGATTCAGGTGTAGTATTGCGAGAACTTCAAAAGGGTTATAAATTAAAAGATCGTGTACTTCGACCATCAATGGTCTCTGTTAATGAATAAACCTATCTTTTGTTAGTCGCACTTTAATTAGTTTTTTAATTTATTAGGAGGCAATTTATAATGAGCAAAATTATTGGTATTGACTTAGGAACAACAAACTCTTGTGTAGCAGTATTAGAAGGCGGAGAACCAAAAGTTATCCCAAATCCAGAAGGTAATCGTACAACTCCATCAGCAGTTTCTTTCAAAAACGGAGAACGCCAAGTTGGTGAAGTAGCAAAACGTCAATCTATTACAAACCCAAATACGATTCTTTCTATCAAGTCAAAAATGGGTACAAATGAAAAAGTAAAAATTGAAGATAAAGAGTATACACCGCAAGAAGTATCTGCAATGATTCTACAATATATAAAAGGTTATGCAGAAGAATACTTAGGTGAAACTGTAACGAAAGCAGTAATCACTGTACCAGCTTATTTCAACGACGCACAACGTCAAGCTACAAAAGATGCAGGTAAAATCGCTGGATTAGAAGTTGAACGTATCATCAACGAACCAACAGCTGCTGCACTTGCATATGGTTTAGACAAACAAGATGTTGATCAAAAAATCTTAGTATTTGACCTTGGTGGTGGTACTTTTGACGTTTCAATCCTTGAATTAGGTGACGGAGTATTCGAAGTACTTGCAACTGCAGGGGACAATAAACTAGGTGGAGATGACTTTGACCAAAAAGTTATTAACTACTTAGTAGAAGAATTCAAAAAAGAAAATGGCATCGATTTAGCGAAAGATAAAATGGCAATGCAACGTTTAAAAGACGCAGCTGAAAAAGCGAAAAAAGACTTATCAGGTGTATCTTCAACTCAAATTTCATTACCATTCATCACAGCAGGTGCTGATGGTCCATTACACTTAGAAGTAAACTTAACTCGTGCAAAATTCGATGAAATTACACGTGACTTAGTTGAAAGAACAATGGGTCCTGTTCGTCAAGCATTAAAAGATGCAGGAATGTCTGCTTCACAATTAGACAAAGTTATTTTAGTTGGTGGATCAACACGTATTCCTGCAGTACAAGAAGCTGTGAAAAAAGAAACTGGTCATGAACCACATAAAGGTGTAAACCCAGATGAAGTAGTAGCTATGGGTGCAGCGGTACAAGGTGGCGTATTAACTGGTGATGTAAAAGACATCGTTTTACTTGACGTAACACCACTTTCACTTGGTATTGAAACAATGGGTGGCGTATTTACAAAATTAATCGATCGTAATACAACAATCCCAACTTCAAAATCTCAAGTATTCTCAACTGCTGCAGATAATCAACCAGCTGTTGATATTCACGTTTTACAAGGTGAACGCCCAATGGCTGCTGACAACAAAACATTAGGTCGCTTCCAATTAGCGGATATTCCACCAGCACCACGTGGTATTCCACAAATTGAAGTGACATTTGATATCGATAAAAACGGTATTGTGTCTGTTAAAGCGAAAGATTTAGGAACTCAAAAAGAACAAACAATTGTTATTCAATCTGATTCTGGTTTAACAGATGATGAAATTGAACGCATGGTTAAAGAGGCTGAAGCAAATGCTGAAGCTGATGCAAAACGTAAGGAAGAAGCTGAATTACGTAACGAAGCTGACCAATTAGTCTTCCAAGTAGATAAAACGATTTCTGATCTTGGTGAACAAATTACTGAAGATGAGAAAAAATCAGTTGAAGATGCTAAAGAAGAATTGAAAAAAGCTCTAGAAGCTGGTGAAATTGAAGGTATTAAATCTTCTAAAGAGAAACTTGAAGGTGTACTACAACCTTTAGTTATGAAAGTATATGAGCAAGCTGCAGCAGCAGCACAAGCTGCTCAAGGTGATGCTGGCGCAGGCGCAAGCACAGACAAAAAAGATGACGGTGTTGTAGACGCTGACTTTGAAGAAGTTAAAGACGACAAATAAGATAAATGTATGGTGCTCGCCGAACTTCAATAGGCGAATAAGTAACATTCTTTGACCCTAATTTGTCAGAGCTTACGATTTCAATTACACATTACTAGAACTATTGAAGATAGAGCATTCTTTCAAGTTGAAAAAGTCAAAGCCGATTACGGACTTTGACTTTTTCATTGTAAGTTGGAACGTGTAACACAAAATTGTTATAAAGATAGGAAATATAAATTCTATTTTTATGTCAAATTTAATTAATAAATTTTAAAACAATTTATGTTACAATGAACGTTACGTATATAGAGCGGAGTGTGAACGATGAGTAAACGCGATTATTATGAGGTACTTGGAGTAAGTAAAAGCGCAAGCAAAGATGAAATTAAAAAAGCATATCGTAAATTATCCAAACAATACCACCCAGATATAAATAAAGAGTCTGGCGCGGATGAAAAATTCAAAGAAATCGCAGAAGCTTATGAAGTGTTAAGTGATGATACAAAACGTAGTCAATATGATCAGTTTGGTCACGATGGTCCTGGCGGGGGCTTTGGTGGCGGTTTTAATGGTGGATTTTCTGGGTTTGGAGGATTTGATGATATATTTAGCTCCTTCTTTGGTGGAGGAAGTAGTCGTCGTTCAGATCCGAATGCACCTCGAAAAGGCGATGACCTCCAATATCGCATGAACATATCTTTCGAAGATGCCATATTTGGCAAACAAACAGAAGTGGAAATTCCTAGAGAAGAAACATGTGACACGTGTAATGGTTCTGGTGCGAAACCAGGTACTACACCAAAAACGTGTAGCAGTTGTAATGGTTCAGGTCAGATTAACCAAACTGTTGAAACGCCATTTGGTCGTATGGTAAATCGTAAAACATGTACGACATGTCGCGGAACTGGTAAAATTATCCCTGAAAAATGTTCAACATGTCACGGAGCAGGATCTGTTCAAAAACGTAAAAAAATTAAAGTTACGATCCCTGCAGGTGTTGATGATGGTCAACAATTACGCGTTTCTGGTCAAGGTGAACCAGGTAAAAACGGAGGACCAGCTGGAGATTTATACATCCTATTTAACGTTAAAGAACACGAATACTTTGAACGAGATGGGGATGACATTTACTACGAATTAAAATTAACATTCCCTCAAGCTTCCTTAGGTGATGAAATAGAAGTACCTACAGTTCATGGTAAAGTAAAATTAAAGATACCTGCAGGTACACAATCAGGTGAAAAATTCCGCATTAAGGATAAAGGTGTTAAAAATGTTCATGGCTATGGTCAAGGACACCAATATGTCATTGTTAGAATTGTAACGCCAACTAAATTAACAGAAAAACAAAAACAATTGTTACGTGACTTCGCTGAAATCAGTGGCGATATACCTGAAGAACAAGGCAGTTCACTATTTGACCGAATTAAAAAGACGTTAAAAGGTGAATAGTAAGATAATCATTTTTATTCCAATTTTATTTCTATAAAGCTGTTTGCAAAAAAATATGAGGAGCTGAATGCAAGTGAAGTGGACAGAAATATCTTTATTAACAACAAACGAGGCGGTTGAAGCTGTTTCGAACGTTTTTCATGAAGCAGGCGCTAGTGGAGTTGTCATTGAAGATTCAACAGAAATTGAGAAAGAAAGGGTAGACCAATTTGGAGAAATATATGCGCTAAATCCAAATGATTATCCGACTCAAGGAGTGGTAGTAAAAGCGTATCTACCTGCATCTAGTTTTTTAGCTGAAACTGTTGAGGAAATAAAACTTGCATTAGCTAATCTAAAAAACTTCGATATCAATATTGGAGATCAAGTTCTAAAAACAGCTCTTGTAGATGAAGAGGATTGGGCAACGGCTTGGAAACAATATTATCACCCTGTGAAAATATCTGAAAGATTTACAATTATACCAACTTGGGAAAACTATAATCCTGTAAATACGGATGAATTAATTATTGAATTAGATCCTGGAATGGCATTTGGAACTGGTACTCATCCAACAACTGTTATGTGTCTTCAGGCATTAGAAAAAGTCATTAAAAATGGCGATACAGTTGTAGATGTCGGGACTGGGTCTGGTGTTCTTGCAATAGGCGCAGCACTTTTAGGCGCAAGCAAGGTTCATGCATTAGATCTAGATGAAGTAGCTGTGAAATCAGCTATTGAGAACGTTACTTTGAATAAAGTCGACCAAGTTGTGGAAGTTTACCATGGAAATCTACTAGATTCAGTAAAAGAACAATCAGATGTTGTGGTTGGGAATCTTTTAGCTGAAATCATTATGTCATTTACAGATGATGCATTCTCGATTGTCAAACCAGGTGGTAAGTATATTACATCAGGAATTATTGGATTCAAAAAGGACGATGTAAAACAAGCGTTAGAAAATTCGGGATTTGTTATTGAAGAAGTATTAATGATGGAAGATTGGGTAGCCATTATCGCATCACGTCCATAAAAATTTATTGTAAGGCTGTATGGTAATTAATATTAATTATCAACAGCCTCATTTTTTGCAACAACGCGAAAATAAATAATCTAATCCTTTCAAAAACATAATTGGTACTTTTAAGTCGAGAAATGATTTCTATTTGGAATCTTGGTAAAAACTATAATCACGATCACTATTCCAACAATTAGATGGAGGTACGAAATGCAACGATATTTTGTACAAGAAACTTTTAATAGTCAAAGTGAATTATCAATTACTGGGGACAGTGCTAGACATATATCCAAAGTAATGAGAATGGACATTGGCGAAAAAATCATAGTAGTTGTAAATGAAATTGCATACATATGTGAAATTGTTTCAATTAACGATACAATCGTTGTGAGACAAACAGGAGAAAAAATTCCTTCACCGGAAATGCCAATACGTGTAGACATTGCCTGTGGTCTTCCTAAAGGTGATAAATTGGAGTTTATCGCACAAAAAGGGACAGAGCTTGGCATGCATCGATTAATTCCATTCAAGGCTGAACGGTCAATTGTCAAATGGGACGACAAAAAGGGTGAAAAGAAAACGGAAAGATTACAAAAAATTGCCCAAGAAGCAGCAGAACAATCTCACCGCACTATTGTCCCAGAAATTACAAATCCACTCTCATTTAAACAGTTACTCTCAATAGTGGAAAATTATGATGCTGTATTTATAGCAGACGAAGAAGACGCGAAGAAGGAAATTCGCACAAGATTTGCGGAGAAATTAAAAAAGGTGTATGATAATAAATCGAAGTCAATTTTATTAATCTTTGGCCCCGAAGGTGGAATCTCTCGAACAGAAGCGGAGAGCTTAAGTACTGCTGGTGCAGAAACGATGTCACTTGGCCCTAGAATTTTGCGAGCAGAAACAGCACCCCTTTATGCGCTTTCTGCCATTTCATATGAATTTGAATGAAAGAGGTGTACTAGCCTTGGCAACAGTGGCTTTTCATACATTAGGTTGTAAAGTAAACCATTACGAAACAGAAGCAATTTGGCAACTGTTTAAAGAACAAGGATATGAACGTACTGAGTTTGAACATCAAGCAGACGTTTATGTAATTAATACATGTACTGTAACGAATACGGGCGATAAAAAATCACGTCAAGTAATTCGTAGAGCAGTAAGACAAAATCCAGATGCAGTAATTTGTGTAACAGGTTGTTATGCACAAACTTCTCCTGCAGAGATTATGGCAATCCCTGGAGTTGATATTGTTGTTGGTACGCAAGATCGTCAAAAAATGCTTGGATTTATTGATCAATATCGACAAGAACGCCAACCAATTAACGCAGTTCGTAACATCATGAAAAATCGTGTATATGAAGAACTTGACGTTCCTTATTTCACAGATCGTACTCGTGCATCCTTAAAAATTCAAGAAGGTTGTAACAACTTCTGTACGTTCTGTATTATTCCATGGGCTCGTGGCTTAATGCGTTCTCGTGACCCTCAAGAGGTTATTAAACAAGCACAACAATTAGTTGATGCTGGGTATTTAGAAATTGTGTTAACTGGTATTCATACTGGTGGTTACGGTCAAGACTTTAAAGATTATAATCTTGCGCAACTACTTCGTGACTTAGAAGAGAATGTAAAAGGATTAAAACGTTTACGAATTTCTTCTATTGAAGCATCTCAACTAACAGATGAAGTAATTGAAGTATTAAAAAATTCAAATATCGTTGTACGTCATTTACACATTCCAATTCAATCTGGTTCAGATACAGTGTTAAAACGTATGCGCCGTAAGTATACAATGGATTTCTTTGCAGAACGTTTAGAAAAGCTAAATGATGCATTACCTGATTTGGCTATCACATCAGATGTTATCGTTGGTTTCCCTGGTGAAACAGAAGAAGAATTTATGGAAACATATAACTTTATTGCAAAACATAAATTTGCGGAACTACATGTTTTCCCATTCTCAAAACGTACTGGTACTCCTGCTGCACGTATGGAAAATCAAGTAGATGAAGATGTGAAAAATGAGAGAGTTCATCGTTTAATCACTTTAAATGATCAACTTGCAAAAGAATATGCTTCACGTTTTGAAGGGGAAGTTTTAGAAGTGATTCCAGAGGAACATTTCAAAGAGACGAACCAAGATAATCTAATAGTTGGCCATACTGATAACTATTTACGTGTCGTATTTGAAGGTACTGATGATATGATTGGTAAATTAGTAAAAGTGAAAATTACAAAAGTCGGTTATCCGTATAATGAAGGTCAATTTGTAAGAGTTTTAGATGCTGTACAATTATAAATAACTAAATCCATATACACTAAAATCACCCCTATGTTAACAAATAATAGGGGTGATTATTTATTTTAACCAACATTTCGGAATCAATGGAGATGATGTTAATTACTTAAAAGGGTTTATTTTTTTGTGGGAACACCAAGAATCGCTGTCCAAAATAGTTTAATATCACAAATAGAATCATCCCAACTATCATCGAAAGATTATCAATGAAAATGTTAGAATAATCATTGAATAAATACGTAATGATTTTTGCTGATAAATAGTATGCAATGAAATAACAAACTGCGATATTGAATACGAACAATACAATTTCCTTGAAACTTTGCTCATTTTGTTTAAATGTAAAATATTTATTTAAAAAGTAACTCACAATACTCCCAATCAAGTAATTAAAAAAAGTAGAGACCCAATAGGACAAATGAAAGAAATTATAGGCAATGAACATAATAGACATTCCGATGGCTGTATTAATTACACCTACGACGATAAAACGGAAAAATGAAGTATTAATTGTCCATTTCATTCTGCTTATTTGTCCGTTCTTCAATAATATAGTTTGGTCTTCCTTTTATTTCCTCATAAATCTTGCCTAAATAAATGCCTATAATCCCCAATGAAATCATAAGAGTACTACCAATAATTAATGTTAAAAGAATAACTGTTGTAAAACCTTCTAGCGAATAGCCTAATAGGTATTTAATTAGTACAAAACTACCTAAGAAAAAAGCAAATAGTAAATAAATGCATCCAAATAACGTAATAAGCTGTAATGGTGCAGTTGAAAATGATGTTATGTTATTTATGGCATATAATACAAGATTTCTTGTTGACCATTTACTATGCCCGGAAATACGATTTTGCACCTTATATCGGACTGTAGTATGTTTAAATCCTAGCCAAAATGATAAGGCGCGGAAGAATCGATTTTTTTCATTTAAACTATTTAATTCATTCACAACTTTACGATCTAATAATTTAAAATCTGACGTATTCTCTAAATTTATATGTGTGAGCATAGAAATAAGCTTGTAAAAGGTTTTAACAAAAAGTTTGTGTAGCTTCGATTCGTTTCCTCTAGATTCCTTAATACCCTCTACTATCTCGTATCCCTCTAACCAAAGCTTGTGCATATCTATTATGGTTGCTGGATTATGTTGTAAATCTGAGTCCATGACGACAACGCAATCACCTGTAGCATTTTGTAAACCTGCATTGATTGCTGCTTCTTTGCCGAAATTTCTAGAAAAGTTGATACCAACACATCTTGAATCATTTATTTTTATAATCTCATTCCAAGTATTATCGGTTGATCCATCATTTACGAAAACAAGTTCAAAGTTAATGTTATGTTGCTCAAGTAATTCTTTAATAGTTTGATAAACAAGAGAAATATTCTCTTCTTCATTATAAGCTGGTAAAACAATACTCAATTTGCTCATTAGATGTTCCTCGTTTGAAATTAATGACAATCGTATCTTCAATGACATTTTCAACGATGATTCTAGTAATTCACTATCCGAAGGTAGATAAAGAAAGTTATAAGAAATTCGCACTTCATTTATTGTTACTTTACATTCCATTAACCAACTGAGTGCTCAATTTATGTGAGTCTATAAAATCTTACTTTGCACAGTATATCCAGATTTCTTATATTCCAATATTAAATTTTCGTTAGTGGATTGCAGAATGAGATGGAACTAGTAGTAGTATAAATTTATAAATATACATCATTTTATTTATGTAGGAGAAAGTGATCTACTGAATTGTCAGGCTTTTGTCACAAGAGAAAATATCATGTATACTAAAAAATGTACTTACAACATAGAAGAAAAAGGAGTAATATTATGCCTCAAAATTATGCTTCATACATTGATCATACTTTGTTAAAGGCGGATGCCACACAATCACAAATTGAGAAATTATGTGAAGAAGCACTTACGTTTAAGTTTGCATCGGTATGTGTAAATCCTAGTTATGTAAAATTATGTGCAGAAAAACTAGTGAATTCAGAAGTGAAAGTTTGCACAGTTATTGGTTTTCCATTAGGAGCTACAACATCTCAAGTGAAAGCATTTGAAACAAAGGACGCTATTCAAAACGGTGCTACTGAAATTGATATGGTCATTAATATTGGAGCTTTAAAAAATAAACAATATGATGTTGTTTTAAACGATATTAAAGAAGTTGTAACCGCAGCGAATGGTACATTGGTTAAAGTAATTATTGAAACTTGTCTTTTAACTGATGAGGAAAAAGTGAAAGTATGTGAATTATCCGTTGAAGCTGGTGCTGATTTTGTAAAAACTTCAACTGGATTTTCAACTGGTGGTGCGACAGCTGAAGATGTTGCATTAATGAGAAAAACAGTTGGTCCATCTATTGGCGTGAAAGCCTCTGGCGGTGTAAGAAACCTTGAAGATATGAAGAAGATGATTGAATCAGGTGCTACTAGAATTGGTGCGAGTTCTGGTGTGGCAATTATGAATGGATTATCATCAGATTCAAATTATTAAAATAGATTAATTAAAATATTTTCAACTTTATTTAAAGATTTTAGACAATCTATTGACTGGGCTTTTACATTACGATATAATTCTTTAGTACACAAATGAGATTTATTCATTGTTGTGTATTGACGTGTGTTCGGAGGGAGGGAAAGAGAGATGTCAAAAACTGTCGTTAGAAAAAACGAATCGCTTGAAGATGCTCTTCGCCGCTTCAAACGTACTGTATCTAAAAGTGGTACTA
>Ga0180215_1001182_pt1 | contig 29744 bp, 26 predicted proteins | sample eDN3rd37CBELigBY_FD_128871 | JGI IMG/M metagenome (GOLD analysis project Ga0180215, IMG submission 128871) | Enriched backyard soil microbial communities from Emeryville, California, USA - eDNA 3rd pass 37_C BE-Lig BY (version 2) (version 2) | ecosystem: Environmental > Terrestrial > Soil >...
ACGATGTCGGCGACCAGGCCCTTGCAGGAGCCGCAGCCCTTGCCGGCACGGGTCTTCGCGCACACCTCGGTGAGGGTGGCGGCGCCGCTGTGGACGCAGGCGACGAGGTCGCCCTTGGTGACGCCGTTGCAGTTGCACACCTGGGTGTCGTCGGGCAGGTCCGCGGCCACGTCGGGACCCTGGGGTTCGCCGATGTCGAACAGCAGCGCCGCGCGGTCCTCGGGCAGGTCGATCTTGCCGTCGAATGCCTGCGCGAGCATCGAGGCCTTGCCGATGTCACCGAGCAGCATCGCACCGATCAGGGTGCCGTCGCGGACCACGACGGCCTTGTACACGCCGCTGCGCGGATCGTAGAACTGGACGAACTCGTCGTCTTCGCGTTCGGGTCCCTTGACGCCCATCGCGGCGACGTCGATCCCGGCGACCTTCAGCTTGGTGGTGGTGCGGGAACCGGTGTAGGCGGCGTCGGGATTCGTGCCGGTCAGGTGTTCGGCGAGGACGACGGCCTGTTCCCACACGGGTGCGACGAGGCCGTACACCTCGCCGCGGTGCTGGGCGCATTCGCCGACGGCGTAGACGCTGGATTCGTCCTCGCAGCGCATCTGGTCGTCGACGAGGATGCCGCGTTCGACGACGAGGCCGCCGTTGCGGGCGAATTCGGTGTTGGGGCGGATGCCGGCGGCGACGACGACCATGTCGGTGGCGACGGTTTCCCCGTCGGCGAAGCGCACGCCGGTCACGGCGCCGCGGTCGTCGCGCAGGATCGCGGTGGTGCGGGTGCCGGTGCGGACGGTGATGCCGCGCTTCTCGATCTCGGTGCGCAGCACCCGTCCGCCCCGCTCGTCGAGCTGTTGGTTCATCAGGTGACCGGGGGAGTGCACGACGGTGACGGCGAGTCCCTGGGTGCGCAGACCGTAGGCGGCCTCGAGACCGAGGAGGCCGCCACCGATGACGACGGCGGACACGTCGTCGTGGGCCTCGGCCATCTGCAGCATGCCGTTGGTGTCGGCGATGGTCCGGAATCCGAAGACGCCGCGTCCGAGGCGGCCGTCGGTTTCACGGAGGCCGTCCATGTTCGGGAAGAAGGTGTTGGATCCGGTCGCGACGACGAGCAGGTCGTAGTCGACCTTGCGGCCGGATTCGCAGGTGACGGTCTTGGCGAACCGGTCGAGCTCGATCGCGCGGTCGCCGGCGTAGAGGGTGACGCCGTTCTCGCGGTACCAGCTCATGGGGTTGAGCACGAGGTCGTCGTCGTCGACGCCGGCCTCACCGGCGAGCACGTGCGAGAGCATGATGCGGTTGTAGTTGCCGTACGGCTCGTCGCCGATCATGGTGATGTCGAACTGCTCGCGACCGCCGCGCGCAAGGATTTCCTCGACGGTGCGTGCGCCGGCCATGCCGTTTCCGACGACGAGCAGCCGCCGGCGCGGGGTCTCCGGGGTGGGCGGTGTCGGTGTCATGCGTCGAGGGTCGGACGCCGCGGTGACGGTTCGACGGCACGAGGGTTACGCGGCGATCAGGAAGACCTCACAGCGGCGAGTCCGGTGCTGTCAGGTGCCTCGCTCGTGGTCAGGACCGCCGCGTGTTGAGGAGCAGGGCGATCGCGGTGACGAGTGCGGTGGCGATCGAGAATTCGATCACGGCGGTGCTGGCGCTCTGGTGGTTCATCAGCAGCCCCACCGCCAGGGAGGACAGTGCCATTCCGGTGTAGGCACAGGTGAAGAAGGCGGCGAGGACTGCGCCGCCGGTGTCGCGGGCGCCGGTGGCGATCGCGGCGCTCACCCGTTGCATGCCGCCGGCGAAGGTGAGGCCGTGTCCGATGCCGACGCAGACGGTGACGGCGAGCAGCAGGCCCAGGCTCGAGGCTGCGCCGACGAACGCCAGGCCGATCACGCCGACGAGGTTGCAGGCGAGGCCGATGCGTTGGGCGGTGAGCGGATCTGTGCCGCGCATCGACAGTTGGGTCGTCACGGAGCAGAGTAGCATCAGGGACGCCGCGATGGCTCCGACCAGGAGGTTCGACGTGCCGAGCAGATCGGTGGTCCAGGACGGGACGACGGACAGGAACAGTCCGGCGACGGCCCAGGAGGCGGCGACCGGGAGTGCCGCGCGCACGAAGACCGATCGGATCGCTGCGGGTACGCGGGGCAGTTCGAGCAGGCGGCCCCGGGGGCGGGTGGTCGCGGTGTCGGGCAGGGCCCACAGGGCGAGGAGGGCGGGGACGAGCGCGAGCACGAACACGGCGTAGGGGGTGACCAGCGGCAGCGGGAGGTATTCGGCGGCCAGGCCGGCCCAGATCGGTCCGAGTGCGCATCCGGCTGCTCCGGTGACGGTCGCGGCTCGTGCCGCGCGCCGGGGGTTGCCGGCCGGGACGTGTTCGAGGAGGGCGGCGGCTCCGGCGGCGGAGCAGGCGCCGATGGACAGGCCTTGCAGGAGGCGGCCGGCGAAGAGCCATCCGGTGGTGGGGGCGGCGGCGAGGACGGCGGCGCCGAGTGCTCCGGTGAGGAGGCCGGCGAGGAGGACGGGGCGGCGGCCGGTGCGGTCGGAGAGCGGGCCGAGCAGGAACAGTGCCGGGACGAGGGTGGCGACGTAGACGGCGAAGATCGCGGTCTGGGTGAGGGGGCTGAAGCCGAGGTCGGCTCGGTACAGCCCGTAGAGGGCGGTGGGGATGTTGGATCCGAGCGTGAGGATCGTGAGGGCGTAGCCGATGCCGTAGTAGTGCCGGCCGGAGCTTCGTGGCGGGGTTTCGTCGGTGGGGGTCACCGTCTTCATCGGCGAAATTGCTAAAGCCACGTAGGACATCCTACATCCCATGTCCGATTGTACGATCTGTTTCGCGTCGTCGTGGGAGGATCGGGAAATGGTGGTCGTGAGACCGGAATCGGTGTACCAGCAGGCGCTGGAGTGGATGCGCACGCGCATCGAATCGGGCGACTGGCCCGTGGGCGACCGGATCCCCACCGAGGCGGAACTGGTGTCGATCCTCGGGGTCGGACGCAACACCGTCCGCGAAGCGGTCAAGTACCTCACCTCCACGGGCATGCTCGAGATCCGACGCGGTTACGGCACGTACGTCCGGGCCCGCAGCGAACTCGGCGGCCTGCTGAACCGCCGCGTCGAGGTCGCGGAGATCCTGCACGCGTTCGAGGTGCGCCGCGCGCTCGAACTCGAGGCGGTGCGGTTGGCGTGCGAACGCCGCACCGACGAGGACGTCGCGCAGTTGCGGGCGGCGCTGGCCGCGCGCGCCCGCTTCTGTGACGGCACCGACGAGGCCGGATATGCCTCGACGGACATCGCCTTCCATACCGCGGTGGTGCGGACCGCGCACAATCCCGTGCTCGAGGATCTGTTCGCGCTCCTGTCCGAGGTGATCCGCGCGACCTACGAGTTCACCCACGGTGCGTTCGATCCGGCGTCGAGCACCGAGGTGCACGATGAGGTGGTCGACGCGATCGAGGCCCGTGACGAGGTGCGGGCGCAGGCCGCGGCCCGCGGTTATCTGGATCCGATAGTCGGGGCTGTGCACGAATCCGCCGCGAGCGGGTACGGAGGCCGAGCCGACAATGTGCACGGAGGCCGAGCCGACAATGTGCACGGAGGCCGAGCCGACAATGTGCACCGGGGCCGGGCCGACGATGGGCACCGGGGCCGCGCGGACTAGGCCGGGTCCTCCCGGGGACCGGCACTGTCCTCGAGCGTCGCGGTGCCTTTCGGTGGCGCGGTCTCCTCGGGTGTCGCCGTCTCCTTCGGTGGTGCGCCGTCCTTGGGCATTGCCAGCGGCGCGACGATCGCCAGCAACAGCGCCGGTAGCACGAAGCTCGCGACCGGGGCCGCCGCGTACAGCGGGGTCAGCGCCATCGGCGTCGCGGCGCCGCCGCCGAACCGGAAGGCCTGCACGACCGAGACGGCGCCGCCGCGGTTGCGTCCCTCCCCGCCGAGCACCGCGGCGTTGACCCCGACCAGCACGCACTGCGAGGCGACGCCGGCGACGAACCAGGCGGCCGCGACCAGCCACAGTGTGGGTGCGATACCGATGACGATCACGAGCGCCGCCCCGGAGATCGAGCCGATCAGGACGGTCGTGGTCGCGCCGATGCGGTCGACGAGTACGCCGACGCGCCGTGCGCTGAGGATCCCGGCGATGCCGAATCCGGTGAGCAGGGCGCCGCGGGGGGCGGGGTCGAGTCCGAAGATGTCCTCGGCGCGGAAGGCCAGCAGGAAGCTCAGTCCGCCGAGGGCGCCCCATCCGAGCAGCGCGACGATGCCGATGCGCAGCACGCGTGGTCGCAGGGCATCGCGGAGCCGGGCGGGGGCGGCGTCCGGTGGGCGGCCGATCCCGCTGGGCAGGCCGATCACGGCGAGCACGAGGGCGGCTGCGGCGAGCACCAGGAAGGCCCACCGCCAGCCGACTTCCGCGGCGAGGCCGCCGACGAGCGGCGCGATGGTCTGGCCGGCGGCCTGCATGGCGCCGAACAGGCCGAGTGCGCGTCCGAGCTGGTCTTTCGGGGTGATCATCGCGAGCGCGGCGAGCAGCAGCGGGGTGGTGAAGGCGTTGGCGACGCCTTGCAGGACCCGGGTGCCGAGCAGCAGCGTCATGGTGGGTGCGAGCGCCGAGGCCAGTGCCGCGAGGGCGTACACGGCGTAGGCGGTGCGCACGGTCCGGACGCGGCCCCAGCGGGCGCCGAGGGTGCCGGAGACGAGCATCGCGAGGGCGAACGGGCCGAGGTAGGCGGTGATGGTGAGGGCGGCGTCGCCGGTGCTCACTCCGGTGTCGGCGCCGATCTCGGGCAGCATCGAGATGACGACACCGCCGCCGAAGGGTCCGAGGAACCCTCCGACGTACAGTGCCGCGCGCTGCAGGGTGGTGCGGGCGCTGCTCACTGGGACAGGCCGCCCGGTCCCCTCCGGCGCAGATACTTCTCGAATTCGGCGGCGATGGCGTCGCCGTCGATGGTGGAGATGCTGTCGTCGAGGTCGGTTTCGGCGTCGCCGCGTTCTTCGAGGGTGCGGACGTATTCGGTGATGTCCTCGTCGTCCTCGGTCATCTCGGTGACGGTCTGTTCCCATTCCTCGGCGAGGGTGGGCAGTTCGCCGAGGGGGACCTCGATGTCGAGGACGTCTTCGACGCGGCGCAGCAGCGCGACGGTGGCCTTGGGGTTCGGGGGCTGGGACACGTAGTGCGGGACCGCCGCCCAGAACGACACGGCGGGGATGCCCCGGCGGACGCAGGCGTCCTGCAGGACCCCGGTGATGCCGGTGGGGCCTTCGTAGCGGGATTTCTCGAGGTTGAACTTCTTGGCGGCCTCGGCGCTGTAGGCGGTGCCGGTGACCGGGACGGGCCGGGTGTGCGGGGTGTCGGCGAGCAGGGCACCGAGGATGACGACGGTGTGGGCGCCGATTTCCTCGACGAGTTCGAGGATCGCGTCGCAGAAGCTGCGCCAGCGCATGTTGGGTTCGATGCCGCGCAGCAGCACGACGTCGCGGTCGCTGCCGGGCGGCGAGCACACGGACAGGCGGGTGGCCGGCCAGTCGATCTCGCGGGTGACGCCGTCGACGAGGCGCACCTGCGGCCGGTTGACCTGGTAGTCGTAGAACTCTTCGGAGTCGAGTTCGGCGAACGGTTCGGCGTCCCAGATCAGCTCGAGGTGTTCGACGGCGCCGCTGGCGGCGTCGCCGGCATCGTTCCACCCTTCGAACGCGGCGATGAGCACCGGGTTGCGCAGGACGGGGACGTCCGTTTCCGTGCCGTCGGCGGATTGACTTTCGCTCACCTGTCCAGCCTACGGCCAGCGGCCGATGGGGCGCCCACTAGTCTGGTGGCCATGTCCACCCCATTGCACTCTGCCTTGCTCGATGCGCTGTCGCGGCGCGTTGTCGTCGGAGACGGGGCGATGGGCACCATGTTGCAGGCCGCGGATCTGTCGCTGGACGACTTCCGTGGCCTCGAGGGGTGCAACGAGATTCTCAACGACTCCCGGCCGGATGTGATCCGCGGTATCCACCGCGCGTACTTCGAGGCCGGCGCGGACGCCGTCTCCACGAACACCTTCGGCTGCAACCTGCCCAATCTCGCCGACTACGACATCGCCGACCGTATCCGTGACCTGTCCGAACGTGGGACCCGCCTGGCCCGCGAGGTGGCCGACGAGATGGGTCCGGGCCCCGACGGCATGGGCCGGTTCGTGCTCGGTTCGATGGGTCCGGGCACCAAGCTGCCGACCTTGGGGCATGCGCCGTTCGACGCGTTGCGCGATGCCTATCTGGAGGCCGCGCTCGGCATGATCGACGGTGGGGCCGACGCGATCCTCGTCGAGACCTGCCAGGACCTGCTGCAGGCGAAGGCCGCGATCATCGGCAGCCGCCGCGCGATGGAGCGTGCCGGCCGGCGGGTGCCGATCATCACGCACGTGACGATGGAGACGACCGGCACGATGCTGCTGGGGTCGGAGATCGGGGCGGCCCTGAACGCGCTCGCGCCGCTGGGCATCGACCTGATCGGGTTGAACTGTGCGACGGGTCCGGCGGAGATGACCGAGCACCTGCGGTATCTGTCGCAGCATTCCGAGGTGCCGGTGTCGGTGATGCCGAACGCGGGTCTGCCGGTGCTGGGCGCGAACGGTGCCGAGTACCCGTTGTCGCCGGAGGAGCTGGCCGAGGCGTTGACCGGGTTCGTCACCGACTACGGGTTGTCGCTGGTCGGCGGCTGCTGCGGGACGACGCCCGAGCACATCCGGCAGGTCGCGGAAGCGGTGCGGGAGCTGACACCGGCCGAGCGCCGGCCGGAGTCCGAGCCGGGGGTGTCGTCGCTGTATGCGGCGGTGCCGTTCGAGCAGGACGCGTCGATCCTGATGATCGGTGAGCGCACCAACACGAACGGGTCGAAGGCGTTCCGGGAGGCGATGCTGGCGGCCGACTACGAGAAGTGCCTGGACATCGCGAAGGATCAGATCCGCGATGGCGCGCACATGCTGGACCTGAACGTCGACTACGTCGGCCGGGACGGGGCGGCGGACATGGCGCAGCTGGCGTCGCGGTTCGCGACGGCGTCGACGCTGCCGATCATGATCGACTCGACGGAGCCGGATGTGATCAAGGCCGGTCTCGAGCATCTCGGCGGCCGCTGCGCGGTGAACTCGGTGAACTACGAGGACGGGGACGGCCCCGGGTCGCGGTTCCAGCGGATCATGGAGCACGTCGTCGAGCACGGTGCCGCGGTGGTGGCGCTGACCATCGACGAGGAGGGGCAGGCGCGTACCGCCGAACACAAGGTGCGGATCGCCGAGCGGTTGATCACCGACCTGACGGAGAACTGGGGGCTCGCGCAGGAGGACATCATCGTCGACGCGCTGACGTTCCCGATCTCGACCGGTCAGGAGGAGGTGCGCCGCGACGGCGTCGAGACCATCGAGGCGATCCGGGAGATCCACCGCCGCTACCCGCAGGTGCATTTCACGCTCGGCATCTCGAACGTGTCGTTCGGGTTGAACCCGGCGGCCCGGCAGGTGCTGAACTCGGTGTTCCTGCACGAGTGCACCGAGGCGGGGTTGGACACCGCGATCGTGCACGCGTCGAAGATCCTGCCGATGGCGCGGATCCCGGAGGAGCAGCGGCAGGTCGCGCTGGATCTGGTGTACGACCGGCGCAGCGAGGGCTACGACCCGCTGCAGAAGCTGATGGAGCTGTTCGAGGGGGTGTCGGCGGCGTCGGCGCGGGAATCCCGCGCGCAGGAGCTGGCGGCGCTGCCGTTGTTCGAGCGGCTCGAGCGGCGCATCGTCGACGGCGAACGCAACGGTCTCGAGGCGGACCTGGATGCGGCGATGACCGAGGTGCCGCCGCTGGCGATCATCAACGACACGCTGCTGGCGGGGATGAAGACGGTCGGTGAGCTGTTCGGGTCCGGGCAGATGCAGTTGCCGTTCGTGCTGCAGTCCGCCGAGGTGATGAAGGCGGCGGTGGCGTATCTCGAGCCGCACATGGAGTCGACCGGCGACGACGGCAAGGGCCGGATCGTGCTGGCGACCGTGAAGGGCGATGTGCACGACATCGGCAAGAACCTGGTGGACATCATCCTGTCCAACAACGGCTACGAGGTCGTCAACCTCGGCATCAAGCAGCCGATCGCGACGATCCTCGACGCCGCGATCGACAAGCGCGCCGATGTGATCGGCATGTCCGGGCTGCTGGTGAAGTCGACCGTGGTGATGAAGGAGAACCTCGAGGAACTCAACGCCCGCGGGGTGGCGGAGCAGTTCCCGGTGCTGCTCGGTGGCGCCGCGCTGACCCGCGGATACGTCGAGGACGATCTGGCGGAGATCTACCAGGGCGAGGTGTCGTACGCGCGGGACGCGTTCGAGGGGTTGGCGTTGATGGACCGCATCATGGCCGTCAAGCGTGGGGAGGGCCCGGCGCCGGACAGCCCGGAGGCGATCGCCGCGCGGGAGAAGGCCGCCGAACGCAAGGCCCGGCACGAACGCAGCAAGCGGATCGCGGAGAAGCGCAAGGCCGCGGAGACCCCGGCGGAGATCCCCGCGCGCAGCGATGTCGCGGCGGATCTGCCGGTGCCGACGCCGCCGTTCTGGGGCAGCCGCGTCGTCAAGGGCATCGCGGTCGCCGACTATGCGGGTTTGATCGACGAGCGGGCGTTGTTCCTGGGGCAGTGGGGGTTGCGAGGGCAGCGCGGCGGCGACGGCCCGACCTACGAGGAACTCGTCGAGACCGACGGCCGGCCGCGGTTGCGGTACTGGCTGGACCGGTTGTCGACCGAGGGCATTCTGGCGCACGCCGCGGTGGTGTACGGGTATTTCCCGGCGGTGTCCGAGGGCGACGACGTGGTGGTGCTGACCGAGCCGCGGCCGGACGCGCCGGAGCGCTACCGGTTCACGTTCCCGCGCCAGCAGCGGCCCCGGTTCTTGTGCATCGCCGATTTCCTGCGGTCGCGGGAGGAGGCGCAGCGCACCGGGCAGGTCGACGTGTGGCCGTTCCAGCTGGTGACGATGGGTCAGCCGATCGCGGATTTCGCGAACGAGTTGTTCGCCGCGAACGCCTACCGCGACTACCTGGAGGTGCACGGCCTGGGGGTGCAGTTGACCGAGGCGCTGGCCGAGTACTGGCACCGGCGGGTACGTCAGGAGCTGGCGTTCGCCGGGGGCGGGACCGCCGCCGACGAGGATCCGGCCGAGGTGGCGGACTACTTCAAGCTGGCCTACCGGGGGGCGCGGTTCGCCTTCGGGTACGGGGCGTGCCCGAATCTGGAGGATCGCATCAAGCTGGTCGAACTGCTCGAGGCGGAGCGGATCGGGGTGGAGCTGTCGGAGGAGTTGCAGTTGCATCCCGAGCAGTCCACCGACGCGTTCGTCCTGCACCACCCGGAGGCCAAGTACTTCAATGTCTGAGCTGATCGATTCCGTCCTCGGCACATCGGCCCAGTCCGGTGCGCTGCGGGCGGTGCTGTGGGACATGGACGGCACGCTGCTCGAGTCGGAACAGTTGTGGGACATCGGGATGCGCGAGTTGTCGCTGCATCTCGGTGGCCCGATGTCGGAGGAGACCCGGATCGCGACGATCGGCGGGCCGCTGGATCTGTCGGTGTGGCGCACCTTCGACGGTCTCGGGCTCGCTCCGACCCCGGACGAGCAGACCGCCGCGGAGGATTGGCTCAACGCGTTCATGGCGGAGCTGTTCGCGCAGGGGCTGCCGTGGCGTCCCGGGGCGCGGGCCGCGTTGGGTGCGGTCCGCGAGGCCGGGCTCGGGCAGGCGCTGGTGACCAACACCGGCCGCCGGTTGTGCGATGTGGCGCTCGAGACCCTCGACCGCACCCATTTCGATCACACGGTGTGCGGGGACGAGGTGCCGGCGGGCAAGCCGGATCCGGCGCCGTACCTGCGGGCCGCGGAACTGCTGGGGCTCGATCCGGCGCAGTGCCTGGCGGTGGAGGATTCCCCGACCGGGGCGGCCGCGGCCGACGCCGCGGGCTGCACGGTGCTGGTGGTGCCGTCGCTGACGACGGTGCCGGGCTCGCCGCGGCGGGTGTTCCGGTCCACCCTGGAGGGGTTGACGGTGAACGACCTGCGGGAACTGCACGCCTCCGGGGAGCGCTGAGCATGGCCGTCCCGAAGATCGTGCTGTTCTACAAGTTCACGCCGCTGCCCGATCCGGAGGCGATCCGGTTGTGGCAGCACACCCTCGCGTCGGCGCACAACCTGACCGGGCGCATCCTGATCTCCGAGCACGGCATCAACGGCACCGTCGGCGGGGACATCGCCGATGTGAAGAAGTACGTGCGGGGGCTGCGCAGCTATCCGGCGTTCAAGGAGACCGACGTGAAGTGGTCGGACGGCACCGGCACCGATTTTCCGCGGTTGTCGGTGAAGGTGCGTCCCGAGATCGTCACCTTCGGGGTGCCGGACGAGGTGAAGGTCGACGAGGACGGCGTCGTCGGCGGCGGTGAGCACCTGTCGCCGCTGGCCCTGCACGCGTTGATGTCCGAGCGCGGCGACGACGTGGTGTTCTTCGACGGCCGCAACCGGTTCGAGGCGGAGATCGGCCGGTTCCGGGATGCGATCGTGCCGGACGTGGCCACCACCCGCGATTTCGTCGCCGAACTCGACAGCGGCCGCTACGACCACCTCAAGTCGAAGCCCGTGGTCACCTACTGCACCGGTGGGGTGCGCTGCGAGGTACTGTCGGCGTTGATGCGCAACCGCGGTTTCGACGAGGTGTATCAGCTCGACGGCGGCATCGTCCGCTACGGCGAAACGTTCGGGGACGGCGGCCTGTGGGAGGGCTCGCTGTATGTGTTCGACGGGCGCATGAACGTCGAGTTCTCCGACGAGGCGGTGACCTTGGGGCGGTGCTCGCTGTGCGACGCGCCGACCTCGCGGTACCGCAACCATCCGGACGTCAACGGGCGGGCGCAGACGCTGGTGTGCGGGGACTGCGTGCCCGACCCGGTCGGTTCCTGACCGTGCCGGCCGCGCCGCTGCCGATCCGGGACGGGCTCGGCCCGGACCGGGTGCGGATGCCCGCCGGGGCCGCCGCGCGCACCGTCGTCGAATACCTGCATGCCGCGCATCCCGGGGAGGACTGGTCCGGGCGCATCGCGGCCGGGGAGCTGGTCGACGAGCACGGCCGCGCCGTGGACGTGCACACCCGCTATCAGCCGACCCGGTTCGTGTACTTCTACCGGGAGCCGCCGCCGGAGGTGCCGGTGCCGTTCGCGGTGGAGGTGCTGTATCGGGACGTGGGCCTGGTGGTGGTCGACAAGCCGCATTTCCTGGCGACGATCCCGCGGGGTGCGCACATCCGGGAGACGGTGGTGGTGCGGCTGCGCCGGGACCTGGGGTTGCCGGATCTGGTGCCGGTGCACCGGCTGGACCGGATGACCGCGGGCGTGCTGTTGTGCACCACGGACCCGGCGTTGCGCCGCCCCTATCAGGAGTTGTTCGAGCGGCAGCGGGTCCGCAAGGTGTACGAGGCGATCGCCCCGTACCGGCCCGAGGTGCAGTTCCCGCGGGTGGTGCGCAGCCGCATCCGGAAGCGGCACGGGGAGCTCACCGCCGTCGAGGTGCCGGGGGAGCCGAACGCCGAGACCCGCATCGACCTGGTCGAGCGGGCCGGGGACCGGGCCCGGTACCGGCTGTTTCCGCGCACCGGCCGCACCCACCAGCTGCGGCTGCACCTGAATTCGCTGGGGGCGCCGATCGTGGGGGACAACTTCTATCCGCAGTTCCGGCGCCGCGCGCCCGACGATTTCACCGATCCGCTGCGGCTGCTCGCGCGCACCCTCGAGTTCGACGATCCGCTGACCGGGCGGCCGCGGCGTTTCGACAGTCGCCGGGTGCTGGAATTCTGACGGGGGACGCCGCGCGCAGGGCATCGGGCCGGTCATGAAACAATGGGCTCCCGTGAAGACCTTCGAATCCCTGTTCGCCGAGCTGTCCGAGCGTGCCGTGACCCGTCCCGAGGGGTCCGGCACCGTTGCCGCCCTGGACGCCGGCGTCCATGCGCAGGGCAAGAAGGTGATCGAGGAGGCCGGCGAGGTGTGGATCGCCGCCGAGTACCAGAGCGACGAGGAGTTGGCCGAGGAGATCTCGCAGCTTCTGTACTGGGTGCAGGTGCTGATGGTGGGGCGCGGTCTGAAGCTCGAGGACGTCTACAAGCATCTGTGATCGTCGATCGATCCCAGTCTGTTTGCCCGAACCGTCCCGCCCCGTTTGTCGCTGTTCCCCCAGAGAGGCCGAGTCCCGAATGCTGCGCGTCGCCGTTCCCAACAAGGGTTCCCTGTCCGAGTCCGCCGCCGAGATCCTCAGTGAGGCCGGGTACCGGCGTCGCACCGATTCGCGGGATCTGACGGTGCTCGACCCGGTCAACGAGGTCGAGTTCTTCTTCCTGCGTCCGAAGGACATCGCCATCTATGTCGGCTCCGGGGAGCTGGATCTGGGGATCACCGGCCGGGATCTGGCCGGGGATTCCGGTGCGCCGGTGAGCGAGCGGTTGTCGCTGGGGTTCGGCCGGTCCTCGTTCCGGTATGCGGCGCCGAAGGGCCGGGACTGGAAGGTGGAGGATCTGGCGGGGCTGCGGATCGCCACGTCGTACCCGAATCTGGTGCGTAAGGATCTCGCGGCGCGGGGGATCGAGGCGACGGTGATCCGGCTCGACGGTGCGGTGGAGATCTCGATCCAGCTCGGTGTCGCCGATGCGATCGCCGATGTGGTCGGGTCGGGTCGCACGCTGCGCCAGCACGAGCTGGTGGCGTTCGGGGAGTCGCTGTGCGAATCCGAGGGCGTGCTGATCGAGCGGGAGGGGTCGAACCGGGACGATGCGGCCCGCAACCAGCTGATCGCCCGGATCGAGGGTGTGGTGTTCGCACAGCAGTACGTGATGCTCGACTACGACTGCCCGAAGCACCTGCTGGACGAGGCGGTGAAGGTGACGCCGGGTCTGGAGTCGCCGACGATCTCGCCGCTGGCGAACGATCATTCGGTGGCGGTGCGGGCGATGGTGCCGCGCAAGGGCCACAACGCGGTGATGGATCGCCTCGCCGAGATCGGGGCCCGCGCGATCCTGGCCTCGGACATCCGCTCGTGCCGGGCGATGCGCGGCGTGGACTGATCCCGCCTGCGCCTGTAGACGTATGCCGCGGCGCCGTCCCCGTTCGGGGGCGGCGCCGCGGCGTTCCATCGAGGGTCGGGCAGGGTCGCGGGCGCAGCTCAGCGGGCGCGGACCTGCACGTTCTGCACGATGCGGCCGAGGGGGCCGTGCTCGTCGTGCAGGGAGCCGGCGGTCATGCCGACTCCGTCGGGGCCGTAGGAGGTTTCGGCGCGGATGCCGGTCCAGTCGCCGGTGGGGGCGCGGAACAGGTGCACGGTCAGTTCGGTGTTGAGGAACAGCCACTTGCCGGGATGCAGCTTCGAGCCGACCCCGTTGGCGACGTCGGCGACGCTGAACAGTTTCTCGAGCCCGGTGGGTTCCTCGCCTTCGACCAGGGCGGTGTCGGTGCGCAGCCACGCCGAGGCGGGGCCGGGCCGGCCGAGCGGGGTGAGCAGCCGCCAGTCGAGGGTCTCGACGTAGCCGTGGTGCCAGAAGTCGCCGTCCGGTTCGGCGGGGGTGGCCTCGGACACCGGGGGCAGCGGTTCGTCGGCGGCGTTCGCGACCTCGGGCAGGTCGACGGTTTCCAGGCGCCACGCGGAGCCGCGCGCCACGGCCCGGTGTGTGCCGTCGGGTCCGGCGGCCCACAGTTCGGCGACGACGAGTTCGATCTTGCGGCCGGGGCGTTCGATCCAGGAGCGGACCTCGAGGTCGGTGAGCGGGACGGGTCCGAGCAGGTCGACGGTGATGCGGGTCAGGCGGGTGCCGGGGCGGGCTTCGCACCGGTCGAGGGCGCGGGCGAGCAGCGCCGACGGGGGCGCACCGTGCTGCAGGGTGGTGCCCCATGTGCTGACGGTGCGGTCGGTGGGGCGGAACCACTCGATGTGGACTGCGCTGTCGGTGGTGCCGGCCGGGCCGGTCGTCGGCACGTAGTAGGCCGCGTCGCTCACTTCGGTTCTCTCCTCGGGACTTCGCGGCGGCCGGGGGTGAACCGCCGTCCGACGATGATGACACCGAGTGCCGGATCCGGGCGGCGGCGGGTGGGGTGTGTGCAGCGACGGGAGCGGGACCTGGCAGGCTGTGGGACGGTCCGGCGCAGGGTCCGGGCCGATTCGACAGGCGAGCAGACGAGGGTGGACACGGCGATGGCAGCAGGCGGACTCGGGCGTAGCGGACCGTTCCAGGTCGGTGATCGCGTGCAGTTGACCGACGCCAAGGGCCGCAAGTACACCGTGGTGCTCGAGCCGGGCAAGGAGTTCCACACCCATCGCGGCGGGATCCTGCACGACGATCTGATCGGCACCGACGAGGGCGTGGTGGTGACCTCCACCAACGGCACCCCGTACCTGGCGTTGCGGCCGCTGCTGGTGGACTACGTGATGTCGATGCCGCGCGGGGCACAGGTGATCTACCCGAAGGACGCCGCGCAGATCGTGCAGGAGGGCGACATCTTCCCGGGGGCGACGGTGCTCGAGGCGGGTGCCGGGTCCGGGGCGTTGACGTGTTCGCTGCTGCGGGCGGTCGGGTCGACCGGCCGGGTGATCTCGTACGAAGTGCGCGAGGACCATCTCGAGCACGCCGAGCGGAACGTGACCACATTCTTCGGGGAGCGCCCGGAGAACTGGACGACGCAGCTGGCGGATCTGGCGGACTACGACGTGGAGACCCACGGGCGGGTCGATCGGGTGGTGCTGGACATGCTGGCGCCGTGGGATGTGCTCGAGACGGTGAAGAAGGCGCTGGTGCCCGGTGGGGTGCTCATCGTCTATGTGGCGACGACGACGCAGCTGTCGCGGGTGGTGGAGGCGCTGCGGGAGCAGACGTGCTGGACCGAGCCGCGGTCGTGGGAGTCGATGGTGCGCGGCTGGCATGTGGTGGGTTTGGCGGTGCGTCCGGAGCATCGGATGCAGGGGCACACCGCGTTCCTGGTCAGTGCCCGCCGGTTGCAGGACGGGGTGGAGACCCCGAAGCCGCAGCGCCGCCCGAGCAAGGGCTGACAGTCACACGGCCCGGCCTCGCCGGGGTGCCGTGGCTCGGTGCGTGCCGGGCCACGGCGTAGCCGGGCTCAGCTGCAGGGCAGGCGGCCCATGTCGAAGATCGAGCAGACGCTGTCGTCGGCGATGACCCACTGGCCGTCGACCTGTTCGAAGGTCAGCGGCATGGGGGCGCCGCCGTGCGGGCCGGCGACCTCGGTGGTGGCGGTGACGGTGTCCTCGTCGACGGCGGTGACCTCGCCGACGGTGCCGGTGAGCGGGTAGCCGACGAGCACCCCGTTGAACTGCTCGAGCACGGCGGTGCGGTCGGCGCCGTTCTCGACGACGGCGGCCTTGGCGTCGACCGGGGCGGCCGGGTCGAAGAAGGTGTTCAGCTGCTGCTGCAGGACCTCGGCGGTGACCGGGGCCTCCGCGGCCGCGGCGGACGTGGTCGTCGTGGTGGCGGCCGAGGTGGTGGTCTCGGCGGCGGAGTCGTCGTCGCTGCTGCTGCACGCGGTGAGGGCGGTGAGCGCGGCGGCGGTCGCGGCGACGGCGGCGAGCTTGCGGATGGTCACGGAGGACACCTTTCGTGTGAACCGTCGGAACAGAAACTGAAGATAGGCAAGGCTAACATCGTGGCCGCGGGGGGTTCCGGCACCGGTGGTGTGAGTGCGGCGACACATGTTCGGAACACGCCTGTTTCGTGTCCCCCCGCACATCGGCCCGACTGCCGGTAGCGTGGAAACACCCACAGTGGAGGGAGTCGCACATGTCAGAGAACCCGGATTCGGTTGCCGCCCGTGAGATCGACGAACTGCGAACCGAGGTCGCCGCGTTGCGACGCCGGCTCGCCGAGCCGTCCGACCAGGTACGCGACCTCGAGGCACGCCTCGACTCCCTGACGGTCCGCAACGGCAAGTTGATGGAAACGCTCAAGGAGGCCCGCCAACAGCTGATCACCCTCCGGGAGGAGGTGGACCGGCTCGGGCAGCCACCGAGCGGATACGGGGTGCTGCTGAGCACCTTCGAGGACCAGACCGTGGACGTGTTCACGTCGGGCCGCAAGATGCGGGTGGCGGTGTCACCGAATCTCGACACCGCGGATTTCGAACCCGGACAGTCGGTGCGGCTGAACGAGGCGCTCACCGTCGTCGAGGTCGGCGGTTTCGAACGCGTCGGGGAGATCACCGCGCTGCGGGAACTGCTCGACGACGGCACCCGCGCCCTGGTCGTCGGGCACGCCGACGAGGAACGCGTGGTGTGGCTGGCCGCGCCGCTCGCCGCCGCCGCCGCGCGCACCCTGGAGCCGGGGAACGCGGACCTCGCCGACACCGAGGACAATTTCAAGCTGCGCCCCGGCGATTCGCTGCTGGTCGACAGCAAGGCCGGGTACGCGTTCGAACGCATCCCGAAGGCGGAGGTCGAGGACCTCGTCCTCGAGGAGGTGCCGGACGTCGACTACAGCGACATCGGTGGCCTGGGCCGGCAGATCGAGCAGATCCGCGACGCGGTGGAGCTGCCGTTCCTGCACAAGGACCTGTTCCGCGAGTACGCGCTGCGTCCCCCCAAGGGTGTGCTGCTGTACGGGCCGCCCGGCTGCGGCAAGACGCTGATCGCCAAGGCGGTCGCCAATTCGCTGGCGAAGAAGATCGCCGAGGCCCGCGGCGAGGATTCGAAGGAAGCCAAGTCGTACTTCCTCAACATCAAGGGCCCGGAGCTGCTGAACAAGTTCGTCGGTGAGACCGAACGGCACATCCGGATGATCTTCCAGCGGGCCCGGGAGAAGGCGTCCGAGGGCACCCCGGTGATCGTGTTCTTCGACGAGATGGACTCGATCTTCCGGACCCGCGGGTCGGGCGTGTCCTCCGATGTGGAAACCACCGTGGTGCCGCAGCTGCTGTCGGAGATCGACGGTGTCGAGGGTCTCGAGAACGTCATCGTGATCGGCGCCTCCAACCGCGAGGACATGATCGATCCGGCGATCCTGCGGCCCGGCCGCCTGGACGTGAAGATCAAGATCGAACGTCCGGATGCGGAAGCGGCACTGGACATCTTCTCGAAGTACCTGACCGACGCGCTGCCGGTGCACGCCGACGATCTCGCCGAGTTCGGCGGCGACCGCGGCGCGTGCGTGCGGGCGATGATCGAGCGGGTCGTCGACCGGATGTACGCCGAGTCGGAGGAGAACCGGTTCCTGGAGGTCACCTACGCCAACGGCGACAAGGAGGTCCTGTACTTCAAGGACTTCAACTCCGGCGCGATGATCCAGAACATCGTCGACCGCGGCAAGAAGTACGCGATCAAGTCGGTGCTCGAGACCGGCGCCCCGGGCCTGCGGGTGCAGCATCTGCTCGATTCCATCGTCGACGAGTTCGCCGAGAACGAGGACCTGCCCAACACCACCAACCCGGACGACTGGGCCCGGATCTCCGGGAAGAAGGGGGAGCGGATCGTCTACATCCGCACCCTGGTCACCGGCAAGAACGCGAGCACCAGCCGGGCCATCGACACCGAGTCGAACACCGGCCAGTACCTGTAAACGGCGTGCGATGACGGGGTGGGCCGGGAGGGCGACTCCTGGCCCACCCCGTCACGCCTGCAGCAGGTTCGCGAGCAGCACCCGGGTATCCGGCACGAACGGCCACGCCGGGTTCCGCAGATGGGCGCGCAGCTCGTCGAGGGTCCACCACCAGCCCGCGGCGATCTCGCTGTCCTGGTGCGTCACCTCCCCGCCCCAGCAGGTTTCGAACGCCCACAGGTGACAGCGCAGCGGATGGCCGCGCCAGCTGCCGTCCCACGAGGCCGTCGCGAGCGGCGTCAATTCCACCCCGGTCACGCCGAGTTCCTCGGCCAGCTCCCGCCGGGCCGCCTCGATCGGAGTTTCCCCGGCGTCGATCACCCCACCGGCGAGACAGTCGTGGTGCGCCGCGAACACCGTCTTGCCCGCGGAGCGGCGGTGCACGTAGACGCGGGTGCGGTCCGGGGAGCGCAGCAACACGCCGGCGCTGCCGTGCCACAGCCCCTGCGCGTACACCTGCGAGCGCGGGGCCTGCCCGGTGCAGCGGCCGGCGGCGTCGTACACGACGACGAGTTCGTCGGAGCCGCGCTCGAACCAGGGTGTCGCATCCATTGGGATCATGCTGCCACCCGGGCCCGGGCGGCGTAGCGTCGAGGCGGTGCGCCCGGCATACCGCCCGGAGGGAGTCCGCCGATGCCGCTGCCCACGACCCTGGCCCGGTTCAACCGGGCCGTCACCAATCGCCTGGTGCGGCCGCTGGCGGCGCACCTGCCGTACATGGCGGTCGTCGAACACCGCGGCCGCCGCTCCGGCCGGCTCTACCGCACCCCGGTCAACGTCTTCGTCGACGGCGACCGGTACCGGTTCGCGCTGACCTACGGCACCGACGTGGACTGGCTGCGCAACGTGCGGGCCGCCGGCGGCTGCACCGTGATCACCCACGGCCGCGCCGTGCCGTTGACCGACCCGCGGCCGGGCCACGACCCGCACGCGGCGTGGGCACCGCCGCCGGTGCGGTGGGTGCTCACCACGATCGGGGCCCACGACTACCTGGACTGCACCGCCGCCGCCGGGTGATCGGGGCCGCCGCACTCCCGCCGCGGCGGTGATCACCTAGTCTCGATGCCATGCAGCGGATCATCGGTATCGAGGTCGAGTACGGGATCTCCTCACCCAACGAACCCACGGCTAACCCGATCCTGACCTCCACCCAGGCGGTGCTGGCGTATGCGGCGGCCGAGGGGGTGCCGCGCGCCAAGCGCACCCGCTGGGACTACGAGGTGGAATCGCCGCTGCGGGACGCCCGCGGATTCGACCTGGGCCGCTTCAACGGACCGGCGCCGATCATCGACGCCGACGAGGTCGGCGCCGCCAACATGATCCTCACCAACGGGGCGCGGCTGTACGTCGATCACGCGCATCCGGAGTATTCGGCGCCGGAGGTCGCGGACCCGCTGGACGCGGTGATCTGGGACAAGGCCGGCGAACGCGTGATGGAGGCCGCGGCGCGGCACGCGTCCAGCGTGCCGGGGGCGCCGCGGCTGCAGTTGTACAAGAACAACGTCGACGGCAAGGGCGCCTCCTACGGCACCCACGAGAACTACCTGATGTCGCGGGACACCCCGTTCTCGGCGGTGGTGGCGGGCCTGACCCCGTTCTTCGCGTCCCGGCAGGTGATCTGCGGGTCCGGCCGGGTCGGGATCGGGCAGTCCGGGGACGAGGCCGGGTTCCAGTTGTCGCAGCGCGCCGACTACATCGAGGTCGAGGTGGGACTCGAGACCACCCTCAAGCGCGGCATCATCAACACCCGCGACGAGCCGCACGCCGACGCCGACAAGTACCGGCGGCTGCACGTGATCATCGGCGACGCGAACCTGGCGGAGATGGCCACCTACCTGAAGGTGGGCAGCACCGCGCTGGTGCTGGACCTGATCGAGGCCGGCGTCGACCTGTCCGATCTGCAGCTGGCGCGGCCGGTGACCGCGGTGCACCACATCAGCCACGACCCGACGCTGCGCAAGACGGTGGCGCTGGTCGACGGGCGGGAGCTGACCGGGCTGGCGTTGCAGCGGATCTACCACGAGCGGGCCGCCGAGTTCCACGACGGCACCGAGGACAAGCGGGTCCTCGACATCCTCGACAAGTGGGCGATGGTGCTCGACCTGCTCGAACGCGACCCGATGGAATGCGCGGACCTGCTGGACTGGCCGGCGAAGCTGCGGCTGCTGGAGGGTTTCCGCAACCGGGAGGGGCTGGCGTGGTCCGCGCCGCGGCTGCACATGGTGGACCTGCAGTACTCCGATGTGCGCCTCGACAAGGGCCTGTACAACCGGCTCGTGGCCCGCGGTTCGATGCAGCGGCTGGTCACCGAACAGCAGGTGCTCGACGCGGTGCACACCCCGCCGGCGGACACCCGGGCGTTCTTCCGCGGGGAGTGCCTGCGCCGCTTCGGCGCGGACATCGCCGCCGCCAGCTGGGATTCGGTGATCTTCGATCTCGGCGGGGAATCGCTGGTGCGGATCCCGACGCTCGAACCGCTGCGCGGCAGCCGCGCGCACGTCGGTGCGTTGCTCGAGTCGGTGGAGTCGGCGGCCGAGCTGGTGGACCAGTTGACGCACTGACCGGAGGGTGCGTGCGCGCCGACACACGGGCGCGCCGCACCCACAAGTCGCACTCGGTACCGGGTCGGCTCGGTAGGGTGGAGTTCTGAGCAGGATGGTGGCCCGTCCGGTCGTCGACCGGAGCCGGACACCACAGTGATCGAGGAGGTCGCGGCTATGGCGCAGGAGCAGACCACACGCGGCGGTGGTGGCGACGACGACGAAGTCGTCGGCGACGGTGGTGCCGGTCAGGAACGGCGCGAGAAGCTGGCGTCGGAAACCGACGATCTTCTCGACGAGATCGACGACGTGCTCGAGGAGAACGCCGAGGACTTCGTGCGGGCCTACGTGCAGAAGGGCGGCCAGTGACAACGGATCGTTCCTCCCTTCCCTATCGCGAGGTGCAGCCCCGGCTGCACCTCGCGTCTGAGATGTCGTCGTTCACCGAGCACCTGCGGATGCACGCCCCGGAGTTGCTGCCGGAGAACCGGTTCGGCGGTCAGCTCGGGACGCTCGGCGAGATCGCCCCGCACGGCACGACGATCGTGGCGGTGACCTTCGACGGTGGGGTGCTGCTCGCCGGTGACCGGCGCGCCACGATGGGCAGCCTCATCGCGAGCCGCGACGTGGACAAGGTGCACATCACCGACGACTACTCCGCGGCCGGCATCGCCGGAACCGCGGGCCTGGCCGTGGAGATGGTGCGGCTGTTCGCGGTCGAGCTCGAGCACTACGAGAAGATCGAGGGTGTGCCGTTGACGTTCGACGGCAAGGCGAACCGGCTCTCCTCGATGGTGCGCGGCAACCTCGGCGCGGCCATGCAGGGCCTGGCCGTGGTGCCGCTGCTGGTCGGGTTCGATCTCGACGCCATCGATTCGCGCCGCGCCGGTCGCATCGTCTCGTACGACGTGGTCGGCGGCCGGTACGACGAACGCGCCGGCTATCACGCCGTCGGATCCGGGTCGTTGTTCGCCAAGTCGTCGCTGAAGAAGCTGTTCCGGGCGGACGCGGACGAGCAGTACGCGCTGCGCACCGCGGTGGAGGCGCTGTACGACGCGGCCGACGACGACAGCGGCACCGGCGGCCCCGACACCACCCGCGGCATCTATCCGACCGCCGCGGTGATCACCGCGTCCGGGGCGACGATGGTGCCCGAGGCGACGTTGTCCGAACTGGCCCGCGCGATCGTGGCCGACCGCACCGCAGGAGGTGGGCAGTGACGCTTCCGTACTATGCGTCCGCCGAGCAGATCATGCGCGATCGCTCGGAGTTGGCACGCAAGGGCATCGGCCGCGGCCGCAGCGTGATCGCCCTGATCTACGCGGACGGGGTGCTGTTCGTCGCGGAGAACCCGTCGAAGGCGCTGCACAAGATCAGCGAACTGTACGACCGGGTGGGTTTCGCGGCGGTCGGCAAGTACAACGAGTTCGAGAGCCTGCGCCGCTCCGGGATCATGCACGCGGACATGCGCGGCTACGCGTACGACCGGCGGGACGTGACGGGCCGGTCGCTGGCGAACGCATTCGCCTCCACCCTCGGGTCGATCTTCACCGACCAGCCCAAGCCGTACGAGGTGGAGATCTGCGTCGCCGAGGTGGGCCGGTCCGACACCGAGGACGCGCCGCAGCTGTATCGGATCACCTACGACGGGTCGATCGTCGACGAACCGCAGTTCGTGGTGATGGGCGGCACCACCGAGCCGATCGCGACCGCGCTGCGCGAGGCCTATCGGCCCGGTCTCGAGCTCGATGCCGCGGTCGCGGTGGCGGTGACGGCGCTGCAGCGCGGCACCGGATCGGAGGCGGCGCCGCGGACCCTGGGCATCGGGGAGCTCGAGGTCGCGGTGCTCGAGAAGCCCCGGCCGCGCCGCGCGTTCCGGCGGATCACCGGCGCCGCGTTGGAGGCGATGCTGCCGACCACCGGGACCGGCGCCGCCGCGGCGGACACCCCGGAAGCGGCGGAGAAGCCGGGCCCCGACACCGACACCGACGGTCAGGACGGGTCGGGCAGCCGGTAGAGCCTCAACGCCGCGGGGGCACTGCGGAATTGGAAGACGGTGCCGTCGGTGACGACCTCGCCGTCGGTGGCCAGCGCCACCGGCGGCCCGTCGATCCGCACCGACACCGCGGCCACGTCCCGCTGCGCGTAGGTCGGGGACCGGTCCAGGCTGCCGGTGGCCACCGCGGTGAGCAACCGCAGCCGTGACCAGCGCCGGTCCGCCCGCAGGTACCGCAGATCCAGGGTGCCGCCGGTCAGCGCCGGCCGGGACATCGGGACCCGATCGGTCGGGGTGTACCGGCCGTTGCCGACGAACAGCAGCCACAGCGCCATCGGGGTGCCGTCGATCCGCACCGTCAGCGGTGCGGCGGTCGCCAGCACCCGCGTCATCGCCGCCGCCGCGGCCGGCCACTTGCCGATGCGCGGTTCCCAGCGTTCCCGCAGCCGCACCGAATCGGGGTAGCCGCCGAGACTGGCGGTGTTGACGAAGGTGTATTCGGTGCCGCCGTCGCCGGTGCCGTCGGGGACGGTGACGCGCCCGAGGTCGATGCGGACGGCGTGCCCGCCGGCCACGGCGCGGATCGTGTCGCCCGGCTCGGCGGCGCCGGCGTCGCGCGCGAAGTGGTTGAGGGTGCCGCCGGGGAACACCGCCAGCGGCAGGCCCGCGGCGACCGCGGCCGCCGCGACCGCGACGACGGTGCCGTCGCCGCCGTCGACGCCGAGCGCCACCGGGTGGTACTCGGTGATCAACCGGTCCAGCTCGGCGGCGAGGTCCTCACCGGTGGGCAGCGTGACGATGCGGGCCTCGGGCAGCGCCGCCCGCAGGTCCTCGTGGTCGCTGTCGTCGGTCCCGGACCCGGGATTGACGACGACCAGCAGCCCGCGTCCGGTGGGCAGCGCCGGGGCCTCCACCGCGGTCCCCGCGACCGCGGGTTCGTCGACGCGCACCGCCCACCAGCGGCGGGTGCCGAGCGCGACCGCGGCACCGGCGGCGGCGCCGACGAGCACGTCGGTGGGCCAGTGCACCCCGGTGTGCACCCGCGAGTAGGCGACCGCGGCGGCCAGCGGCGCCACCACCGCGGCGGTGGCGGGGGATTCGAGTGCCACCCCGGTGGTGAACGCGGCGGCGGAGGCGGCGTGCCCGGACGGGAACGACGACGAGGTGGGCATGGGCACGTTGCGGCGCCGGAACTGCGGTTCGACGCGGGCCGGGGGGCGGCGGCGCGGCAGCAGCGGCTTGAGGACCCCGTTGGCGAGGGCGCTGGCGCCGGCCACCGACAGCAGCCCGCGGACCACGGCGCGGCGGGGGGTGCCGCCGACCGCGATGCCCACCGCGGCGCACCCCATCCACAGCACGCTGTGGTCGGCGAGGCGGCTGAGAATCCGCAGCGTCGGGTCCGCGGGGGACGGGCGCAGCGCGCCGCTGCGTTCGAACAGGACACGGTCTGCGCGGCTGTACCGGGCGGCATCGAACATCACAGCTTGACCGTAGATGCCGTTGCAGCCGATGGTCGGTTGTTCGGAGCGGTACTGTCGAAGTGTGCAGCGACGAATCATGGGTATCGAGACGGAGTTCGGCGTCACGTGTACCTTCCACGGGCATCGCCGACTGAGCCCGGACGAGGTGGCGCGCTACCTGTTCCGCCGGGTGGTGTCGTGGGGCCGCAGCTCCAATGTGTTCCTGCGCAACGGGGCGCGGTTGTATCTGGACGTGGGGTCGCACCCGGAGTACGCGACCGCCGAGTGCGACGACCTGTTGCAGCTCGTCGAGCACGACCACGCCGGGGAGCGGGTCCTCGAGGATCTGCTCGTCGACGCCGAGCAGCGGCTCGCCGAGGAGGGCATCGGCGGCGACATCTACCTGTTCAAGAACAACACCGACTCGGCCGGCAACTCGTACGGCTGCCACGAGAACTATCTGGTGGCGCGGGTGGGGGAGTTCTCCCGCATCTCCGACGTGCTGCTGCCGTTCCTGGTGACCCGGCAGCTGATCTGCGGCGCCGGGAAGGTGCTGCAGACCCCGAAGGCGGCGACGTTCTGCCTGTCGCAGCGCGCCGAACACATCTGGGAGGGCGTCTCCTCGGCGACCACCCGGTCCCGGCCCATCATCAACACCCGCGACGAACCGCACGCCGACGCCGAGAAGTACCGGCGGCTGCACGTGATCGTCGGCGACTCGAACATGTCCGAGACCACCACCATGCTCAAGGTGGGGTCGGCGTCGCTGGTGCTCGAGATGATCGAGGCCGGGGTCGCGTTCCGGGACTTCGCGCTGGACAACCCGATCCGCGCGATCCGGGAGGTCAGCCACGATTTGACCGGGCGGCGCCCGGTGCGGCTGGCCGGGGGCCGGCAGGCCAGCGCCCTCGACATCCAGCGCGAGTACCACGCGCGGGCGGTGGACTATCTGCGCAGCCGGGAACCGGACCCGCACGTGGCGCAGGTCGTCGACCTGTGGGGCCGGGTGCTCGATGCCGTCGAGTCGCAGGACTTCGCGAAGGTCGACACCGAGGTCGACTGGGTGATCAAGCGCAAGCTGTTCCAGCGCTACCAGGACCGCTACGGCATGGAACTGTCGGACCCGAAGATCGCGCAGCTCGATCTGGCGTACCACGACATCAAACGCGGCCGCGGCGTGTTCGATCTGCTGCAGCGCAAGGGGCTCGCCGCGCGCGCCACCGACGACGAGGCCGTCGACGCGGCCGTGAACACCCCGCCGCAGACCACCCGCGCGAAGCTGCGCGGCGACTTCATCGCCGCGGCGCAGGCCGCGGGCCGGGACTTCACCGTCGACTGGGTGCACCTCAAGCTCAACGACCAGGCGCAGCGCACCGTGCTGTGCAAGGACCCGTTCCGGTCCGTCGACGAACGCGTGGAGCGGTTGATCGCCTCGATGTAGAACGTCCCCCGGGTAGCGGGCCGTCACGGAGATCGTCGTCCGCAGGCGTGTCGCACGACCACGCCTGCGGACCGCCGCGGCCGGGACACTAGGCTTGCGGGCGTGGCGATCTCGAAAGTCGAACGGCTGGTCAACCTGGTCATCGCGTTGCTGTCCACACGCCAGTTCCTGACGGCGGAGAAGATCCGGGCGTCGGTCGCCGGCTATGCGGACTCGGCGAGCGACGAGGCGTTCAGCCGCATGTTCGAGCGCGACAAGAACGAACTGCGCGACCTGGGCATTCCGTTGGAGACGGGCATGCCGTCGCGGTACTCCACCGTCGAGGGCTATCGCATCAACCGGGACGCCTACGAGCTGCCCGACATCGAGCTGACCAGCGCGGAAACCGCAGCGGTCGCGGTCGCGGCGGCGTTGTGGTCGTCGCCGGAGCTGACGTCGGCGGCGCAGAGCGCGTTGCTGAAGCTGCGGGCGGCCGGGGTGCAGGTCGACGCCGACCCGACCGGCACCGTGACCTCGCTGCCGGCGCGGGCTCGCGGCTCCGAACCGGCGCTGCACGCGCTGCTCGCCGCGATCGACGCGCGCCGCGCGGTGCAGTTCGACCATCGCGCATCCCCGACGGATCCGTGGACGCGGCGCACCGTCGAACCGTGGGGCATCGTCACCGTGCACGGCCGCTGGTATCTGGTCGGGCACGACCGCGACCGCGACGCCACCCGCACCTTCCGGCTCTCCCGCATCGGCGACGAGGTCACCGCGGTCGGTCCCGCCGGAGCCGTGACCATTCCGGAGGGGGTGGATCTGCGGGCGCGGGTGCTGGCGGCGACCAGCACCGGCGATGTCACCGGTGCCGCCCGGGTGTGGGTGCCGGACGGGCGGGCCGCCGAGCTGCGCCGGCTCGGCACCGAGACCGAACGCCGCCGGATCGGGGACCGCGACGGCACGGTGCTCGAGGTGCCGGTGCGGTCGTGGAGCTGGATCGCGCGGGTGATCGCCGGGCAGGGCGCCGACGCCCTGGTCCTGGCGCCGAGCGAGCTGCGGGAGCAGGTGCGGGCCATCCTGACCCGGGTGGTCGCCGGCACGGCCGTGGAGGGGGAACGGTGAGCACACGACTGTCGGAGCGGCTGACGCGGCTGCTCAATCTGGTGCCGTATTTCACGGCGAACCCGGGGATCAGCGCGGCCGAGGCGGCGCGCGACCTGGGGGTCACCCCGAAACAGATCATGGACGATCTGAACCAGCTGTGGGTGTGCGGTCTGCCCGGGTACGGGCCCGGGGACCTGATCGACCTGTCGCTGTCGGAGGACAGCATCGTGGTCACGTTCACCGCCGGCATCGACCGGCCGCTGCGGCTGACCTCGACGGAGGCGACGGCGCTGCTGGTGGCGTTGCGGTCGCTGCTGGAGATGCCCGGGGTGGTCGATCCGTCCGCGGCGCAGGGCGCGATCGCGAAGATCGAGGCGGCCGCCGGCAGCGCCGCCGCCGACCGCGACACCCCGGCGCCGGTGTCCGACGATCCGGTCGCGGCGACCGTGCGGGCCGCGGTGCACCGCGGCCGGGCCCTGCACCTGACCTACTATTCGGCGTCCCGGGACACCGTCTCGGAGCGGGACGTGGACCCGATCCGGGTGGTGCTCATCGACGAGCACACCTATCTGCAGGCGTGGTGCCGCACCGCGGAGGGGGTGCGGTTGTTCCGGTTCGACCGGATCGACGCGGCCGAGGAACTGCCGGAACCGGCCCGGCCGCCGGTCGCGGTCGACGAGGAGGACAGCTTCGAGTTGTTCGCCGGGGATCCGACGCTGCCGGCCGCGCGGTTGCGGATCGATCCCGGCTACAGCTGGCTGATCGACTACTACCCGCTCACCGAGGTGCAGTTGCAGCCGGACGGATCGTGCACCGCGGTGCTGCGGTTCGCGTCGCCGGAGTGGATGACGCGGCTGGCGGTCGGGCTCGGCGGCGGGGTGACGGTGCTGGGGCCGCCGGAGCTGGTGGCGGCGGTGCGGGCCCGCGCCGCGGCCGCGCTCGAGGCGTACGACACATTGCCGCTCGACGAACCGGCGGCGGGCGTGTAACGGAGCTGTGAACCCTGCGCGAACACCCGGTCGAACGGCTGTGGGCGGGGATCGGGCGTGTTCGGGTCCGGTAGCATCGGCAGCACACCATCTGTGGAGGTAGATAATGGGTGCAATGAGCCCGTGGCACTGGGCCATCGTCGCGATCGTCGTCGTCATCCTGTTCGGCTCGAAGAAGCTTCCCGACGCCGCTCGCGGTCTCGGCCGGTCGCTGCGCATCTTCAAGAGCGAGGTCAAGGAGATGCAGAACGACGACGCCCGTCCGGCGCCGCCGCAGCAGGCTCCGAACTCGCTGCCCGCCGGTCAGCCCCCCGCCCAGGCCGTGGACGCGACCGTCACCGACCCGACGCAGACCCAACCGCGGTCGGCCTGACCATCGACCAACCCACCGGGGCATCCGCGACGGGTGCCCCGGTCCTCCGCTGATCCGGGGGGCCTCGACAGGAGCTGAGAACCGCACGTGCGCATCCCGTTCGATCCGCGCCGCAGCCGGCGCAAGACCAATCCCGACGGCACCATGTCGCTGGTCGAACATCTGTACGAACTGCGCACCCGTCTGCTGATCGCGCTCGCCGCGGTGCTGGTCACCACCGTCCTCGGGTTCGTCTGGTACAGCCGCGACCTGTTCGGCCTGCCCAGCCTCGGCTCGATCCTGCTCGACCCCTACTGCTCGTTGCCGGCGTCCTCCCGCGCCGACATCAGCGCCGACGGCGGCTGCCACCTGCTCGCCACCGGCCCGTTCGAGCAGTTCATGCTGCGGCTGAAGGTCGCCGCGACCGCCGGTGTGGTGATGGCCTGCCCGATCTGGCTGTACCAGCTGTGGGCGTTCATCACCCCCGGCCTGTACGCGAAGGAACGCCGCTACGCCATCGGGTTCGTCGTCTCCGGCGCCGCGCTGTTCGTCACCGGCGCGGTGCTGGCGTACCTGGTCGTCACCCACGCCCTGTCGTTCCTGCTCACCGTCGGCAACGACGTGCAGGTCACCGCCCTGTCCGGCTCCGAGTACTTCGGTTTCATGATCAACCTGCTGGTCATCTTCGGGGTGTCCTTCGAGATCCCGCTGGTGATCGTCGCGCTCAACGCCGTCGGCGTGCTGTCCTACGCCAAGCTCAAGTCCTGGCGGCGTGGCCTGATCATGGCGATGTTCGTGTTCGCGGCCGTCGCGACCCCCGGCCAGGATCCGTTCTCGATGATCGCCCTGGCCGCGGCGCTGACGCTGCTGCTCGAGATCGCCATCCAGATCGCCCGGATCAACGACAAGCGCCGCGCCCGCCGCGACCGTGAGGACGGCTGGGCCGATCTCGACGACGACGAGAGCTCCCCGATCGCCGCCCCCACCCCGGTCGAGCGCCCCACCCCGACGCAACCCGACTACTCCGACACGCTGTGACCGATCAGCCGGCCCCGGCCGCCACGCCCGATCGGCTCACCGCCTTCGCCGCGGCGCTGCCGTTCACCCTCGACCCGTTCCAGGTGCAGGCCTGCCGCGCCCTCGACGGCGGCCACTCGGTGCTGGTGTGCGCGCCCACCGGGGCCGGGAAGACCGTGGTCGGGGAGTTCGCGGTGTACCTGGCGTTGCACGGCGGCGGCAAATGCTTCTACACCACCCCGATCAAGGCGCTGAGCAACCAGAAGTACGCGGACCTGTGCGCCCGCCACGGCAAGGACGCGGTCGGACTGCTCACCGGCGACCAGTCCATCAACCCGAACGCGCCGGTGGTGGTGATGACCACCGAAGTGCTGCGCAACATGATCTACGCGTCCTCGACCAGCCTCATCGGGCTGACCTACGTGGTGATGGACGAGGTGCACTTCCTCGCCGACCGGTTCCGCGGCGCCGTGTGGGAAGAGGTCATCCTGCACCTGCCCGAGGACGTCCGGCTGGTCAGCCTGTCCGCGACCGTGTCCAACGCCGAGGAGTTCGGGGACTGGATCACCACCGTGCGCGGCGACACCACCGTCGTCGTCGACGAGGTGCGGCCGATCCCGCTGCACCAGCACATGATGGTCGGCCCCCGCATCTACGACCTGTTCGACCGGCGCGCCCACCCCGACGACGGCGGCCGCCGCAGCGTCGTGGTCAACCCCGAACTGCTCGCGCAGGTGCGCCGCCGGCTGACGCTGGACCGCGCCGACTCCTGGGACCGGGGCCGCGGCAACGGCGCCTTCCGACCGCTACCGCGACCCGAGGTCATCTCCCGCCTGGACCGCGAGGGGCTGCTCCCGGCGATCACCTTCGTCTTCAGCCGCGCCGGCTGCGACGCCGCGGTCGCCCAATGCCTGCGCGGCGGCATCCGGCTCACCTCCGACGAGGAAGCCGCCCGGATCCGGGCGATCGTCGAGGAACACACCCGCGACCTGCCGCGCGCCGATCTCGAGGTCCTCGGCTTCAGCCAGTGGCGCCTCGCCCTCGAACGTGGCATCGCCGCGCACCACGCGGGCATGCTGCCCGCATTCCGGCACACCGTCGAGGACCTGTTCGTGCGCGGGCTGGTGCGGGCGGTGTTCGCCACCGAAACCCTCGCGCTCGGCATCAACATGCCGGCCCGCACCGTCGTGCTCGAACGCCTGGTCAAGTACAACGGGGAAACCCACGCC
>Ga0180215_1001187_pt1 | contig 29730 bp, 1 predicted proteins | sample eDN3rd37CBELigBY_FD_128871 | JGI IMG/M metagenome (GOLD analysis project Ga0180215, IMG submission 128871) | Enriched backyard soil microbial communities from Emeryville, California, USA - eDNA 3rd pass 37_C BE-Lig BY (version 2) (version 2) | ecosystem: Environmental > Terrestrial > Soil >...
GCCCGGGTCCAGCGGCACGTAGCCGCCCCCCGCCTTCCAGATCCCCAGCACCCCCACCACCATCTCCGGCGTCCGCTCCACGCACAGCCCCACCCGCACCTCCGCACCCACCCCGTGCGCCCGTAGCGCCGCCGCCAGACGCTCCGACCGCGCCTCCAGCTCCGCGTACGTCACCACCTCCGCGCCGTAGCGCACCGCCTCCGCGTCCGGCGTCCGCGCCGCCTGCTCCGAGATCAGCTCAGGCACGCTGCGCTCCACCTCCACCCTCACCCCGCCCGCGTTCCATCCCTCCAGTACGCGCGACCGCTCGGCGGCCCCGAGGATTTCCACACCGGAGAGGCGCCGCTCCGGGTCCGCCGCGACCGCATCGAGCAGGTTGCGGAAGTGCTCCGCCATCCGCTCGACCGTCGCCGCGTCGAACAGCTCCGTGCGATACGTGAACGCCCCGGCGATCCTGTCTTCATCCTCGACCAGGGTGACGTTGAGGTCGAACTTCGCGACCTCTTCGCCCCCGGCGAGCGGCGTCACTTCCAGCGCGCCCATGCGCAGCTCGCCCCGGTCCATGTTCTGGAGGGCGAACATGACCTGGAAGAGCGGGGTGTGCCGGAGGCTGCGCTCCACCCGCAGCTCTTCCACCAGCTTCTCGAACGGAACGTCCTGGTGCGCGAAGGCGCCCAGCACCCCCTCCCGCACCCGACCGACGAGCGTCCGGAAGCCGGGGTCGCCGCCGAGGTCGCCCCGCAGGACGAGCGTGTTCACGAAGAAGCCGATCAGCCCTTCCACCTCCACCCGGTCCCGCCCCGCCACCGGCGTCCCCACGCTCACGTCCTCTTCCCCGCTCCACCGCCCCAGCACGGCCTGGAACCCCGCCAGCAGCACGACGAACGGCGTCACGCCCTCCCGCTGCCCCAGCTCCCGCAGCGCCGCCGTCGTCTCCCGGCTCACCGCGAAACCGACGCTCGCCCCACGTACGCCCGGCACCGCCGGCCGCGGCCGGTCGGTCGGCAGCTCCAGGACCGGCGGCGCCCCCGCGAGACGCTCCCGCCAGTAGCCGATCTGCGCCTCCAGGGCATCCCCCGTGATCCGCTCCCGCTGCCACACCGCGAAGTCCGCGTACTGCACCGGCAGCTCCGCCAGCGGCGACGGGCGACCCTCCGAGAACGCCCCGTACAGCGCCGACGCCTCGCGCACCAGCACGCCCGTGGACCACCCGTCGCTGACGATGTGGTGAAGGTCGAGCACCAGCCCCCACTCGCCGGCAGCGAGCCGGAAGAGCGTCGCGCGCAGGAGCGGTCCGCGGGCCAGGTCGAACGGCCGGGAGGACTCCTCGTCCACCCGACGCCTCACCTCCTCCTCCCGCGCCTCCGTTCCGAGCCCGGACAGGTCCACCTCGGGAAGCCGCACCGGCCCCGCCGGCCGCACCACCTGCACGGGATCGGCGGCGGTCGCGGCGAACACGGTGCGCAGCGACTCGTGCCGCCGGACCAGCTCCGTCAGAGCCCCCTGCAGCGCCGCCACATCCAGCGCGCCCCGCAGCCGCAGCGGGTACGGCATGTTGTACGCGGCGCTCTCCGGCTCCATCTGCTGGATGAACCACAGCCGCTGCTGCGCGAAGGAGAGCGGTACCGGCCCGTCTCCCCGGCGCGGAAGGATCCGCCGGGCTTCGCGCTTCTCTCCCGCCCGCCTGCGCAGGAGCTTCTGGAGGAGGAGGCGCCGCTCGGGCGAAAGCTCCTCCCCGCCTTCCAGGGGCGCGGACTCCTCCGCCTCCTCCGGGCCGGCGGCGTGGAGCAGGGCGTCCACGCGCGCGGCGAGCCCGGCCACCGTGGGGGCCTCGAAGAGCGCCCGCAGCGGCACCTCCACCCCGAACGCGTCCCGCACCCGGGCGATCACCCGCGTGGCGATGAGCGAGTGGCCGCCCAGGACGAAGAAGTCGTCCTGCGTACCGACGCGCTCCAGCTTCAGCACCTCCGCCCAGATGGCGGCGACCGTGCTCTCGGTGGGCGTGCGCGGGGAGACGTACGTGTCCTCGTCCGGCGCGAGGTCCGGGGCGGGGAGCGCGCGGCGGTCCACCTTCCCGTTGGAGGTGAGCGGGAGCGCAGCGAGCACGGTGAAGGAGGCGGGGACCATGTATTCCGGCACCCGCTCCTTGAGGTGCGCCCGCAGCTCCGCCGTCCCCGGCGCTTCCCGCCCCTCCGCGGCGGCCACGTACGCGGCCAGCCGGGTCCCGCCCTCGCCGTCGTCCAGCGCGACCACCACGGCATCGGCGAGCGCGCCGTGCTCCAGCAGCGCCGCCTCGATCTCGCCCGGCTCGATGCGGAAGCCGCGGATCTTCACCTGGAAGTCCACGCGGCCGATGAAGTCCACGTTCCCGTCCGGGAGCCAGCGCACCCGGTCGCCCGAGCGGTACATGCGCGCGCCGGGCGCCGGGGTGAAGGGATCGGGGAGGAAGGTGGACGCGGTCAGCTCCGGCCGCCCCAGGTAGCCGCGCGTCACCCCCACGCCCCCGATGTACAGCTCTCCGGGGACGCCCACCGGGAGCGGGCCCAGGCGCGTGTCCAGGATGTAGAGGCGCACGTTGTCCACCGCGTGCCCGATGGGCGGCGTGCGCGTGCCGTCGGTGCACTCCACCCCGGTCACGCGGACGCTGGTCTCGGTGGGGCCGTACCCGTTGATGAAGCGGCGCCCCGGCGACCAGCGCGCCACCACCTCCGCGGAGCACGCCTCGCCTCCCGTGATGACCACCTCCAGCTCCGGAAGCTCCGCCGCCGGGGTGGCGGCCAGCGCCGAGGGGGTGAACTTGGCGTGCGTTACGCGCTGCCGGCGCAGCAGGTCGATCAGCTCCGTCCCCGGGATCAGGTCCTCACGCCGCGCCACCACCAGCGCCGAGCCGGAGCCCAGCGCGGTGAAGATGTCCAGGACCGAGGCGTCGAAGTGGAGGGGGGCGAAGAGGAGCACCCGCGAGCCGGGGTGGATCCCGTAGTAGGGGACGTACGCCTCCACCGTGTTCACCACGCCGCGGTGGGGCACCATGACGCCCTTGGGACGTCCGGTGGAGCCCGAGGTGTAGATGACGTACGCCAGGTTCTCCGCCAGGACGCCCGTCTCCGGCGCCGTCTCCGGCTCGCCGTCGAAGGCGTCCGGCGTCAAGTGAAGGAGCGGAAGCCCGTGCGGCGGGAGGGTGCCGGCGATGCGCGGCTCGGCGAGGACGAGACACGCCGCGGAGTCCTCCAGCAGGTAGGCGATGCGGTCTGCGGGGGCGGAGGGGTCGAGCGGGACGTACGTCCCCCCGGCCTTCAGCACCCCCAGGAGCGCGACCACCATCTCCACCGAGGGCTCCACGTACAGCGCGACCCGCGACTCCGGCCCGACGCCGCGCTTCCGCAGCGCGTGGGCGACGCGGTTGGCGCGCCGCTCCAGCTCCGCGAACGTCACCGCCGCGTCGCCGAACGAGATCGCCGTGGCGTCCGGGTCGCGCGCCACCTGCCGCTCGAAGAGGCCGTGGAGCGTCTCCCCGTCGGAGAAGGGGCGCGCCGTGTCGTTCCACCGCTCCAGCACCCGCGCGCGCTCCGCCTCCGGGAGGAGCGGCAGCCCGGAGACGGGGCGCCCGGGGTCCGCGGCGATTCCCTCCGCCAGCACGCGGAAGTGGTCGAGCATCCGCTCGGCCGTGGAGGCGTCGAACAGGTCGGCGCGGTACGCGAGCGAGCCACCGATCCGGTCGCCGTGCTCCGCCAGCGTCAGGTTAAGGTCGAACTTGACCGTCTCCGTGCTCGCGGAGAGCGGCTCCGCCTGCACCTCCCCCATCCGCAGCTCGCCGGAGTCCAGGTTCTGCAGGGCGAACATCACCTGGAAGAAGGGGGTGCGCCCCAGGCTGCGCTCGGGGGCCAGCTCCTCCACCAGCTTCTCGAACGGCACTTCCTGGTGCGCGAAGGCGCCCAGCACCATCTCCCGCACCCGGCCCAGCAGCTCGCGAAAGGTAGGGTCGCCCGAGAGGTCGGTGCGGAGGACGAGCGTGTTCACGAAGAAGCCGATCAGCCCCTCCAGCTCCACGCGGCTCCGCCCGGCGATGGGCGTCCCCACCGGCACGTCCTCGGTGGCGGCGTAGCGGGCCAGCAGGAGCTGCCACGCGGCCAGGAGCGTCATGAAGGTCGTCGCCCCCTCCGCGCGCCCCAGGGAGCGCAGCGCCTGTGACGCCTCCGGGGAGAGGAAGAAGGCGCGGCTCCCGCCCGGCGCGTCCGACACGGCGGAGGCGAGGCGCGGGCGGTCGGTGGGGAGGTCGAGCGTCGGCGGGACGGCGGCCAGCCGGTCGCGCCACCAGGCGATCTGGCGCTCCAGCACCTCGCCGGTGAGCCAGCCCCGCTGCCACACCGCGTAGTCGGCGTACTGCACCGGGAGCGCGGGGAGACCGGGCGCCTCGCCGCGGGAGAAGGCGTCGTAGAGCGCGGAGACCTCGCGCACGAAGACGCCGGTGCTCCACCCGTCGCTCACGATGTGGTGGACGACCGGGCAGAGTCCCCACTCCGCGTCCCCCACGCGCAGCAGGAGCGCGCGGAAGAGCGGCCCGCGCCCCAGGTCGAAGGGTCGCGCCGACTCATCTTCCACCAGGCGCCTCACCTCGCGCTCACGGGCGTCGTCGGGGAGCCCGCGCAGGTCCGCGCAGGGGATCGGCACCGGCCCGGCGGGGCGGACGACCTGCACCGCCTCCCCGTCCGCCTCGGCGAAGACCGTGCGCAGCGCCTCGTGCCGCCGGACGATCTCCGTCAGCGACCGCTCGAGGGCGCGCGGGTCCAGCGCACCGCGCAGCCGCATGGCGAAGGGGATGTTGTACGCGGAACTACCCGGCTGGAGGCGGTCGATGAACCAGAGCCGCTGCTGCGCGAAGGAGGCCGGGAGAGGCCCGTCGCGCGGAGCGGGGACGAGCGGGGGGGCGGAGGTGCCCGCGCCGGGGTCCGCGGCCGCGACGCGCTCCGCGAGCCCGGCGACGGTGGGCGCCTCGAAGATCGCGCGCAGCGGCAGCTCCACCCCGAACGCCTCCCGCACCCGCGTGGCGACGCGCGTCGCCAGCAGGGAGTGGCCGCCCAGCGCGAAGAAGTCGTCGTGCATCCCCACGCGCTCCGCCTTCAGCACCTCCACCCAGATCCCCGCCAGCACCTCTTCGGCGTGGGTGCGCGGCGCGACGTACGCGTCTCGCGCGGATCCGTCCGGGGCGGGGAGCGCCCGGCGGTCCACCTTCCCCGTGGGCGTCAGGGGGAGCGCGTCCATCGGCACCACCGCCGAGGGGACCATGTACTCCGGCAGGCGCTCCTTCAGGTAGGCGCGCAGCTCTCCGGCGTCCGCCGGGGCACCGCCGACCGCGACGGCGTAGGCAACCAGGCGCCGCTCGCCGGAGGCGTCGTCCCGCACCACGACCACCGCTTCGCGGACGGAGGGGTGCCGCTCCAGCGCGGCCTCCACCTCGCCGGGCTCGATGCGGAAGCCCCTCACCTTCACCTGGCCGTCCACGCGCCCCAGGAACTCCAGCACGCCGTCCGTCCGCCAGCGCGCCCGGTCGCCCGTGCGGTACGCGCGCGCCCCCGGCCTCCCGGACAGCGCGTCGGGGACGAACTTCTCGGCCGTCAGCTCCGGGCGGCCCAGGTAGCCACGCGCCACCTGCGCCCCGCCGATCCACAGCTCCCCCGGCACCCCCGCGGGCTGCGGGCTGCCGTGGGAGTCGCAGACGTAGAGGCGCACGTTCCCCAGGGGCGTGCCGATCCGGTGCCCCGCCAGCGTCCCCGCCGCCGGCACGCGCCACCCGGAGGCGAGGACGGTCCCCTCGGTGGGGCCGTAGAGCACGTGCGTCTCCGCCGCCGGGAACGCCTCGCGCATCTCCGCCAGCAGGTCGGGCGGCACCAGGTCGCCGCCGACGAAGGCGCGCCGCAGCCCCGCCAGTCGCCCCCCGGATGCATCCCGGCTCTCGCGGACCACCTGCCGCATCAGCGCCGGAACGGCGTGGAGCATCGTCGCGTCGGCGACGTCGCCCACCAGCCGCGCGGGGTCCAGCACCCGCTCCCGCTCCACCAGCCGCGCGGTCGCGCCCACGGTGAGGGGGAGAAGGGTCTCGAAGAGCCAGATGTCGAACGCGAACGAAGCGAGCGACGGCACCACGTCGCCCTCCCGGACGCCGAACGCCTCGCGCGCGGCGTGGAGCAGGTTCGAGAGCGACCCGTGCTCCACCAGCACGCCCTTGGGCTTCCCGGTGGAGCCGGAGGTGTAGATGACGTAGGCGAGGTTCCGGGGAGAGACGGCGGCCCCCCACCCCGGCGCTTCGCGCCACCCCTCCCCCACGAGTGGGGGAGAGGACTGCGGGAGGGACATAGCCGTGCTCCCCTCCCCCGCATGCGGGGGAGGGGCCGGGGGTGGGGGGCTCTCCGTGGCGCCCCCACCCGGCTCGCTAAGGCTCGCCACCCTCCCCCACGAGTGGGGGAGGGGTATGTCCTCGCTGCGATCCTCGCTCTCCGACGTGCCGTTCTCCCCCTTTCTCCCGCCTGCGGGGGAGAGGGGGTCGGGGGGAGAGGGGGCCACCACCACCGCGCCGTGCGCCGGCAGCGCGTCCGCGGCGGCGCCGTGGGCCACCAGCACGGGGATGCGCGCGTCCTCCAGCACGAAGGCCAGGCGTTCGGCGGGGTACGCGGGGTCCAGCGGCACGTAGGCGCCTCCCGCCTTCCAGATCCCCAGCACCCCCACCACCATCTCCGGCGTGCGCTCCACGCACAGCCCCACCGGCACCTCCGGCCCCACGCCCAGCCCGCGCAGGCGCGCGGCCAGGTCGTCGGAGCGGGCGTCCAGCTCCGCGTAGGTCGTCTCCCCACCCGCGTGCGCCAGCGCGACCGCGCCGGGCGAACGCCGCGCAGCCGCGGCGAAGAGGGCGTGCGCGGGGAGCGACGCGGGGTAGTCGCGCTCCGTGTCGTTCCAGGCGGAGAGCACCTGCTCCCGCTCGGAGCCGGAGAGCAGCTCCAGCTCCGAGAGGCGGCGCCCGGGGGCCGCGGCCAGGGCCTCCAGCACGGCGCGGAAGTGGTCCATCGTCCGCGCGACGGTGGCCCGGTCCCAGAGCGCGGCGCGGTAGTAGGCGGCGCCCCCCACCCCGTCGTCGTCCTCCGACAGGGAGAGTTCCAGGTCGAACCGGGCGACCGAGACGCCCACCCCCAGCCGCTCCATCTCCGCACCGCCCAGGCTCAGCTCCCCGCGCTCCGTGTTCTGCAGGGCGAGCATCACCTGGAAGAGCGGCGTGTGCTGCAGGGTGCGCTCCGGCTGCAGCTCCTCCACCAGCCGCTCGAAGGGCACCTCCTGGTGCGACTGCGCGCCCAGCACCGTCTCCCGTACCCGTCCCAGCAACTCGCGGAAGGTGGGGTCGCCGGAGAGGTCGGTGCGCAGCACCAGCGTGTTCACGAAGAAGCCGATCAGCCCCTCCATCTCCGAGCGCGTCCGCCCGGCGATGGGCGTCCCCACCACCACGTCGTCCTGCCCCGAGTACCGAGCGAGCAGGGCCTGGAAGCCGGCGAGCAGGACGGCGAAGAGCGTCGCGCCTTCCCGCTGGGCGACGGCGCGGAGGCCGCGGGTGAGGGGCTCCGGGATCGAGAACCCCACGCCTGCACCCCCGGCGGAGGGGACGGAAGGGCGCGGCCGGTCCGTCGGCAGCTCCAGCACCGGGGGGGCGCCCGCCAACCGGTCGCGCCAGTAGGCGAGCTGCGCGTCCAGCACCTCGCCGGAGAGCCGGTCCCGCTGCCACACCGCGTAGTCCGCGTACTGGATCGGCAGCTCCGGGAGGGGCGAGGGCTCCCCGCGCGAGAACGCCGCGTAGAGCGCGGATACCTCGCCCACCAGCACGCCCGTGCTCCACCCGTCCGTGACGATGTGGTGGAGCGTGAAGAGCACAGCGCTCTCGTCGTCGCCCAGGCGCAGCAGGGTGGTGCGCAGGAGCGGCCCGCGCGCCAGGTCGAAGGGCCGGCGCGCATCCTCCGTGGCCAGGCGGAGCGTCTCGGCGGTGAGGGCGACCGCGGGGAGGGCCCCGAGGTCCACCACCGGGATGCGCACGCGGGCGGCGGGGAGGACCACCTGCACCGGACCGTCCCCTCCCTCCGCGAACACGGTGCGCAGCGACTCGTGGCGGCGAACCACCTCGGTCAGCGTGCGCTCCAGCGTGCGGGGGTCCAGCGCGCCGCGGAGGCGCAGCCCGGACGGCATGTTGTAGGCGAGGCTCCCCGGCTCCATCCGGTCGATGAGCCAGAGCCGCTGCTGCGCGAACGAGGCGGGGAGCGGGCGGTCGCGGGGGGCGGGCCGGATCCCCTCCGGGGTCTTCCGCGCCCGTCCGGAGAGCAGCTTCTGGAGCAGCAGGCGCCGCTCCGGCGAAAGCCCGTCCAGCGACGCGGGGGGGGAGGTCTCCGCGGGAGGGGCCTCGGCCGCCAGGCGCGCGGCGAGGCCGGCCACGGTGGGCGTCTCGAAGAGGGCGCGCAGCGGCAGCTCCATGCCGAGCGAGTCGCGCACGCGCGAGACGATGCGGGTGGCGAGCAGCGAGTGCCCACCCAGCGCGAAGAACCCGTCGTGGATCCCCACCCGCTCGCGCCGGAGCACGGTGGCGAAGATCCCGGCCAGCGTCTCCTCGACGGGGGTGCGCGGCGCGACGTGCCCGTCCTCCACGGAGGAGGCGTCCGGCGCGGGGAGGGCGCGGCGGTGGACCTTGCCGCTCGGCGTCAGCGGGAACGCGTCCAGCGCCACGAACGCCGACGGCACCATGTACTCCGGGAGGTGCGCCGCGAGGAAGACCCGCAGCTCCGGCGCGCCGGGGACCTCGCCGCCCGCGGCGGCGACGAGGTACGCCACCAGCCGCCGCTCGCCCGGCTCGTCCTCACGCGCCACCACCACCGCCTCGCCCACGGAGGGGTGGCGCTCCAGGGCGGCCTCCACCTCGCCGGGCTCGATGCGGAAGCCACGCACCTTCACCTGCTGGTCCACCCGCCCCAGGAACTCGATCTCTCCCTCCGCCCGCCAGCGCGCCCGGTCGCCGGTGCGGTAGAGCCGCGCGCCGGGCCGCCCGGAGAAGGGGTCCGGGACGAACTTCTCGGCCGTCGTCTCCGGCCGCCCCAGGTAGCCGCGCGCCACGCTGTCGCCCCCCAGGAACAGCTCCCCGGGAACGCCCACCGGCGCCGGACGGAGGTCCGGGCCCAGCACGTAGCAGCGGGTGTTGGCGACGGGCGCGCCGATGCCCGGCAGCGCGGGCCACGCCTCCGGGTCGCCGCGGAGCGCCAGCGCGGTGACCACGTGCGTCTCCGAGGGGCCGTACTGGTTCACCAGCACGCACCCCGGAATCCGCGCCAGCCAGCGGCGGATGGGCTCCGTCACGCGGAGCTGCTCCCCCGCCGTGACCACCTCCCGCAGGGACGCCGGGACGATCCCCTCCGCCTCGGCGGCCTCCGCCAGGTGCTGCAGCGCGACGAAGGGGAGGAAGATCCGCTCGACCCGCGCCTCGGCCAGGTAGCGGGCCAGGCGCACCATGTCGGTGCGAACCTCCTCGGGGACCACCAGCAGCGTGCCGCCGGAGGCCCAGGTGGAGAAAATCTCCTGGAAGGAGACGTCGAAGCTGATGCTCGCGAACTGGAGCGTGCGCGCCGCGGCGGGCCCGTTCCAGCTCCGGAGCTGCCACGCCAGCAGGTTCAGCAGCGGGCGCTGCGGCATCGCCACGCCCTTGGGTCGTCCGGTGGAGCCGGAGGTGTAGATGACGTAGGCGAGGGAGTCGGGGGAGACGGCTGCCCCCCACCCCGGCGCTTCGCGCCACCCCTCCCCCACAGGTGGGGGAGGGGCCGGGGGTGGGGGGCTCCCCGTGGCGGCGCCCCCACCCGGCTCGCTAAGGCTCGCCACCCTCCCCCAGGTCTGGGGGAGGGGAATCTCCTCGCTCCGATCCTCACCTTCTACGATGTCGTGCTCCCCCTTTCTCCCGCTTGCGGGGGAGAGGGGGCCGGGGGGTGAGGGGGCCTCGTCCAGGCACACCACCGCCGCCCCCGTCCGCGGGAGGCGCGCTGCGATCCTCGCCTGGGTGAGGAGCACGGGGATCCCCGCGTCCTCCAGCATGAAGGCGACCCGGTCCTCCGGGTACGCGGGGTCCACGGGGACGTAGGCGGCACCCGTCCGAACCACGGCCAGCACACCCACCACCATCTCCAGCGAGCGCTCCACGCACAGCCCCACGCGCGCGTCCGGGCCGGCGCCCAGCACCCGCAGCCGCTCCGCGAGCCGGCCCGCCCTGCGGCCCAGCTCCGCGTACGTGAGCGTCTCCTCCCCGAACGCCGCCGCGACGGCGTCCGGCGTTCGCGCCGCCTGCGCCTCGATGAGCCCGGCCAGCCCGCCCTCCACCGCGTACTCCGCGTCGGTCGCGTTCCAGGCGCGCAGCACCTGCTCGCGCTCGCCGGGCGTCAGCAGCTCCACTGACCCGACACGGTCGGACGGAGAAGACGCCATCCCGGCCAGGAGCGCGCGCAGGTGCGCCATCATCCGCTCGATGGTCGGCGGGTCCCAGAGGACGGCGCGGTAGCTCACCGACACCACCACCGCGTCGTTCCGCTCCTCCGCGTTGAGGGTAAGGTCGAACTTGGCCGTCCCGCCGCCCGCCTCGATGGGCCGCATCGCCAGCTCGCCCAGCTCCAGGCTGCCGGCGTCGGCGTTCTGGAGGGCGAAGAGCACCTGGAAGAACGGGGAGTGGGCCAGGCTGCGCTCCGGCTGCAGCTCCTCCACCAGCCGCTCGAAAGGAACGTCCTGGTTGGCCTGCGCGCCCAGGGTCGTCTCCTTCGCCCGTCCCAGCAGCTCCCGGAAGGTGGGATCGCCGGAGAGGTCGGTGCGCAGCACCAGGGTGTTGACGAAGAAGCCGATCAGCCCCTCCATCTCCACCCGCGTGCGGTTGGCGGTGGGGGAGCCCACCAGCACGTCGTCCTGCCCGCTCCAGCGCCAGAGAAGGGCCTGGATCCCCCCCAGGAGCACCATGAAGAGGGTGCCGCCCTCGGCGCGGGCGAGCGACTGCAGCCCCCGCACCGTCTCCGGGGGGACGACGCACACGGCGACGGCGCCGCGAGGGTCCTCGACGGGAGGGCGGGGACGGTCGGTGGGGAGTTCCAGGAGCGGAGGGGCGCCGGCCAGGCGCTCCTTCCAGTAGCGGACCTGCGCTTCCAGGCGCTCGCCGGCCACGTGCTCCCGCTGCCAGAGGGCGTAGTCCGGGTACTGGAGCGGCAGCTCCGGGAGGGGCGAGGGCTCCCCGCGCGAGAAGGCCCCGTACAGGGCGGAGACCTCGCCCACCAGCACCCCCATGCTCCACCCGTCGCTGACGATGTGGTGGAGGGTGAAGAGCACCGCGCTCTCCCCGGCGCCCAGGCGCACCAGGACGGAGCGCAGCAGCGGGCCGCGAGCCAGGTCGAAGGGACTCTCCGCCTCGTCCGCCACCAGGCGGCCCAGCTCGCGCTCTCTGTCGGGCGCGGCGAGACGTTCCAGGTCCACCGCCGGGAGGGCGACCGGGAAGGGGGGGAGGACGCGCTGCGCCGGCTCCCCCTCCGCCATCTCGAAGACGGTGCGCAGCGACTCGTGCCGGCGCACGATCTCGGAGAGGGCGCGCCGCAGGACCCGCGCGTCCAGGTCGCCGCGGAACCGCAGCGGCGCGGGCATGTTGTACGCGGAGGTGCCGGGCTCCAGCCGGTCGATGAACCACAGCCGCTGCTGCGCGAAGGAGAGCGGCACCGGGCCGTCGCCCTCGCGCCGCCGGATTTCCGGGGCGCGCTTCGCGCTCGCGCGCTCTTCCAGCAGCTTGCGGAGGAGCAGTCGGCGCTCCGGCGACAGCTTCTCCAGCTCTTCGGCGGATCCCTTCACCCTCGAGGTCTCCCGGATCGGTAGATCAGGCGGGCGCAGGCGCCCCCGCAACACGTGTCTGGAAGGGTGCGCAACTACGGCCGTACGGTCGTGGGCCCGTCCCGTGTGCGCGGGACGGGCCCCGCGTCCGGATGCCCGGACGCCCGTCGATGCGGACGCGGCGCGGAGTAGCCGACAGGTCGGACTCCGGCCGCTTCCGAATCTAATGCCTCGCGGCGGATCGCGCGCGGGGGCGGGTCACGGAGCCTCGTGAGCCCACCGGGAGGTGGGGGGAGACTCCGGAGGAGGGCGTATGTCTGAGCCCGCGAAGCGGGCGAGTTACGCACCTCCGGAGGAGCCTTCCCCCGCCGACCACGCGCGATCCCGCCTCGCGGCTCAGCTCTCCCGCAGGAGGCGCAGGACCTCCTCCTCGGAAAGCCCGGCCAGGCGCTCCAGCTCGGCCGCCAGGTCGGCCTCGTCCACCTCCTCCACGGGGGACGGGTGCTCGGAGAGCAGCTCCGCCAGCAGGGCGACCGTGGGCGCCTCGAACAGGGCGCGGAGGGCCAGCTCCACCCCGAACTGCTTGCGGATCCGGGAGATCACCCGGGTGGCGAGGAGCGAGTGACCGCCCAGCTCGAAGAAGTGGTCGTTCACCCCCACGCGCTCCAGCCCCAGCACCTCGGCGACGATCTCGGCCAGCAGCTCCTCCACCGGGTTCCGCGGCGCCACGTATTCGCGGGCCTCCGCCGTCCCCTCCGGCGCCGGCAGCGCTCGCCGGTCCAGCTTGCCGCTGGGGGTGAGCGGGAAGGATTCCAGCGCCACGAAGAAGGTGGGGACCATGTGCTCCGGCAGCCGCGCCCGGAGGTGGTCCCGCAGCCCGGCCGGGTCGGGCACCTTGCCCTCTCCGGCCGGGACCACCCAGGCGACGAGCCTCGCCTCGCCCGTGGCGTCGGCGCGGGCCGCGACCACCGCGTCCCGGACGTCCGGGTGCGCGCGGAGCGCCGCCTCGACCTCGCCGGGCTCGATGCGGAAGCCCCTCACCTTCACCTGGAAGTCCGTGCGGCCCAGGTACTCCAGCTCGCCGTCCTGCGTCCAGCGCACCCGGTCCATCACCCGGTACATACGGCTCCCCGGCTCCCCGAAGGGGTCCGGGAGGAAGCGCTCGGCGGTGAGGCCCGGGCGGTCCAGGTATCCCCGGGCCAGGCCGTCGCCCGCCAGGTACAGCTCGCCCGCGACGCCCACGGGGACGGGGCCCAGCTCCCCGTCGAGCACGTGCGCCCGGGTGTTCGCCAGCGGGCGCCCGACCCGCACCCGGTCCGCTCCCCGCTCCACCACCGAGTACGTGGAGAAGGTGGTGTCCTCGGTGGGGCCGTAGAGGTTCCCCACCTTCTCCACGCCCAGCCCGTACAGCGCCTGCGCCAGCTCGTTGGGAAGCGCCTCGCCGGCCAGGTTGAGGGTCTTCACGCTCGCCGGGATCCCCCCCGTCCGCAGCAGCTCGGCCGCGGCGGTGGGCACCATGCCGGCGAGGACCACGGGCTCGCCCACGTTCGCCAGCTCCAGGGCGTTCTCCACCATCACCAGCTTCCCGCCCCACGCCAGCGTGCCGAACAGCTCCGCCACCGACACGTCGAACGAGACGGAGGTTGAGAAGAGGACGGAAGACCGCTCCTCGTCCGTGAACGTTTCCCGCAGCCAGTGGAGGAGGACCCCCACCGAGGCGTGGCGGATCATCACCCCCTTGGGCGTTCCGGTGGAGCCGGAGGTGTAGATCACGTGCGAGAGGTTCTCCGGCAGCACCCCGCTCTCCGGAGCGGTGTCCGGCCGCGCCTCGATCTCCCCGCGCACCGCGTCCACGGCCACGACCTCCACCCCCGCGGCCGGGAGCCGGCCGGCCAGGTGCGACTGCGTCACCACCACCGACGCGGCGGAGTCCGCCACCATGAAGGCCAGCCTCTCCTCCGGGTAGGCGGGATCCAGCGGCACGTACGTGCCGCCGGCCCTGAGCACGGCGAGCAGGGCCACGGCCAGCTCCGGGGTGCGCTCCAGGCACACCCCCACCCGCGTCTCGGGCCCGACGCCCCGGGCGCGGAGGTGATGCGCGAGGCGGTTGGCCCGCCGCTCCAGCTCCGCGTAACGCACCGTCCCGCCGCGGAAGGAGATCGCGGGGGCGTCCGGGGTGCGCGCCGCCTGCGCGGCCACGAGGTCGTGGGCCAGCCCCGCCGGGTAGTCGCGCCCGGTGCCGTTGAACTCCCGAGCAACCCTCTCGCCCTCTCCCGGCGCGAGAAGCGACACGTCGCCCAGGCGGGTCTCCGGGTCGTCCGCGAAGGCGGAGAGGACGGTGTGGAAGTGGCCGAGCATCCGCTCCACTGCGTCGGCGTCGAAGCGGCCGCGGGCGTAGGCGGCGTGGATCCCAACCGTGCGCTCCCGCCCGAACACCCCCGCCGTGAGCGTCAGGGGGTAGTCGGTCTGCTCGATCCCGCCCACCGTCTCCACCTCGAACTCGCGCTCCGGCACCTCGCCGAGCGCTTCCTCCACGGGGTAGTTCTCGAACACCAGGATGCTCTCGAACAGCGGCGCACCCTCCACCCCGCTCCAGCGCTGCACCTGCGGAAGCGGCGAGAACTCGTACTCCCGGACCCGGGCCTGCCGGTCCTGCAGCCCGTGGAGCCACGGGAGCAGCCGGGCGTCCGCCGGGGCGGCGACCCGCACCGGCAGGGTGTTGATGAAGAGGCCGACCATCCCCTCCACGCCCTCCACCTCGGCCGGGCGTCCGGAGACGGTGAAGCCGTAGACCACGTCGGCGTCGCCCGAGTAGCGGGACAGGAGGAGCGCCCACGCCCCCTGCACCAGGGTGTTCACGGTGAGGCCGTTGGTGCGGGCCAGCTCCTTGAGGCGTCCGGACAGCTCGGCGGGGAGGCGGGTCTCCGTCCGCTCGAAGCCCGGGTCGCGCGCGGGCGCCGCCCGGTCGATCCCGAAGGCGGTGGGCCCGTCGATCCCTTCGAGCTGCTCGCGCCAGAAGGCCTCGGCCGCCCCCAGGTCCTGGCCGCGCAGCCAGGCGACGTAGTCGCGGTACGGGCGCTCGGGCGCCGGGGCGACCTCGCGGCCCGCGGCGAACGCGTCGTAGAACACCGCCACGTCGCGGAAGACCAGCGGCAGGCTCCACCCGTCCAGCAGCACGTGGTGGTGCGTCCAGACCAGCCGGTGCCTGCGGTCGTCGATGCGGAAGAGCGCCAGCCGCATCAGCGGGGCCTCCGAGGGATCGAAGCCCGCCTCGCGGTCCGCGGCGAGGAACGACTCCTGCCGCGCCTCCCGGTCCGCGACGGAGAGGCCGCGCCAGTCCTCGTGCCGCACCGGGACCTCCACGTCGCGCCTCACCACCTGGAAGGGCCGCTCGCCGCCGTCCCAGAGGAAGGCGGTGCGCAGCACGGCGTGCCGCTGCGCCACGGCGTTCCAGGCCCGCGAGAAGGCGGTGGTGTCCAGGTCGCCGACGAGGTCGTACATGAACTGCCCCACGTACGCACCGCCCTCCGGCGAGAGCAGCGAGTGGAAGAGCATCCCCTCCTGCATGGGCGTCATGGGGTACACGTCCTCCACCCCGCGTCCGCTCCCCAGCAGCCCGTCCAGCTCCGCCTGCCCCAGCCCGGCGAGCGGGAAGTCGGACGGGGTGTAGCCCCCCGCCTCCGCGGAGGTGCAGTGCGCCAGCAGCGTCCGCAGCTCGGCCAGCACGTCCTCCAGCACCCGGCGCGCGGTCTCCGGGCGGTGGCGGTGGGTGCCGTACCCCATGCGCAGGATCAGGCGGCCGTCCTCCACCAGCCCCATGACGTCCAGCGCGTACGACCGCTCGTCGGCGGGACTGCGCCCGGCGCCGCTCCCCTCTTCCGCCAGTCGGAAGGCCCCCTCGTCCGAGAAGGTGCCGTCGATCTGGCCCAGGTAGTTGAAGCTCACCTGCGCCTGCGGGAGCGCCCGCAGCCGCTCGCGGACCTCGTCGCGGCCCAGCCAGCGGAGCAGCCCGTACCCGATGCCGCGCTCCGGGACGGCGCGCAGCCGCTCCTTGACCGTCTTGATCGCCGCCCCCGGGCCCTCGGCGCCGCGCAGGTCGAGGAGGACCGGGTACGCCGCGGTGAGCCACCCCACGGTGCGCGACAGGTCCGCGCCCTCCACCACGTGCTCCTCGCGGCCGTGCGACTCCAGGTCCACCAGGACGCGGGCGTCTCCCGTCCAGCGCCCGAAGGCGCGGGCCACGGCGGCCATGAGCAGGTCGTTGATCTGGGTGCGGTACGCGGCGGGCGCGTCCTGCAGCAGGGCGCGCGTCTCGTCCGCCGTGAGCGCCACGGTCACCGTCGCCTCGGAGCCCACCACGTCGGGGCCGTCGAGGTCCACCGGCAGACGGGCGACGCCGGCGCGGGCCGGGTCCGCCCAGAACTCCACCTCGCCGTCCAGCGCGCCGGAGCGGGCGAGCTCCGCCAGCTTCGTCGCCCACTCGCGGAAGGAGGTGGTCTTCGGCGGGAGGACCACTTCCTCGCCGCGGCGGAGCTGGTCGTACGCGGTCTGGAGGTCTTCCAGCACGGTCCGCCAGGAGGCGCCGTCCATCACCAGGTGGTGCACCACGAGGAAGATCCGCCCCGGCGCGTCCGGCCCGTGGTCGAAGTGCGCCACCCGCACCAGCGGGCCGGCCAGGGCCAGCGAGGTCTGCATCTCCGCGGCGCGCCGGGAGACGGCCTCCGGCCGCTCACCCTCCGGCACGGCCGAGAGGTCGATCCGCTCGACGGGGATCTCCTGCTCCAGCCCGGCGTTGACCTGCGTCCAGGCGCCGTCCTCCCCCCGGACGAAGCGCATGCGCAGCGCGTCGTGGTGGGCGGCCAGGGCCCGGACCGCGCCCTCCAGCGCCGCGTGGTCCAGCGGCCCGTGGGAGCGCAGGAGGAGCGGCATGTTCCAGTGGTGGGGCTCCGGCCGCTCGCGCTCGAAGAACCAGGCCTGGATGGGGGTCAGGGGCACCTCGCCCGTGACCGTCCCCTGCTCGGCCTCGACGGCGGCGGTGCTCTCCGCCAGCGGGGCCAGCTCCTCGATGGTGGGGTGCTCGAAGAAGTAGCGGGGCTTGAGCTGCACCCCGGCGCGGTGCGCGCGCGCCACCACCTGGATGGAGAGGATGCTGTCGCCGCCCAGCTCGAAGAAGTTGTCGCGCACTCCCACCCGCGGCACCCGCAGCACCTCCGACCAGACGCGGGCCAGCGTCGCCTCGACCGGGGTGCGGGGCGCCACGTACCCTTCGGCATCGCCGCCGCGCTCCGGCGCGGGGAGGGCGTTGCGGTCCACCTTGCCGTTGGAGCTGATCGGGAAGGCGTCCAGCGCCACGAAGGCGGAGGGGACCATGTACTCGGGGATCGCCTCCTTGAGGAAGCCGCGCAGCTCGGCCGCGTCGGGGGCGCGCGTCCCCGCGGGGGGGACGAGGTACGCCACCAGGCGCCGGTCGCCCGGCTCGTCCTCGCGGACCATCACCACCACGTCGTCCACGCGCGGGTGGCGGAGAATCGCCCCCTCCACCTCGCCGGGCTCGATGCGGTAGCCGCGGATCTTCACCTGCGCGTCGGTGCGGCCCAGGAACTCCAGCGTCCCGTCGGCCAGCCAGCGCACGCGGTCGCCGGTGCGGTACAGGCGCGCGCCCGGCTCGCCGGAGAAGGGGTCTTCGACGAACTTCTCGGCCGTAAGCTCCGGCCGGTTCAGGTACCCCTGCGCCACCCCGGCGCCGCCCAGGAGCAGCTCGCCGGGGACGCCGACGGGAACCTGCCGCCCGGGCGCGTCGCAGACGTAGACGCGCGAGTTCGCCATCGGGCTCCCGATCAGGTTCCGGCTGACCGCCGCGGGGTCGTCCACCCGGTGCGCGGTGCAGAGGATGGTTCCCTCCGTGGGCCCGTACAGCACCCACAGCTCCGCTTCGGGGAAAGCCTGGCGCATCTCCGCCCACAGGTCCGCCGGGACCACGTCGCCGCCCACGAAGGCGCGGCGCAGCCCGGGGATGGGACGCCCGGAGGCGTTCACGGTACGCACCAGCGGCCGCATCAGCGCCGGGACGGCGTGAAGGAGCGAGGCGTCGCGCACCTCGGCCGCCAGCGCCTCCATGTCGGTGATGCGCTCCTTCGGGACCATGCGCACCGTCCCGCCACTGGTGAGCGGGCAGAGGACCTCCCACAGCCAGATGTCGAAGGCGTAGGTGGCGAGCGAGGGGATGGTGTCCCCGGCCCGGAAGCCGAAGGCTTCGCGGCTCGCCAGGACGGTGTCGAGGAGGCTGGCGTGCGACACCCTCACGCCCTTGGGCTTCCCGGTGGAGCCGGAGGTGTAGATGACGTACGCCAGCGTGTCGGGCCCGGCCGCGTCGTCCAGCGGCTCGCCGCCCTCGGCGTCGATCCGGGCACGGTCGCGGTCCAGCGCCACGGTGACCCCCGCGTGCTCCGGGAGGCGCGGCAGGACCGGCTCGTGGGTGAGGAGCACGGGTGCGCCCGCGTCCTCCAGCAGGTACGCCAGACGGTCCTCCGGGTGGGCCGGGTCCAGCGGGACGAAGGCCCCGCCCGACTTGAGGATCCCCAGCAGCGCCACCAGCATCTCCGGAGAGCGCTCCAGGCACACCCCCACCCGCGTCTCCGGCCCCACGCCCAGGCCGCGCAGGTACCGGGCGAGCCGGTTGGCGCGGCGCTCCAGCTCCGCGTAGCTCAGCCGCTCGTCCGCGAAGACCACCGCGTCCGCGTCGGGCGCGAGGGCGGCCCGCTCGGCGAAGAGGCGGTGCACCGGCCGGTCCTCGGCGTGGCGCACAGCGGTGTCGTTCCAGGCGCGGACCTGCGCCTGCTCCTCGGGCGCCACCGCCCCGATCTGCGACATGCGGAGCCCCGGGTCCTCCGCCACCTGCTCCAGCATGTGGTGGTAGTTGGCCCACAGCCGCTCGATGGTCGAGAGGTCGAACAGGTCGGAGTTGTACTCCAGCACCCCCGCCACGTCGTTGACGGTGTCCTTGAGCAGGTAGGTGAGGTCGAACTTGGTGGTCCCGGTGTCCACCAGGCCGTACCCCTCCCAGGGAACCCGCTCCAGCCCCGTCTCCCACGCCTCTTCCTTGGTGAAGAGGTTGAGGGCGGGGCGCTCCAGCCCGAACATGATCTGCAGGAGCGGGTTGCGGCTCAGGTCTCGCTCCAGGTGCAGGCTGTCGAGCAGCTTCTCCAGCGGGAGGTCTGCGTTGGCGTAGGCGTCCAGCGACACGTCGCGCACCTGCCGGAACAGCTCCGTGAAGGTGGGGTCGCCGCCCAGCGAGGCGCGCAGCGCCAGCGTGTTGATGAAGAAGCCCACCAGCGGCTCCGTCTCTTCGCGCTGGCGGTTGGCCTCCACCGTCCCGACGATCAGGTCTTCCTGCCCCGTGTAGCGGTAGAGCTGCGCGTAGTACACGGAGAGCATGACGATGAACAGCGTCACCCCCTCGCGCTGCGCCGCCGCCTCCAGCCGCTGCTTGAGCGCGGGGGCCACGAACGGCTTGAAGTAGCCGCCGTTGTAGGTGCGGAAGGGCGGGCGCGGGCGGTCGGACGGCAGCTCCAGCACCGCGGGCGCGTTGAGCAGGTGCTCGCGCCAGTGGGCCACCTGCCGCTCCAGCCGCTCGCCGGACAGGTACTCGCGCTGCCAGACGGCGTAGTCGCCGTACTGCACCGGCAGCTCCGGGAGGGGGACGGGCTTCCCGGCCAGGAGCGCGGAGTAGATCAGCCTCCACTCCATGAAGAAGATCCCGCCGGACCACCCGTCCACCGCGATGTGGTGGAAGGTGGAGACCAGGATCTGGTCGTCGTCGGCCATGCGGACCAGGAGGATCCGCACCAGCGGCGGCCGGCGGAGGTCGTGGGGAATGGCGCCCTCGGCCCCGGCGATTCGCAGCGCCTCGGCCTCACGCTCGGCGGGCGGGAGGTGCCGGAGGTCGTGGATCCGCAGCTCGGGGAGCGCGTCCTCGTGGATCACCTGCACCGGATCGCCGTTCACCGTCTCGTAGCCGGTGCGCAGCACCTCGTGCCGGCGCACCACCTCCTTGAGGGCCCGGTCGCCCAGCTCCAGGTCCAGGACGCCGACGAAGCGCTGCGCCGCGGAGACGTTGTAGAAGGGGTTCCCGGGCTCGAGCTGGTCGAGCACCCACATGCGCTCCTGCTGGTACGAGAGCGGGAGCGGGCGGCTGCGGTCGGCCCGGTGGATGGGGGGGATCAGCGCCGAGGCGCCGGTCCGCTTCAGCTCCTCCACCTGCGCGGAGAGCCCGGCCACGGTGGGGTACTCGAAGAGCGCCTGGAGCGAAAGCTCCACGTCGAAATGGTCGCGCACGCGGGAGATGATCTGCGTGGCGTACAGCGAGTGCCCGCCCAGGGCGAAGAAGTCGTCGTGGATCCCCACCTGGTCGATCTCCAGCATCCCCTGCCACACCTCGGCGACGCGGGACTCGGTCTCCGTCTGGGGGGCCACGTAGGCGTTGGCGAGCGCGGGGCGGGCGTGGCGCACCGTCGCGCCGCCCGTGGCCGCGGACGCGGCGGGGAGCGCCGCGGGGGACGCCGGCCGGCGCCGCGACCCCGCGCGCACCTCGGGCTCGGCGGGGGAGGAGAGCACTCGCTCCACGGCGGCCAGCCACTCCTTCACCGCCTTCTCCCGCGCGGCGGCAGGGGCGAGCCAGGACGCCTCCACCGGCTGCCAGCGGTCCCAGGTCACCGCCGTCCAGGGGGTGGGGTGCTCGGCGGCGTGGCGGCGCGCCACCGCGGCGGCCAGGTGCGCCGCGGCCAGCGCCCCGGTGCGCTCCGTACCTCCGGCGGGGATCCAGGTCTGCACCAGGCAGAAGTCCAGCGCCAGGGCGTCCAGCGCGGCCTCCAGGCCGGTGAGGCGGTCGGCGAGGGAGCGGAACTGCGCCTCGGCCCCGGTGGGGTCCGTCCCGCCGAAGGGCTCCAGCGCCTGGGTGTAGAAGGCGCCGTCCAGCCGGCCGAAGCGGACCTTCGCCTCGTCCAGCGCCGCCGCGACGGCGCCCGGGTCCGCGAAGTCCGCGACCAGCGCCAGGACCTCGGCACCGGACGCCTCCAGCTCCAGCACCCCGCGGATGGTCCGCGCCGCCGGCTCGTCCGGCTGGAGGTAGTGGACCACCTGCTCCCACTCGGCGCGCGGCGGGAACTCCCCCGGGAGCGCCAGCACCAGCCGGGCACGCGCGGAGCGCGCCAGGTGCCCCGCCAGGACCAGGACGCTCTCCCCCGTCTTCCCGGCGATCAGGTACGCGCCTCCCTCGCGGAAGGGAGAGCGGCCGCCGGGGGCGGGGCGCACCCGCTGCGGCGCCTGCGTCCAGCGGCGCCACCCGCGCAGCGCCACCGGGGCGTCGCCGGCCTCGCCGGAGGCGACCTCCGCCAGCAGGGGATCACCCAGCCGGTCCGGGTCCGCGCCCGCGCGCACGTCGATCACCCGGCAGCCGATCCCCGGGAACTCCGAGGAGAGGGTGGCGCAGGGGCCCAGCAGGATCGCGCGGGCCGGGTCGGTCTCCTCCGCGCCGTCCACCTCGTGGAGCCGGTCGGCGACCACGTGGACCCGCGTCTCCTCCGCGCCGTCGCGCTCCAGCGCGCGGGCCAGCAGCAGGAGCGAGGCGTACCCCCGCTCGTACGCGTCGCGGAAGGTTTCTTCCTCCGTCCCCGCGCCGCCGACGCTCCACAGGTGCACCACGTCGAGCGGCACGGCGTCCGCCCCGCGCAGCGCGGCCAGGAGGGCGTGGTAGTCGTCCGCCTCGCCGGGGCGGAGGCGGTACGTCCCGCCTCCCGCGTCCTCGAACCCGGAACCGGGCTCCACCGTGCTCACCCCGGCGCCCGCGTCGCGGAGCCGCCGGGCGAGTCCCGCGCCCACCCCGGCTCCGTCCAGGAAGAGGAGCCAGCGGCTCCCCGCCAGCTTCCCGGCGTCGGGGGCGGGGAGGGCCGGGGCGCGCCGCCAGGCGGGCACCTGCACGCGCCGGTCCGGCCCGGCGCGGCGCTCGGCCACCGCCGCGGCGCCACCGGGCTGCGCGTCGATCCAGTAGCGCTGCCGCTCCCACGGGTAGGTGGGGAGCGGGACGCGCCGCCGCCGCTCGCCCGAGGCGAAGGCCGCCCAGTCCACCTTCACCCCGGCCATCCACAGCCGCCCCAGCGTCTCCAGCAGGAAGGCGGGGTCCGGCTGCCGGGTGTAGGCGTGGCGCAGCGAGGCGAGCACCGAGGTCTCCGCCGCCCCGGCCTGCAGCGCGAAGGTCCCCAGCGTCCGCCCGGGGCCCACCTCCAGGAGGATGCGGCTGCGGTCGCGAAGCAGCTCCTCCATCCCCTCCGCGAAGCGCACGGTGCGGCACAGGTGCCGCGTCCAGTACTCCGCGTCGGCGGCCTCCTCGGCGGTGATCCAGGTCCCCGTCACGTTGCTGGCGAAGGGGATCTTGGGCGCCCGGAGCTTCGTACGGCGGACGCGCTCCGCGAGCCGCTCCGCCACCGGGTCCATCATGGGCGAGTGGAAGGCGTGCGACGCGGCCAGGCGCCGGCAGGCGACGCCCCGCCCCACCAGCTCCGCCTCCAGCGCGGCGACGGCCTCCGGCGGGCCGGAGACGGTGCAGAGCCCCGGCGCGTTGTGGGCGCCCAGGGCGAGCCCGTCCTTCAGGAGCGGCTCCACCTCCGCGGGGTTCATGGGGACGGCCAGCATCGCCCCGGCGGGAAGCTCCGAGATCAGCCGGGCGCGCTCGGCCACCAGTCCCAGCGCGTCGCCCAGCGACATCACCCCGGCGACGGTGGCGGCCACGTACTCGCCCAGCGAGTGGCCGATCATGGCCTTCGGCTGAACGCCCCACGACATCCAGGTCTTCGCCAGCGCGTACTCCACCACGAACACGGCCGGCTGGGCCACCTCGGTCCGGCCGAGCGGGCTCGCGCCCAGGTCGGCGTCGCCGCCGCGGCCCAGCATCCCCCGCAGGTCGATGGCCCCGCCGGGAGCCGTCCCGGAGGCTTCGGCGCGCTGCTCGGCCGCGGGCTCGCCGGGGAAGAGCGCCTCGCGCACGTCCGTCCCGGTGTGCGCCTTCAGCAGCTCGGCGCAGCGGTCCACTTCCTTCCGGAACACCGGCTCGGCCTCGTACAGTCCGCGCGCCATCTGGGCGTAGTGGTCGCCCAGGCCGGGGAACAGGAAGACGGCCCCGCGGCCGTCCCAGTCCTCCGCCACGGTGAGGACCCGCTGGGGGTCGCGCGACTCCAGCGCGGCCAGGGCGTCCTCGCGCCCGCGGCACACCACCACGCGGCGGTGCCCGAAGCGGCGGCGCCCCACGCGGAGGGTGTGCGCCACGTCGGCGAAGTCCTGCTCCGGGTTCGCCTTCAGGTGCTCCACCAGCCGGTCGGTGGCCTCTTCCAGCGCGCCGGGGGTGCGGGCGCTGAGCGTGAGGAGCTGCCAGGGTCGCGAGGGGCCGGAGGGCTCCACGGGGGGCGCCTCCTCCAGCACCACGTGGGCGTTGGTGCCGCCCATGCCGAAGGAGGAGACGCCGGCCCGGCGCGGCGTCCCGTTCGACTTCCAGGGGCGCAGCTCGGTGTTGACGAAGAAGGGCGAGTTCGCGAAGTCGATGCGGGGGTTTGGCTTCTCGAAGTGGAGCGACGGCGGGATCTCGCCGTGCGCCAGCGAGAGCACGGTCTTGATGAGCCCGGTGACGCCGGCCGCGGAGTCCAGGTGCCCCACGTTGCTCTTCACCGACCCCAGCGCGCAGTAGCCGGTCTTCTCCGTCCCGGAGCGGAAGGCCTGGGTCAGCGCCTCCACCTCGATGGGGTCGCCCAGCTCGGTGGCGGAGCCGTGCCCCTCCACCATGCCGATGGTGTCGGGCTCCACGCCCGCCAGCGCGATGGCCTCCAGGATCGCCTTGGCCTGGCCGTCCTTACGGGGGGCGGTGTAGCCGATCTTGGCGGAGCCGTCGTTGTTGACGGTGGAGCCGCGGATCACCGCGTGGACGGTGTCGCCGTCGGCCAGGGCGTCCTCCAGCCGCTTGAGCACCACCACGCCCACCCCGCTCCCGGGGACGGCGCCCCGCGCGTCCGCGTCGTACGAGCGGCACTCGCCGGTGGAGGACATGGGGCTCCCCTCGGCCCAGTAGTAGCCCACCCCCTGCGGAACGGCCACCGAGACGCCCCCGGCGAGCGCCAGGTCCGACTCGCCCGCCAGCAGGCTCTGCACGGCCAGGTGCACGGCGACGAGCGAGGAGGAGCACGCCGTCTGCACGTTCATGGCGGGCCCCTCCAGGTTCATCTCGTAGGCGACGCGGGTCGCCACGTTGGAGGTGGTGTTCCCCAGCCGCACGTCCAGCCCCCCGTCCACCCGGGAGCTGGAGACCAGGTTCATCCAGTAGTTGTTCAGCTCCGCGCCGGAGAAGGAGCCGATGCGGCCGCCGAAGCTCGCGGTGTCGTAGCCGGCGTTCTCCAGCGCCTCCCACGCGCACTCCAGGAAGAGCCGGTGCTGGGGGTTCATCACCGAGGCCTCCCGCGGGGCCAGCCCCCAGAAGGCGGCGTCGAACAGCTCGATCCCCTCCAGCGTCCCGGCGGCGGGGATGTAGGCGGGGTTCGCCAGCTCCTCGCGGGGGATGCCCCGGGCGAGCAGCTCCTCCTCGCCGAAGCGCGTGATGCAGTCCCGCCCCTCCCGGAGGTTCCGCCAGAACTCCTCGACGCTCTGCGCCATGGGGAAGCGTCCCGACATGCCGACGACCGCGATCTCCTGCCCCGTCAGGCCGTCCGTCTCACCCGCGTTGCTCATCTTCGGATCCTCTCAGGTTGGTTCTGGCGCCCGCTCCCGCGCGGGCGGCGCGTTGCATCCGTGCGCGCCCCCGCCGCGCGTCGGCCCTGCCGTAGCTCTCTCCCCCGCCGTGCCCGGCCCCTCGTCTCCGGCGGAATCCGCCTCCGCGCGATCCCTGACGCATTCCATGCCCGGCATGGGCGCGGGAGGACCCCGTTCCGGGGAGAACGTCACTCCTCCCCGTCTTCGTCCTCCTCCTGCGGACGGCTCCCCGCGCTCCCGCGCACGGCCCGCTGCCGCCCGAGCCGCGAGCGCCGCGTGTCGGCGCGGCTCAGCGTCTCCTCCCGCGAGGGGGCCGCGGCGTCCTCCGCCTCCCTCGCCTCGTCCAGGTGGCGGGCCAGGTCGGCCAGGCTGGCGAACTGGAACAGGTCGGCCACCGAGAGCTGGAGCCCCAGCGTCTCCTTCAGCCGGGCGTGCAGCTGCACCAGCAGGAGCGAGTGCCCGCCCAGCTCGAAGAAGTTGTCGCCCGCGCCCACCCGCTCGATCCCCAGCACCTCCGCCCACACGGCGGCCAGCGCCTCCTCCGTGGGGGTGCGGGGCGCCACGTACTCCTCGCTCCCCGCGGGTCGTCCTCCGGGCACCGGGAGGGCCTTGCGGTCCACCTTTCCGTTCGGGGTCATCGGGATCGTATCCATCGGGACGAAGGCGCCCGGCACCATGTGCTCCGGGAGTCGCTCGCGCAGGTGGGTCCTCAGCTCGCCGACGGGCGGGACCGGCGCCTCTCCCCCGGGGGTGAGGTACGCCACCAGGCGGCGGTCGCCCGGGGTGTCCTCGCGGACGATCACCACCGCGTCCCGCACACCGGGGTGCGCGCGGAGCACCACCTCGATCTCGCCGGGCTCGATGCGGAAGCCGCGCACCTTCACCTGGTGGTCGAAGCGGCCCATGTACTCCAGGTTGCCGTCGGGGCGCCAGCGGATCCGGTCGCCGGTGCGGTACATCCGCCGCCCGGGCTCGACGCTGAAGGGGTTGGGAACGAAGCGGTCGGCGGTCATGTCCGGCCGGCCCTGGTAGCCGCGCGCCAGCCCGGCGCCGCCCAGGTACAGCTCCCCGGCGACGCCGATGGGGACGGGCCGCAGGTCGTCGTCGAGGACGTACGCCTGGGTGTTGGCGATGGGGCGGCCGATGAGAACCTGCTCGCCCCGCCCCACCACCGAGTACGTGGTGTAGGTGGTGTCCTCGGAGGGCCCGTACAGGTTCCCCACGCTGCGGACGGTGCCGAGCGCGTAGAGGGCCTGGGCCAGGTCGTCCGGAAGGGCCTCCCCGCCCAGGTTCATCACCCGCACCCCGGCGGGGATCCCGCCGGTGCGCAGCAGCTCCGCCGCCGCGCTCGGGACCATGCTGGCGACGCGGACCTCCTCTCCGGCCGGGAGGTTCGCCAGGTCCAGCGCGTTCCCCACCAGCACCAGCTTCCCGCCCCAGGAGAGGGTGCCGAAGATCTCGGCGATGGAGACGTCGAAGGACACGGAGGTGGAGCCCAGCACCGCGGCCCGATCCTCCGGGTCGATCTGCTCCCGCAGCCAGCGCAGCATCACCACGGCGCTGCGGTGCTGGATGGCGACGCCCTTGGGGCGGCCGGTGGAGCCGGAGGTGTAGATCACGTACGCCAGGTTGTCGGGCTGGACGCCGCTCTCCGGCGCCTCCGCCGCCTCCGCGGCGATCCGCTCCCGGTCCGCGTCCACCCGCACCACCTCCATCCCGGGACGGTCCAGGCCCGCAGCCAGCCGCGCCTGCGTCACCAGCACGCGGGCGTCGGCGTCTTCCAGCATGAAGCGCTGGCGGTCGGCCGGGTACACCGGGTCCAGGGGGATGTAGGCTCCGCCCGCCTTGAGGGTCGCGAGCAGCGCCACCACCAGCTCGGGCGTGCGCTCCAGGCAGACGCCCACCCGCACTTCCGGCCCCACCCCCAGCGTCCGCAGGTGCCGGGCGAGACGGTTGGCCCGTGCGTCCAGCTCCGCGTAGCTCACCCGCTCCCCGCCGTGGCTCACCGCCACGGCGTCCGGCGCGCGCCGCGCCTCCGCCTCGAAGAGGTGGTGGATGCTGCGCGCGTCGTCGGGGACGGCCTGCGCGGCGGCCCGCTCCAGCTCCCGCCACGCCCGCTCCCCGGGCGCCCCCGGGACCCGCCACGACGACGCCAGCACCGTCCCCTCCGTGGGGCCGTACAGCACCCGCAGCTCGGCGTTGGGGAACGCCGCCCGCATCTCCGCCACCAGGTCAGGGGCGACCGCTTCCCCTCCCACGAAGGCGCCGCGGATCCCCGGTACCGTCCCCGCACCGGAGGCGCGCACCTCGCGGACGACCTCCGCCATGAGCGGGGTGACGGCGTTGAACATCGTCACCCGCCCCAGCTCCTCCGCGAACGCCGCCGGGTCCTGCGCACGCTCGCGGGGGAGCACCCGCGTCACGCCGCCGGAGACCAGCGGGACCAGCGCCTCGAAGAGCCAGATGTCGAACGCGGACGACGACACGCACGGCATCACGTCACCGGGCCGGACCCCGAACGCCTCGCGCGCGCTCCACAGGAGGTTCGCCAGGGAGCGGTGCTCCACCCGGACGCCCTTGGGACGGCCGGTGGAGCCGGACGTGTAGATCACGTAGGCGGCGTTCGCGGGGGAGAGCCCCCCACCCCCGACCCCTCCCCCGCAAGCGAGGGAGGGGAGCACGGCCGGTATCGTACTGTCGTTCTCCCCCCTTCCATCGCTTGCGGGGGGAGGGGGGCTGGAGGGGTGGGGGGGCCCCACCAGCACCACCTCCCCCACGAAGCCCCCGAACCGCTCCGCCAGCCCCGCCTCCGTCAGCAGCACCGGGGCGCCGGAGTCCTCCAGCATGAAGGCGACGCGGTCGGCCGGGTACGCGGGATCGAGCGGGACGTAGGCCCCACCCGCCTTGAGGATCCCCAGCAGCCCCACCACCATCTCCGCCGAGCGTTCCAGGCACACCCCCACCGCCGTCTCCGGCTCCACGCCCAGGCCGCGCAGGTGCCGGGCGAGACGGTCCGCCCGGGCGTCCAGCTCCGCGTAGGTGAGGACTCGGTCTCCGAAGACCAGCGCCGTCGCCTCCGGGCGCAGGGCCGCCTCGGCCTCGAACAGCTCGTGGACGCAGCGGTCGGTGGGCGCCGCCCTCCCGGTGGCGTTCCACTCGGTGAGCACCCGGTGCCGCTCCCACTCCTCCATCAGGGGAAGCTCCGACACCGGCACCTCCGGCGAGGCGGCCATCCCGCGCAGCAGCAGGGAGAAGTGCTCCAGGAGCCGCTCCGCCGTGCCCGCGTCGAACAGGTCGGTGCGGTAGGCCAGCCCGGCGGAAAGGTCCTCCCCGTCGTCGGTGAAGGCGAGGCTCAGGTCGAACTTGGCGACGGCGCCGCCGGTCGCGACGGGCTCCAGCTCCGCCCCGGCCAGCCGCGGCCCGGCGCCCTCTTCGTTGCGGAGCGAGAGCACCGCCTGGTAGAGCGGCGTGTGGCCCAGCGAGCGCTCCACGCCCAGCTCCTCCACCAGCTTCTCGAACGGCACGTCCTGGTGCTGGAAGGCGCCCAGCGTCGTCCCGCGGACGCGGCGCACCAGCTCCCTCCCATCCGGGCTCCCGGAGAGGTCGGTGCGGATCACCAGCGTGTTGACGAAGAACCCGATCAGCCCCTCCGTTTCCGCCCGGGTCCGCCCCGCGATGGGCATCCCCACCGGGACGTCGTCCTGCCCCGCGTGCCGTCCCAGGAGCGCCTGCCACGCGGCCATGAGGGTCATGTAGAGCGTGGCCCCCTCGCGGCGGGAGAGCGCCCGCAGCGCCCGCGCCGTCTCCCGCGGGAGGTGGAGGGGCCGGTGTTCGCCCTCCGTCCCCGAGACGCGCGGGCGCGGCCGGTCGGTGGGCACCTCCAGCACCGGCGGCGCCCCGGCGAGCTGCGCCCGCCACCAGGCGAGCTGCCGCTCCAGCACCTCCCCGGAGAGCCAGGCGCGCTGCCAGGCGGCGAAGTCGGCGTACTGCACCGGAAGGTCGGGGAGCGGCGAGGGGAGGCCCACCCGGAAGGCCCCGTACAGCGCCGCCACCTCGCGGATCATCACGTCCACCGACCAGCCGTCGGAGACGATGTGGTGCATGTTGAGGAGCAGGGCGTGCTCCTCGTCGCCCAGCTTCACCAGGCGGGCGCGCAGCAGGGGCCCGGCCCGGAGGTCGAACGGGGCGGCCTCGTCCTCGCGCGCCAGGCGGAGCAGCTCGTCCTCGCGCTCCGCCGCCGGCCGCGCCGAAAGGTCGAACACCGGGAGGGCGAAGCCTTCCGCGGGGCGGACCACCTGCACCGCGCGGCCTCCCACCGACGCGAAGACGGTGCGCAACGCCTCGTGCCTCCGAAGCAGCTCGCCCAGGGCGCGCTCCAGCGCCGCGACGTCCAGCGGGCCGCGGATGCGCTGGGCGGTCGGGATGTTGTAGGCGGCGCTCCCCGGCTGGAGCTGGTCGATGAACCACAGGCGCTGCTGCGCGAAGGAGAGCGGAAGCTCCCCGTCCCGCGGCACCGGCACGATGGGCGGCGCCGGGACCCCGGCGTCCTCGCGGAGCAGGTCGTCCACCTGCGCCGCCAGCTCGCCGACGGTGGGCGCCTCGAACAGCGTCCCCAGCGGCACCTCCACCCCGAACGCCTCCCGCGCCCGGGAGACGACGCGCGTCGCCAGCAGCGAGTGCCCGCCCAGCTCGAAGAAGTCGGCGTGGGCGCCGACGCGCTCCGCCCCCAGCACCTCGGCGTAGATCCCGGCCAGCACCTCCTCCGTGGGGGTGCGCGGCGCCACGTACGTGTCCGGCTCCGAGGCAGGCGCGTCCGGCGCCGGGAGGGCGCGACGGTCGATCTTCCCGTTCGGCGTGCGCGGCAGCGCCTCCAGCCCCACGTACGCCGACGGCACCATGTACTCCGGCACCCGCGCCTGCACGTGCCCCCGCAGCTCCCCCGCCTCCGGCGCCGCCCCTCCTCCCGCTCCCACCACGTACGCCACGATCCGCCGGTCCCCCGGCTCGTCCTCCCGAACCACCACCACCGCCTCCCCCACCCCCCCGTGCGTCCGCAGCGCCGTCTCGATCTCCCCCAGCTCGATCCGGTAC
>Ga0180215_1001190_pt1 | contig 29664 bp, 35 predicted proteins | sample eDN3rd37CBELigBY_FD_128871 | JGI IMG/M metagenome (GOLD analysis project Ga0180215, IMG submission 128871) | Enriched backyard soil microbial communities from Emeryville, California, USA - eDNA 3rd pass 37_C BE-Lig BY (version 2) (version 2) | ecosystem: Environmental > Terrestrial > Soil >...
CACCCGGAAGATGCGGTCGAACTCCTCTGCCCGTGCCAAGGCATCCTGAACCCCCGGCTGCCCCAGCTCACCGCTCAGGCGATCGTGCAGGATCGCCGGCGCGCTCTGCCTCCGTACGAGGCGATGAAGCCCCACAGCGGCCACGGAACCGAAGTCAGGTCAGTGCGATTCTGCGGCCCGGGCGCATCGGACGGCGAGTGGGCGGGAGCCCACAGCACGTCACCGCCCGGCGACTCCTGGAACGCGATCGGGCGCACCAGTTGGAAGAAATGACTCGTAGCGGGAGCCTGGGTGAGGTGGATCACCCGGAGCGGAGCCCCGCTCTCATCGAGGAAAGGCATCCGAACTCCTTCATCAAATGCGTCAATGCTGCTGCAACGCGAGCGTTGCGCCGAAACCGATCAGCACGCCACCGGTGAGCCGGTCGACAACCCTCACGGTACGGGCGTTCCTCAACCAGCGGGAGGCGAACCCGGTGCCGACAATGATCGCCGTGAACCAGACGAAACCGAGCACCGTGTGAACCAGTGCAAGCAGCACCCCCATCAGCAGGGGCGGTGCACCGCTCGGGATGAACAGCGGAATGGTGGCGATGTAGAAGACACCAACCTTCGGGTTGAGCAGGTTCGTGCCAAACCCCACCATCCAGCCGCGCCAGAGACTGGCCGGAGGAACCTCGGGAGTGCCGACCACCTCCGCACGCCGGAAGCTCTTCCAGATCATGGTCGCGCCCAGCCAGACCATGTAGGCGGCACCCGCGATCGTGAGCATCCGGTAACCCACCTCAGACGTCGCCAACAGAGCAGAAGCCCCCACCGCCGCGGCCACGCCCCAGATGAGGGCGCCCGTGTTGATGCCCACAGCGGTGGCAAACGCGTAACCACGACCGCGGCTGATGGCGGCGCGGAGCACCAAGGCAGTATCGAGGCCGGGAATGACGGTGAGTAGCGCCGCAACGACGGCAAACGACACCAGGGCCTGGGCGATAGTCACAGTTCGAGGCTAGCGGCCCGCTCAGGCGGCGTCGTAGGCGGCGCGGAGCTCTGCGATCTCGATCTTCGTCATTTTGAGCATGGCCTGCATGACCCTGCCAGCCTTCTCGGGGTCCGGGTCTGAGAGCAATTGGCCGAGCACGCTGGGTACGATCTGCCACGACACCCCGTACTTGTCTTTCAGCCAGCCGCACTGGCTCGGCTGCCCGCCATCCGCGGTCAGCCTCTCCCAGAGTTCGTCGGTCTCTTCCTGCGTGGCCGTGTCCACGGAGAGCGAGATGGCCTCGGTGAAAGAGAAGGCCGGGCCACCGTTGAGTGCCTGGAATGCGACCCCGTCGAGCACGAAGTTCACGACCATGACGGTGCCGGCCGGCATGGGGGAATGCTCCTGGTGGCGGGAGACCTCGGTTATTCGCGAGTTCTTGAAGGTCGAAACGTAGAAATTCGCGGCCTCCTCTGCCTGGTCGTCGAACCAGAGGCACGGGGTGATCTTCTGCATGATGTGTGCTCCTCAGTCGTAGCGTCTGCGTTCGCGTCGAACAAGTACACACCGTTGCTGCTTCTGAGTCGATAGTTCCCTCGTCAGAAAGTTCCCTCGTCAGAAAGGAGGAGGCATCCGTGTTTCAGCACAAAAACCTCCTCCATTCCGCGGCCGGAGCCCAATAGTTCGCTCATTTTGGCGCGGGTGGGAGCCGGGTGGGAGCGGGGCGGGAGCGGGGTGGGGGCGGGGCGGGGGCGGGGTGGCGGATAGGCGCAGTCGGGTTGATTAAGTCGAACAGATGTTCGAATATAGAGGATGCTTTTATCCGCCGCCGCACCCCTCACCGACGCCCCGAGCGTCCGTGACCAGCTGCAGGATCGCATCCGGAGCATGCAGGCCACCCGGCTCGACGAGCGCGCCCTTCCGATGCTTCCCGCTGTGGCAGGCCTGATCCCCGGCGGGCTGAGGCAGGGCTCGGTCTACTCCATCACGGGGTCGACGACGCTCGCGATGGCGTTGATCGCTGCCCCCTCCGCGCAGGGCGCCTGGTGCGGGGTGCTCGGCCTTCCCGATTTCGGCACGGAAGCCGCAGCGCACTGGGGCATCGACCTCGACCGGCTCGTGCTGGTCGCCGACCCCGGGCGGCGCTGGATGACGGTTGCGGCAGCCATGACGGATGTGCTGAGCGTGGTGGTCGCGCACTCCCCCGAGCGCACCTCACCCGCCGACGCGTCGCGGCTGGCTGCACGCCTGCGCCAGCGCGGATCGACCCTGATCGTGCTGGGCGACTGGCCGGGGGCCGACGCCCGGCTGAGAGTGGTCGGCAGCGGGTGGAGCGGCCTGGGGCACGGCTACGGTCACCTGACCCACCGCCTGCTCGAGGTGCAGGCCGACAGCAGGGTGGGCGTACACCGCAAACAGCTGGAACTGGCGGGATAGCGAATGGCAGACACGAACCCACCCCGGGTGATGGTGCTGTGGATCCCGGACTGGCCCGTGGTTGCGGCCAGGGAGTCTGGGCTGCTGCCCGCCACAGCACCGATCGCGCTGGTGGCGCGCGGCGCGGTGACCGCCTGCTCCGCCGAGGCGCGCGACGAGGGGGTGCAGCGGGGGCTGCGGGTGCGCGAGGCGCAGTCCCGCTGCCCGCAGCTGGTGGTGCAGCCGCACGACCCCGCGGTGGATGCGCGCGCCTTCGACCCGGTGGTCGCCACCATCGAGGAGCGGGTTCCCGGGGTCGAAGTGCTGCGGCCGGGCCTCGCCGTCATGCGCGCACGGGGCGCCGCCCGCTACTACCGGGGGGAGGCCAGGGCTGCGGAAGAACTGGTGCAGGCCCTCGGCGCATACGACGCACGCCTGGGCATCGCCGACGGCGTGTTCGCCGCGGAGCAGGCCGCCTACCGCACCGGAGTGCAGCAGCGCAGCCTGACGGTGCCTGCTGGCGCATCCGCTCAGTTTCTCGCCCCCCTGCCCATCGATGCCCTGGATGATCCTGCGCTCGTCGCGCTGCTCAAGCGCCTGGGCGCACACAGCCTGGGTGATTTCGCGGCGCTCGGTGCTGCGGATGTTCTGGCCCGCTTCGGCGCATCCGGCGAGCTCGCGCATGCCAGGGCCGCGGGGCACGACCCGCGCATGGTGACCGCCCGCACCCCGCCCAGAGAACTCGATCGGGTGGTCGAGTTCGAACCGCCGCTCGACCAGGTCGATACGGTGGCGTTCGGCTACCGCACAGCAGCGGACGACTTCATTGCGGGCATCACAGAGGCGGGACTGGTGTGCACGGCGATTCGGGTCACGATCGCAGCGGAGTCCGGCGCTGTGACCGAACGCGAGTGGGCGCACCCGCGTCACTTCACCGCGGCCGAGGTGGTCGACCGCATCCGCTGGCAGCTGCAGGGGTCCGGTGGCGCGCTCGCCTCGCCCATCGCACGCGTGCAGGTGTCGCCGGAGCGGGTCGATGCGATCTCGCACCACGAGGCGGGGTTGTGGGGTCACGCGCCGGATGAGCGCATCCACCACGGGCTCTCGCGCATCCAGAGCATGCTCGGCCACGAGGCGGTGGCGACGGCGGTTGCCGGGGGTGGACGGATGCTCGCGGAGCGCCGCGTGCTCGTGCCGTGGGGCGACGCACCACCCGCCCACGCCGTGCAGCTGGCCGGCAGGCCATGGCCGGGCAGGCTGCCCGACCCCCCGCCTGCCACCGTCTTCGAGCAGCCGCGACCGATGCTCGTGCTCGACGCGTCTGGCAGCACCGTCACCGTCGACGATCGGGGGGTCGTGAGCGCTGACCCCGTCTGGCTCTGCAGGGAGTCGGAGGCCGGCAGGAGCAGGATCACCTCCTGGGCGGGTCCGTGGCCCGTGCATCAGCGCTGGTGGGATGCGGCCAGACGGCGCAGGGCGCACCGCTTCCAGGTGGTGGATGAGCGCGGTGAGGCCTGGCTGGTGCTGCTGGAGCACGGCAGCTGGTGGGCGGAAGCCCGCTACGACTGAGGAGGTGGAGAACTGTGGGGTGGAACAACCCGCCGATCAGCTGGGCGCAGCTGGAGCGCGCACTCTCTGGCTCTCCCCTGCCAGAACGCGCCCCGCGTGCGCAGCCCCCGGCGCTCGAGCGCCCCGAGGGGCCCGTTGTGCCATACGCAGAGTTGCACGCGCACTCCCACTACAGCTTTCTCGACGGCGCGTCGTCGCCGGAGCAGCTGGTGGCCGAGGCGTCCAGACTGGGCCTGCACGGCATCGGGCTGACCGACCACGACGGTCTATACGGCATCGTGCGCATGGCGGAGGCGGCAGAGACCTCGACGCTCAGAACCGTCTTCGGCGCAGAGCTGTCTCTGGGGCTGAGCGGGCCACAGAACGGCGAACCAGACCCGGAGGGCGAGCACCTGGTGGTGCTGGCCCGCGGGCAGGAGGGCTACCACCGGTTGGCCGGTGCGCTCACCACGGCGCTGCTGAACTCCGACGCTGAGAAGGGGCGGCCGGTCTATGACCCGGATGAGCTGGCGGCTGCGGCATCCGGACACTGGCTGGTACTGACCGGCTGCCGCAAGGGGGCGGTGCGCCGGGAGCTCGTGCAGAACGGGACGGATGCTGCCGCCCGGGAGGTGCACAAGCTCGTCGACCGCTTCGGCCGCGACAACGTCGTGGTCGAACTGTTCGACCACGGGGATCCGCTGGCGAGTGCCCACAACGACGCGCTCGCCGGCATCGCCGCCCAGGCGGGTGTGCCGTTCCTGGCCACCAATGTCGCCCACTACGCGACCCCCGCTGATGCCCCGCTGGCCGCCGCGCTCGCAGCCGTACGGGCACGCCGCAGCCTCGACGAGCTCGACGGCTGGCTTCCGGCGACCGACGGCGCCCACCTGCGCAGCGGGGCCGAGATGGCGGCACGCTTCTCCCGCTACCCCGGCGCCATCGAGCGCACGGTCGAGGTGGCCGATGACCTCTCGTTCCAGCTGGGCGCCGTGCGGCCGAAGCTGCCGAAGCAGGAGGTTCCTGCCGGGCACACCCCCATGTCGTGGCTGCGGGAACTGGTTCGGCAGGGGGTCGAGCGACACTACCCGAACGCAGACGCGAGCGTGCACGATCGGATCGAGAAAGAGCTGGCCGTGATCGAGGCGAAAGACTTTCCCGGCTACTTCCTCATCGTGCACGACATCGTTCGTTTCGCCCGCAGCCAGGGCATCCTCTGCCAGGGCCGAGGCTCTGCCGCGAACTCTGCGGTCTGCTACGCCCTCGACATCACTGCGGTCGACTCGATCTTCTACGGGCTCCCGTTCGAGCGGTTCCTCTCCAGCCTGCGCGAGGAGGAGCCCGACATCGACGTCGACTTCGACTCCGACCGGCGTGAGGAGGTGATCCAGTACGTCTACGAGAAGTACGGCAGACGCAACGCCGCCCAGGTCGCCAACGTCATCAGTTACCGCCCGAAGAACGCGGTGCGCGACATGGCGAAGGCGCTCGGCTACAGCACTGGTCAGCAGGATGCCTGGTCGAAGCAGATCGACTCGTGGAACCACGTCACGGCCGAGGGCACCGATATCCCGGAGCCTGTCGCAGACCTCGCACGCCAGGTGCTCAGGTTCCCCCGTCACCTGGGCATCCACTCCGGGGGGATGGTACTCACCGAGCGACCCGTCGGAGAGGTATGCCCGATCGAGCATGCGCGCATGGACGGCCGAACCGTGCTGCAGTGGGACAAGGACGACTGCGCCTGGATGGGCCTGGTTAAGTTCGATCTGCTGGGTCTCGGCATGCTCGCCGCACTGCAGTACGCCTTCGACCTCGTCGACGAGGGCCTGGGCGAGCGCTGGACCATCGGCAGCATTCCGCGGGAGGAGCAGGGCGTGTACGACATGCTCTGCCGGGCGGATGCCATCGGGGTGTTCCAGGTGGAGAGCAGGGCACAGTTGGCCACCCTCCCTCGGCTGAAGCCGCGCTGCTACTACGACCTGGTGGTGGAGATCGCGCTCATCCGCCCCGGCCCCATCCAGGGCGGTGCGGTGCACCCGTACATCCGTCGCCGCACGGGTGAGGAGCCTGTGACCTACCCGCACCCGCTGCTGGAGCCTGTGCTGGAGCGCACGCTCGGCGTTCCCCTGTTCCAGGAGCAGCTCATGCAGATGGCGGTCGCGGTGGGTGGCTGCACGGCGGAGGACGCAGACCTGCTGAGACGGGCGATGGGGTCGAAGCGCGGCATCGAGAAGATCGAGACGCTGAAGACGAAGCTCTACGAGGGGATGGCCTCCAACGGCATCACGGGTCAGGTGGCAGACAACATCTACGCCCGCATTCAGGCTTTCGCGAATTTCGGGTTCGCCGAGTCGCACTCGCTCAGTTTCGCCGTGCTGGTCTATGCCAGTTCGTGGATCAAGCTGCACTACCCTGCCGCGTTCCTCGCCGCCCTGCTGCGCGCGCAGCCGATGGGCTTCTACTCGCCGGCCACCCTGGTGGCGGATGCCCGCAGGCACGGTGTCGAGGTGCGTCGCCCCGACATCCTGCACTCCGACGCAGAGGCGGTGCTGGAGCCGGTCGCGGAGCGGCCTACTGGGCCCACAGGGGCAACCGGCGACCCCGCCTGCCTCAACTTCGAGCAACCCCCGATCGGCCCGTTCGACCCCGGGGAGTCCGACCCGCGCGACCACCGCCGCGACGGCGCATACGCCGTCCGACTGGGCCTCGCCGCCGTCACCAGCATCGGCACAGACCTGGCCGAGCGCATTGTCGCGGAACGTGAGGAGTCCGGCCCGTACCGTGACCTGGCAGACCTCTCCCGTCGGGTCGGCCTGACCGCAGAGCAGCTGGAGGCGCTGGCTTCAGCCGGTGCGTTCGATTCCCTCGGCCTGAGCCGCAGGGAGGCCCTCTGGGACGCGGGTGCCGCAGCCCAGGAGCGGCCAGACTTCCTGCCAGGAACCCGAGTGGCCGTGCAGCCCCCGCTGCTGCCCATGCTCACCCCGGTCGAGCAACTGGCCTACGACCTGTGGGCGACCGGAATCTCGACGGATGACCACCCCATCCGTCACGTGCGCGACCACCTCACGGAGCGTGGGGCGTTGAGTATCGCGCAGCTCGCGTCTGCTGAGGTGGGTCGGCGCATCCAGGTCGGCGGGGTGGTCGTGCACAGGCAGCGGCCGCAGACGGCGGGCGGCATAACGTTCCTGAACCTGGAGGACGAGACGGGCATGCTCAACGTGATCGCCAGCCGTGGGGTGTGGCAGCGCTACAGGAGGGTGGCGCGTGAGGCACCCGCGATGGTGATCCGAGGCATCCTGGAGAGGTCGCAGGAGGGGGTGACCAACCTCGTCGCCGACCGCTTCGAGTCGCTGCGCATCGTGGGCAAGACGAGCTCTCGCGACTTCCGGTGATGGCGGCACGACTGGCCGGGGGTAGCGTGGCCGACATGGACAAACCCTCGCTCGCGGTGGTGGTGGCCGGAGCATCCGGTTTTGTGGGCACAGAGCTGGTCGCACAATTGCGCGCCGCAGGCCACACGGTGACGCGACTGGTGCGTCGGCCCGCGAGAGCTCAGGATGAGCACGAGTGGAACCCGACGAGCGGTGCCCTCGACCCTTCGGTGCTGGATGCGGCGGATGCGGTCGTGAACCTCTCTGGGGCTTCACTCACCCGACTCCCTTGGACGCACCCGTACAAGCGCAGGATTCTGGAGTCCCGGGTCTCGGCCACCAGGACGCTGACGGATGCCATCGTGCGCGCCGCGAACCCGCCGTCCGCCTTCGTCAGTGGTTCCGCCGTCGGTTTCTACGGCGATCGGCCGGGCGAGCTGCTCAGCGAGAAATCAGAGCCCGGAGACGGCTATCTGGCACGCGTGGTTCGGTCGTGGGAGGCGGCAGCACTGCCCGCGGCCGAGGTGACGAGACTCGTGAACGCCCGAACCGGTGTGGTGGTCGGCGTCGGAGGTGCGATGCGTCCCCTGCTCCTGCTCACCCGCCTGGGCCTGGGCGGGCCACTCGGGTCGGGCGAGCAGCACTGGCCGTGGATCAGCCTGCGAGACGAAGCCGCTGCGCTCATCCACCTGGCGGCACATTCTTCTGCGAGCGGGCCGGTGAACCTCGTGGCTCCGACCCCTGCGACACAGGGCCAGCTCGGGAGGGAACTGGCTGAGCGGCTCAGGCGCCCGTACTGGCTGCCTGCACCGGGGTGGGCGATTCGGCTCGCGCTGGCGAGGGCGGGTACCGACCTCATCCTGGCGGACCAACTCGTGAGCCCGGACGTGCTGAATGCTGACGGGTTTCAGTTTCATCACGAGACGGTGGCAGAAGCGATCGCGGCGATGTCGCTCGACTAGGCTTGCCCCTCGTGTCTCAAGACTCCCCACTCCTGCAGAACGCCTCAGAACAGACCGACAATCCGGAGTCCACGGCCATCACGGCCCGGAACAATCTCGTCATCGGCCTGCTGCTGGTCTCTGCCTTCGTGGTGATCCTGAACGAGACGATCATGAGTGTGGCCATTCCCGTGCTGATGGCCGACCTGCGCATCGAAGCCAGCGCCGCTCAATGGTTGACGACGGCGTTCATGTTGACCATGGCCGTCGTGATCCCGGTGACCGGCTTCCTGCTCCAGCGCTTCCACACGAGGACGATCTTCCTCGCCGCCATGATCTTCTTCACCAGCGGCACGCTGCTCTCGGCGCTGGCCCCCGGCTTCGGTGTGCTGGTGGTCGGTCGCGTGGTTCAGGCGAGCGGAACCGCCATCATGATGCCCCTGCTGATGACCACCGTGATGACCCTCGTGCCTCCCGCTTCGCGCGGCAAGACGATGGGCAACATCTCGATCGTCATGTCTGTCGCCCCGGCGATCGGTCCCACCATCTCCGGACTCATCCTGAGCGTGCTCGACTGGCGGTGGATGTTCTGGCTGGTGCTCCCGATCGCGATCGCCGCCCTGGTGCTCGGCGCCGCGCGCATCCAGAACGTGACTGAGCCGCGCAAGGTTCCGGTCGACATCCTGTCTGTCATCCTGTCTGCATTCGCGTTCGGCGGTCTCATCTACGGGCTGAGCAGCCTCGCCGAGGCCGCCCGCGGGGTGGTGTCCATGCCCGTGTGGGTTCCGCTGACCGTCGGCTCTGTGGCGCTCGTGCTCTTCGTGATTCGCCAGCTCCGCCTGCAGTCCGCAGACCGCGCGCTGCTCGACCTGCGCGTGTTCAGCTCCAAGACCTTCACCATTGCCACCAGCCTTCTCGTCATCAGCATGCTGGCGCTCTTCGGCACCATCATCGTGCTGCCGATCTACGTTCAGAACGTGCTCGGACTCGACCCGCTGGTGACGGGCCTGCTGCTTCTTCCCGGCGGTCTGCTCATGGGGCTTCTCGGCCCCGTCGTCGGCCGCATCTACGACCGACGCGGACCAGGCGTGCTGGTGGTTCCCGGATCGATGATCGTGAGCGCCGTGTTCTGGGGTATGACGCTTCTGGGCGAGAACACCCCGTTCCTGTTCGTGCTCGCTGCACACCTCGGCCTCAGTGTCGGGTTGGCGCTGCTCTTCACTCCCGTGTTCACGTCTGCTCTCGGTTCGCTGAAGCCGCAGCTCTACTCGCACGGGAGTGCAACGATAGGCACGGTTCAGCAATTGGCGGGAGCGGCGGGTACCGCGCTCTTCATCACGGTGATGACCGCACAAGCCGTCTCGCTCGGTTCCGAAGGCGTTTCGGACGTGTCTGCGACCGCAGGCGGGATTCAGGCCGCCTTCGTGTCTGGCGCAATCATCTCGCTTGCTGCGGTTGCCGCCGCATTCTTCGTGCGGAAGCCCACAGACGCACTGCAGACCGCACCCGCATAGCATTGACGCTCGACGCGAGCCCGCGACAGGCGGATACTTGCCCCATGGAAACGTTCATCTGGATGGGACTTCTGAGCTTCATGACCGTCGGCCTGGCATTGATCGTGCTCGACCTCATCACGCTGCTCAGGAGCGCCGGACACCGCTGACGCTAGGCCTCGCCCAGGGCGCGGTTGAGACGCTCGACCTTGCCGTCGAGTTCACCGACATGGCCGGGCCGGATGTCTGCCTTCAGCACCAGGGACACGCGCGAGCCGTACTGCCCCACAGCATCCGTCGCCTTCTTGACGACCTCGAACACTTCGTCCCACTCGCCCTCAATGGTGGTGAACATCGAGTCGGTACGATTCGGCAGGCCTGACTCGCGAACGATCTTCACCGCCGCGGCGACCGCGTCGTGAACAGAACCGTCAGAGCGTCCCGTGCCACTGGGTGCCACCGAGAATGCGACCAGCATCATTCCTCCTGCTGCAATGGTTGGTCACTTGAGCCTACCCGCGCAGCCGCGGTGACCAGCATCGCGCTGTCACACCGATCGCATTCCACACGTTGATCGTGACGATCACACTGACCAGCGCTGAGACCTCCTCTTCCGAGAAGTTGTTCAGCGCATCAGTGACGACCGCATCGGGCACGTGGGTTTCCGACAGCCTTGTGACGGCCTCTGTGAGCGCGAAAGCGGCACGTTCTGCGGGGTTGAAGAACTCGGACTCCGGCCAGACGGCAACGGCATGGAGCCTCTGTTCGCTCTCGCCGGCAGCTCGCGCGTCCCGTGAGTGCAGGTCGACACAATATGCGCAGCCGTTCAGCTGAGAGGCACGAAGCTTGATGAGTTCGCGCAGGCGCGGATCGAGCTCGAGTCGGTCGTACTCTGCGCTGCTGGCGCTGTCCAGCGCTGAGACGGCTGCCGAGTACGACGGAAGGTGCGCATCGAAGTCGAGACGCCGGGGAATGGAAACCTGAGAATCAACAATGGTCATGTCGGTCACGTTACGCCGAAAGCGGCCCTCTGATATGGTCCGATTTCATGGAAGATCTTTGGGCCATTAGCGGCATCGACCTCCATCTGGAACTGGCCGGCCCCGGCAAGGCACGCTCGCTTGAGGCTGCGCTGCGTGCAGCCATTCGCGACGCGCGGCTGGCACCAGGAACGCGCATTCCGTCTTCCCGCACCCTGGCTGCAGACCTCGGCCTGTCGCGCAATACGGTCGCGGCCGTATTCGACCTGCTCGTCGCCGAAGGCTGGTTGCAAGCGAAAACCGGGGCAGGAACGTGGGTGAGCGCAAGGCCCGGCCCCGCCGCAGCAGCAGCAGCCGAAGCTCCACCGGCGAGTCTGCCCAGGTTCGACCTTCGCGGCGGTGTGCCGAACCCAGGCCTCTTCCCCCGTCAGAACTGGTCGTCAGCGATGCGCCGCGTGATCACGGACTCTGTGGCGAGCGACTTCGGCTACTCACACCCCCAAGGGGTTCCCGCATTGCGCAGCGCCCTCGCTGACTATCTGGCGAGAACACGGGGAACCCGGTCGAGCGCGGAGAGCGTGCTGGTTGCACCCGGCTTCGGAGACCTACTCGCCATCGCGTGCCGCGCGCTTGTGGCAGCCGGAGCGCGTCGGGTAGCCGTCGAAGAGTACGGGCATGACGTGCACCGCCGAATCATCGAGGCCGCGGGCCTTCGCGTCGCTCCGGTTGCCGTCGATGCAGACGGCATCGTCGTCACCGACCTTCAGTCCGCGGATGCCGACGCCGTGCTGGTGACACCGGCCCACCAGTTCCCCACTGGCGTGCCACTGGCCGCCCATCGACGCCGCGAGTTAGTGCAGTGGGCCGAGCGATCGGGTGCCCTGGTTCTCGAAGACGATTACGACGGAGAGTTCCGGTTCGACCGCAGAAGCATTGGAGCACTGCAGGCCCTGGCACCACAGCAGGTGCTCTACCTGGGTACGGCCAGCAAGAGCCTGGCCCCTGCGCTGGGTTTGGCGTGGGGCATCGTGCCAGAACGGATGCTGGCCGCACTACTGGAGCAGCGCGAACTCGCAGGCAGCCGGTCCGACGGAATCACCCAACTCACCCTCGCGGAGTTCATGAGAAGCACCGCGTACGACCGCCATCTCCGTCGCGTTCGCAGCGCCTATCGCCTGCGCAGGGAAGCCGTCGAGGCCGCGTGTGAATCCCTGTCATCCGAATGCCGCATCAGTGGACTCCCAGCGGGACTGCATTGCCTCCTTGAGTTGCCCCGCTGCGCGGACGAGGAGGCAATCTCCTCGCGCGCGCTCGAATTGGGCGTGCTCTTCCACGGGCTCTCGAGCTACCTTCCTCGCGAGTGGCAGTCGAACCGTGGTCCCGCGATGGTCATTGGCTACGGCGCCCCACCGGATCACAGGTTCGACGACGCGATCTCGGCCGCCCTCCGAGCGGTCACAGACGTTCTGGGCTCACCCTGAACCGGCGTTCCGTACGGGGCGATGAGGGGGCATGATCTGTTCATGGAACTCACGGCGACCGAACCCATCGCACCCATGCTCGCCAAGGCCGTTGACGCGGTGCCGAACCAGGACAGCGTTGCGGGCGGCCTCGGCTACGAGCCCAAGTGGGACGGCTTCCGAGCCATCGTGTACTTCGACGGCAGTTCGGTCGAGATCGGAAGTCGCGGCTCGAAAATGCTCACCCGTTACTTTCCCGAGTTGACGGATGCCTTCGCCGAGTTGCTTCCGCAGCCGTGCGTGCTCGACGGCGAGATCATCGTGCGGACGGGCCAGCCGGGCGCTGAGCGTCTGGACTGGGAGGCGCTGAGCCAGCGCATCCACCCCGCTGAGAGCCGCATCGCCCGACTGTCGGTGGAGACGCCTGCTGCCTTCGTCGCGTTCGATCTGCTCGCGCTCGGGGACGAGAACCTGCTCGAGGCGCCGTTCGAGCAGCGGCGGGGCCAGTTGGAGCGTCTTGCCTCGGAGCTCCCCCGTCCGGTGCACCTCAGCCAGCTGACGTCAGACGTGGATCTGGCACGTCGCTGGCTGGTCGAGTTCGAGGGGGCAGGTCTTGACGGAGTCGTCGCCAAGCCCCTGGCTGCGCCGTACGCCCCGGGGAAGCGCGTCATGCTCAAGATCAAGCACCGGCGCACCGCCGATGTCGTGGTGGTGGGGTATCGGATTCACAAGAGTGGGCAGGGGGTCGGCTCGCTGCTTCTCGGCCTCTACGACCAGGGTGAGTTGGCGAACGTGGGCGGAGCCTCCGCGTTCAGCGACAGGCGCCGTCTCGAGCTCATCGATGAACTCGCACCGCTCGTGGAACGCGACGAGTCGGGAGAGATTCTGACGGGCGAGCGGGAACGCAACCGGTTTTCGAGCGGCAAGGACGTCTCGTTCGTCCGGCTCCGACCCACGCTTGTCGCCGAGGTGAGGTACGACCAGATGGAGGGGCGCCGCTTCCGGCACACGGCACAGTTCGAACGCTGGCGCCCTGACCGCGAAGCGCAGTCGTGCACCTTCGACCAGCTTGAGGCACCCGTCGCCTACGACCTCAGCCGCGTGCTCGCCCAGCCCTAGGCTGCCGAGGGAACGAGCGCTGCGGAGGCCATCGACCAGTACTCGGCGGCGATGCCCACCCAACCGCAGTGGTCGACGCACTCGAAGATGTCGGTCGGTTCGTCTGAGTCGGCCCACAACGCCATTCCAGCGCTGACGACCTCAGCGGCACATTCGGGGCAAGTCGTGATCTCCATGTGCCCAGAGTAAAACCGGCCACCGACATCGCCGCGATGCGACGGGGCGAGTCACGTTTTCTTGGCGCGACTCGGTTGAACCCGCGGCGGTTCGCCCGGCATCTTCGGGTAGTCCGGTGGAAACGGCAGTTCACCCATTCCGTCGGCGAGATCGCGCTCCCACCAGCCCAGCAGCGTGTCGATCGTGCCAGGACTCGCGTGAAAATCGGCCCACGGGTCGCCGGCATCCAGCAGCCGTGCGGGAACCGTGAGCATGGTGTGCTCCGCCGGATCGGTGTCGGGCAACTCGTCCCAGTCGAGCGGGCACGAAACGGGAGCGTGCGGCAGCGCCCGAGGGCTGTATGCGCCCGCCATGGTGCGGTCACGATTGGCCTGGTTGTAGTCGATGAACACTCTCTCGCCGCGCTCCTCCTTCCACCAATTCGTGGTGACGGCAGTCGGCATCCGTCGTTCCAGCTCCCGCGCGGCGGCGATCACCGCATGGCGAACGTCGAGGAACTCGCGCACGGGGTCTATCGGAGCGAAGACGTGGAGTCCGCGGTTTCCCGACGTCTTGACGAACGCCGTGAGGCCCGCCTCCTCAAGCACGGCCCTCAGCTCGATCGCAGCAGGCACCGCGTCGCCGAAATCGGTCCCCGGCTGCGGATCGAGGTCGATGCGCAACTGGTCGGGGTTGTCGGAGTTCTCGGCCCGGGACGGCCAGGGGTGGAACACCACGGTGTTCATCTGCACGGCCCACACGGCCGCAGCAGGCTCGTCGATCACGAGCTGGGGGTGTGACCTGCCGCTCGGGTAGGTGACGGTGACGGAACGCACGTAGTCTGGTGCGCCCTTAGGCGGATTCTTGGAGAAGAACTGTTCACCGTCGACGCCCTCAGGAAACCTCTGCAGCGAGACCGGCCTCGACCCGTTGGCCGCAATGAATGCCTCGCCGACATCGATGATGTACTTGGCGAGATCGAGCTTGGTGATGCCGAGCTCTGGCCAGAGCACCCGATTCGGGCTCGAGATCCGCACGTCGCGAACCCCGTGCGGCCCGTCGACGTGAAGCACCTCTGCCTCGCTGGCCATACAGCGACGTTACCCTCAGGCTGTCGCGGGCGCGAGCATCCGGCGGTGTCAATCGCGACCACTGATGACATCTGCGATCCTGGCGATGCCTGAGGTTCGAGACCCTCCGCGGTTCTCCAGCCTGTCGGCCCAGCCGTAGGCGCGGTAGATCGCGTGCGTGGCGATCCACCGCAGCGGCTCGGGCTCCCACTTGCGCGCCTTGCGGTTGACCCACGGTAGGCGGGTCAGCTCTGACTCCACGCCGAGTACCAGGTCGGCCATCGTGCGCCCGGCAAGGTTGGTCGCGGCCACCCCGGTTCCCACGTAGCCGCCCGCCCAACCGACCCCGCTCGCCCGGTCGTAGCCGACGGTTGCCCGCCAATCGCGTGGAACACCGAGCACGCCGCTCCAGCCGTGAGCAATGGGGGTCTTTGCCGCCGCCGGGAACCACTCGCGCAGGATGCGGGTGAGGCTCTCGATCGTCTGGTGGTGGACCTGCCCGTCGTTGTCGGTCTTCGACCCGAAGCGGTACGGGTTGCCTCGCCCCCCGATCGCGATGCGACCGTCCGCGGTGCGCTGCGCATACGAGTACACGTGTGAGAGGTCTTCCAGCGTGTCGAAGTCGTTCCAGCCGATCTCATCCCACGCCTCTTTCGGCAGGGGTTCTGTGACGATCATCGACGAGTTGAGGGGCACCCACGTGCGTTTCTCCCCCGCGAGGGCCGAGGTGAATCCCTCCGTCGCGCGGACGATGTGCAGGGCGGTGACGACCCCACGCTCGGTTGTCACTCGACCCGAGCTGATCTCTGTGACGCGTGTGCCCTCGTGGATGGTCACACCCAGCGCTCTGACCGTGCGCGCCAGTCCAGTGACGAGCTTCGCGGGATGGATGCGCGCGCAGTGAGGCAGCCACCCTCCGCCCAGCGAACCGGCGATGCGGATGCGCGCATCCGCCTGCCCGGCATCAAGCAGTCGAAGCCCCTCCTCCGGCCAGCGGGCCGCGTGGGCACCGAGCTGCTCGAGGCGCGCCAGCTGCGCCCGGTTGCGTGCGACCAGCATGCTGCCGCCCTTGTGGATGTCGGCCTCGATGCCTTCCGCGGCCGCCACCCGGATGACCTCATCGACAGTGTCGTTCATAGACAGCTGGAACGCGGCAGCGGCGTCGCGGCCCGCCAGCCTGGCGTAGCCGTCCTGCCCTCCCGTGATGGTGTTGATCAGCCAGCCGCCGTTGCGACCAGAGGCTCCGTAGCCCGCAAAATGCTGGTCGAGCATCCTGATCGTCAGGTCTGGTCGCACCTGCGCCAGGTAGTACGCCGTCCAGAGGCCGGTATAACCGGCTCCCACGATGACCACGTCTGCGGAGGCGTTGCCGTCGAGAACATCCCGGGGCGTTGGAAGCCCGAGCTCACTGAACCAGTAGGACACGTTGCCGTTCACCGTCATGGCAACCCCGTTCCCGTCTCAGCCTCAACGCGCAGGAGGATCTTGCCGATGTGCTCTGACGACTCCATCAGTTCGTGCGCGGCGGATGCATCGGCCAGTTCGAACACGGTGTCGATGACGGGGCGCACCCTGCCGTCTTCGACGAGCGGCCACACGTTCTCGCGCACCGCCGCAACGATCGCGGCACGTTCCTCCAGCGAGCGCGACCGCAGGGTTCCCGCGCGGATGCTGCCCGCCTTGGCCATCAGGGCACCGACGCTGAAGGTGCTGGGCCTGCGGCTTCTGTTGGCTATGCACATGATGCGTCCGTCGCGTGCGAGCGCACTGATATTTCGATCGAGGTAGTCACCTCCCACCATGTCGAGCACCACGTTGGCGCCGGCTCCACCTGTTGCTGTGTTCACGGCCTCCACAAAATCCGCCTCGCGGTAGTTGACCCCGGTTGCCCCCAACGACTCGACGAACGTGACCTTGCGCGGTGTTCCTGCCGTCGCGATCACCCGCGAACCCAGTGCGAGCCCCAACTGGATGGCCATCGTTCCGATGCCACTGCTCCCACCGTGCACCAGCAGGGTCTGCCCCGGCGTAAGCCCTCCGAGCATGAACACGTTCCACCACACGGTTGCGGCGACCTCGGGCAGGGCCGCAGCATCCAGCACGCTGAGTCCAGCCGGCACGGGAAGTACCAGACTGCTGTGCACCGCAACCTTCTCGGCGTAGCCACCGCCCGGCAGGAGCGCGCACACCCGGTCGCCCACGGCTGGCCAGGAGACTGAGGAACCAACCTGCTCCACGGTTCCGGATGCCTCGAGCCCCAGCCATTGCGGGGCGCCTTCAGGCGGTGGGTAATGGCCGAGGCGTTGCGAGACGTCGGCGCCGTTGACACCGGCACCGGAAACGCGGATGAGCACATCTTCCGCTGTCACTGCTGGCTCTGGCACGTCGCCGAGGGTGAGCACACCGGGCCCACCGAACTCCGGAATGGTGATCGCTCTCACCCGCCCAGCATACGGTCGGAGCATCCGCGACCCCGACCTCACATCGCGTGCCCCCGAACCGTCTACCGTGTGAGGCAAGGAGTTTCGCATGACCAGACGGCACGCAACCATCGACACCCGACTCGGCCTGCTCACGCTCATCGCCGAGGGTGACGCGCTGCTCGGCGTCTACTTTCCCGGCCACTGGTACCTGCCACCTCCCGAAGCGTACGGCGCACAGGTCGACGCGGCAGAAGACGCTCTCTTCTCGCAGACTCATGCACAGTTCGGCGAATACCTCACGGGGGCGCGAACAGCGTTCGACCTCCCCATCGACCCTCGCGGCAACGAGTTCCAGCGGCAGGTTTGGACGATGCTGCTCGACATCCCGTATGGCACAACCACCAGTTATGGCGAGCTTGCCGTGCGCCTGGGCAGCAGGTCGCTGTCGCAGGGGGTCGGTCAGGCTGTCGGGCACAACCCGCTCAGCGTGATCATCCCCTGCCACCGTGTCGTCGGGCACGACGGGCGACTCACCGGCTACGCGGGCGGCCTCGAGCGCAAGAAGTTACTGCTTGAGCTCGAAGAGCCGGAGGAGGCCCGAGCTGCCCGGCTCTTCTGACCCGCGCCACAGCGGTTGCCTAGACTCGCAGACGTGAGCGAACGAGACGCCGGGCTGCTGGAGGTCGCCGTGGCCGAGTTGCACAGCGCGGTCGACCGCCTGAACGCATCCGGTGCCCCGAGCGAGGCCCTGGCCACCGTGCACACGCCGCGCAGGCTGCTCTTCGTGCAGCGAGAGCCGAGGTTGCTGCCGTCGGGTCGCGTCTGGCACCTGGGGGTCTTTCTGCTGGCACCGGATGCCACGCTCTACGAGGTGGGAACGACCACGCGCGCCGTGGAGCCGGGAAGACCCAACTACCAGTCGATCTCGGGAGAGAACCGGCGCGCACAGCGGGCTGCCGCCCTCCGGGGCGGGTTCGCACCGGGTGAGGTGGTCAATTTCGACGCGAAGCCGATCATCCTGGACATCGAGGCGCTGCGCTCCAGTTCCGGCCGCCTTTTCGTGAGCGATGGAAGGCTGCTCGTGCGTTGGCGGGCCGGAGCGGACGCGGCGAGTGCGCGCGAGTTCTCCGACTACCTGCGGGAGCGCCTCGAACTGCTGATCGGACAGTAGGCCAAACAGCGGGCTGCGCCTCGCGTGTCATCGCGACTCGTCAGGCCTGCCGAAGGGTGAGGATCTGCTCCGACCTGCCGAACGGGCCCTGCAGGTCGTGAAGCACCGTTGACGTCAACCCGACACCGTCAGCACCGAACGTCACCGAGTTCTGCAGCCCCAGCCACTCCCCCTCTGGCTCACGGTACAGGTGCACCTGAAGGTCGACGTTCGGGAACGCGTAGCCGTTCTGGCCCGGGGTCACGCGCGTTGCGATGCCGTTGCTCGTGTCGACGAGGCCGATGAGCCTCGCCAGGTCGGATACGGTCTCTGTGGCGAGCAGCGGATGCGAGGTGCGCAGCCACGCGCGCCCCCGACCGGGCTTGTGCCCGTCGAGCACCCGCAGCTCGATCGACTCGATGTACCCGCCCGGCCATTCCGGCAACGTGGTCGGCGTTCCCGCGTCTGGCCCTGGCATCCGCTCGTCTTCCACCGCCGAGATGCTGCTCGTGTCTGAGCGCTGCAGCCTCCACGCGGTGGCCCTCACCGCGGTGCGACCGCCGGCAACGAGCTCCGCCTGCACAAGCTCGATGGTCCTGCCGGGTCGAACCACCGACGTCAGCACGTCGAACTCTCCGCCGGGAATCAGCCCGAGAATGTCGAAACTGATTCTGGCCGTGTGCAGGTCGGCTCGGGGCTGATAGTTCTCGAGGCAGTGCACCAGAACGCCAGAAACCGGCGCCATGTGCTGTTCGTGAGGGTTCCAGGCACCCTGTGCGTGGACGGTCGACTCGAACCTGCCCTCCCCATGCCGGTGGTAGTAGGGCTCGCCGGCCGCCGTCACGCCTCCACCGTCACAAGCAGGAGCGGGCCAGGCTGCCCCTCCCAGGTTCCGGACACCGTGCCCGCGCCAGCCGGTGGCGCCACGGAAGACGAAGGGGTGCGGATCACCGTGATGCGGAGCCCTGCGGCGTCGACCACCGTCTGCGACTCGTCGCTGGCCACCGTCAGGAAATCCACCGTCGCAAGCGAGACCTCGGGCGCGCCGTCCACCACTGTTCCACTCACCGCCGCGTTCGGCTCCCGCGCGACCAGCTTGCCGTCGATCTCGATCTCGAGGCTCGCCTGGGGCGCGCCGTGGAGGGCCGCGGATGCCACGGTCAGCAGGTAGACGGGGTCGCCAGCACCGTCGTACACCCATCGCGGTCCCAGCACGGAGTGCTCCATGGTGCCGATCAGGTGCTGTTCGGCACCCGCGAGTGGCGCGCCGCGATACGTGACCGGTATCTGCATGACGGGAGAGTCGCCCGCACTCACGAGGTGCGTTTCGACGCCGACCTCGCCCTCCGGGTCGTCCCAGCGGAACGCCCCGACGCTGCGACACGTCGTACCGGGCTCACCTCGGAACCACGGCTGGGAGGGCGCCCATCCGTCGAGCAATTCCATCTTGGATGGCCGCAATTCGGCCTGATGCAGCAGTGCCATGACACCAGCCTATTGCTGCGCAGACGACACAGGACGCGGATGGCTCGCCGTAGACTTCGACTCGATGAAGACCAGGGAACAGGTCTCCGAGTGGTTGCGGGAGCTTAAGGCGGAGCGACGCGACGCGGTGACCAAGCAGATGGCGTTCGGCAACGCGGGCGCGAGCAACGCCCTGAAGTGGGTGCTCGACACATCACCAGACGACGACGCCGTGAAGCTGAAGATCAACGAACTCCAGGTGACGCGGGACGAGTCGTTCGGTGACGAACTCGCCAGCGTCGCCTACGGGGCGATGATCGAGGCGCTCAAGTGGGTGCTGCGCCAGGATTGACGCGTCAGGTGAACAGGCTCACCCCTCCAGGGCCAACGAGCAGCCCGACGATGATGAGAACGACGCCCCAGAGTATCTGGCGGCGCACGAGCGCGAAGATTCCTGCGATGACGAGTACAGCAGCAATGATCCAGAGAAGTGTTGCCATGAGCGGTTCCAATCAGTTCGGGCCCTGAGTGACAATCCCTCGGGCGATCGATCAGTTGTCTGCAAGTTAGTCGCGCAGACCGCGCACGCTCACAGCCAATTTTCAGCGTTCGCGCGAGTGTCTGCGGTGCGAACTAGCGTGGGACACATGACACCGGCGTCGACCGCACCCTCTGCGACCATCACGATCCGGCCCGCCAACGAAGCGTCCTGGGCCGACCTTCAGGCCGTGTTCGGATCCCGCGGCTACCCGTCCACGTGTCAGTGCCAGTGGTTCAAAGTCAGGGATTCCGATTGGAAGTCTGTGCCGGTCGATGACCTGCGGGAGCGGTTGCGCGAGCAGACCGGATGCGATCACCGCGACGAAGAGACGAGCGGGCTTGTCGCGTACCTCGACGGTGAACCAGTCGGCTGGTGCGCGGTCGAGCCGCGTACAGCATATCTTCGGCTGGTTCGCATGCGCGTTCCCTGGAGCGGACGCAGCGAAGACAAGACAGACGACCGCGTCTGGTCTGTCACCTGCTTCGTCACCCGGGCCGGCTTCCGCAAGCGCGGGGTCAGCCGCGCGCTGGCCGGGGCCACCGTCGACTTTGCCCGTGAAGGCGGTGCCGCGGCGGTTGAGGGTTACCCCCTGATTCTCAAGCCGGGCGAGGAATCCACCTGGGGAGAGCTCTTTGTGGGCAGTTACAGCGTGTTCGTCGACGCCGGGTACCGCGAGGTAAGCCGCCCCACCCTGCGTCGCGCCGTGATGCGCATCGACTTCTGAGCGATACGGATGCTGCGCGAACCGTCGCGGGGATCGATGCCCAGCAGCGACTAGCGTTGACGGAATGACGTCTCCTGATTCCGCTGAGCCGGAAACCCCCACCTTTGCCGACCTCGGACTGAGTGAGCCGGTGCTCAGGGCTGTGAAGGAAGTCGGCTACGAGACTCCCTCCGCGATCCAGTCGGCCACCATCCCGCACCTGCTCGCCGGCCGGGATGTCGTCGGCCTCGCCCAGACGGGAACCGGGAAGACGGCGGCATTCGCGCTGCCCATCCTGTCGCGCCTGGACGTCACGCAGAAGGCGCCTCAGGCGCTGGTGCTGTCTCCGACCAGGGAACTCGCCCTGCAGGTCTGTGAAGCGTTCGAGCAGTATGCGGGGCACCTGCGCGGTGTACACCTTCTGCCCGTGTATGGCGGCCAGGCATACGGGGTTCAACTGTCGGCACTGCGCCGCGGGGTGCACGTGGTGGTGGGAACACCCGGGCGCATCATGGATCACCTCGCCAAGGGAACACTTGACCTCAGCGAGTTGAAGTACCTCGTGCTCGACGAGGCAGACGAGATGCTCAAGATGGGCTTCGCAGAAGACGTCGAGACGATCCTGGCCGAAACGCCGGACGACAAGCAGGTGGCGCTCTTCTCGGCCACTATGCCCGCCCAGATCCGCCGCATATCGCAGAAGTACCTGCGCGACGCCGAAGAGGTGACGGTGCGCAACAAGACCACCACCTCCGCCAACACGACCCAGCGCTACCTCATGGTGTCGTACCCACAGAAGGTGGACGCCCTCACGCGCATCCTCGAGGTCGAGAACTTCGAAGGCATGATCATCTTCGTTCGCACCAAGAACGAAACCGAGACCCTGGCCGAGAAGCTGAGGGCTCGCGGATATTCTGCCGCGGCCATCAGTGGAGACGTCGCCCAGGCCCAGCGGGAACGCACCGTCAACCAGCTGAAGTCGGGCAGGCTCGACATCCTGGTGGCTACGGATGTCGCGGCTCGCGGTCTCGACGTCGACCGCATCAGTCACGTGGTCAACTTCGACATCCCCATCGACACAGAGTCGTACGTTCATCGGATCGGCCGCACTGGTCGCGCAGGGCGCAGCGGTGCTGCCATCAGCTTCGTGACTCCTCGGGAGCGTCGCCTGCTGAGCGCCATTGAGAAGGCGACCAGGCAGCCCCTCACCGAGATGCAGCTCCCCTCTGTCGAAGATGTCAATGTGACCCGACTGAACCGTTTCGACGACGCCATCACCGAGGCATTGAACCAACACAGCCGCATCGCCGCCTTCCGCGACATCGTCGGTCACTACGTGAGGCATCACGATGTTCCGGAGGCCGACGTGGCCGCAGCGCTGGCTGTCGTGGCACAGGGCGACACGCCACTACTGCTCTCTGCTGAGGATGAGCGGCCCGCCGTGCGGCAGCGGGACGACCACGCGCCTCGCGGTGACCGGCCAGAACGACACAAGCGGTCGACCAAGCCCATGGCCCCGTACCGCATCGAAGTCGGCAAGCGCCAGCGGGTCGAGCCCAGGCAGATCGTCGGTGCACTGGCCAACGAGGGCGGGCTCAGCAGAGACGATTTCGGTCACATCCAGATCAGGCCGGAGTTCTCGATCGTCGAACTGCCCGCAGAACTGCCACAGCACGTGCTCAACAAGCTTCGCGACACACGCATCAGCGGAAAGCTCATCGAACTACGTCCTGACCGCAAGGGTGGGTCGCGGGCAGGCGATCGCCGTGAACACGCGACGCGCAAGGCTCGTCACGGCCGGGACTACCGCAGCTAGTGACCTGAACCGCGACCTGACGTTCACCAGGGCAGGCTCAGTGCGGAACCGGCGTGCCACCCAGGTGCGCCCGCTTCCCATCGTGATCGAAGATGGTGAGGACTTCCGCTGGGCCACCCAGCGCAGCGATTCGGTGCGGAACCATAGTCGAGAACTCGGCCGCCTCACCCACCGGAACCACGATGGTGCGCTCGCCGAGTTGCAGTCGAACCGTTCCGGAGAGCACGGTGAACCACTCACGACCGGGGTGTACCCGAAGCTCATCCGGGGTCGCCACACTGTCGTCTGTGATCCGCAGCTTGGCCACCGTCTGGCCATTGATCATTCTCTCGCGCGAGAGAATCCAGATCGTCATGCCGTCCGCAACGGCGGGCTCCGGTCTGATCACGACGTCGTCGTCGCCCTCGGGTTCCACGAGTTGGTCGAGCGTGATTCCGAGCGCGCGGGCGATCGGCACCAATTGGTCGACAGCGATGCGTCGGTGGCCTGTCTCGATTCGGCTCAGAGTGGACGGGCTCAGGTAGCACTGGGCGGCCAAGGTGTCGAGCGACCAATTGCGAGCAAGCCTGAGGCTGCGGATGCGCTGTCGGATCACCGTCTCCATGGGCCATTCTTGCGTCATACGCAAGAGTCTATGCCGTTACTACAAGTTTGGCTTAGGCTCGCACCATGCACCACGACCACCCCCATGCCAGTCGCACCGAAGAAGACCTCGCGCTCAAGCTCGACCTCGAGGCTGAGCTCTTCGCTTCCTACCTCAACCAACTGGCCGCGCTGATCTCCGACGCAGCAGAGCCACGACCGCGCACGGTTCTCGACCTGGGTGCTGGAACGGGGGCTGGGAGCCTCGTGCTGGCACACCGCTTCAGTCGCGCGACCGTCGTCGCCGTCGATTCGTCGGAGGTCCTGCTGGAACGACTGCGCGTGAAAGCGGTCGAGCAGCGTGTGGAAGGCCGCGTGCGCACAGTTCACGCGGATCTGGACGTGAGCTGGCCAGACGGCGAACCGTTCGACCTGATCGTGGCGCTCTCATCGATGCACCACTTCGCTCAGCCCCAGGCAGTACTCGCAAGGGCCTTGCGTGCCGTCAGCCCGACCGGACTGTTCGTTCTGGCCGAACCGGATGGCCCGGTTCACCAGGCACAAATCGAGAACGGGTGGGGCAAGCACCTCGACTGGGGTGCAGCGCTCGACAATGCCGGATTCGCCTCTGTACGGCACGAACGCATCCTGACACCGCGCTCAGCACACAGGGCGTGGCTGGCGCGGCGCTCACTACCGATGAACGGAGGTTCACGATGAGTGCGACACACGATTACGAGGTCGCTATCGTCGGCGGTGGATCCGCAGGACTCAGTGCGGCTGTAGCGTTGGCACGCTCGCAGAGAGCAGTCGTGGTGGTCGATGCGGGCGAGCCGCGCAACGCTCCTGCCGCTGGCGCGCACAACCTACTCGGGCGCGAAGGGGTGAACCCGATGGAATTGCTCGAGTTGGGCAGGCGGGAAGCCACGCAGTACGGGGCGGAAGTCCGACACAGTCGCGCAACCGCAGCCCACCGCACCGCCACCGGGTTCGAACTCGACCTGGCAGACAACACCTCGCTGACCGCTCGCCGCCTGCTGTTGGCGACGGGTCTCGTCGATGAGCTTCCCGACGTGCCCGGGGTGCGGGAGTTCTGGGGAAGAAGCGTGCTGCACTGCCCGTACTGTCACGGTTGGGAGGTTCGCGGCAAGAGGATCGCGATACTCGGGACCGGACCCGCCGCGATGCACCAGACCCTGCTGTTCCGTCAGCTGAGTGAGAACGTCACACTCTTCGAACACCGGATGCCGAAGCCAACCGCAGAAGAGCGGTCGCAAGTCGCGGCGCTCGGAGTCCGCGTGGTTCCGGGTGTCGTGGCGAGCATCCGGAGCAGTTCAGGGGTGCTGACCGGTGTCGCGCTAGACGACGGGACCGAGTTCGCAGCGGACGCCGTAGTGGTTGCACCGCGCTTCTCAGCCAGGGCTGAACTCTACCTGCAGCTGGGCGGAAAACTCACGGAGCATCCGAACGGTGCTTTCATCGCGACAGAACCGCCGGGAAGAACCCAGCTCGAAGGGGTGTGGGCGGCCGGGAACGTTACGGACCTGTCGGCCATGGTGACCATGGCATCCGCGGCAGGCTTGGCTGCAGGCGCGGGCATCAACGCCGAGTTGGTGCTGGAGGATGCGACGACCGCCCAGGCGCTGCACCACGCTAACGAAGCCTGATGGTTCGCGACTCGTCCCACGGAACTGACCAGCCCAGTGCATCGAACACCCGGTCGAGAACGAGTGCCGTGAACCCCCAGACGAGCGTCTCCCCCACCTGGAAGGCCGGCGAGCCATGGTCCTTGCCGGCCCAGTTCAGCACGGCGGTGACCCGGTTGTCCGGAGCGATCAGGTCGGCCACGGGCATCCGAAACACCTCTACGGCCTCACGGTGATCCACTGCGGCAACCTCTGACGCCCTGTGCCACCAGGCGAGCACCGGGGTCACCAGGTTGTTGCTGGCAGGAATACCGAGCTCCGGCAGGGTGCCCAGCACGTCGACACCTTGCGGGTCGAGACCCGTCTCCTCTACGGTCTCGCGCAGCGCCGTGGCTGCCGCATCGGTATCTATGGGCTCAACACCGCCTCCGGGAAACGAGATCTCCCCGGCGTGGTGGCCCATCGTGGCCGCCCGGCGTTGCAGCAGGACATCGAGGTCGGCAGAAACCGGTCCGGTCGAGGCTGCCGAGACATCGTCGAGCACACCAAAAAGCACGAGCACGGCGGCCTGCCTCGGGTTTGGCATGGCGTCGCGCATCCGCTCGGGCGCCCGCCAGTCGAGCCCGCGTTGAGCCAGGGCAGCCAGGGCTGCGCGAGCGGCTGGCTGAGAGGAGGGCATGCCTACCAGCCTATTTCGACGCTTGAGCCCTAGCGGGCCTCTGCGGCGCGCTTGATCGCAGCGAGCGTGTCCCGGATGCCACTGCGCGCGCTCTCCGCCCGCGCCTGCAGTTCCGACTCAGCGTCTGCGCCATACTTCTCGCGAAAGAACTCCACGCCTGCAGGAAACACCTCCCATGACTCCGTCATGCGGGTCTGGTCTCCCACCGCTTCGAAGGTGTAGCCCCAGCGGGTGCGATCGCCGCCCACGACGAAGGCGAACTCCCGCCCAGGCTCGTCTGCAACCACTTTCGAGCGGGTCTCCCAGGTTCTGCTCGGCGTCTCGTTGCGGCCCGTGAACCACGCACCGACCCCTCTGGTCTCGTCGTCCCACCAGCAGCCGGTGCATACGGGGCTCCACTCGCCCATGCGGGTCACGTCAGAAACCAGCGCGTACAACTCCTCGGGTGAGGCGGAAACCATGATCGAATCTGCGTGCGTCCAGGTGCTCATTTCTGCATTGTAGTGCGGCGAGGGGGTTGTTTCAGCACTTCCTTATATAAGTGAAGTCTGATATTCTGCTGCACATGCACGCATTCGAAGTGCTCAGCGACCCGGTTCGCCAGCGGATCCTGCAGCTGTTGATCGACGACGAACTGCCGTCCGGTGAGATCGCCGAGCAGATTCGTGCTGAGTTCGGAATCAGCCAGCCCGCGGTCTCCCAACACCTGCGGGTGCTCAGGGAGAGCGGGTTCGCGCGCGTTCGCCCCGAAGGCACCCGGCGACTCTATGCGATTGACACCGCACCCCTCCAAGAGGTGGATGCCTGGCTACAGCCGTTCCGGCGGTTCTGGTCGAGCCACCTGGATGCCCTGGGCACAGAACTCAGTCGCGGCAAGAGACAGCGTCGCGCCACCCTCCACGAAACAAAGGAATAGCCATGTTCGACCTACTGGAAGAACTCGCAGCCATCCACCGCAGCGTCGCCACCGACACGGCCGCCGAAACGGTTTCGGTGGTGCTCTCGCGCACCTACCGGGCGCATGCCGATGATGTGTGGGACGCCCTCACCAACCCTGAGCGTATCCCGCGCTGGTTCTATCCGATCAGCGGAGACCTGAGGGTCGGTGGCAGCTTCCAGCTGGAGGGGAACGCGGGCGGAGAAATCCTCCGTTGCGACCCGCCAACCGCGCTTGAGGTGACCTTCGGTGGTCCGCAGAGCGTGGTCCGGGTTCTCCTGGCGGAATCGGATGGTGCAACGACGCTTGAGCTCACCCACAGCGTGCCGCTCGCCATGGCCGGTAGCGGTGCCGGTGCACTGTTCGTCGGCCCAGGATGGGACGGTGCGTTGCTCGGGCTCGACATGCACGTCAGGGGTGCCGCGATCGGCGACCCCCTGGCCATGGCCAACTCTCCCGAGGTCGTCGAGTTCAACAAGGGCTCGATCGAGCAGTGGACGAAGGCCATCGAATCCTCCGGCACCGCCACATCGGAGGAGATCGCGGGCGGTCGTCAAGCCGCCTTGGCCCAGTACACGGTGCAACCCGAGTAGCGGTACCCAAGTAACTCCGGCAATCGCGTTCAGTTCACCCTTGGGTCAGGCGCTAACTGGCCGCGGCCTCGCTCTCGCGTCGCGGCAGCTTCCAGCCGGGACGCACGTAATGGCAGGTGTACCCGTTCGGGTACTTCTGCAGGTAGTCCTGATGCTCCTCTTCGGCCTCCCAGAACGGACCGGCCGGCGTCACCTCGGTCACGACCTTGCCCGGCCACAGCCCGGAGGCATCCACGTCAGCAATGGTCTCCTCGGCCACGCGCTTCTGCTCTTCGGTCAGGTAGAAGATGGCAGAACGATAACTGGTGCCCACATCGTTTCCCTGGCGATTCTTCGTGGACGGATCGTGAATCTGGAAGAAGAACTCGAGGATGTCGCGGTACGAGATCTGCTGCGGGTCGAACACGATCTCGACCGACTCTGCGTGGGTGCCGTGATTGCGGTAGGTGGCGTTCGGCACGTCTCCTCCCGAGTAGCCGACGCGCGTAGACAGCACCCCCGGTCGCTTCCTGAGCAGGTCTTGGGCGCCCCAGAAGCATCCGCCGGCAAGGATCGCGGTCTCGGTTTCTACAGGCATGGTCTCTCCTTGAGCACTCAATGATCTCTGCGTTGACAGTAGTGAGAACACCGGGGTTCCCGTAACTGTTCCCGCAACCCGGCGCAATCTTCCCTCGTCACTGTTTGGGCACTCTCGCAGACTACGCCCCACAATGGAGTAGATGAACACGACGACTGAGAACACGACAATCGGCATCCTGGGTGCGGGAAAGGTTGGCACAGTGCTGGCCAGACTCGCCGTCGCCGCAGGCTACCGCGTGCTCATCGCCGGTTCAGGTGACCCCGCGCGGATCGCACTCACGGTAGACGTGCTCAGCAAGGGCGCCATCGCCACTACCGCCGCTGAGGCAGCCAAAGAGGGGGACCTGGTGATTCTCGCGCTGCCGCTCGGAAAGTACCGCACGGTTCCAACCGAGGAGCTGCGGGGAAAGCTCGTGATCGACGCCATGAACTACTGGTGGGAGGTCGACGGCATTCGCGAAGACTTCACCGACCCACGCACCTCCACCAGCGAGATGGTGCAGTCGTTCCTCTCCGATTCCCGCGTGGTCAAGGCCTTCAACCACATGGGCTATCACGACCTCGAGGACGAAGCGAGCCCAGCGGGAACCACCGGCCGGAAGGCACTGGCCATCGCCGGCGACAACCCGGATGATGTCGACACCGTTGCGCAGCTAGTGGATGCCCTGGGTTTCGATCCCGTGGTCGCGGGCCCACTGGCCGAGGGCGTGCGCTTCGAGCCCTACACAGAGCTTTTCGGTTCAGATGTTGACGCAGCAGAGGTGCGAGCCATGCTGGAGCGCTTCCCGCGGTCGGCCAGGGGCATCGTCGTTGCCCGGGCGCGCGAGTCTAGGGACGGAGCAGTCGCGTAGGCAGCAGGCGGAACAGCCGCACGGTTCGTCCGGAGTCGCGCTCGTATGCGCGATAACCGGGCCACTGCGCCTCGATGCGCTGCCAGGCTTCCTCGCGTTCGGCGTCACCGAGCAGGGTGGCGTGCACGAGCATCCGCCTGCCCCTCACTGTGATCGACGCGTCGGGGTGCGCCAAGAGGTTGTAGGTCCAGCCCGGATGCCTCTCACGCGCGAAGCTCGTGCCCGCCACGATTGCGCGCCCGAGTCCGTCAGGCGTGTACATCAGCTCGGTGTGGCGTTCGAGGCCGGACTTCGCACCAACCGTGTGAAGCACGAGCGACGGCACCAGTAGTGCACTCAGTTGGAGACGGCCACCGCTGAGGGCGGCCACCAAGCGTTCGATGGGCGGCATCCACAGAGGTGCCGTGCTCCGGAACAGGCGAGTCCGTGTGAGTGGGGCAACGGCTGAACGCACCAGGCCGACGATCGATGGCATGCTCCATTGTGGCGCCAAGTTGCGCCACGGAAATGGTCGGTATGCCCGATTTCTGCGGTCGATCGTGGTGAACTGGGGGTGATGAACGCAGAAGAGACCGTCCAGTCGCGCGCAGAGAGCGCCCTGAGCACTCCCCCAACCTTCGCCCCGGAGCGAAAAGTGGCCGAGGAGTCTCCGGAGGGTGTCGACAGTCCGTTCCGGGTCGACCTCGAACGCATCCGTTTCTCCCCCTACTTCTCGCGTCTCTCCGCCGTCACCCAGGTGATCCCGCAGGCGGGCTCGGGCACTGTCATCCACAACCGGCTCACGCACTCACTGAAGGTCAACGCGGTGGCCCGCTCCATCGCTGTCTCCCTACGTACGGCTGACAGCGAGACCCGGGCAACCATTGCCGAGCTCGGCGGCTGCGACCACATCGTGGTGCAGGCCGCGGCAAGCGCGCACGACCTCGGGCACCCGCCGTTCGGCCACCTCGGCGAACAGGTGCTCGACCGTCTCGCGCGGCACCGGCTGGGGCTCGCAGACGGTTTCGAGGGCAACGCGCAGACCTTCCGGATCCTCACCACACTCGACAACTACGACGCGAGGGAGCCAGGGCTCAACCTCACGGTGGCCACGCGCGCCGCAGTGCTCAAGTACCCGTGGGCCCGCGCCGACTGGAAGAACGTTGACACTCCTGCACACCAACTGCCACGA